>OGOL01003286.1_pt1 | contig 11193 bp, 10 predicted proteins | sample 1552641 | NCBI WGS metagenome assembly OGOL01 (sample SAMEA2580140, study PRJEB22360) | human gut metagenome | biome: human gut; feature: human-associated habitat; material: faeces | place: Denmark | collected 2008/2010 | reverse complement strand
ATGTGTGCCCGGCTTGATTTTATATCAAAATAAATACGGCACCATTTTATAAGGAGGTTTCACATGCGTGTTGAAGAACGATTATTAAAATATGTCTCTTACTGGACAACTTCTGACGAGGAATGCCGACAGATTCCATCTTCGGAAAGACAGTTTGAGTTAGGAAAAGTGTTAGAACAGGAATTGCGCGATCTCGGTTTAGAGAAAGTCACTTTAACCGATCACTGCTATGTTTACGGACTGCTGCCGGCAACGAAAGGATATGCTGACAAGCCTGCTGTCGGTTTTATTTCCCATATGGACACTGCTCCTGATTTTTCTGGAAAAGATGTCAAACCACAGATCATTCCGGATTATGACGGCAATGATGTTCTTTTAAAAGGAAGCGGCGCTTATCTGAAAATATCCGATTTCCCTACACTTAAAACATTAAAAGGACGCACACTGATCACTACAGATGGAACAACCCTGCTCGGCGCTGACGATAAAGCCGGGGTTTCCGAGATCATGACGGCAGTGGAACAGATCATCACAGAAAAAATACCTCACGGCGACATCTGGATCGGCTTCACACCGGACGAAGAAGTCGGAAGCGGTGCTGATTTATTTGACCTTGACTATTTTAAAGCCAAATTTGCCTACACCGTTGACGGCGACTACGAGGGCGAAGTTGCCTATGAAAACTTCAATGCTGCAAGTGCTTCTTTTGAGATCACTGGCGTCAATGTCCACCCTGGAGAGGCAAAAGATATTATGATCAACGCTGCCCTTGTCGGCTGTGAGATTGCATCTCTTCTCCCTGAAAATGAGACTCCTGCCCACACCGAAGGCAGAGAGGGATTTTATCATCTGACTGATTTTAGCGGAGACATCGCCCACGCCAAAGTGAATTATATCGTGCGTGACCATGACAAAGCCACTTTTGAAAAACGTCTTGATACACTGCGTGGCATTGAGAAAAAAATGAATGAAAAATATCATGCAGACACTGTAAAATTGAACATTCAGCATTCCTATAGTAATATGCTGGAAGTCATTGAAAAGAATGAATATGTCGTAGCAATTGCAAAAAAAGCAATCAAAAACGTTGGTCTGGAACCAGTCTCCCGCCCAGTCCGCGGTGGTACAGACGGTGCCAGATTAAGTTTTATGGGACTTCCTTGTCCGAACCTCGGAACCGGCGGCTATGGTTTCCACGGACCATTTGAACATATCAGTGTAGAAGGTATGGATACCGCTGTTTCGGTTATCAAAGAAATCGTAAAAATCACTGCCGAATAATGATCGGGAACGTTTTTCCTGTTACACAAAAAATCTGCCATACAAAAATTGCATTTGTATGACAGATTTTTTATTCTCTTAAATATTATTTTTTACTTTACACCGAAGTCTTTCTTCTATTATAAGTTTGCAATCAATGCTGCGATCTCATCCGGTGTCATAACCTTATTCGGATCTGACAGATCAGGCATTGCCGGCTCATCATCTACAACAGTTTCATCTTCCAATGGAATCTTCTCGACCGGAACATTATCATCCGAATCCGTCAAAGTATCTACCATTATATCATCATACTTGGATAAATCTTCCTCCGGAGAAGAAACTTCTTCTTTACCAATTGATGTTTCCGCCATATCAGATGGAACTTCCTCGATCGGTGTCTCCTCCATCATGGACGGTTCTTCTTCGATCGGTGTCTCCTCCATCACGGACGGTTCTTCTTCGATCGGTGTCTCCTCCATCACGGACGGTTCTTCTTCGACCGGTGTTTCCTCCATCACGGATGGTTCTTCTTCGATCGGTGTCTCCTCCATTGCAGACGGTTCTTCTTCAATCGGTGTCTCCTCCATCACGGATGGTTCTTCTTCAATCGGTGTTTCCTCCATATCAGATGGAACTTCTTCGATTGGTGTCTCTTCCATCACAGTTGCTTCTCCAGCAGCCGATGGGATCTCCTCAACTGCGACTTCCTGAACCTGTGGTTCTTCTTTTTCAATTTTATTCTCTTCTGCCAAGATACGTTCCTCGGTAAAAAAGTTCTGTTTTGCAGACTCTGCTGCTATCTTTGCATCAGCTCCGATCGTATTCAATGTATTCTGCAAAACTTCCAGCTGCTGTAATATTTTATTCTGATTGTCTAAAATATTCTGTGCATATGCGCTGTCATTTTTATTAGTTTCCGGTGCCGGATGCGAAACATTGTCTGATAAAACAGCCTCTAACATCGAAATCTTTTCCATGATGTGGTCATTGGAATTCATCAGTGCATCTGCATTCTCTTTACTTCTTCCAATGGAAACCTTTGCTACTGCTTTCTGTGCGTGGATAATATCCTCCACATTTGCTTTCCGGGACTGGTTTCCTTTTTCAATGAGTTCATACAGATCATCAAATGTTTTCCTCAATAAAAGATAAGACGCTTTTTCTGATTTAAAAATACTATCATACTGTTCTTCTTTGCGATTCTTTTCTGCCATCAGATAAATTGAAATGGAATCTACCAAAAAATAGATTGCAACCAGAAACAATGCTGTAATGATCGCCAGAATAATAAATTTCTGAGGCATATTGATCATTGCATATAAATCTGCAACCAGTAAAACTACCGCAATTAACAATGTAATATTTATGCGGAACCTGACATTTTTTTCGCTGTTCTTATCCATAAGAGCTACCTCCCACTATTGCGTCCTCCGTGACGCTCTCTGTGGCTATTTTACCATAACTTACACGAGATAGCTATATGCGAAAACAACAATCTTCAACAGAATACGACCAAAATTTCTTTTTATAATAAAATAAGCTGTCCGATCAGCTCTGCTCCTTTATAAAGATCGTCGACGGTTGTGTATTCACGTGTCGAATGTGCATTATACATTCCATTCGATAAAACAAGCCCTTCGATTCCGTTTTTTGCAAAACTGTTGTTATCACTTCCTCCGAACGTACCTGTAAGTTCACCGGAAAATCCTAAGATTTCACAGGCTTTTTGAAAATCGGTCACTGACTTGCTCTCAAGTGGTGTCTCATAGGCAATCAGATGGATCTGGCTTGTCACCTCCGCCGTGGCATTGATCTTCTGCGCCTCCTCTGTGAAAATCCGTTCCGTCATGCGCAATGTCTCCAACGCTTTCCCATGATCGTAACTTCTGATTTCTCCGGTCAGCACACAGCAGTCCGGCACAATGTTTGTCGCTGTTCCACCCTGAATCGTTCCGATATTAAACGTCGTCTCTTCATCCACATGCCCCATGCAGAGACGGCTGACCGCATTGGCCGCTGCAAAAATCGCATGGATCCCATTTTCCGGTTCAAATCCGGCGTGAGCCGCTTTTCCTTTTATCTCAGCTTTCACGGAAATGATAGACGGCGCACGTCTTGCAGCGGTTCCCACCGCCCCGGACAGATCAAGCACATACGCCTGTTTTGCGGTTACTTTCGAATAGTCAAAAACATCAGAGCCTTTGACATATAATTCCTCACCAATTGTAAACAGAAGTTCAATTTTTTTATGAGGTTTTCCACTGTCAATCACAAGTTGTACACCATAGAGGATTTCCAGAATACCACTGATGTCATCTGCACCAAGCACAGTATCCCCGGCAGAATGTATTGTTCCGTCTTTTTCCAGAACGGATTTTTTGCCGCTCCCCGGTTCTACAACATCCATATGTGCGCAAAAAATAACCGGATCTCCTTCTAATTCTCCATCTAAGACAGCAAAAATATTTCCGGTGTCGCCACCATAATAAGCTCCTGCCTGATCTTCCTCCACAGAAAATCCCATGCTTTTTAGTCTGGCAAGCAGCCAGTCTGCGGTGTTCCGCTCGTGAAAACTGATGGAATCAAAGGATACCAGTTGTTTAAAATCTTCTATGATGTTCTGTTTCCATGCCATGATGAGATACCTCTTTCCGAATTATTTAATCTGCATTTAATTTAGTTTGATTTGATTTAAATTTAATCTAATCCGCAGTGCACGCCGGGAAAATCGCAGATTTTCCCGGCTGTCGGGCATTCGCCCTCTTCATAATATAAGGAATAAATTATTGCCTGCAAGCAGTCAAATTTATTCCTCACATTATGAACACTGCTCATTATATTACATATTCCGGTTCATTCAGCAGCTGCATTTTTCTCAGGAATTCTTTTGTCCGTTCATTCTGTGGATTGGTAAATACTTCCTTCGGCGTTCCATACTCCACGACATGACCGCCATCTAAAAATATCACTTTATTGGCAACATGCCTTACAAAGTTCATTTCGTGAGATACTAAGAGCATCGTATGTCCTTCTGCCGCAACATTTTTGATCGTTTCAAGTACTTCACCGACAAGCTCCGGGTCTAAGGCTGAAGTCGGCTCGTCGAGCAGGAGCAATTCCGGCTTTAGGGCAAGTGCTCTGGCAATTGCGACACGCTGCTGCTGTCCTCCGGACAAATGTTTTGGATAATGATTTGCCCATGATGCCATTCCAACACGCTCTAATTCTTTTAAAGCAATTGCTTTTGCATCCGCTTTGCTCTTTTTCTGAACAACCATAAGACCTTCCATAACATTTTCCAACGCTGTCTTTTTCTCAAACAGATAAAATCTCTGGAACACCATGCCCGTACTCTTACGGAATTCCAGGCTGTCTTTATGTTTTTGGGAAAGATCGACCGTTTTTCCACCAAAAACAGCCTCCCCCTCCTCCGGGATCTCCAACTGGTTGATGCATCTTAATAAGGTTGATTTTCCTGTACCGGAAGGACCGATAATTCCGACAACATCGCCTTTTTCAATTTTTAAATTAATATGGTCTAATACTTTATTCTCATGAAAACTTTTGGAAAGGTTTTTGATCTCTAACATTTTTATACCCCTCTCTCATCCTCGGATATCTCTACTTTTGCCACCTGATCCGGAATCTGCATTTTCTTCTCAATCAGCCTGATTCCCTGCTCGATCACAAATGTGATCACCCAGTAAATGATTGCAAGTGAAACATATACTTCAAAATAACGGTAAGTTCTTCCACCAATGATTTTTCCCTGTGCTGTCATTTCAACAACTGCACAGACAAACGCAAGGGACGTTCCCTTGATTAGTCCAATAAAGGAATTTCCAAGTCCCGGGAGCGCCACGCTTAGCATTTCTGGGAAAATGATTCTGCGAAACGTCTGGAAATATGTCATTCCGATCGCACTTGCAGCCTCAATCTGTCCGACATTGGCAGATGCCAAAGCTCCCCGGAAAATCTCTGCGATATACGCTGATTCATTGATAGAAAGTGCGATGATCGCATACACAAAACCGGAGGTTGTCGAACTCTGATAATTCCATCCATTTTGCTGGTATATGTATTTTGTAATCATCGGGATTCCAAAGTATGCAATATACAACTGCACGATCACTGGTGTTCCCCGGATCAGCGAGATATACACTCCTGCGATCTGTTTTAACACAGGAATATTTTTTGTTTTGATCAATGCCAGGAGCATTCCGATGATAAGTGCAAGGATCATGGAACTGACTGCAAGGATCAGAGTTGTCGGAAGATATTTTAAGATCTCCGGAAGCTGGCTTAAGACCGCTTCAAAATCAAATAACTTTGCCATAGTTTTTCTCCGTTCGTTTTCTGTTTTTATCACTACAATTGTCTGTAGAAATTTACAGTGTTTTTGAAGTCATGATGCACACAAATTCTCCCTCACCGGAGCGTGTGGAAAAATCCGGTGTATATCCAAGCTTCTCATAAAAGCCAAGTGCCTTCTCGCGGGAATTGATCCGTATGTTTGTAACACCCCGCTCTTTCAAAAGCTGCTCCGCTGCCTTGATTCCAAGTGCCCCGTAATGTTTTCCCCTGTACTCTTCCAATGTGGCAACACGCTCGATATGACCGGCATTTTCTTCATTGATCCGTACCCGGCAGGTAGACACCGGAAATCCGTTTTCGTGAACCAGAATGTATTCACTGTCCTTTGTGTCATCCGCAAATTCGTATTTGAGTGGAATATCAAACCCGACACACATTGCCTGTATTCTGATATAATGCACTCCTGCTCTCTGCCATTCTTCTGTTGCATGCACTGCTTCCATCATCTTCCGCTCCTTGCTTCTCCCTTAGTTCCACGGTTTATAAAAATCGTTTGGAATTTTTAATTTATTTGCCGGATCTTTGCTTAAATGCTCTCTTCCGGCCGGTGTCTTCCAGATCGCATCAAAATCAGTATCCGGAATCACGATATCGTAATAAGTAGACTCCCAGTAGTCCGGGTCTGCCTTGCTAAGATCAACACTCGCTGCAAAATCTTTAAAATACGTGTTGTGGTAAAATGCCGGAATCTGATATAAATCCCTTGCATATCCCCATAAATTCTTGTAATCCACGAGACGCCTTTTGCATGGACCAATGTTTCTGGAATAAGCGACATCGAATCTTGCCAGTGTCACATATAAACGGATATCACTGTCTGTCACGTAATCTCCAAACAGAAATCTCTGCTGTTCTAAACGTTCTTCCATTGCATCTAACCCTGCAAAAAATGTCTCATAAGCATCGGAAAAAGCCTGTAAGGATTGTGCGAACTGTGCTCTGTAAACAGCATTGTTAACATTTTCAAACAACCACCAGTTTAACTTGTCAATCTTTTCTCTGAGTTCTTCCGGGTAAAGATCCGGTGCATCCGACTTTTGGAATGGCTTAAAATCAACCTCCAGATAGTTGGTCAGCCTGTGATAATCATTGTTCACTACCTTTTTCTCTTTGTAATCCACAAAAGAAGGGACTGTTGCACGGCCTGTGTATTCCGGGTCTGCATTGTAATAAAGCTCACTCAGAAACTGTGCTCCTGTTTCCGGGTTGATATGATCTGGCGAATTTACAAATTCCCAGCCCAAAGGTTTTTCGTAAGCATCATCATCCCAGCCTACGATTTCCACTTTGATCGCATCCTGTAAACCAAGAAGTTCCCTTGTAATGGATGCGCGGTTTGACCAGTGGCATCCTTTTGCCCAGAATAAAATGTACCGGTCTTTCTCGACCGGATTTTCCCCGGATCCGAATCCTTTTGTAAAATGATTTGGCTGTCTGTGGAAGTTGCCATATTTGTCTACTTCACTTACTGTCTCTGTCGGGCGGACTCTGATCTGCCTGCCGTTTACTTCTATATACTCTGCCATAATATGCCTCCTGCCTATCGCTTCCCAATTTTAAATTTGTTACCCGGATCACTGCTTAAATGTGCCCTGTCTGCAGGTGCTCCCCAGTATGCATCAAAATTGATCTCATCTAAAAATCTTGCGTTAAACGTCTCCATGAGATGTCCCGCTTTTTTATTGGAAGGATTTGCAAAATCTTTAAAGTACGTGTTGTTCTTAAATGCCGGAATCTGGTAAAGATCTCTTGCATATCCCCACAGGTTTTTGTAATCAATGAGACGCTGTTTTGTGTGGCCAAGCTGGAATGCATAGCGGATATCAAGTCTTGCCAGCGTCACATAAAGTCTCACATCACTGTCTGTCACATAATCTCCAAATAAAAATCTCTGATGTCCGAGCCTTTCTTCCAGAATATCAAGTGCTGCATAAAATGCATTGTAAGCATCCCAGAATGCCTCTTTGGAGCGGGCAAATGCTGTTTTGTATACACCATTATTTACATTATGGAATAACCATATATTTAACTTATCAATTTCTTCCCTGAGTTCTTCCGGATAAAGATCTGGTGCATTCTCTCCATGAAATTCCCTGAAGTTTACCTCAAAATAGTTGGTCAGTCTGTTGTAATCGTTGTTCACTACTTTTCCGGTCTGTACGTCGATCAGTGCCGGAACTGTCGTTCGTCCGGTATAATCATCATCTGCTTTGTAATATGCCTCACTCAAAAACTGAATGTTTAAAACCGGATCTGTGTTGTTCTCGTCATATACAAATTCCCAGCCGAGATTTTTTTCATGAGGCGCATGTTCTACCATATTGACACTGATGGCATCCTCCAGCCCCAGAAGCTCCCTCACGATGGATGCACGGTTTGACCAGTGGCACAGCTTTGCCCAGACCAGACGATAACGTCCTTTTTCTACCGGATTTTCGCCCGGTCCGAATCCTTTTGTAAAATGATTTGGTTGTCTATGAAAATATCCGTTCTCGTCAACCTCTGAAACTGTCTCTACCGGACGGACTCTGATCTTTCTTCCATTTACTACTTCATAATCAAATTCTGCCATTTTTCTGCCTCCTGCTTTTCGTTCTTCTTAGTTGATCGGTGTTTCGAATTTATCTGCGGATGGAACCTGATCTGCCCCGAAATATTTCTGTGAAAGTTCTTCTAATGTGCCATCCTCCTGTAACTCTTTCAATACCTTATTAACATCCTCCCGAAGCGCTGCCCCCTCGTCATTTAACGGGAATAAGAAGTACGCATCCAGTGCTGTTGAAAACTTTGCTGTCTCATCAGCAGATAGTTCTGTTTTCTGTAATCCGTCAAAACCAAACTCTTCGATGTAGCTGTTGTAAATTGGAAGGTCATCTACCCTGAAATCGCTTGTTCCGTCCTGAATATGTTCAAATACAACCGAGAGATCTGCCTCTGTGTAAATAATCTCAATCTGTGATTCCGGATTTTCTTCATTCCATTTTTCAATGGCATTCGTGACATTCACTCCGGCACCTGCCTCAATTTTGTAACCTCTGTCAGCGGCATCCTGTAAAGAAGTGAGTGGTTCATCATCTGCTCTCTGAACAAATACATATTTGATCTCGTCATATGGGAAAGAATAGTAGTAACTTTCCGCTCTCTTCTCGTTGTAGCTGAAATTATTGACTGCAATCTGATAATTACCAGCGGTAAGTCCTGAGAAAATCGCATCAAATTCTGCGGTCTGCAAATTCAGGCTGTACTGTGGAAGCCGGTCAAATACTGCCTGTAATACTTCGATATCATATCCTGAATAACTTCCATCTTCCTCCACGGAAATGTAAGGCTTTGGCGAACCTCCAGTCACTGCATTGATCACGGTGACATCTCCACTATTCTCTGTTTCTGCACTGACGTCTGCATTTGTGGATGCATTATTTGTATCTGCGCTATTTCCACCGCACGCTGTTACACTGATTGCTAATGCTCCTGTAAGAATTCCTGCTGTTAATTTTTTTACTAAACTCTGTTTCATAATGTTTTCTCCTCTTCATTTTTCTATTTCTACTTTTAGGCATCTTTCTCTCATACACTTTCATACGTTAATTCTAAAGAGTGTTCACATAAAGAAAGAAGCAGGTCGTTGTCATATGTTTATCACAACTGCCTGCTTCTTCTTTTTCCAAAACACTCAGGTGCATAAATCATATGAAAATAAAACCGTATTCATCCATACAGCACATACAACAGCAGCACATCTGTTTTTTGTTCTTTACAATCGTATTTGTTTTCATATGATTTTCTCCCTTCTTTATTTCCTATCTTTTTGATATGTTTTATAGGAATTAATTTATGTTTGTGATTATAACTATGTGGTCATGGTTTGTCAATTGTTCTAGTTATAGAAGATTCCTTGTGGTTGCTATAGGTTTTGTTTATAACTGATTTAGATCGTGCATATTGTAAAAATGAAATGCCTATGATATAGTGCCGATAGGCAAATAAATGAAGATGTATTCATGAATGACACAACAAAAGCCCACAGATTACCATTGGTGATAACTGCTGGATCGCAGGAAATGTTACAATCTGTGGTGGTGTTACGATCGGCGAGATTACAGAAGAAGATGCATTGGAAAAACATCCTGAATTGTTCTAACTTATATAAAATATGTATTGGGAGGTTTGCTTATGTTTTATGAAAATCAGCCAGTAGATCAACAGCAAAATTATAAAAAAATGTTAGAGATCATTGGAAATTTAACACTATTATTTTCAGAAAGTGATTGTCCATATTTACCATATAGATGCCATGAAAATATATTTTGTAAATATTTTGAAGCAGCTAATTTAGGACGCATGGATTGTTCAGCAGATGCGAAGAAAAATGGAATTGGCATAGGACTAAAAACATGGATGGGAAGTGATGATCAAAAGGTTGCAGAGTTTGGGCGCCTTCGGCCAGAATATGAAGATTTGAGTGGAATAGAACTCGTCCGACAAATCGCTATATATCGAAATGAAAGAATTCGTGTTACGAAGAATATGCATGGAATTGATCAAATGATCTATCATATTGTAAAGCGTGTACCGGGTGCAATGAAAATAATGGAACATGCCTTTGATTATATTGATATAGATAATATACAACTTTTAACAGATAGAGGAAATGCAAATAATACTTATTTTACAGATGGCAAACATGTATATCATTTTAGTGTGTCGAAAAACACATTATATATGATATTTAGCAATTTAGAAGAATTAGATTACTTTCCAGTTCAAATAATGAATGATCCATATTCTTATTTGATGCAGTTAAATGACATACAATCGCAGAAAGATAATATTGTTATCGAAGTGCAAAAAAATAATAAATTTCCAATTAATTTAGTTTATGGTGAAAATTCAGATTTGCGAAAAAAACAGCTTTGTTTGAGATTATATACCATTGACAAATCAACAGGAGAACGAATAGTCGCACCTACAAGCGGTTTAAATCAGTGGAATGGAATTAGAACTTCAAATAGAACCAGAGCCGATGGAAGCACTGTTCATGTAGAAACACTGCGAAATCCTAATGAATTGTATATTCCTTTTCCAGCGGTAGACAGAAGAAGATGTCCTGGTTTTTTCCCTCCAAGAGATACTGCATTTAATCTTCATTTACCAGACGGTTCCGTAATTTCTGCAAAAGTATGTCAAGAAGCCTATAAAAAAATGCCGAAAGAAAGATATGAACAGCTTTCAGATGATGAAAAGGCAATAGAAGATCAAAGAAGACAAGAGGGAAAAGCAATTATGAGTAATCCTAATAAAGTGCTTGGAGAATGGCTTCTTAGAACGGTATTTGAATTACCAGAGGGAACCGTTGTAACATATCCCATGTTAGTACGGTTTGGAGTAGATAGTGTTATTTTTACAAAATTATCGGAATTAGAATATGCAATTGACTTTTCTGAAATAGGTACATATGAAAAATTTTATGGTGAAAATACTGATTTAGAGGATTAAAAATGATATTCAAGGGTTGTCAGATAAATGTCAACCCTTTTATTAATAATATAGTATTGC
>OGOL01003269.1_pt1 | contig 11250 bp, 9 predicted proteins | sample 1552641 | NCBI WGS metagenome assembly OGOL01 (sample SAMEA2580140, study PRJEB22360) | human gut metagenome | biome: human gut; feature: human-associated habitat; material: faeces | place: Denmark | collected 2008/2010 | reverse complement strand
CAGCAGAAGAATGTCCGGTTTCTCCAGAAGCAGCTTGCCAAGAAGGACTTTTGTTCTCTGACCACCGCTTAAGTCTGTAACATCCCGGTCAAGCCCCAGATCCAGAAGTCCGAGTGCTCTTGCAACCTCTTCAACCTTGGAATCAATAACATAAAAATCATGCAGGGTAAGTTCATCCTGAATTGTGCCGAGTTCTTCCATCAGCACGTTCATTTCTTCCTCATCTGCGCTTCCGAGAAGATCACAGATTTCATTCATGCGCTGTTCTTTCTGAAGCAGCGGATCAAATGCAGATTTCAGGACTTCCTGGATCGTCATTCCTTTCTCCAGGACTGCATGCTGGTCAAGGTATCCTGCGTGAACATTTTTTGCCCACTCTACTTTACCTTCGTCCGGCATCAGTTTTCCTGTCACGATACTCATAAACGTGGACTTACCTTCACCATTTGCACCGACAAGGCCGATATGTTCTCCCTTAAGAAGGCGAAAAGAAACATCTGAGAAGATTGCTCTGTCACCAAAGCCATGGGTCAGATGTTCTACATTTAATATACTCATATAGTATTCTCTCTTTCATTTAACTGATCTATACGGACTGCTGTGCGTATTTGCACTTCTGCAATCCTGATATCTCGTATTATAGCCGAAGCCATATGGCGAATGCAACCGGTTTTTTGTATAACAAAGCGGACAAGTCCGCTTCAAACTCCCTGAATCCCTCAATCTTTGAGGGACTTGTTACGCTTTGCGCGCCAGATGCAGTCTGCTTCAGCAGACATATTCCTCATGCATCTGGTCGCATCCTCGCGGAGCGTTTTTATGTAATAGGAACATTACGGAGTAATTTCCTATTACATAAAAAAACGACCATACATCATGTACAGTCGTTTTTTACAGATCACTCTGCTTTTATTCTGTTTCGTTAAAAACCTTCTTATCCAGAGCGCCGTTCTGATGTGCTACGATTGTTGTGCAGACAGCGTCACCGGTGATGTTGACTGCTGTTCTTGTCATATCCAGGATACGGTCGATACCCATGATCAGACCGATTGCCTCAACCGGAAGTCCGACAGAATTGAATACCATTGTCAGTGTTACCAGACCTACACTTGGCACACCGGCCGTACCGATGGATGCAAGTGTTGCAGTTCCGATTACAGTAATATAATCTGTCATACTTAAGTGGATTCCGAATGCCTGTGCGGCAAATACAACGGCTACCCCCTGCATGATCGAAGTACCATCCATATTGATGGTCGCTCCAAGAGGAATGGTGAAGGATGATATCTTCTTAGATACACCCACCTTCTTGGACAGGGTATCGATTGACAGCGGAATCGTTGCATTTGATGTTGCTGTTGAGAATGCGAAGGCCATAACCGGGAAGAACTTCTTGATAAATTTCAGAGGATTCAGTCCGGTAAATATCTTCAGTAATATCTGGTATACACCGAAACACTGGATTGCCAGTGCGATCAATACACCGATCATATATTTTGCCAGCGGTACAAATGCACTGAATCCGATGTTTGCAAATGTGCGGCTGATCAGGCAGAAGACACCAATTGGGGCAAGTGCCATGATCATCATCGTCATTTCCATCATGATATCGTTAAACTGGCTGAAGAAGTTCGCAACTGTCTCTGCACGTTCTCCTAATTTTGCAAGGATCACACCGATGATCAATGCAAATACGATGATCTGCAGCATCTCTCCGCTTGCAAGAGAATTAATCGGGTTATCCGGGATAATATTTAACAACGTGTCTGTCAATGAAGTAGCCTTCATAGTTTCTACAGATGCTGCATTGGTCTTGATCGTGCTCATGTCCAGTCCCACACCCGGATTGATCAGGTTTCCGACAGACAATGCTACGGTAACCGCAAGTGCTGTTGTTGCCAGATAAAAGATCAGTGTTCTTGCACCGACTGTGCCAAGCTTCTTCGTATCCCCGATCGACATACTTCCGCACACAAGCGAACAGAATACCAGTGGTACAACCAACATCTTCATCAGTTTGATAAAGCCTTGTCCGACCACGTACAGTACACCTTCTACGATAATGTCGTCTTTGATATGTCCACTTGGAACCGCATAACATAAAATAATTCCAAATACTGCTCCTGCAAGCAATGCAATAAAAATCTTCGTTGTAAGTCCTATTTTCTTCTTTTCCTTCTTCTGTGTCTCTCCCATATTAGTCCTCCGTTCTCTCATCCATATATTCTTTCAGTGAAGCTCTCCAGTCCGGCATCTCATATACATTGATGATACGAAGGATAAAATTATCCAGAACCGCATATGCTGGTCTTGCAGAAGAAAGATCCGATTCGCTGGTCACTACCGGGCGCAGAGTGATCCTCTTTCCTGCATGTTTCAAAACTTCCTGCGCAAATTCATAACGATTACATACACCCTGACAGGTTGCATGGTACGTTCCGTATTCATTCGTTTTGATCAGATAAAGAATAATACGTGCCAGGTCTTTTGCACTGGTCGGAGAACCAAACTGATCTGATGCAATCAGAAGTTCATCCTTTGTATCTGCTGCATGAAGTATGCGGTTTACAAAATTATTGCCATTTCCATACACCCAATTACTGCGCAGGATGAAATGCTTGTGTGTAAATTCCTTTACATAATTCTCCCCTGCTCTCTTGGAACGTCCGTAAACGGTCTTCGGATTTGTGTCATCGAACTCCGTATATGGAGTATGCCGGATTCCGTCAAATACATCATCCGTGGATATCTGTACCATCTTGGCCCCTGTCTTTCTTGCCACAATACTTAAATTTCTTGCTCCCAGCGCATTCACACGGTATGCAAGCTCCGGTTCTTTTTCACAGAGATCTGTATCTGTGACTGCTGCACAGTTGATGATCACATCCGGACGGTTGATCACTCCGAAATTCAGCACCTCATCGGTGTCCGTAATGTCTAATTCTTCCTTATCTGTGTTAAACACTTCCATTTCTAATGGATCCAACACTTCATTGATGGCCGATCCGATCTGTCCGGATGCACCAACAATCCATAATTTTAACATATCTGCTTCCTCCTCATCTGCCGGGACCGGCTGACGCCAGTCTCTCTGCTTTCCTTTTAATATAGCTAGTATACACAAAAAAACCGTCGGTTTCAATTCTTAACCAACGGTCTCAAATCTACTCCTCTATGGTATTTTTTTCCACACATCGGTAATGTCAGCGTTTTTACTGACCTCCTGCACCACTTTTGTGCTGCTTATATGTAGAATATCTTTCCCTTCATTCTGCATAAATACAAACACCGCAAACAGAATCATACAAATAAATGTACGGATTCCCAGGCTTCCCTGTTCTGCCTCTTCCTCACCATACAGTTCACTATAAGATGCCCTGTATCTGGGATGTATTGCCGGTATCCCGGATTCCTGATAGCTGTAACGTGTCTGTTCCAGAAGTTCTCTTCTTCGCTTTTCCGCTTCATTCACATGCGCTCACCTCTGAAACAATATATGAAATATCTGTTTCACTCATGTGCAAAACTTACTGCATACAGGCTCTTTTTCATGTTTTCTAAGAGTTTCTGTTTAACGATCTGCCAGTTCTTTTACGATGTCTTCCCATGTCAGACCTTTTTCTACCATCAGAACCATTGCATGATACAGGAAATCCGCGATCTCATATTTGACTTCTTCCGGATTCGGATTCTTTGCTGCGATCACAACTTCCGTTGCTTCTTCTCCAATTTTTTTCAGGATCTTATCCATTCCCTTATCAAACAGGTAATTCGTGTAAGACCCCTCCTTTGGATTCTCTTTACGGTCTGCGATCGTGTCATATACCGATTCAAAGATCCGAAGCGGATTCGTCTCATCATAGTCAATTCCTACAAGCGGCTGGAAGAAGCAGGTCGGATTACCGGTATGGCATGCTGCTCCGATCTGATCTACTTTTGCAAGCAATGTATCCAGATCACAGTCAATCGTCAGGGATTTTACATACTGGAAATGACCGCTCGTCTCCCCCTTTACCCAGAGTTTCTGCCGGCTTCTGCTAAAATACGTCATCTTTCCTGTCTTGATCGTCTCATAGAAAGATTCCTCATTCATATATGCCAGCATCAGGATCTCCTGTGTCTTATAATGCTGGACGATGACAGGGATCAGGCCCTGATCATTGGTCTTAAACTGTGAGAACTCCATCATACTCTCAAAAGATGTCATCTTAATTCCTTCTTCTGTACACTTATCTTTGAATGCCACACAATCAATATCTGTACGGCTTACATATCTTCCCGAAAGTCCCCGGACACCCGGGCATTTCAAAATTTTAAATAGCTCTGACTCTTCTTCCGTATCCGTAATGATCACACACGGTACATCTGTTACATTCATAATGGAATTCAGATCCAGTCTGTGCATAAAGACAATTTCACTGCTGTAATCCTGGATCAGATGCTGATGTTTGAACAATGCATCAAAATCATTTAATGATACCGCAAGCTTCTCTTTTCCGAATCTTTTTGCCGCATCCTCAATCAGTTTGACACTATCCGGCTTAGAGAAATTTAGCATTGCCCGTTTTGCACCTGTATACAGAATCTTCTTAATATCTTCCTGGCGTCTGATATTGCCGCCTGCGATCATCGGGATCCTGATCACACGATTGATCCGTTTCATCAATGTGATCGTTTCATCATGTTCTTCATCCGAATCTGAGAGATCCAGCACGATCAGTTCATCTGCACCGTGATCACTGTAATATTTTGCAAGTTCAATTACGTCTTTGGATACAACAGTCGGATCATCAATCCATCTGACCGCTTTCCCGTCTTTTATAAAAATGCAAGGTATTAATCTTTTATAACTCATGTCTGTCCGTCTCCTTTTAGAGGCTTCCCTTTGTGGTCCATGCCTCTTTTATCCTTGGCTCTTCCATCGTCGCCATATCAAGTGCTTTTCCGAACGCTTTAAACAGCGCCTCCGCCTTGTGATGATCGTTGATACCATCCAGAATCTTCAGGTGGATATTCATCATTGCGCTGTAAGAAACTGCGTAAAAGAATTCCCTTACCATCTCAGTATCCATCTCACCCATCTTATCTGACACAAACTCTGCATTATAATTCAGATATGGTCTTCCGGAGAGATCCACCGCACAAAGTGCGAGTGTCTCATCCATTGGAAGCATAAAGTGGCCATAACGTTTGATTCCGGCTTTATCTCCTATTGCTTCCAGAATAGCCTGTCCAAGTACGATTCCCGTGTCTTCGATGGTATGATGACTGTCCACTTCCAGATCCCCTTTCGCATGTACCGTCAGATCGAACAATCCGTGTCTTGCAAATCCATTCAACATATGATCAAAAAAACCGATTCCTGTATCAATCTCCGTCTTTCCGGTTCCATCCAGGTTCAGAGTTACCGTAATATCCGTCTCCTTTGTCGTTCTTGTCCTGGTGACTGTTCTGTTCATAGCTCCTCGCCTCCTTATTTTTCTGCTGTCTTCTACTCTTCGCCCTCAAAACGGACTTTGATAGAATTGGCATGTGCCGTCAGCTGCTCTGCCTCGGCAAATGCTTCAATATCTTTATGTATATCGCGTAATGCTTCTTCCGAATATCCGATGATACTTGATTTTTTAATGAAATCATCCACAGAAAGCGGTGAGAAAAATTTTGCTGTACCATTGGTTGGAAGAACATGGTTCGGTCCTGCAAAATAATCTCCCAGTGGTTCACTTGCGTATTCCCCGATAAAGATGGCACCGGCATTCCTTACTTTTGTCATCACATCATATGGATTCTTTGTCTGGATCTCCAGATGTTCGGATGCGATCTCATTTGCAATATCAATCACATCATCCATCGTATCTGCGACCAGGATATAACCGTAGTTGTCCAGTGATTTCCGGATGATCTCACTTCTGGAAAGTTCTTTTAAGAAGCCATCCACTTCATCCGATACTTTCCGGGCAAGTTCTTCAGATGTTGTGACCAGGATTGCAGATGCAAGTTCATCATGCTCTGCCTGTGAAAGAAGATCTGCTGCCACAAATCTTGGATTTGCCGTCTCATCTGCAATAACAAGAATCTCGCTTGGTCCGGCAATTGCATCAATGCTTACATAACCATAAACTGCTTTTTTCGCCAGAGCAACATATATATTTCCAGGTCCTACGATCTTGTCGACTTTTGGAATGCTCTCTGTTCCGTATGCCAGAGCAGCAATAGCCTGCGCCCCGCCGACTTTATAGATGACATCCGCACCGGCCTCATGTGCTGCAACCAACGTGTTTGGTGTCACTTTTCCATCTTTTCCGGGCGGTGTGACCATCACGATCTCATCAACTCCGGCTACCTTTGCAGGTACAATGTTCATCAATACAGAAGATGGATATACAGCTTTCCCGCCCGGCACATATACACCGACTCTGTGAAGTGGTGTGACTTTCTGTCCCAGGATTGTTCCGTCCGGTTTGCTGTCGAACCAGCTGTACTGTCTCTGTTTTTCATGATACGTACGGATGTTCAGAAGAGCTTTGCGGATGATCTCCACCAGTTTTGGATCTACTTCTTTATATGCCTCTTCGATCTCCTCTTCTGTAACCTTAATATTGTCTGCAGTGATATCTGCATGATCAAATTTCTTCGTATATGCAAATACTGCCTGATCCTTTTCTTCTTTTACACGAGCGAGGATTTCCTGAACTCCCTGTTCATACTGACCGTAATTATTCGGGCTTCTCTTCAGAAGATCCTCCAGTAAGTTCTCTTTTGCATCTTTTGTCAAACGCTGTATTCTCATAGCCTTAACCGCCATCCTCTCATTTTATTTTCTTTCTGTCTGTACAGTATTATACCTGCTCCCGCAGTCTTGTCAGCAGGTCTTTGATCCTTGCGCTTTCCATACGCATACTGACCGGGTTCACGATCATCCTAGCAGACAACGGACATACTTCCTCCAACACTTCCAGACCATTTTCACGGAGGGTTGACCCCGTCTCTACAATATCCACGATCACTTCGGACAGTCCGACGATCGGTGCAAGTTCAATGGAACCATTTAACTTAATGATCTCTACAGTCTGATGCTTCGTGTTATAGAAATAATCTTTTGCAATATTCGGATATTTTGTTGCTACCCGGATCAGTTCATGATGCTGCAGAAGTGGTGCGGCATCTTTGTATCCGCATACACACATCTTACATTTTCCATATCCAAGATCCAGTACTTCATGTACCTTACGTCCTTCTTCCAGGATTGTATCTTTTCCAACGACTCCGATATCCGCTGCGCCATATTCTACATATGTCGGAACATCCGGTCCTTTTGCAAGAAAGAAACGGAGTTTCAATTCTTCATTGGTGAAAATCAGCTTCCTGGAATCTTTATCTTTCATCTCTTCACAGGTAATCCCGATTTTCTCAAATAATTCTAATGTCTGTTTTGCCAGACGTCCTTTTCCCAGGGCAAATGTCAGGTATCTCATAATGTCTAACTCCTATCTGTACTATTCACGATCTTCTGCTCTCCGGTAACGAGATTGACCATCGTTACTTCTCCGGTCTCCTCGATATATACCAGACTTCCGGCATAATAATCATTTCCGTAACGGATATAATCTTCCAATCCACTGTTTTCATCCTTCTTCAGAAGTTCTGCATTCTTGGCTTTTCTACGGAAATCCTTCGCAAGGCGGATTGCTTCAAGCTGTCTTCCTTCCGCATATACGATGATCGTATTCTTTCTTGGATATACGATGCGGATCTTCTGACGGGTCAGTGCACTCACCAGTTCATCAATTACAATCGCAAAACCGATAGATGGTGATTTCTTACCGAACTTTTCGATCAGATGGTCATAACGTCCACCCTTTACAACTGCATCCCCGGTTCCGTAAGTATAACCACGGAACACGATTCCTGTATAGTATCCATAGGTTCCTGTCATGCTCAGGTCAAAAGTGACAAATTTTTCCACTCCGTAATAGCGCAGGATGTGGTATATCTTCTCCAGGCGTCTGATTGCCATCACACCTTTGGAATTCGGCGCAAGGTTTTCCGCTTTTTCCAGGATATCAATTCCTCCGATCAGTTCATTCAATGCTGAAAATGCTTCTTTGGAGCTTCTCTTTGCCTGAATACTGTCCAGAAATTCTTCTACACCGAAGTAATTGCGGTTACCGATCAGTTCTCTTACTCTTTCTTCCGCCTCTTCATCCAGACTTGCGTCTTCGATCAGACTCTGGAAGAAATCAACATTACCGACACAGAGCTGGAATTCTTTCAGCCCGATCGTCAACATAGATTCAATCACCAGGGCAAGCATCTCTGCATCTGCCTCTACCGAATCATCCCCGACAAATTCTGCGCCCATCTGCGTCGTCTCTCTTAAGCGTCCCTGATAGCTGGAATGGTTCACAAATGTATTGCCTGTATAACACAGACGGATCGGAAGATTTTCATCTTTAAATAAAGTTGCCGATGCTCTTGCAATAGATGGGGTGATATCGGGTCTTAAGACAAGTGTATTGCCATCTTTGTCAAAAAATTTATACAGATCGTTGGCCGGTGTCGTTCCAATCTCCTCGCGGAACACATCAAAATATTCAATCGTCGGAGTCTGGATATCATGATATCCATATAAATGAAATACTTTTTTCAATCTGCTTTCCAACGCAAGTTTTTTTCCGCATTCTACGTTGTATATATCCCGTACTCCTTCCGGAGTGTGTAATTTCTTCTTCATATGTCCTCCAGGTAGTAATATTTTTCTTCCAGCACTTTAGTGTGCTACCATGTTAAAAAATCACTTTGCATTATACGCAGTTTCATTCGTTTTGTCAAGTTCATCACGAAGTTCCAGATCGAGATTCAAGGCATCCAGGTATGGAACATAACATCCATGGAAGAATTTCATAAAAAACCGTTTGTCCAATTCATCAAAACGGAAGCTTTTTCTTCCTCCGTTCTGTGCACGCATCCAGAACCTGTACAGTTCCTCAAAACGCATATAATATAAGATATCTCTGGATGAGTAATAGATCAGGACAAATGCAACCCCCTGCTGCTTTTCAAAATTCTTCATAAATTCCACCTGATGTTCATGAATATTCTGAAGCGGAAATGTCTCTGCCACACATTCCTTCGCATCAAAACACACCGGAATCCCCTGCACTGCGCCGATATAATCGATCGTACTGCGCTGATCAAAATAAGCCAGCGTGATCTGTCTGTGTTCTTTATCCATACGTACCGGCGTGATCGGGGTCGGGATCTTCTGCATAAGTGCCAGATTCTTTTCCAGATACCACTCATTGGTACGATTCACCATATCTTCTAATGTAGAACCTCTAAGGCCTCTTGAGTTCCATGTTCCCATGCCGTCTCCTTTATCAGTTCCCAGAATGTCTCCGGAACTTTTGCGTAAAATGTCTTTTCAGAAAGATTCTCCAGTTCTTTTTTCATACCGGGCATTGTAAGCTGATAGGCATGCAATACCTGGTCTTTGATCTTCCATTCTTTTTTATAACGGTCATTCCATTTCTTAGAACCGTATTTATAATCTCCGAGAAGCGGATGTCCGGTGCCTGCCAGATGTGCACGAATCTGATGGGTACGTCCGGTGATCAGATGTACTTTCAGAAGCGTCATCTCCTGATTCCATGCGATTGGAAGATATTCCGTCTCGATCAGCAGACCATTCGCCTCTTTTGAAGAAGTTCCATTTGAAAAACTGACGCGGTTCGTCTTCTCATCTTTCACAAGATATCCACTGATATGTGCCGGTTCCGTGATCTTGCCTTTTACGATACAGAGATAATACTTTTTCAGCGTACGTTCTTTGAATAATTCTCCCATTTGCTGCAGGCCTGCAAGACTCTTTCCCGCAACGATCAACCCGCTGGTATTCCGGTCAAGACGGTTGCAGATGGACGGGCGGAAAGTCTGAAGATTCTCCTTTGTTAGCTGTCCGGATTCCAGAAGATATGCTGTCACATTCTCTACTACTGACACATCTGTCTCCTTCGCTTTCTGCGACAACATCCCCGACGGCTTGTTAATAAATATCACATTCTGATCTTCATAGATCACATCCAGCTTTACCGTATTCTTTATGTTTTCTTCTACTGTCTTTCCCGCCGCCTGGAATTTGGCAATTGTATCATCCGCCAGGAACAGTTTCACACTGTCTCCCTTTCTCAGATGTTCATTTCCGGTCGCTTTCTTTCCGTTCAGCACAATATTCTTTTTACGCAGCATTTTATAAATAAAGCTTCCAGGCGCTTCGCTCAAATATTTGCGCAGCAGCTTATCCAGGCGCTGTCCCGCCTCATTGTCATGAATGATCAGTTCTTTCATATACTCTTCTACTCCCGCTAATCTTCTACATGGAAATGTTTAAGATGATCTTCCGGATCTTTTTTTCTCTCCGTAAAGATTCTTTCTGTTCTACTTCTGCCATATTATTCATGCCCTCCGCACGCGCTAAAAATGCAGTATAATCATGGAAAATCTTCACCGTCATCTTATCATAATGATTGTCTTTCAAAATGTCTTTGATATGACGGGCAAGTGCTGTCTCATCGGTCTTCGAATTGCTGGCATATCCGCAGACAATGTGTCCGGATACTACCACTGCATCCAGAGGCATGATCTTCTGTGAGCTGGTAATGATCATATCATATGCCTTCAGTATCAAAGGTGCTTTTTCCTCCAGTTCCTGATATTTTGCTTCTTCAATACTCTTGTACGGTGCCATTGTGATAAATTCAACCAGCATCTTTGCTGCCGGAAGGCATCCGACTACTGCCACAACGGTAAGCAGATTCAGTCTGGATCCTGTCTGGATATATCCGGTCACAAAGATTGCGATCACGATTACAAATTCCACAACTGCTCCCAGAAGGTATTTCTGTTTTTTCGCCTTTATATATCCCGGCTGTCCTTTTTCTGTTTTCATATTGCCTGTCCTTTTCTTATTCTGTATTATTGATCTTCATCATTCCCCATACAAGCAGACGGTCCGGAAGGATCTTGGAAAGGATTCTGGATCCTTTCATAGCTGCTCCGTATACCGAAATGTTTCTTCCGTGTACACTGTCTGTAAGTGCCTGCGTTACCACTGCTTCCGGTTCGGCACAGAATGCTTCTTTTTTACTCACTGCAAGCATTCCGGCCCGGTCAAAGAATTCTGTATGTACCGGTCCCGGACACACCGCAGTTACCAGGATCCCCTGTTTCTTTAATTCTTCCGCTGCTTCC
>OGOL01003268.1_pt1 | contig 11250 bp, 13 predicted proteins | sample 1552641 | NCBI WGS metagenome assembly OGOL01 (sample SAMEA2580140, study PRJEB22360) | human gut metagenome | biome: human gut; feature: human-associated habitat; material: faeces | place: Denmark | collected 2008/2010 | reverse complement strand
GAAAACTTGCTCAGCGGGGCGAAAAGACTTTTTCGACACGCTGAGGCTCCCCCCGGGAAACCGGCGGGAGCTTTTCCCGCGTCCGGCAGCACCGTGATGTCAATTTTGGGCATCAATTTTTGACATCAATTCGACCATTTTCCTCTTGACCTCATGACATTATGATGTCATAATAGTTTTCAGAAACTACCATCAAAACGTCGCAATTACGGAGGATTTGTCGATGGATGAGAAAAGCAATAAGGTCAAGCTGTTGGTCTACGCCACGGAGGACGACCGCGCCCGCATCAAAATGGCGGCGGCCAAGCTGCACATGAGCATGAGCCAGCTGATTTTGGACAGCGTTTTGGAGCAGGTGGCCAGCATCGAGGAGCTGGAAAAGAACGGAGGTGCCCGGGAATGAAGACCATCGCCGTGATGAACCAGAAGGGCGGCACCGGCAAGACCACCTCCGCCATCAATCTGGCGGGCGAACTGGTGCGCCGTGGCAAAAAGGTTTTGATCGTGGACATGGATACTCAGGGCAACGCCACCAGCAACCTGTCCCTGACGGAGATCCCCGCCGCCACGCTGACGGACGTCATCGTGTCCAAGACCGCCACGCTGGCGGACACCGTCTGCCACACCTCCACCGAAAACCTCGACCTGATCCGGGGCGGCAGCCTGCTGGCTCCGGCGCTGGCCACCATGCAGGAGATGCCCTTTGGCCGGGATACCACCCTGCGCCGCCTCCTGCCCCAGATCCCCGATACTTACGATTTCGTGTTTTTCGACTGCTCCCCCTCTCTGGAGAGCCTGTTCAATATCAACGTGCTGGTGGCCGTTCAGTACGTCCTCATCCCCATCAAGGTGGATAAAAACTCCATCGAGGGCTACGACGTCATGCTGGAGACCATCCAGTCCGTCCGCGAGATCGCCAACCCGGACATCCGGGCCTTGGGCATCTTCATGACCGCCGTGGAGACCGGCTCCAGCCTTGACCGGGAAATGATCGCCAACTTCCCCGCCATGCTGCCGGGTCTGGCCTTCCAGACGTACATCCGCAAGAATATCGACGTGAAGAAGGCCCCGCTGGCCCTCCAGCCCCTGTGCTTCTTCTCCCCCCGCTGCACCGCCACCGCCGATTACGCCGCCCTGTGCGACGAAATGCTGGCAAGAATGGAGGGCTGATCCATGGCAGGTAAAAAGAGCCCCTCCATCTTCTCCACCCTGCAAAAGACCACGGAAAACGCCAGCGCCGTCAACGGTGAGCTGACCCGCCAGCTGCCCGTGGCATCTCTGGTGGATAACCCCATGAACCGCTTCTCCATGGCGGAGGATGACGAGTTCCTCTCCACCATGCGCTCCGTGGAGCAGGACGGCTTTTTGGAGGACATCGTGGTCACGCCCGACGGCGAGAACACCTGGCGCATCATCAGCGGACACCGCCGGGTGATGGCCGCCCGGAAGCTGGGCAAGACCGCCGTCCCCTGCAAAGTCCGCCGGTATCCGGACAAGCTCTCCGAGCTGCGGGCGCTGATGGGCGCCAACGTCCACCGGCGCAGCCTCTCCCCCTTCGACATGGCCCGCCAGCTGGAAACGCTGCGGGAAGTTCTCTCGGAAAGCGGGCAGCTCCCCGAGGGAACCAAGGAGCAGGCGGAGCTGATGGCCGCCCAGAGCGATCTGAGCCGGGCCACGGTGGAGCGGTATCTGGATCTTCTGAATCTGGACGAGACCATGACCGGCTGGGCCGAGCGGGGCGAGATGACCATGACGGATGCCTATGAAATGGCCCGCCGGAAGAACGTCCACCTCCAAGCCGCCGTGGAAGAATATGTCGCTCACAACAACGCCAACGGGGACTTCCCCGGCCTTGTCCACCGGGCAATCGCCTGGGCGAAAGCCGCCGAGCTGCCCCCGCCTCCGCCCAAGCCCGCCCCGGCCGCCAATCCTCTGCGGACGGTGGATTCCTTTGGCCGGGCCGTCCGCCGCTCCACCGCCCAACTGAAAGCTCTGGATCTCTCCGCCGACGTGGACCGCACCGCCGCCCGGAAAAAGCTGGACACCTGCCTTGCCAATTTGGAGGAGCTGCGGCGAACGGTGGAGGCCCTGAAAGCCGGTCTGGACGGCTGATCCCCTCCCCTGCCCCGCGCCGTCCGCGCCGCGCAAAACCGCATAGAGTCAAAACCTCCGGCTAAGCCGGAGGCTTGAGTAAGCCCTATAAGGGCTTTATGCGGACAAAGCCCCTTAAGGGGCCCGAAAAGATTTGCCGATCGCATTGCTTTCTCGGGCTACCCCTTAAGGGGTTTTTGTTATGCCTTGGTATTCTTGCTACCCGTAAACGGGTCTACGAATTCCTTGATGCTTATCTGGTCGGCTATTTGGTCCTCTTGCAGTTGATTTTGGATGTAAGCTTTAATTGCTTTTTTGTTTCGCCCTACTGTATCTACGAAATACCCTCTGGCCCAGAAATGTCTGTTTCCATACTTGTACTTGAGATTTGCGTGTCGATCGAATATCATCAGGCTGCTTTTTCCCTTTAGATACCCCATGATCTGCGATACGCTATACTTTGGAGGGATACTGATTAGCATATGGATATGATCCGGACACGCATTTGCTTCTATAATCTCTACTCTCTTTTGTTGGCATAATTTTCTTATGATTACACCTATGTCTGCTCGAATTTCCCGATAGATTTCCATCCTTCGATACTTAGGCGCAAATACTACATGGTATTGACACCGCCAACTGGTATGTTCTAAACTACTGATATCTGGATTTTTCATGAATCAGTCTCCTTGTTTTTGTGAATTTGGTCGGCAAACCTTTCATTCACTCTAACTTGGAGACTTTTTCTTGTCACGAGGTGCAGCCCGGCCAGTCTATGAGCTATCATTTCTCCGGAATCGCCAACACCTCCAATGTAGCCCTCAACAGTTTCTTCTGGCATGATCGCATTCCCACAGATGCGACTCGCGCAATGAGCATCTCCACAGGCACCTACAACCAGCGGCTTTACTACAAGGTCACCTTCAAGACCAACTTGAATGACTACCGGACGCTGGCCAGCAATCTGCTGACTGCCAACAACTACTCCCTGAGCCTGAATGCCGCTACATTGGGTCTGGTCCAGGGCGAATATGTTACGGATGTCCGCTTCGAGTTTGGCACTGTCCCCAGCGGCTTCTCTTCTGTTGTGAAGCCTACCATGCGTGTGCAGGTGCTTGGCACCGTGAGCAATGGCTATCAGATCATCAATCGAGCCGATGTTGGTGGCCAATATCTCAATGAGTGGCAGACGGCCAAGTCCCCTTGGGTCACGACCGTCCGCCGTTTCCAGAGTATCTCTCTGCCGAAGACCGGCTATTAAGCTGGCCCCAGCTAAAAAAGTCCGGGGATAACCGGCATAGCTCCGGGGCAGTATCGAACAACTGCCCCCGGAGCTGATTTTTCAAAAAGTAAGGAGAACAATAAATATGAAACAGTTTTTGACGATCAACGACAATGGCGACATGCTCAATATTGACATGATTGCCGCCATCACCCCCACCCGCAATGGCTGCACCATCCTCACCAAGGATGGGCGCGAATTCCACAGTGTCTTCAATCTTGCTAAAGAACTTGAAGATGATGCCGAAATCCGTGCCGTGGTTCCCTGCCACGGTGTTGCCGCACTCTACTACCTCGGCGACAACCAGACGGAAATCAGGCCCTGCCCGCTGGTGTATCTCCTGTCCGACGGTTCTCTTGAGCCGGTCGAGTTTGCCAGTGCGTATGACATTGAAGAATGTGCGTCCGCAAACAGAGTCGGCTTTGTCGGCTTCGTGCCGGCACTGTGAGAATACGAATGGCCGCTGCGTTTGCAGCGGCCATTTACTAAAGTGCGCCGTAAAACCCGGCTTTCAACCGTAATCATTATTGTAGGAGGGAAAAGGTGATGGAAATTCACAGCACGATTCAGTTCAGGCTTATTCTTCCGCACATTCCCGGCTTTCAGCAGATGCCGCTGCCGACGCCTGTTTGCAGCCATTCTCGGGAGTGTAACGGCTGTCCTTATCCCCGCCACGGTTTTCTCTGTTGGAGCACGGACGGGACCTGCCTGCGGACACGGATGAACAAAATCAACAAATTGGAGAAAAAGCCAACTGCTGCAAGCACTTTTGAGTAACCCAGCCACGCGGAATATGGCGCGGTGACCACTCCGTTCCCCATCCCCCACGGTCCCATTGGGGAAGTGTAACAGGGAGAAACACACTGTGCCAAATAGGGAAAAGGAAATGAGAGTACATCAACAGTGATACATTTTCATTTTCTTTTATGTAGTTTGGAGCTTCAAATAGCCAAATCGTTCCGGAAAATCGATAGTTGAAAAATCTATCTTTTTGGCCTTGTAAGTTAGTTCTTCATATATCGGGGCAGTAAGATCTTTCCTATATACTGCAATCACTCGCAACGTTTTTGCAGTAAGCTCACGGATATCTTCCTTCACAACGGTATTCGGTACATATTGCTGCATATCCTGATCCAGAACAAATCCGATACAGGCGTTCGTGCTTCCAGCAACCTTTTCTGTGTATAGGCGTGGCTTAATGGAATCATAGTTACCAATCATCTTGGCCTGCAAGTTTTTAGAGATAACGGTCAGCAGCACATCCAACTTCATGTGTGTTGTTCCATCTTCTGCAAAATCAAAATCCGTTGGACTCAGCTTATGATCCAAACATTTCTGGTAAAAATCATTTGCAAATAATTCGACTGCAATATCCCCGTTTTCGCTCTTAGGTGCCTTCAGGCCAGTTAAGTGCAGGTAATTATTTCCGTAGAACGATAGTTCAATAGGGATCGTCTTTTTATGCTTATCCGTGCAGATAAAGAGCAAATTCTTTCCGTCCAATTCCTGCTTGTATGTCTGTGCGCATCGGACAACAATGCCGATTGCTTCAGCCTTTGTATATTTTCTCGTCATTAAGATATCATTCCTTAAACAGCAAAAAAAGAGAAGACTGCGACACCGCAGTGTCACGCGCCTTCTCTTCATGACTGGTTTTTCTGTCGTCCGCCGACGCTCAGTTCCATCTGGTCAAAGACCATTCTACTGCATCTATATCGGGTTTTTCTGTTACCCGCCAACGCTCCGGCCCAAAGTCCGGCATCTATTTCGGATTTTAGGTGCCAGTCGCACCAGAGGGATGACGCCCTCTATCCATTTTTATTATATGTAGATTTGTCAAAAATGTCAATAGAATATAATGGAATCCAGTTTGAGTTTAATCGCATTTTTCTGAGCTCAGAATAGCATTTTATGATATTTCTGTCTACTTTGAGCCAGCGAATACCCACGACAGCAAAACTGAGAGTTGTAAAGCAAAGGTGTAATCTCAGCTGCTACATGGCAGCCTTCTCCGACTTCTCCGATGGATAGGCTCGTCTACGCACCAAATAACACCGGCCGATAAAGACCGTCAGTAATAAATGGGCCGGCTTTGTCGGCTTCGTGCTGGCACTGTGAGGAAATGAATGGCCGCTGCAAATGCAGTGACCATTCACTTGAAACCAATGGAGGTAAATGAAACATGGCTAAATTCATTGATTTGGGAACTGCCATTGTCAATACTAACTTTATTATTCGCGTGGAAATGGCATCCAATGGCAGAGCGGAAATCTACATGTCTGACGGTACCATGTTCCCCTGCAATCACTTCAACATCTCCGATCTGTGTGAAACAAGTACACATTTATCGAATCAAAAGTAACGGCTGCTCAATCAAAACCATTTGCGGGTGCACATTTTTCAAATGTACCTCCGCTTCAGTCTGTCAAAAAACTATTCAAACGCCCTTGTTTCCTGTATAATAATGGAAACGGGGGTGTTTTTGTGGAAGAGTGGAAAAAGGATGCACGGAAAGAACCAGTAATAACGGATCTGGATACATTGGTGCCCGGAGATCATCTTCTGCGAAAAAAAGAAAAAGTAATGGATTATGAATGGCTGTATGAAAAGCTGTCTCCGTTATATTGTCACGACAACGGAAGACCGGGAACGGATCCGGTAGTACTGATCAAGATGGTGCTTATTCAGCATTTGTATGGCATCCCTTCCCTGCGGCAGACATACCGAGAAATCCAAGTAAACCTCGCATACCGTTGGTTTCTGGGCTATGGCTTGCTGGATGATATTCCGCACTTTGCCACGGTGAGTTATGCCTTCTGCAAGCGCTTTCCGGCGGAATTGAGCAGCGAAATCTTTGAGCATATCCTAAATAAAGCTCTGAATAACTGAATGGTAGATCCCAGTGTAATTTTTATAGACGGAACGCACATCAAAGCAAGCGCCAATAAAAAGAAATACCAGAAACAAAAAGTGGCGAAGACAGCAAAGGTTTACACGGAACAGCTTCACCAAGAGGTAAATCAGGAACGGGAAAAGCTCGGAAAAAAGCCCATAGAAGATGACGATGATCATGATTTGCCCAAAGGCGGCGGAACGAAAGAAAAGACGGTGTCCACAACCGATCCGGAGTGCGGTATGTTTGTGAAAGGCGAGCATGAACGGCAGTTTGCCTATGAAGCACATACAGCCTGCGATAAGCATGGTATGGTATAGTGACAGAGGATTCCAATACACCAACCGCGCTTTCCACAACAAGCTCGTGCAGGTGGGAATGACGCAGAGTATGTCCCGCGTAGCGCACTGCATTGATAACGGCCCCATGGAGGGCTTCTGGGGCATTTTGAAGAGGGAACGCTATTACGGCAGACGGTTTACCTGCAAGCGGGAGCTTGTGCAGATGATTGAGACCTATATCCATTATTACAACACCAGACGGGTGCAGCGTAATCTGGGCGTGTTGACCCCGATGGAAAAACACGAACTCGGTCTCGCTGCATAAAAAGCGGCCAGCAGCACATGGCTGCTGACCGGAAAAACTTTATATTTTTTCACTGTCCTCTTGACGGGATGCGGTTCATTCCGACACCTGCTTATCCAATTATGAAGTTTTTCTGTGGAGGTTTGGAGTAGTCCACTTTATGCCATCTCTTTGCACAAAATTGGGTGTTCTGGTAAGAAGCATAGTCTGGGGAGATTTTGTTGCTTAGGAGTCTTTTGCACCATTGGAGGAAAGATTTATGATTAATCATCCAAATGATTCTATCGAGAAATTCATAAAAACACATACAGAAAGATCTGACGAAGACCGTACCGCTGTCACTGTTCTGGAGTCTTATCTAAGGTCTGACGGAAGAATTAATCCGTCCTTTGCTGCGAATGACAAGTGGCCTAATCATGACGGAACATTCGAGTTTGTTCCAGAGCCATCTGTATCCCGACAGCCAAAGCAAACCTTCTATATTCAGATTAAAGGAACTGCAAGATATACCGAAGGAAATGGTATCGTGAAGTACGCCTTGAAGAGCCTTGCGTTTCCGGGATTTAGAGGTGGACATGTGTCTCTTGATCCATGTATCCTTTTTGTTGTTCTTAATCCTAAAGAACGTGGAGCTGAGAGGGTTTTCTGGAAATACATATCTGTCGAATTTGTAAACTCTATCGATTGTTCTCATGAGAGTATAACCGTTGAATTTTCGGCAGACGAAGAAATTAAAAATACAGACGAGAGTGTATTGCAATTTTGTAAGAAATTAGAGTACATTGTTGACCATCATTCGTTCGTAAATCAGCTGGATATGCACAACTATACCCGCAAAGACGTTGAAAATATCATCAGGATGCGAAATAGAGATATCTGTGAAAGTATTGATCGGATAGAGACTTTTGAGGACACACGAGATGCAGTTTCACAAAGGATGCTGACTTCTTTAGATGATTTGTGTCTGGCTACGCTTTTGCTTAACGCAATAGGTGACGGATTTGACCATCCTAATCTACAACTGGCATGGGAACATTCACTTCTGGATATTAAAACAAAATATCTCGGAACATTTCTGAGAGGTTTGCGTTATATTGGCAGGCGCATACCAGATGAAGGTCAGTCAGAAAGACTGATGCTGAAATATTATGATTTCTTATGGCAAATCAGAAAACTTCTTAGTGAAAAATACGGGATAAGAGTCTTAAAAAATTTGGAAAAGTTTCCACTGCATAAAACCGACGACAGCGACCAGGAGTATTATAGTATAGTAGCTGAGGCGGTGGAATCGGTTGGGCCAGTCTCGTGTACGCTCCATCCGTCAAGATACTATATTCAGAAAAAAACGCCGTTTTTCGTTGGACGGGAGCGATACTACGAGGTAACGCTACAATTGTCTGGCATTTACGCTTCCAAGTATAATCGAATCACGGCGTATACTAAAGAGGATATTTCAAGTAGTTATCCGGTACAGATTGGCTATACAGTTGCCAATGTAAATCTGTGGGGAGTCGATACAGAAATCAAGGTAATCACGGGATGGAGAGTCTCTATTGATCCCAGATGTTTAAATAAATTTGCTAAAATTCTTCGGATGCCGTCTCACTTAGCAACTTCATATGGCGAGTATCATTCATTAATGAATTTCTTGAGTGCAACAGGCATGAATCTTCTTGAATTGATCGACCTACAGGAAATAAGTTTTCAAAAGGTTATTGATTCTATCTATAAGGATACCAATACCTATGTTTATAAAGATATTCTCCTAAAACTCAGAGAAAAATATGCCCAAAATGGATATAACTATGGCAGAAATGTTATCAGATATTTACTGGTGGATTTAAGAGAAGAAACTTTGGACGGTGTAACACCAAGGTGGAATGGATCAAGGCTAAGATGTGACGATTTATATCTTGCAGGCGGATGCCGAACTTTTGAGAGCAATCCGTTTATTTCCAATCTAGCCGGCAGTAAAACCAACAGTGGAAGCCAGATCAGCCGAATCATGGATGCTACAGGAGGCGAAAAAGTAGAAATTGTTCGACCCTATCTGAAAATCAGAAATCAGATAAAGCAGACGGGGGAAATATATTTCCCAGTGTCTACTGACTGTGATGCGGAAGCTGTTCAAAAATATAATGAATCACTGGATTCATGGGAACACAGACAGGGTTACGGAATTACCGTTGCAGATGGTCATGTATGCATAAATTCCTACGAAAGAGATACATTGACTATTTTACAGAAGCTACTCGTAATGTCGTCTGAAAGCAATAACGGCCAAAAGGAATATAATCGTAATTTTTTGAAACAAAATCCATTGAATGATGTTGACGAATTGAAGAAAAAAGCAATTGAGTTGGCATTTGTAAATTCTAGGGTTCTGTTGATATATGGTGCAGCAGGAACGGGCAAAACCACATTGCTGAATATTGTTTCAAATTTAATGAAAGACCGGCGCAAGCTTTTCTTGACGAAAACACATACTGCGCTTCAAAATCTGAAACATCGCATCGATAATCCCGGTCTAGATGCTGATTTTACTAGTTTTGACAGCTTTACCAAAAAAGTAAGCCTCCCAGACTATGATATCATTTTTGTTGATGAGTGCAGCACAATTGATAATCTGAAAATGACAAAATTCTTCGAAAGAATAGGCCCTGATACTTTCGTGGTAATGGCTGGAGATATTCATCAGATAGAATCTATTGATTTCGGAAATTGGTTTTTCTATGCAAAGGATATTATTACGTCGCCGGGTGCAAATATCGAATTGTTGAGCACTTGGCGTACACAGGACCGAGAGCTGAAAAGTCTCTGGGACGAGGTGAGAAACAAAGGGCCTTATATAACGGAGAAACTTGTCATTGACGGCCCGTTTTCAGAAAATATCGGACCTAATGTTTTGGAAAACAGCAGTTCTGACGAGGTGATACTTTGCCTGAATTACGATGGGAAATTTGGTCTCAATAACATAAATCAATATTTCCAAGCGGCTAATTCTAATGGGAAAACTGCAACGTGGGCCGATTGGACGTATAAAGTTGGAGATCCGATTCTATTCAATGATTCCAAGCGGTTTCCGTTGCTTTACAACAATCTAAAAGGAAGAATTGTTGATATAGAAAAAGAAACCGACGTAATCACCTTTACGATAGATGTTCAGTGCTTTTTGACAGATGCTGATTGCCGCAGAAATGATATTGTGTTTATCGAATCGCTCGAAACTGGAACCCGAATTCAATTCACAATATTGGCCTATGATAGTGAACAGGCAGATGGAGAGGATGATGAGCAGCGTATGCGTTCGATCATTCCCTTCCAGCTGGCATATGCTGTTTCCATTCACAAAGCACAGGGCTTGGAATACGATTCGGTCAAAGTGATTATCCCGAGTAATAATGTCGAAAAAATTACACATGGTGTATTTTATACTGCGATAACCCGGGCAAAAAAACACTTGAAAATATACTGGAGTTCTGAAACAATGAAGGATATTGTGAAAGGATTCACGGCAGAAGAGCTGGAAGGAAAGAGCTTAGAGATCGTAAAATCAAAACTGGGCATATAGATTGTAATGCAGTCCAAATCCGAAATGCTAAGGCATAGCATTGAAGACCAAATCATCAGATGAATCAAAAGCGCCCCCACCTGTGCCAATCGACATAGGTAGTGGCGCTTTAAAGAAAATATTTATTGCGCTGTCCCTTCTATGTTATAACTGGCGATATGCACATAAGGATCTTCTCATATCGTTGCTGCAGCATAACTTTATAGAAACGCTTACGCATCTCCGAGAGTCCTTCCACTTCGTCTACAAGAGCATTGATTTCACGGTTATACTTTTTTTCTGGTAACCGTCAAAGCTACTGGCACGTAGGCTTCTACGAGGTAATAGCAGGGGGAATATGGAGTCTCGGGGAACATGCTTATTTTACAGCGGTGTGTTTTTAGAGTGAAAAATATAGCCGTACTGGCTTCAATTTGCTACTTCATATTTTACAGAAACTGTGGTATACTGCTTATGAGGTGAGGACTGTGCAGTTTCGACCGTTTGTTTATGACGCCGCCAATCAGCAGGTGCCCGTAGTTATTGAGCCGATGACACCGCAAGATGCCGCGACAACGACAAAAGAACCGCGGTGGCAGACGGATTGGACCAGCGAGTATATCTCAAAAGACAAATTTGACATCTATGGACTAAAAACACAGGTTGGTGAATTGGTGGCCTTAGGAGCTTATGAGGTCAGCGAAGATGTGGTCACCGTCCATATTGTCTATATGGAGAGTCAGGCACAGAGCAATCCGACACTTTGTGAGCGCCCGAAGTATCGCGGCATCGGACGGGCTTTGATCGCCTATGGCATCAAGCTGTCTGTGGATGCGGGCTTCAACGGCG
>OGOL01003265.1_pt1 | contig 11258 bp, 16 predicted proteins | sample 1552641 | NCBI WGS metagenome assembly OGOL01 (sample SAMEA2580140, study PRJEB22360) | human gut metagenome | biome: human gut; feature: human-associated habitat; material: faeces | place: Denmark | collected 2008/2010 | reverse complement strand
CAGCCGCAGCAGAACGGGGATATTATCATTCCGGTGAACATCGGCGGCACACAGCTGGAAACCGTTGTGGTCAAGGCGGCACAGATTGCCAATGCACGAAGCGGAGGAGAAACCATATGAGACTTGTGAATATTTGGGCGAAGTCGCCGGGCGGCAGTTGGACATTGGCAAAAAATGTGTGTCAGCTTGCAGAGGATTCTGTGGGCATTACCCCATTAGGAAAACGATTCTGTGCTGCCGATGGCACGCAGATCTATTACAGTACAGGATCAGCGGAACAGAAAACAACACTGCAATTTGAAGTGAACAGCGAAAAGGAATTGCAAAACCTCATGCGGATTCTGCGAAATGGTACGGCATATGCGGAAAGCCTAATGGTGTCTGGATATACAAGTTCGTTGGGAAATTGCGGAGTTCGCATCTATATTGACGGTGATGCTTCTATAAAACTTGTTTCCCGAAAGATGCAGGTTTATCAGATTACAGTTCCTGTAATATTAGATCAAACAGGTGCTGTAACCAGCTTTCCGAATTGCTATATTGTAGCCAATCCTTCCGGAGCGTGCGGTCTTACGATTGTAAAATCTCCGGAAGATACCAGTATTGTAATCGTACAGCTTACGGATTCTGGGAAACAACTGGAAGACGGTTCTGTGCAGTTACCGCCTTACACTGCAAATGCAGAGGAAACAGCAGAAAAATCAATCTATATCCGATTTCAGGCAGCACATACTTTCCCGACAGATTCCAAAATTACCGTAGAAGCCGATGGGGTGAATGGCTGGTCAGAGCGACACGATATTACCGATTATGTGACGAATGAATTTGGGACAATCGGCATGTCTTTGACCGGCATTGTAACAGAATTTTGTATCTATCTGCATTATACATACGGTGGGTGTACATTGGAACGAATATACCGCATTCGTGTTTATGCACCGGATTTTCAGGAGGGCGAGGCATGATCATTGCAGAATTTATTCGGGTAGAAGTATACAAGTATAATTATACAACAGGAAACTATGCTCTTGCTACCACGCTGACAGAATCCACCATCATTTCTGCCAGCAGCAAGCGGCAGTGCTGTGCAGACGGCACATTTGAGATCGGCGGCGTGTATGCTGCCACGTTTTCTATGCAGGCAAAGATTCCGGGAATGACCACATTTCAGGTGCGTGGAGCAAAACTGAAAGTGTTTTCCAAGTACAATGATGTAGCCCAATGGAGCAGCATCGGCACGTTCTGGGTCACTGATGCCACCCGTGTGGGCGAGATCTTTTCTATTAACGCACAGGATGCCGTGGGGTGGCTGGATACGTCCAGCTATAACAGCACATCGGAATCTGCCGTCAAAGCTGTCGGAAAGGTGCTTGCAGACAAGTGGCAAAACATCGGGATCGGAATCGACCAGTGGGACGAAAACGGAACCGAATATGGCGGCTGGCTGCAATATCTGACAGACTGCACCAATACCTTTATCCAGTCCCAGACTGGCGTAAAAGAGATGCTGCACTGGAAAGCGTATGACAAGGCAAGACGAGAAACCTATGGCAGGTACTGCAACGACAGAATTTATGCAGAGATCGACGGGAAGTGGTCGCAGACCATATATCCGGCAAGGTTCTATCTGAGTGCAGAAAACAGCAACAGTGATTCTGACTGTCCACGGGATTTTTACCGTTATCTGTCCGAACTTGCATTTGGATTCATTTATGCCAGACCGGAGGACGGAGCTTTGGAACTGGGACAGTTCGGGAACGGTTATCACGGAAATGCCAATGTTGGAATGTCGGAAATGGAATATGATTCCTGTGAGGTAGCAGATTATGAGATCCATATGCTGCGTACAGATGCCCGTGTGGAGTTGGAAGACGATAAATCTGCATGGGCATGGACAAGGCATAGTTCACCGGATTACAGCACCAGCTCTTTTCAGCGGTTTCTGATCGAATCCAATCCGTTTCTGGATGGTTTTGCAAAGGATTTTGTATTCAGCAGCGGCTATGGACTGAATACCATTCCCCATTCTATGTGGCTCGCAAGATATTCTTCCGACACCGGGAATCAGTATGCAGTGCGTCCGTTTTCCTGCACCGTACACAGTACAAAACGGTTCCAGCTGGGACAGAAAATCAAGCTCTCTTATCGGGATTTTCATGAGACCACTGCCAAAAGCTATGACAGCATTATCACTGCCATTGAATGGACGTTTCGGGGCGGTACAAAGCTTTCCTGCGGCGGCGAGGACAGCCGTGTGATGGCGGACTGCATCCGTTCTTCCAAGGGCGACAAAGTCCGCAAAGAGGCACGGAACCGATGCAGAGCGTTGGAAAAACGAGTTCAAAAACTGGGAGGGTAAGACATGATATTGCAGGCAAACAAGAAATTCATTGACACCAGCCATGTGGCACATCTGCTGACTGCCGGAGAAAAGTATGCGGACAAGCTTGTCTTTTCCGTAGAGCGATTTTATCAGGAAACCGATCTGTCCGGCTGTTTGTTTGTGATGCGTGGTGTCAACAGTGCCGGAAATCTGGCACTGGAAACGCTTTCGCAGGAAGTCATGGAAACAGAGATCCGGCTGACATGGAACGTGTCTCCGGCGTTTACTGCGGTTTCCGGTATGCTGGCGTTGGAAATCGTCTGTTATGACAACAGCGACCGCATCTTGAAATACACGGTCACGCCTATGCAGGTGAAAGCCTCTGTGCTGGAGGAATACAGCGGCGGTGTGGACGCCATCGAGGAAGCACTGAAAGAAATGGAACGGATTCTGACGGAAACCAGGACAATTGCGGTACAGCTGCCGCAGATCCGCAACGGCACATGGTGGCTGTATGATACCGATAGCGGAGCATATATAGACAGCGGTCTGCCGGCTCGTGGTGAAAAAGGCGAAAAGGGTGACAAAGGAGAACCGGGGGAGCTCTCCCGGTGAACCGGGAGAGCAGGGCGTTCCCGGTGAAAAGGGAGAAACCGGAGAAAAGGGTGAGCCGGGTGCAAAGGGCGATTCCGGCGAAAAAGGCGAACCTGGTGAACCCGGAAAAGATGGCATAGACGGACGTGACGGTGCGGACGGAAAATCCGCTTATCTCCTTGCGGTAGAGCATGGCTACAGCGGTTCTGAATCCGAGTGGCTGACATCTCTGAAAGGCGAAAAGGGAGATGCCGGACAACCGGGAGGACGTGGAGAAAAAGGGGATCCGGGAGAGCAGGGCATTCCCGGTGAAAAGGGCGACACCGGTGCAGACGGGAAAGACGGATTTTCCCCCATTGCTGCTGTGGCGAAAGACGGCAGCGTGGTGACGATCACGATTACAGATGTCAACGGTACAACGACTGTAACGCTGACAGAAGGGGCTGCGGTAGACCTCACGCCGTATGCAAAGACGGTTTATGTGGACGAAAAGGTGCAGGAATTGTCGCTGTCCATCACACACCTGGAAGAATCCGCCCACACCCACGACAATCTGGACGTACTGAATAAGATCAGCGGAACAGAGTGGACACAGCTGGTTTCTACCAAGCACTACCATAACAACATAGAAACGCTGAACAGCATTAGTCCGGCGGACTATGAGAATCTGAGTAGCAAGTTTCCGGCGAGAATCACAGCGTTAGAGGATTCTCTGGGCGACATTGCCACTGCTCTGGCGGACATTGTGGAGGTGACCGATTAAATGGCGACAATTGCACAGTACATTGCAGAGATCAACCACCAGCGTGACCTGCTGGCAGGGCATCTGGTTTCCCGTGGCATCATTGCAACGGCAAACGAAAAATTAAATCTGCTGGTACACAAGGTTTCCCTGCTGCCCTCTGGCTCGACAGAAAAAACAGTGATTTTTGATGCAGACCACCGGGACGGGATCTTTCTTTCCCACAATGACACTCTGTACAGTCTTTCTGCATTTACGGCGGTATATCCGGAGTTTTGCAGCAGCAAAAATGAGTATGCCCTGAACTATTCCACTTCCATTTTTGGATGGGATTATTCCTGCTACACCTGTTCGACTGTGCCGCTGACGCTCTCTGCGGCAACACAGATTGCCATGCGGTTTCTGGCAAGCAGCACAGAGGCAGGTGTTTTGCGGTTGGTACAGTCAGACAGCGGAACGGCAGAGGACATTCTTGCCAAAGCACAGACCGAAGGCAGCTATATTGATCTGTCTTTGCAATGGCTGTACAGCACGGATTATATCACTACGCTGACACCCTGCGAAGGTATCACTACAGGCACATACTATCTGGCATGGGTCGGGCGGAGCAACAACAGCCATCCGCTGATCCGGTCGATTACAGCGATTTAAGGAGGTTACTTATGAATCTGATCGAGGCAGTTGAGCGGCTGAAAAGCGGCAAGGCGATCCGGCGAGGCAGCTGGGGTGATGCGGCGATTCAGGCGGCACAGCTGGAAAATGGACAGTATCAAATCTTTGCTTCTGGGAATCTCACACCGGAAATGCTGGTTTTGCTTTCCGGCGACTATGAAGCAGCAACAGGAACGGAGGAAACATGATGGAAGTTTTGGGTATTACAGCAGTAGCAGCAATCACGGTCATCTGCTATCTGGCGGCGGAGATCGTGAAGGTTACTTCTCTGGACAACAAATGGATTCCGGTCATCTGCGGTATTTCCGGCGGCATTCTGGGAATTGCGGCGTTGTTCTGGATGCCGGATTTTCCGGTGCAGGATGTGCTGTCTGCGGCAGCAGTCGGCATTGTGTCCGGACTGGCAGCAACGGGAGCAAATCAGATTTTCAAGCAGTTCAGGAGCTGATGAAATGGCAAAATATGCGTATGAAGATAATCCGCAGCTTTCGCCCCATTTTTGTGCCAGAGAATTCCGCTGCAAGTGCAGTTCTCCGCACACATTTCAGGTGTCGGGACAGTTGATTTCGATGCTGGAACAGCTGTATGCAGCATTGGACTGCGGCAAGATCATCGTCAACAGTGGTTACCGCTGCACGGCACATGACAAGGCAGTGGGCGGAAACGGAGCAGGACAGCACACCAAAGGCACAGCGGCGGACGTGGTATGCTACGACAAATCCGGTAGCGTAATCTCAGCAAAGACGGTGTGCTGCAAGGCTCAGGATCTGGGCTTCGGCGGCATTGCCAATATCACCGGTGCTTATACTTCGGTGCATCTGGATGTGCGAACAGGGGCAAAATGGTATGGTGATGAAATCAAAGGCACAAACACGGTGACAAGCGATTTCTACCGCTATTTCGGCATTGCAAAAGCACAGCCGCAACCATCTGAAATTGTGGCAAAAGGGATTGATGTTTCCAAGCATCAAGGCGTAATCAACTGGGAAAAAGTCAAAGCATCCGGGCAGGTGGATTTTGCGATTTTACGGGCTGGTTTTGGGAAAGAATCCAGCCAGATCGATGTGCAGTTTGAACGGAATTACAGCGAGTGCAAACGGCTTGGAATCCCCTGCGGTGCGTACTGGTACAGCTACGCCAAAACTGCCGCAGAAGCGGAGCAGGAGGCTGCTGTGTGCCTGTCTGCTCTGGCTGGAAAACAGTTCGAGTATCCCATTGCATTTGACATCGAAGAAAAGGCAAGTTTGCAAAATGCAGATGCCCTGTGTCAGGCGTTTTGCAGTGCGTTGGAATCTGCCGGGTATTATGTGGCAATTTATACGTTCAAGTCGGCTCTGGAAAGCTGTATCGGGGACGATATAAAGAACCGGTATGACGTGTTCCTGTCTCATGTGGATGTGAGCAAATCGTCCTATGCCGGGAATTATGGGCTGTGGCAGTACAGTTGGAAGGGCAGCGTTTCCGGCATTGTCGGCGATGTGGATCTGGACTATGCGTATCAGAATTATCCGGCGATGATCAAGGCTGCTGGGCTGAATGGATTTTCAAAAAATGCAACAACTACCACAGACAAGCCGAATGAGGACACGAAAAAAGATACTAACGATGATGACACTCTCAAGCAGATCTTGCAGCACGTTGCCAGTATTGACGAGAAATTGAACGGATAAAACAGCGGTTAAATGCCGTTTATAGGTAGTAAAAAACGCTCTTGAACGTGGTGTTCAGGAGCGTTTTTTTCGTTTTGCGTGTCAGTTTTTTGCGTTTTGCGTGGCAAGCTACAAAGCCTGCTGCTCTGTCGGCAAAGAAGTTTGCTCGTGGAACTTTTCACACAAAAACGATTTTTTTGGAGAAGAATCCGGATTTGATTGCGAAAATCCAGGAAATGATGAAATACGACTATGCAGGAGAACCGGATGAAACGGAATCGTTTGAAGAAGGCATTCCGGAGGTGAGCGAAAGCACGGAGTAAAAGGCAGTTTGAAATAAAAAATCGAAGAATAAAACGGAGGATGAAAAAATGTTTTGCAGAAAATGCGGTAAGGAAATGAAACCGAATGAGAAGTTTTGCCCGTCTTGCGGCGCTAAAGTGGAAACGGAAGAGACGGTGCAGGCAGGTTCGCCGATTCAAAATGCGCCGCAGTCCGTTGCGGTTGATTCCAACGGAACAGGTGTTGTGAAGAAAAAGCCAAAACGAAAAGTGGTACTGATTGCAGCTGCTGTGATTGTTGTTGTGATTGTTCTTATTTGTGCTGTTACCGGAGGAAGTTCTTCTTCGCCATTTGGAGAATACTCTGAAGAAGATATGGTGACAACGATTGCAGTTCAAACTGTACGTGACCAAATGTCCGTGAAACATGACCAGGATGTTTATGATGTGGAAATTCTCGATACGGATGGAAAATATAATTACATTGTATCTGCAACAACAGAGAGCAAACAAGGATTTGAGACTTGGTGGGTTCTTCTTCTTAAATTTGATGTAGACAGTGGCAAATATGAGAGTTACATACACTATCATGGAGAAACGGATTATGATGGAGAAGTTGGCGGTGACAGATTTACAAAAGATAACATTCCCAAATACTATAAATCGAATGCTAAATTTGGATGGGGAAAAGAAAACCATATTGAATAAGCAGATGTAAACAAATTACTGTATTCATAGATTGCAGCTGCAACACAAAAAAGAAGTTCTCATGAGCATGAGAACTTCTTTTTTACTGTTTTATAAAAGGAAAAACAGTGCAGCAAGCCTTCCATCTTCACGAATCACACAGACATTTCAAATTATGATGATACAAAAGCTCATTGATATCCATAACCGATTTTCCATGTTCGATGCCGTAAATCAGAATGCTGTCCCGTTTGTCCTTGGGATAGAGCAGGGCGAGTTTTGCAATTCTTAATGCAGTTTGTGTTTCATCAAGATTCAGCTGCATACCGATGCACATACTTAACAGAACATCCCTGGATGGACGGCGTGGGTTGGAGAGAGACAGGAGCTGAAAGCAATAGCGTTCGGAAAGCTGGGCATCGGATGCAAGCTGTACAATTGTGATCCCTTTTTCCCGGATCAGCGCCCTCAGATATTCCTTGATATTGCAGTCTAACAGAAAATCCTTGTTTTCCTGGAGGTAGGCATCAATGCTGCCGGTTTTTTTCAGCAATTCCAGCAGCTTTTCTGTGTCTTTGGGTTTCATGTTGTATCATTCCTTGTGAAAAACTTTATAGACTTATTATAACACGCAGCAGATGATATTTCAACACTTTAATGGGAAATCTGCTTGTGTTATATCGGGGAATGTGGTATAATAAAGAAGTTAAAATATGGCGTATCCGCTGTGTAAATGAGTTACTGTATGGAGAACGATATGAAAAACAAGAGCAAAAAAATGATGCTGTTTTCACTTGTTGTAATGCTTGGCTTTTCATTTGTATCTTTGATCGTTGCCTTTTCTATTAAAAATATCCCTGAGAACATTTCCTATGTATATGTAAATAAAAAAGTGGAAGAGCGTTCCTGGCATGATAGCTATGAAAGGGTAAATGACATCATCGGCTTATTCGAATTATGTGTTGTTGTCATTTCAACTATAGTTTTTATCATCGCAAAAGTTAAAAACAATGAGAAGATAATAAGAAAACAAATGTTATTATGGTTCGTGTTTGGAATCAGCACGATCGCACTGTTATGCAGCAATATTGTTGCGACCGGTTTATCGGATGAAATGGATTATCGTCCAAAATACTATGCGTTTTCTGATAATCAGCATACACTTGTTTTGGAGGAAAGGTCGTTTTTATTGTATGGAGGCGGATATATCTTTCAGATTCAAGACGATAACAGTGCGGTTCTATTAGATTGTTTTACAACAGATGACGGCGGCAGGAACAATGGAATGTACGATATTGTTTGGCATCAGAATTATGCTGAAATAACTTATCGTACATTTACCACTGAAAATGATAAAAAAACAATCGTTGTCAATTTCAAGTGATTTCTGTTTTTGAAAGGATGGATGCAGCTATGTTGAAGTATGGGATTTATGCAAAAGCAGTAGAGCTTTTGTGCTTTCAGCCGGCACTCGAAAAGCTTTCCGCTGTATATCCTGAGATGGATATAAAAAGCTACAAGAAAAACGTAAAACACGAATACAAAAATATGCTTTTGCGAACGCCGGACATAGGAGGCAGTTCCCTGGAGATGAATCTGTATATCGCAGCATTTGTCTTTTCTCTGCACAAAGCAGAACCGGACAAGATCACGCCTGCGGTTGTGGATGCAATGGTAACAGCCGTGTTTAATTCTCCGTTTATGATAAAGGCGCACAAAAACAAAAAATGCACCTTATTTACGGATAAAGTGCAGGACAAGAAAGTAAAGGAAAGCATCGCAAGCCAAACGTCGGAATATGCACTTGACTGGAAATTTCGCTATGAAAAAGGCGTGGATGAGTTCTATAATACATACACAGAATGCGGTATCTGTAAGCTGGGCATCCGAGAGAACTGCTTTGAATTTGTTCCCTGTCTGTGCAATATGGATGAGAGAAACTACAGAAACGAAGGCGGACAGCTGCACCGTACCAAAACGCTGGCACAGGGGGATGACTGCTGCGACTTTCATGTTACAAAGATAAAATCTGAGAGTTGATTTTTGGTTTATCAGAAGTCATAGCATAAAAACAGGAAATGGGGGATGGCCTTGTATCCATGGCTAGAGTCTGTGTTAGAGGAGCAATACCGACCGGTTTGCAGGCTGAGGAAAACAGAGCGGAATGAAATCGTTCTGCTGGAGCAGAAAGAACGCCATGTGCGTATTGTGAAACGCATCTTTGCCGGCGGTTCAGACGTATACCGGAAACTGCTTACACTGAAACACAAAAATATGCCGGAAATTTTAGAGGTTACAGAATTTGGTGACCGAACACTTGTTCTGGAAGAGTATATTGACGGTGTGACACTTTGGGATTTAATGCAGGAAGAGGGATATTACACGGAAAAGGCAGTCAGAAGCCTTATGTCAGAGCTTTGCGATGTTCTCGCCATGCTCCATGCACAGAATATCGTGCATCGGGATATCAAGCCGCAAAATATTATGATCGAGAACAATACGCATACGCTGAAACTGATCGATTTCGATTCTGCCCGGCTTATAAAACCTTGTTATCCCAATGATACGGAATATCTTGGTACAGTAGGATATGCTGCGCCGGAACAGTATGGCGAGGTTCAGACAGACACCAGAGCCGATATCTATTCGATGGGAATATTGATGAACGAACTGCTGACAAAGAAAAGACCCTCGGAACTGCTCTATCCCGGAAAGCTGCAAAAGGTGATTGTGAAGTGCATTCAGGTTTCACCGGACAAGCGCTTTCAAACAGCAGAGAAATTGAAAAGGAGTCTGCACGGATGAAAAAGTGCAAATATTGTGGAAAGGAACTCCACGAAGATGCGAACTTCTGTCCCTACTGCATGAGAAAGCAGATCAATGCGGAATATGTAGTAGCCAAAAGCGTACATGGACTTCGTTTTCGATGGCTTATTCTGGCTGGGGCTGTTTTGATCGCTGCTGTTTTTGCCTGCGTCTGGATCCTGCCGAAAATTTATCAGAAACCGGATGCACAGCAGTCCGCAAAAAAAGAGGATTCTGCCATTGACTATGATGCCTATGTGGGGACGTGGTTCAGCAAAGAAATCAGCAGTGCGGATGAATTTTATGAGAGCGGCGGTTCAGCTGTGCAGATTTTCTCGATCGATGACAGGATTGCTGAGATTTCTCTGTCAACCGTACAGAGCGCTCCGGCAAATCGGGCTGCAACAACAGATAAAATATACGGGGAAGTAGACGGAAACGTCATTCAGTTTTCTTTTCAAAATGACGGATGGATGAGTTCCGGTGAGGGGACGATCACGCTGCTGAATGATACAATTTATGCAGAAGTGATATATACCTATAAAGATCCGTCTGCGCTGTGGTATCTGGATCATGCCAATATTTTTTATTTGTGTGACAAGGAAACGCCGTCGCTGTTTGGATAAATCGTTTTGGGAAACTTGGGAATGCCTGGTTTGTACAGATAAATGTCTCTCTCTGTTTGGAGGGAGTGGATTGAAATACCGTTAACGTTGACGGCAGCATGACCGTTGTTGGTCTCTCTCCATGCGGAGAGAGTGGATTGCAATGTAAAAGACAAGTTTTTATTTTATATTCTATATGGAAAGGGACAAACATGAAACAAAATTTGACAACAGGGAGTGTTCCGAAAACCGTTCTGGTATTTGCACTGCCGTATTTGCTGTCCTATTTTTTGCAGACGCTGTATGGCATGGCGGATCTGTTTATCACGGGACAGTTTTACGGCGTGGACAGCATCACCGCCGTGGCAAACGGCAGCCAGGTCATGCACATGATTACCGTGATCCTGGTGGGGCTTGCCATGGGTGCAACCGTTATCATTGGACGTGCTGTCGGCGGAAACCGGATGGATGAGGCAGGAAAAGCCGTTGGAAATACGGTGACGTTGTTTATGGTTTTGGCGGCTGCGTTGATGGCGGTTCTGTTATGCCTGGCGAGACCTATTGTCATTCTGATCGGCACGCCGGAAGAGGCTGTGGCAGAAACGGTGCAGTATCTGGTCATCTGATTTTTGGGAATCCCGTTTATCACAGCCTATAATATTATTAGCGCCATTTTCCGTGGCATGGGAGATTCCAAAAGCCCCATGTACTTTATCGCAATCGCCTGTGCGGCAAATATCGGGCTGGATTATCTGTTCCTGGGCGCATGGAAAATGGGCGCTGCCGGTGCGGCGCTGGGGACTACGCTGTCCCAGACTATTAGCGTGGTGATCTCTCTTGCCGTGATTCTCCGGAAAAATACGGGACTGTCTCTGAAACACTCCGATTTTCGCCCGGATC
>OGOL01003233.1_pt1 | contig 11357 bp, 11 predicted proteins | sample 1552641 | NCBI WGS metagenome assembly OGOL01 (sample SAMEA2580140, study PRJEB22360) | human gut metagenome | biome: human gut; feature: human-associated habitat; material: faeces | place: Denmark | collected 2008/2010 | reverse complement strand
GTGTTGGGAGTATAGGAGGAATTATCTGTGGTGTTCAACTTATTCCTTTAATTGGATCTATTCTCCCAACAGAAATAGCATTAAAAAAGAATTTTGATAAGAATGGAACAAGACGATAAATTCCGGTTTGTCGAACAGATAACGAGGGCGCACTTCTTAGTGCTCGGCTCTCCCTTTGGGAGAGCCAAGGGGGCGCTGCAACTGTGCCATATGTCACAACAGCATAAAGAAACGGAGCGCATCCGCACAGATGCGCTCCGTTAACTGTCTTACGAACGCCCCGCGAACCGGGGGAGCCTTTGCGTTCTGCTTTGCGATCAGATCTCGATGAGCTCATAGTGCGTCGTGCCGAGGCCGATGGCCTCGCCGTGCTCGACGGCAGCGCGCCAGTCGGTGTCCGGATGCGCGGCGGCAAAGTGGTCATGCGGGTGGTCGTGCGTGTGCGCGATGACGCTGTTGGGATTGGCCGGCTGCGCATTGATCTTGTCGGCGCAGGCGGTATCGAGCGCCACGGGGTCAAACGACGCGAACATACCCACGTTCGGCACCATGGCCACGTCGTTGAACGCCTCACAGTCGCAGCTGGGGGACACGTCGAGCGCGAGCGCGATGTGGAACGACGGCCGGCCGTCGACGACGGCCTTGGCATACTCGGCGATCTTGCAGTTGAGCACCTCGTTGGCGATGTCGAAGTCCGGGTGGATGGCGTGCATCGGGCAGACGCTGATGCAGCGGGCGCAGCCGGTGCACTTATACTTCAGGATGGTGCACTTGCCGTTTTCGATGTGCGGGCCGTTGTGCGCGCAGTTTTCGATGCACTTGCCGCAGCCGATGCACTTATCCTGATCGACGACGGGCTTGCCGGAGCTGTGCATCTCCTCCTTGCCGGCGCGTGAGCCGCAGCCCATGCCGATGTTCTTGAGCGCGCCGCCGAAGCCGGCGGCCGGGTGGCCCTTGGCATGCGTGAGCGAGATGAAGATGTCGGCGTCCATGATGGCGCGGCCGATCTTCGCCGCGCGCAGATACTTACCGCCGCGGATGGGCACGAGGTCGTAATCGTCCCCCTTGAGCCCGTCGGCAATGATGCACTGGGCGCCGGTGGTCATGGGCGAATAGCCGTTAAGCATGGCGCTGTCGAGATGGTCGAGCGCGTTGGCGCGGCCGCCGACATAGAGCGTGTTGCAGTCGGTGAGAAACGGCTTGCCGCCGAGCGCGCGCACATAGTCGCACACGACGCGCGCCCAGTTCGGGCGCAGATAGGCCATGTTGCCCGGCTCGCCGAAGTGGAGCTTGACGGCGACGTACTTGTCCTTGAAATCGATCTGCTCAAAGCCGGCGGCCTTCATGAGCCGGCGCAGCTTTTCGAGCGTGCTGATCTCGTCCGTGCGCAGATCGGAAAAATATACTTTTGCAGATTCCATGGGAAACACCTCCGAAGTCTGATTTCTTTCTCATTCCCGGGCGGGACTGACCCGCCGTCTTTGATTTTACTGTGCTTGCCGAACGCTGTCAACTGCAAAAAGCGCCGGACGCCCGCAGGCATCCGGCGCTGTGTTCGCGCAGAGCCGTGTCCGCGCCGGAGACGGCCGGACGCGGACACGGGGATATGCAGTTCCTCCGGGCTGACGGTAAGTGAGGAGATTGGTTGAGATCGCAAAAACAGAATGAAAGAAGGGCAGAAAATTCATGCCTTGGTAATTGATAGGTAAGTTCGGAATGCAGCCCGGTGGAAACGGAGGCGGTGATCAGGCGTTGACGCCGTTGCGGATGGCCTTGACCTTGTCGTACTCGCCGTTGACGTAGTACAGGGCGTTGTCCATCGAGAGCTTTGCCACGAGGTAGTTGGACGTGTCGGAGTAATAACCGCTGTGCGGCGTGAGCAGCACGTCGTCGCGGCCGACGAGCGGGCAGGTATCCAGATCGGGGTCCTCGCTCTCGACCATGTCGAGCGCGGCGCCGCGGATGTAGCCGTTATCGAGCGCCCAGACGAGATCCTCGTCGCAGATCAGCGGACCGCGGCCCTCGTTGACGATGATGGGGTGCTTTTTGCACTTCATGAACGCTTCCTTGTTGAACATATGGTAGTTCTCGTCGGTGAGGTTCATGTGCAGGCTCAGCACGTCGGACTCGGCAAGCAGGGTGTCAAAATCGACAAGCTTGACGCCGAGGTTCTCGGCAATGGCGGGCGGCAGGAACGGGTCATAGGCGATGACCTCCATGTCGAACGCCAGCGCCTTGCGGGCGACGGACTGGCCGATGCGGCCGAGACCGGCGATGCCCATGACCTGACCGGCGATGCGCTTGAGACCCGGCACGACCTGATAGTCCCAGACGTGGTCCTGCTGGACGCTGCGGTCATACTGACGGATGCCGCGCTGGAGGTTGAGCATGAGCGCCATGGCGCTCTCGGCGGTCTCCTGCGTGCAGTAGTCGAGGATGGAGCAGACGGCGATGCCCTTCTCGCGCGCATAGTCGAGATCGGCCTCGTTGTAGCCCGTGGACTGGAAGGAGATGACCTTGCAGTGATCCATGGCGTCGATCTCCTTTTTGCCGAAGTGGACGTAGCCGTCGATGATGATGTCGGCGTCCTTGATCTCGGCGTAAAACGCATCGTTGTTCTCGGCGTGCTCATCGAACACGGCGATCGCCAGCTCCGCACCCTCGGGGAGGCAGGAACGCTCGATGCTGATGTCTCTGTCTTTGGTATAAGGTACTTCGGCCAGAACGATTTTCATAGTAAGTTCTCCTTTTTCATTACTGAATGGCGCCGCTGTCCTTCATGGCGGCGATCTCCGTGTCGGTATATCCGAGGTCGTGGAAGATGCTGTCCGTATCGGCGCCGAGGCGGCCGGCGGACGTGTAGGGGCGCATGGCGTACTCCGAGAACTGCATCGGCGGGCACGGCATCATGACCTCGAGGTCATCCTTGAAGGCGACCTTGCGCACATAGCCGTTGGCGATGGCCTGCTCGTCGGTGCTCACATCGCGGATGGAGCGCATACGCTCGCAGGAGACGTTGTTTTCCGAGAGGAAAGCTTCCCACTCGGCGACGGGCTTCGTCTTGAAAATGGCGTTGAGCCGCGTGACGACCTCGACAACGAAGTCGGTCTCGTGCAGCGCCTCCAGACTGGCGGCGCGGGGATCGTCGACCAGCTCCGGCATGCCGAAGAGGTTTGCAAACTTCGGCAGCTCGCGGCGGTATTCGTTGTCGAACACGCCGATCCACTTCCCGTCGCTGCACTGGTAGAAGTGGCAGAACGGATCGGACGGGCGCAGGGGGTCGTTCGGACGGTCTCCGCCGAACTGCGGCTGGTGCGACACGACGCCGATGGCGTTGCACCAGATGCCGCTGGCAAACAGCGACGTGCTCACAAACGTGCCCATGCCGGTGCTCTTTTTGCCGATGATCGCCATGAGGATGCCCGACAGGAAGGCCGAGCTCGTGGCCATGTCGCCGAAGGCGTAGGTGGGCGTGAACGGGAACGAGCCGGGCGCCTGCCAGTCGGCCATCGGGCCGCTGCGCAGCCAGAACGCCGTGCTGTCAAAGCCGGGCTTGGCGGCATCGGGGCCCTTGGGGCCGAAGCCGGAGAAGTGCGCGTACACGAGGCCGGGGTAGGCTGCGTGCAGCGTCTCGTAATCGAGACCCAGACGGCCCAGCGACGGCAGGCGGACGTTCGTGAGGAACACGTCGGCCGTCTCGAGAAGCTTGAGCATGGCCGCCTTGCCGTCCGGATTTTTCAGATCGATGCTCGTCAGGCGCTTGCCGCTGTTCTGGATGGTGAACAACGGGTTTTTATCGTCCTCGCACACGACCATCTCGAACTCACCGGCGCGGCGCATCTCGTCGCCGATCTTGGTTTCTACTTTGATGACTTCCGCGCCGAACGCGCACAGCACGCGCGACGCGGTCGGGGCGGCGACGACCGTCGCCAGCTCCACAACGCGAATCCCCTCGAGGGGCATCTTCTTCTTTTGCTCCATAGTGACGTAAACTCCTATCTTGGGATGGGGGTTATGCTGCTCAGCGCGCGGCGTAGAATCGCTCAGCCTGCTCCTGCTCCTCCGGGGTCTGGCGGTGCGTCAGACAGATGACGACATACAGCACGGCCGAAACGCCGAAGCTCGGCCAGAGCGCATCGATCGAGAACAGCGGCAGCGCGCTGACCTTGCCGCCGATGAACCAGACGATGGCGATGATCGTCGCCGAGAGCATGGACGCGAACGCGCCCGCAGAGCACGACTTCTTCCAGAAGAACGCGCCGATCGTCGGCAGGAACAGCCCCGCCGAGTTGATGGTAAACGTGATGAGCAGGATGTTCATGATATCCTGCGTGAACCACCCGAACACCGCGCCGAGCACGCCCACGAACAGCGACGCGGCAAGGCCGACGCGCATCAGGGTCTTTTCCGACGCCTCGGGGTGGAAATAGCGCTGGTAAATGTCCTTGGTCAGGCTGGCAGAGCCCGTGAGCACCGAGATGTCCGCCGTGGACATGATGGCGCTGAGCACACCGATGAGCACAAGGCCCTTGAGCCCGTGCGGGAAGAGCTCGACCACGAGCGCCGCGATGACATTGTTCGACGACGCGAGATCGGGCAGGATGAGCTTTCCGGCCATACCGAGGAAGGTGCTCGCCCCGGCGATGATGAGCACGAGCACGGCCGCATAGATCGTGCCGGTGCGGGCGGTTTTGGCGTCCTTGGCCGCGATGCAGCGGGTGTAGCTGTCCATGCTCGTGAAAAACGACATGACCGTGGACAGACCCAGTGCGATGATCGTCGGCCAGCCCCACGCGCCGAGGTCGAAATGGCCTGCCGGCAGGTCGGTGACAAGGTTCGCGCCCATTTTGTGCAGCTGCGAGCCGACCAGCGGAACCGCCAGAAACACCACGCCGAGCAGCAGCAGCGCCATCTGCACGATGTCGGTATACGTCACGGCGAGCAGGCCGCCCGTCGAGACATAAAACACGATGACCACGGCCGCAAGGACATAGCACAGCCCGAGATCCCAGCCCGTGAGGACATTGAGGATCGAGGCGCCGGCAACGAACTGCGCCGCCGTGTAGCCGATCATCGCAAGGATGGTCGTGATGCTGGCCATGGTGCTGTTTTTCTGGTCGTAGCGCGCGCGGATCATCTCCGGGAAGGTGATGTTCTGCAGCACCTCGCTCACGCGCTTGACAGGCTCGGCCATGACGAGTGCGAACAGCACACAGCCGATGGCGATCTCACCGACGTACCAGATGCCGGTGATGCCCATGGAATAGCTGTTGGACGACGTGCCGATGACGGATGAGCCGCCGATCCAGCCGGCCATCCAGAGCGCGCCGATCTTCAGCGCACCCATGGCGCGTCCGCCGAGATAATAATCGTCCACGCCGGTCTGCTTTTTGTTCGCGATCAGACCGAGCGCGATCATGCAGACAAAATATGCCAGAATGATGACGACGTCTAAAACGTTCAAAAACTTTACACCTCCAAAGCGGGATCTCCGGGGCGCTGCGCCGCCGCGCCCCGATGCTGATTACGGATGATAATGAGCAGAAGCCCGTGGAGACCGCCGGTTTTTAGTGGATCTGCGTGCCGGCGCGGAAGCAGAGACTGTTTTTGGGGTTGATCTTGCCCTTCTTTTCAAAGAACTCATTGATCAGGCGCTCCAGATCGTCCTCCGTGAAGAGGTCGGAGTTGGCCGCCATGGCGCCCATCATGACGATGTTTGCGCCCTTCGGGTTCTCGTGCTCCGCCGCGATCTCGGTCATCGGGACCTTGACGACGCGGATGTCGTCGCGGTATTCGCGCTCATGCACGAGCGAGCTGTTGACCAGCAGCAGGCCGCCGGGGCGGAGGCTGCTCTCAAACTTGTCGATCGCCGGCGCGTTCATGCCCATGAGAATGTCGATCTTCTTGGCGCAGGGGCTGGCGATCTCCTTGTCGGAGAACTTCACGGTGCAGTTGGCCGTGCCGCCGCGCATCTCTGAGCCGTAGGACGGATACCACAGCACGTTCATGCCGAGCTTCATGCCGGCCTCAGCCAGGATCAGACCGGTGGTCAGAACGCCCTGACCGCCGAATCCTGCACAAATCATCTCTACCATCATGCCTGATCGCCACCCTTCTTGTCAATGTATTCGCCGACCGGGAAGTACTTGGTCATCTCCGTGTGCACATGCTCGCGGGCCTTCACCGGCGGCATGTTCAGGTTGGTCGGGCAGGGGCTGAGCAGCTCGACGAGGCAGAAGCCGTCGCCATTGAGCTGGTGCTCAAACGCCTTGCGGATAAGCTTTTTGCAGTTGTTCATGCCGGCGGGGCCAACCAGTTCACCGCGTGCCAGATAGGCAATGTCCATCTTGCCGAGCACGTCGACGACGTTGAGCGTGCCGTAGCGGGCGGGATCCTTGCCGCGCGGGGAGGTCGCAGTCTTCTGGTGCGGCAGGGTGGTCGGGGCCATCTGGCCGCCGGTCATACCGAAGACGCTGTTGTTGACGACGAACACGCAGATGTTGTCGTTGCGCAGCGCGGCGTGCACCGTCTCCGCCATGCCGATGGAGTAGGCAGCGCCGTCGCCCAGGTACGCAAAGACCGGGTTGGCGGGGCGGATGTGCTTGACGCCGACGGCCGTCGGAATGTCGCGGCCGTGTGCCGCCATGATCGTATCGTAGCGCCAGTAGTCAATGTTGAACGAGCAGCAGGCAACGTCCACGACCGCCAGCATTTTTTCCTGGATGCCGAGTTCCTCGGAGACCTCGCCGATCAGGCGCGTGGCCAGGCCGTGGCCGCAGCCGGGGCAGAAGCCGGCGGAGGAAAAGACAGTTTCGGGAGCTTTGAGTTTCATTTATTTCTCCTCCTTTTCCAGCATGGCCTTGGCCTGCGCGACGATCTCTTCCGGTTCCGGCAGACCAAAGAACGTGCCATAGAAGCCGACCGGATATTTGTTTTCCACAGCCAGCTTGACATCGTCGACCATCTGGCCGAGGATGTTGATCTCGACCGTCATGAACGCCTTGGCGTTCTTGCAGGTCTCGAATGCCTTGACCGGGTACGGCCAGAGCGTGATCGGGCGGATCAGGCCGAGCTTGAAGCCCTCGGCGCGCGCCGTGTTCACCGCTTCCTTCGAGATGCGGGAGCTGATACCGTAGGCCACGAGTACCACATCGGCGTCCTCCGCCTGATAGGACTCCCAGCGCTGCTCGGTCTGCTCCATCTGCGCATACTTGCTGCGCAGGAACTCGGGATACTGCGGGTTGGTGTAGTAGACGTTCTGCACCTTGCGGGGCGCGGCGCCCGCCTTGCAGCCGCGGATCGCCCAGTCGTACTGGTCGATGTCGTGCTCGACGAAGTCCTTGAGCTCGACGCCCTCGACCATCTGGCCGATGGCGGCGTCGGACGCGACCAGCACGGGGTGGCGGTACTTCTCCGCCAGCTCGAAGGCGGTGGACATCATGTCGCAGTTTTCCTGCACGGAGGCCGGCGCCAGCACGATCGTGCGGTAATCGCCGTGGCCGCCGCCGCGGGTCATCTGCCAGTAGTCGCCCTGTCCCTGCGCGATGTCGCCGAGACCGGTGCCGATGCGCATGACGTTGATGATGACCGCCGGAAGATCCGCCGCGACCAGATAGGAGATGCCCTCCTGATTCAGCGAGAAGCCGGGGCCTGCGGAGCTGGTCAGCGCGCGCGCGCCGGCAGCCGCCGCGCCGAGGAGCATGTTGATGCCCGCGAGCTCGGACTCGGTCTGCACGAACGTGCCGCCGACCTCATCCATGCGCTTGGCCAGATACTCGAGGATCTCGGTCTGCGGGGTGATGGGATAGCCGCTGTAAAACCGGCAGCCGGCGCGCAGCGCCGCTTCTGCCAGGGCCTCATTGCCCTTCATCAGTTGTTTGCTCATGTTTGTACCTCTTATTCCAGAATCTCAAAGACACTGTCGGGGCACACGCGGTAGCACGTGCCGCAGGCGACGCACAGGGAGTCGTCGACCTGAACGGTGTCATAGCCCTTGTCATTGATGTGTCCGGAGAACGACAGCGCCTTGCGCGGGCAGTCATTCACGCAGTAACCACAGCCTTTGCAGCGGACTGTGTTGATCTTGATCTTGCTCATGTGGATAAGCCTCCTTGTAATATGCGCGGATCACGCAGCCTGCTCGGCAGCTTTGCGTTTTGCGACCTTCTTGGACTGCGAGATGGCGCACAGTGCCGCGATCGCGCCGAGTGCCGCCGTGCCGACGCCGTAGATGAGGATGCGCGTATAGCCCGCGTCGCCGTAGGCGTCGATCCAGTTGCCGAACATGGTGTGCACGAACATATCCGGGATGTAGCCGACAAACGTCGCGATGGCAACAGCCGTCGCGGAGACCGTCGTCGGGATGCCCATCTCGGGCTGGATGGAGAAGTACGTGCCCTTGCACAGGAACATCGCGATGCCGACCAGAAGCAGCAGCACCACCAGCAGGCCGCCGCTCGTGCCGCCGGGCAGGACCAGGAAAATACCGACTGTCACAAGGCAGGCAACCTGACCGAGCAGCTGCTCCTTGGCGACGGACTTGAACGTCTTGTCGGCCAGATAGCCGCCGAGCGGACCGCCGATCAGACGGCAGCCGTAGGTGCGGAACGTACCGACCGAGGCGGCCAGCGCCGCAGACATGCCAAGCACGCCCGTGCTGTAGGGGGTGAGGTAGCTGGCCACAGCCGAAATGGTCACGTAGCACCAGACGAGAACGGCCATGATCCACACACCGGGGATCTTGAACGCGGACACATAGTCTTTGAAGGTGATCTTCTTCTGCTTTTCTTCCTCGCTCACGCCGTAGGCAGCGTCCTTCGGCATGAGGATGGCGACGAGAACGCCGGACACGAGCGACAGGCCGCCCATGAACGCCAGCGCGCTCTTGAAGCCGGTGATCAGGTCGCTGCCGCCGACGACGGCCATGACGCCGATCATGATGAAGCTCAGCAGCAGGGACGCGAAGCCGTTGAGCGCCTCGAAGATGCCGTAGATACGGCCCTGCTCCTCGTCGGTGCCCGTGAGGCGGATGCCCTTCATGATAGCCGGCCAGAAGGCGAAGCCGCCCGTCAGGCCCATGAGCAGCCAGATGATGACCGCCATGGCGTAGCTGCGGTAGGTGAACATGAACAGGAAGCTCAGCGCCGCCTGACCGAAGATGGAGATCAGCAGGACGGGCTTGGGGTTGAATTTGTCGCCGATCCAGCCGCCCGGCAGATAAGAGACCGTGCAGCAGATGCAGTAGGCCGTCATCAGGGAGCCGAGCTGGGCGTTCGTGCAGCCCATGGCGGCGATCATCTGATCATAGAAGCTGGACTTCATATACGGCATGACGTACATAAAGCCGTAGGCGATTCCGAGCGCGAACAGCAGCAGGAAGCGCCGAACGTTTTTCGATGCATTGCTCGTGTTGGACATATTTCTTTCTCTCCTCTAATAATACAGTTTCATTCCAAATTCTCAGTTCTCTTTGTGGTCGCTGGGGGAATGCTGCTCCAGTTCTCTCGTTTGCTCACCTCGCTTGCTCTGCCGCAGGCGGCTGTGTGAAGTCCGTATCCGAATCAATATTTGTCTGACAAATCCTTGACACAAAAAAAAGATTGTGCTAAGGTAGACACAGATCACAAGTTACCCACTAATTGTCAGACAAATTTCCGGAGAATAAGGAAAGGTCCCGTTAGGACCCCTTGAATTTGTCTGACACATTCGATTGATTCAATCATACCATTCCTTTTTTTCTTTGTAAATGAACACAATTCTCAAAAAATCGACGCAATTTTTGTGGATATTGCTCAGCGAGGAGTCGAAATGAAACCAGAAACCAGCATCAACTACAAGAAGATCGTGGACGACGTGCTCGAGAAGATCAGCCGCGGAGAGCTGCAGAAGGGCGACAAGCTGCCGACGGAGCTGTGCCTTGCGACCAAATTCGAGGTCAGTCGCACCTGCGTGCGCGAGGCCATCAAAAGTCTGGAGGCCATGGGCATCGTGCAGAGCATTCAGGGCAGCGGCTCGTACATCACGAACACGCCGGAGCAGTCGATCAACCGGCCGCTGTGCGCGCTGTTCGCGCTGAGCAACGGCACACTCGAAAACGTGCTCGACCTGCGCAACGTGCTCGAGGCGGACGTCTGCCGCGACATCATCCGCACCGCGACCGACGACGAGATCGCGCGTCTGTGCGCGCTGGCCGATTACGATTATAATGAGCCGCCGATCAAGCAGCAGGCCATGCTCGACTCCCGGTTTCACAACGCGCTCATGCGCATGTCGCACAACGCCCTCATCAAATATATCTACACGACGCTGGCGTCCCTGATGGACATCTACCGCGAGCGCGTGCTGGAGGCAACATGGCGGCGCAACGAAAACGACCTCACCCGCGCCGGACACATGGCCATCTGTCAGGCACTGCGCGACCGGGACGAGGACGCGGCGGCCGCCGCCGTGTATGAGCATCTGGCGCTGACGGGTGCATACCGCGAGTGCCTGATCGAGCAGAATGAGGAGGACGGGGAAAAGCGCCGCGCACAGGAGGCGAAACTATGAAAACATTCCAACTGCCCGCCAACAGCAACTACGGCGACCGGCCGATCCCGGTCACGTTCCCGGATAACTGGGACGTACACATCTCCAGGATCCACGGCTATGACACCCCGGCGCTGACCGAGGCGCAGATCCGCGAAAAGCTCCACGCCGCCATCGGCACCAAGCCCATCAGCGAAGGTGCCGCCGGGAAAAAGAGCGCCGTCATCATCATCGACGACATCACCCGCCCCACGCCGTGCGAGCCCATCGCCCGCGCCGTCATCGCGGAGCTGCACGCCGCCGGCGTGCCGGACGAGAACATCTGGTTCATCATCGCGCTCGGCACCCACGGCGTCATGTACCGCACGGAGTTCGTGCGCAAGCTCGGCGAGGAGCTCGTCGAGAACTACGAGGTGCACAACCACAACCTGTTTTTTAACCACGTCTTTGTCGGCAACACAACCAACAACGTGCCCGTGGAGATCAATGCCGACGTCATGTCCGCCGACTACAAGATCGCCATCGGCACGACCATGGCGCACAGCTACTACGGCTTCAGCGGCGGCGCAAAGTGCATTCTGCCGGGCGTGAGCTCGCTGCGCACGATCATGCGCAACCACAGCTTCACGACGACGACGGAGTTCAACATGGGCAACCCCCACACGCTCATGCGCAGCGACGCCGAGCAGGCCGCGCGCATGATGGGGCTGGACTTCAAGGTCGACGCCATCCTCAACGGCCACGCCGAGATCTGCAACCTCTTCGCCGGTGATTTCGAGGCCGAGGAGCGGCAGGGGGGCGCCCATTCCCCCCCGGGCCAGCAAACACGA
>OGOL01003232.1_pt1 | contig 11358 bp, 10 predicted proteins | sample 1552641 | NCBI WGS metagenome assembly OGOL01 (sample SAMEA2580140, study PRJEB22360) | human gut metagenome | biome: human gut; feature: human-associated habitat; material: faeces | place: Denmark | collected 2008/2010 | reverse complement strand
ACTCAATTCTATCACTATATCTTTCCGCATTTCACTTTTTTGTAGTAACTTTGCATACGTAATAAAAACATTACGACTTAATATTAAGTTGAGTACCGTAAGATTGATATGAAGGCTTCTAACAAAATATTACACGAAAAACAGTATGCCGAAAGAATCCTAGAGATTACCGGCGATACAATGTTCTTTGTATACAAAGACGGGACCTGTCTTGACTTTAAGCCTAACCGACCGGACTTCTATATCAAAGAGGAAGAAGTGGTAGGCAAAAATATTTTTTCATATTTCCCTTTGGAGACAGCTCGGAAAATGCACAAGGAATTTAAAAAAGTCATTGATGGAAAGGTGTTGTCCTCAGCAGAAAACTATAAGCTCATTCTGGGAGAAGAAGTGAAATATTATAAATGCATTATTTCGAAATTTAATGAAGACCATCTGATATTTCAATATCGAGACATTACGGGGCGCAGTGTAGTAAGGCTGAAACTGGAAAAGAAAATAAATGACTTACGTGAAGTAGAAAAAGCAGCCCATATCGGCCTGTGGACTTTTGACTCACTCACCCGAATTTTCACTTACTCAGGCTATACCCAGGTGTTTTGTGATAATGAAGAAGAAAAAACAATTACTTTTGATGAATATATCACCTATATCCATCCCGAAGATAAGACAAGAGTTGAAAATTGGATAGAGAATTATTTGCATGGAAAAGAAAGTCAAGATACCATTTCATATAAATTGCTGATAAATGGCAAGATTGTAGACATGCGACTGAAAATCTATAATCGGGAAGTATATACCAACCGTATTTTGCTGGAAGGATATATACAGAATACATCGGAAATAGTATGGAAAGCTGAGCGTTCCAATCAACTAAAATCAGCGTTTCTTGCCAATATGAGTCATGAAATACGTACCCCGCTGAATGCCATTTTAGGATTTTCACGTATTATTGCCGAGACAGACAACTCCGAAGAAAGATTACAATATTATGATATTGTAGAGAAGAACAATATGCGCTTGCAAGAGCTGATTAACGAAATTCTGGACTTATCAAAGATAGAATCCGGAATGATGGAGTTCAACTATGCGCCTGTCAATCTCTATAAATTATGCGATGATGTTAAAAACACTTATCGCTTCCGTTGTCAAAGCGGAGTAGATTTGATTTTCGAACAGTCAGACCGTTCTCTTTACATATCTACCGATAGAAACCGGCTCTTCCAGATATTCTCCAACTTAATAGGCAATGCCACTAAATTTACTCAAAAAGGACATATCAGTTTTGGATATAAAAAGGTGGACAACCAGATTATTTTTCATGTGACCGACACCGGCACCGGTATTCCGGCCGAAAAGCTTCCCAAGATATTCGACCGCTTTATGATGGCCAATGACAATGTTGCCGGTACAGGACTGGGACTTTCCATCAGCAAAATAATTGCCGAGAAGCTAGGAGGAAAAATTTGGGTAAACTCCAAACCGGGGAAAGGGACGACATTTACATTCACCATCCCCTATATATCTGTCAACGGCGAAGTAAAAAGAGAAAGTCATACTTTCACACGCTACACAAACAACAAAGAATCTACACATAAAGAGATTGTCATACTAGTAGCTGAAGACAACCAAAGTAATTATGACTTAATAGAAGCCATGATTGGTAAGACCTATAAGCTGGTACATGCCCTTGACGGTATGGAGGCCATCCAATTGTATGAAAAATATAGCCCCAACCTTATTCTCATGGACATAAAAATGCCTAACCTCGACGGTCTAGACGCCACACGCATCATCAGAGAAGTATCCCCCAAGATACCTGTTATTGCTGTTAGCGCCTACGCTTACGAAAAAGATAAAGCAGCCGCAATAGAAAGTGGATGCAATGAGTTTTTGACCAAACCCATATCTCCTGATTTATTAAAAGATACAATTAATAAATATTTAAAAAACACATAAATTATGGGAAGACTAGCCGTATACAAATTTGCATACCTTTTATCCATCATATTCACTCTTCTGATATTAGGATTATCCGTTTTCGCTTATTTTGCAGGAAGAATAGACCCAGAAAGCAATATGTTTGCAGCCTATATTGCATTTGGAAAGCCTATCTTAGTCATTATCAATATCTTGTTATTTTTTTATTGGCTTTTGTCAGATTCAGGTATTGGGTATGGATTCCGCTACTTGGTTTATTGATAAATTACGGATATATTACTTCCATGTATCAAGTTTACAATTCGACCAAATATGCCAATGATACCCAACTGAAAATCGTGACTTATAATGTACATTCATTCGGAGGAGAAATCACCGGTTTCTCGGCTAAAGAATTTGCTGACATCCTGAACAAAGAAGGAGTAGACGTACTATGCTTTCAAGAGTACAGGGGCAACGGAGATTTCACCACCAAAGACTTATATAATACTTATTCCAAAAACTTTCCTTACTCATATCTCCCAGAAGGACGCGCGCAAGCTATTTATAGCCGCTACCCCATCAAACAGTCTCAGATTATTGAGTTTCCAAACACTAACAACGGAGCTATTTGGACAGATATAGATGTTAAAGGAATGACTATCAGGGTAATCAACGTGCATATGCAGACCACTAACCTTGACCGAATGCGTTCGAAAGCCGCACAAGCCAGAGAAGTAGGAGATGAAGAAAAAGAAAATCAAATTTATACACAGTTCACAGATAATATGGAAGCCAATATCATTCAACGCGCAAAACAAGCCAAAGATATCGCTTCATTGGTAAATGCCACCGAGACTCCAGTTATCTTATGCGGTGATTTCAATGATACTCCGGGAACATTTACTTACGAAACACTGAAAGGGAATCTGCAAGATGGTTTTCTTTCTGCCGGAGAAGGATATGGAGCTACTTATCGCGGGCTGCACAATCTGCTCAGAATCGATTACCTGTTCCACTCCCCTTCTTTATTGGCCCTCAAATATGGTACAATGTCATACGATATGAGCGACCATAACCCCGTTTATTTGGAAGTAGGACTCTAGTAAAAGACGACCTTCTTATAACTCATAATGCACCCCTCTATTTTAACCCTATATTGTGATAAATCAAAGCTAAAATAAAGGGATGCTCTTTTTTAAAGTTTTTTATCTATAAGATACTCGGCTTCTATCTTACGACCACTGTCATTCCTTCAACGGAACCGAAAAATAAAAGGTAGAACCTTTCCCCTCCTCCGATTCAAACCAAAGACGCCCTCCATTCTTAACGGCAAAATCAAGGCACAACAACAGCCCCAAACCGGAACCCTCCTCATTATTCGTGCCATATTTACTAAAGTGAGTCTCCGTATTCAACAACTTCCGCTGGTCCTCTTCACTCATCCCCTTTCCGCTATCCCTGACACTGACCACCACACTGTCGTCTACTATCCGGGCACCGACCACGATTTCAGAATCATTATAACTAAACTTAATCGCATTGCTCAATAAATTACGCATAATGGTCTTCATCATATCGATATCAGCATGAACCTCTATCTTATCATCTCCCAGATAACGCAATTTGATATTCTTTATGCCTGCCACCAGATTAAAAATCTCAATGACTGACGCAATATTCTCAACAATATTGAAATCCTGATACACCACATTCAATTTACCAATCTGACTTTTTGTCCACTTCAAAAGGTTATCCAACAAAGCAAACACATCCTCGGTACTTTGGTTGGCCATGCTCAACATCTGATACATTTCTTCTCCAATCTGAGAAGGAGGCAAACTCAGTATCAACATATTGAGTACCATTTTAATGGAACCCATAGGAGAACGCAGATCATGAGCAATCACAGAATAAAGCTTGTCTCGCCCCATGATTGTTTTGCGCAATTCTTCCGTTTGACGCAGAATAATTCTTTTTGCCGCCACCAGCGAAATCTGGTGAGTAACACGAATCACCAATTCTTCCTTATTGAAAGGCTTTGAAATAAAATCGTTCGCTCCCACCTTGAACCCTTTCACGATATCGGAAGTCGTGTTCAAAGCAGTCAGAAAAATAATAGGTATATTCTGAGTCACAGGATTCGCTTTCAGTTTCTCTGACACCTCAAAGCCATTCATTTCCGGCATCATAACATCTAACAGAATCAGATCCGGCTGCTTTTCGGCTGCCTGCACCAACGCGTCCTTACCATTATTTGCAGTAACGACCTTAAACTTCTCGTTTGTAAGCAATACCTTTAATAGCAACACATTAGAAACCACATCATCCACTACCAAGATGGTGTATTCCGAATGATCTATCACTACATTAACATCTGCTGTCATATTCGCCACTATTTAGAGAGAATTTGTTTAAAATAATTAATTACTTCTATCAACCCTTCCTCCAACCGTACAGTTGGTTTCCAGTCCAATTTTTCCTTTGCCAACGTAATATCAGGCCGACGCTGACGCGGATCGTCATAAGGAAGAGGTTGATAAACTATTTTTGACTTTGAGGCCGTCAGTTTCAACACCAATTGTGCCAGTTCCAACATAGAAAACTCACGCGGATTTCCAATATTCACCGGTCCCGTAAAGTCATCCCCCGTGGCCATCATACGCACCATTGCCTCAATCAAATCATCCACATATTGAAAGCTGCGGGTCTGCTTTCCGTCACCATAAATCGTGATATCTTTATTCTGCAAGGCTTGCACTACGAAGTTAGAAATAACACGCCCATCATCGGGCAACATATGGGGACCATATGTATTGAATATTCGCACTATTTTTATCTTCACCCGGTGCTGGCGATAATAATCCATACACAATGTTTCGGCACACCTTTTCCCTTCATCATAACAAGAACGGTAACCGATAGGATTCACATTACCCCAGTCAGACTCCTGCTGCGGATGAGAAATCGGATCACCATACACTTCGCTTGTCGATGCCTGAAGCATACGTGCATTGTTTTTCTTTGCCAGTCCTAACATATTAAAAGTTCCGAAAACAGCAGTCTTTGCTGTTTTTATCGCATCATATTGATAATGAATGGGGGAAGCAGGGCATGCTAAATTATATATCTCATCCACATCCGCACAATACGGATTCACCACATCGTGTTCCACCAACTCAAAACACGGATGTCCTATCAGATGCTTTATATTATCTTTGCTTCCGGTAAAAAAGTTATCAAGACAGATAACCCGGTTACCCTCGTTTATCAGACGCGTACAAAGATGCGAACCTATAAAGCCCGCACCGCCACTTACCAGGGCTTTCTTCATCCTTCTATCATTTATATTATATTTTCTTTCGTAAAGCAAAAATAAGCGATTAGTTCCATTCCTGCAAACTTTAAATACAATATTATTACTTATATTTGCAGGCATGATAGTTAATCCGACCAATAAATGAAAAAATATCCAACCATTATGAGCATAGCCGGCTCCGATTGCAGCGGAGGCGCCGGCATCCAGGCCGATCTGAAAACCATCTCGGCATTGGGCGCTTATGCAGCCACCGCCATCACCGCTATCACAGTTCAAAATACCACCGGCGTACGTGCCATCCACCCTGTACCCCCTGTTTTTGTACGCGGACAGATAGAAGCCGTCATGGACGACATACGTCCCGATGCCATAAAAATAGGAATGATAAATGACATTGAGATTGTAAAGGTTATCTCTGCCTGCCTGCACAAGTACCGACCCGCGTATGTGATTTTCGATCCCGTCATGGTATCTACCAGTGGGCACAAGCTGATAGAAGATGACGCCATTGCAGCCCTTACCGACGACTTAATGCCCCTCACCTCCCTCATCACACCCAATCTGAGGGAAGCAGAAGTGTTGACAGACCATCCTATTAATAATGTAGAAGAGATGAAATCGGCTGCCCTCGAGCTATTGAAATTCGGTTGCAAAGCCGTCCTCCTGAAAGGCGGTCACCTGGAAGGCGGACTAATGTGCGATGTGCTGCAGATAGCCGGAGAAAGTACTCCTCACCTGTTCACCTCCACCAAAATAGAGAGTCCGAACACCCACGGAACCGGTTGTACCCTCTCTTCCGCCATCGCCACATTCCTAGCTTTGGGTTATGTGATGCCGCAAGCAGTGGAACGTGCCAAACGCTACGTTACCCATGGCATAGAGGCAGGGAAAGATATCCGCATCGGTGAAGGACACGGCCCTTTAAACCACTTTTATCATCCTGTCCCTATGAATATTAAGGAAGAATAGCACCTAGTTTCCAAAGAAATAATTACCTTTGCAACGTTTTTAAACCAAAAAAGGAAAAATATGAAAGCATTTGTATTCCCCGGACAGGGAGCACAGTTTGTAGGTATGGGTAAAGACCTGTACGAAAACTCGGCTTTGGCCAAAGAATTATTTGAAAAAGCGAATGACATTTTAGGATACCGCATCACAGACATCATGTTTGAAGGTACAGACGAAGACCTTCGCCAAACCAAGGTCACTCAGCCTGCCGTGTTCCTTCATTCGGTTATTTCAGCCCTCTGCATGGGTGATGATTTCAAACCTGAAATGACAGCCGGACACTCACTGGGTGAGTTCGCTGCCTTGGTTGCCGCCGGAGCCTTGTCGTTCGAAGACGGATTGAAGCTGGTATATGCACGCGCCATGGCTATGCAGAAAGCCTGCGAAGCACAACCTTCGACAATGGCTGCCATCATCGCATTACCTGATGAAAAAGTAGAAGAAATATGCGAAGCCATCTCTAAAGAAGGCGAAGTGGTGGTTGCCGCCAATTACAACTGCCCGGGACAAATCGTTATCTCCGGTTCCATCGAAGGCATCAATAAAGCTTGCGAACAACTGAAAGCTGCCGGTGCAAAACGCGCTCTGCCTCTGAAAGTGGGTGGTGCTTTCCACTCTCCGCTGATGAATCCGGCCAAAATAGAACTAGAAGCCGCCATCAACGCAACTGAAATTCATACACCAAAATGTCCTGTTTATCAGAACGTAGACGCTTTACCTCACACCGATCCTGCTGAAATCAAGGCTAACCTGGTAGCTCAGCTGACCGCTTCTGTTCGCTGGACTCAGACTGTGAAGAACATGATTGCCGATGGAGCCGACGAGTTTACAGAATGCGGACCGGGTGCTGTATTGCAAGGCTTGATTAAGAAAATAGACAAAGACGCAAACGCTCACGGAATAGCATAAATAAATATACACCGTCATTCTTCCTCAAAAGCTCAAGAGAATTTTTCCAAGCAATGGAGACATCTTCGGAGAGGAACGACGGTGTATTTTTATCCCATCTTTTTTCCATATCTCGTTAAAAATGATTATGTTTGCCCATGTAACAAACGAGATAAATTAATGAATACATTCAAATACAACATAGGGTATGCCCTGAGCGGAGGATTCATCAAAGGATTTGCCCACTTAGGAATCATGCAGGCACTACACGAACACGGCATAACACCGAACATACTTTCCGGAGTAAGTGCCGGTGCACTGGCCGCCGTATTCTATGCTGATGGCAGAGAACCCTATCACATCATTGAACTCTTTGAACACCATTCATTTACCGAACTCACAACCTTTTCCATTAACAAACAAGGATTGCTGAAGCTTGACAGTTTCATTGATTTCCTGGAAAGCAACCTGCGAACCAAACTGATAGAAGAACTTCCCATCCCCACTATTATCTCGGCCACCGATTTGGACCACGGAAAAACAGTTTCTTTCTGCAAGGGGAAAATTGCTGAACGGGTAGCTGCCTCATGTTGCATGCCGGTACTGTTTGCACCACAGAAAATCAATAATACTTATTACGTAGATGGAGGAATATTAATGAACCTCCCGGTAACTCCCATCCGCGAAATGTGTGAAAAAGTGATTGCATTCAACGTCAGTCCATTGGTGGCAGACGAATATAAAAAGAACGTGGTAACGATCGCTTTAAGGGCCTATCATTTTATTTTTCAAGCGAACACTCTGTCACAAAAGCCTCTGAGTGATTTGTTGATTGAACCCTACGGACTGGAAGGATACAGCAACCGAGAGCTGGAAAAAGCCGAAGAAATTTTTGAACAAGGATACAATACGGCGAATGAAATTCTAGACCATTTGTTACGAGAGAAAGGAACTATTTGGAAATAAATAAAAAATAATATAATGAAAACACAAGAAAAAATTATCATCTACCAGGTGTTTACCCGTTTGTTCGGAAACGGAAACCCTCGTTGCAAAACCAATGGCTCTTTGGACGAGAACGGCTGCGGAAAAATGGCTGACTTTACGGCCAAGGCTTTGGGAGAAATCAAGCGTCTGGGTGCCACACACATTTGGTATACAGGTATCATCGAACACGCCACCCAAACCAATTACAGTCGCTACGGCATACGCCCGGACCACCCTGCCGTAGTCAAAGGAAAAGCCGGCTCACCATACGCCATCAAGGATTATTATGATGTAGACCCCGATTTGGCAACCAGCATCCCCGACCGGATGAAAGAATTTGAGAACTTGGTAAAACGTTCACACAAGGCAGAACTAAAAGTAATCATTGATTTTGTTCCCAACCATGTAGCCCGCCAATATGGTTCAGACACCAAACCGGCAGGAGTGGCTGATTTGGGCGAACAAGATGATGTAAACCTAGCATTCAGCCCGAATAATAACTTTTATTACATTCCCGGCACAAAACTGGAAGGCAATATCGATCTTCACCGCGGTGCCGCCGAACCCTACATAGAATTTCCTACCAAAGCCACCGGCAATGACCGTTTTGACGCATGGCCCGGCATCAATGATTGGTATGAGACAGTGAAGTTGAACTATGGCGTGGATTACATGAACGGACGAAGCACCCATTTCGACCCCATTCCCGACACTTGGAACAAAATGCTCGACATATTGTTATTTTGGGCATCAAAAGGCATCGACGGATTCCGGTGCGATATGGCAGAAATGGTCCCTGTCGAATTTTGGGGATGGGTCATTCCACAGGTCAAAGCGCAATACCCCAACCTGATATTCATTGCCGAGGTTTATAATCCGGCAGAATACCGCAACTATCTTTTCAATGGAAAATTCGACTATTTATATGATAAGGTAGGCTTGTATGATACGCTGAGAGCCATCACTTCGGGTTGGGAATCGGCTACCTCCATTCCCAGTCGCTGGCAAAGCCTGAGTGGAATAGAACACCGTATGCTCAACTTCCTTGAGAACCACGATGAACAACGCATTGCTTCCGATTTCTTTGCCGGAAACGGTGCTCGCGCTATCCCTGCCATGATTGTTTCTGCTTGTATGAATGACAATCCGGTCATGATTTATTTCGGACAGGAAATAGGCGAACAGGGAATGGATACGGAAGGATTCAGCGGACGAGATGGACGTACGACCATCTTCGATTATTGGAGCGTGGACAGTATCCGCCGTTGGCGCAATAACGGCAAATTCGATGATAAGCTGCTGACCGAAGAAGAGAAGAAACTACGTACTTTCTATTCCAGACTATTAAATTTATGCAACACGGAGAAGGCGATACGCGAAGGAGTATTCTTTGATTTAACATACGCTAACCTGGCAGGATGGGTATTCAACGAACATAAGCAGTATGCTTTCATGCGTAAGCTGGATGATGAGTTGCTGCTGATAATGGTCAACTTTGACAGCATTCCGGTGCGGGCAGCAGTCAACATTCCGCAACATGCTTTTGATTTCTTGGGAATACCTTATAACTTAGAATATAATGCAGTGGAATTGCTGACAGGAAATACAGAGAAATTGGTATTGTCACCCGACAAGACGACGCCTGTTTTATTGGATGCCATGAATGGAAAGATTCTGAAGTTCAAGCTGTAAACACGAAACAGACAATGAATAGCAGAGAAATGTCAAAACTAAACCGATCTATCGAAAGGGGTGTGTCAAAACGTGGATAATGCTGTCGTTTAGTTCGTAGGGTCAAGGTCCGCTCGCCCGAAAACAGTTTGCTTTGTGTCTTCGGGCAGGCAAGCCCTGCCCCTACTGACAAAATAACAATATTATCATTACCCCTACAGTCGCAAGAAATATCTTTCGCCCGAATGCAGATAGAATAGAGCGTCTCATGCCGGCACACTCTCTCTGCTGCATTATCTTATCGTTTCACCAAACCGATTTTTGCGTTCAGCTTAAAATAATAGACTCCATTTTCGCGCTCCAAATAACCATATTTATCTTTTTCGGTAGAACCTTTCTCAAAACGAGAGTTATTGAACAGAAAATCGGCAAAGGTCTGACGGTCTGCCTTTTGATAACACAATATTTCACCACTGCCGTCCACCAGTAAGAAGCCGGATACAGCCGAATCAACTCCGGTAAAGAGCTTTGCCGGACGCATTCCCAAGGCAAGTGCCAGCAGGAATTGCTTCATCTTATATTCGTAATAATGATGCTTGGTAATCAATTCCTCTTTAATCTTCAACGGATTGACTTGCTTCATCACCTCCGTCAGCTCGCTCACTCTGGTGATGCCGTCCAGATGCATGATGCGCAGCATTTCGCCCAACATGCGGGGAAAATGCAGGTCTATCATACTCAAATTGCTACGGAACACTTTGTCGGCCACATCGCTATACTTCAAGACACCTCCCAGACGTTCTATCATCAACATACGTCCCGCCACATCGTCTTCCTCGCCAAATGCATTGATTTTATTGACTGTGGGAGTGGCAAACTTGATGCCGGTCTGCTCAAACTTCAGGTTAGCAGTTCGTCCACCGTCCAGTAAAGGAAACATGGAGCTGAGACGAGAACGGACACAGAAACCCGTCAAAGGCGCATCCGCACTGTAAAAAGCAACATAAAAATCGGTACGGTCATCCGTTTTTGCTTCCAAATCAAAGATAGCCACCTCATCCAAAAACTCCTCCACCCCATCGGGTGACATAACATCATTTTCACGACTCGCTTTCACAGCCGATAAAATCAGTTCCGCCACAGCAGAAAAGTCCTCGCGTGCCACCAGCTTATCAATTTTTTCTCCACAGATATGTATATTTTCCTCACTTTCAATAATATATCGGCGGGTTCCGTCGTGTTCCTCCCGCTGAATCATGGCAACGGGCAATCGTTGCGCCTCATTCTTCTTCACTTCAGGAGTTCCCGCATATACATAACCATCCGCCAGCAAGCGGAAAAAGGCGTAAAGTTCGCCCCACTCTCTCTTTGTTGCTTCAAATGCCATATCGATTACTGTTTAATGGGTGCAAAGATAAGTAAAAGAAGTATTAAAAGATGCCTTTTTAAGAAAAGCAAATCTTAAACAATGTTATGCAACATATTTTTTAGCTTCAATTATTTGCTATTATCCCAAAAGTCCGTACCTTTGCAATGTGTTTTTCATAGTATTAGATTTAAGGTTA
>OGOL01003225.1_pt1 | contig 11371 bp, 10 predicted proteins | sample 1552641 | NCBI WGS metagenome assembly OGOL01 (sample SAMEA2580140, study PRJEB22360) | human gut metagenome | biome: human gut; feature: human-associated habitat; material: faeces | place: Denmark | collected 2008/2010 | reverse complement strand
ATTTGGACGGATCAAAGATAGTGGTGGACCGCTTAGAGGGGATGGCCCTTCGGGCAGCTTTGGAGCAGCATGACGGCCGCGTGCCCCGATGGAAGACCCGCCTCGATCGTCGCCTGATCCGACGACTATCGGCGGGCCCCGATATTTGGCTTTACTCCGATGGATCCGATGCCGGAGACGAGGCGCGGATGATGTTCGAGCGTGACAGCCTACAGAACGACGGTATCGTGCGCTACTATGCCGTGCACTCCGGGCAGGCGATGCCGCGTCCTGGCGTGCACGGCAAGACCGTGCGCTTCGGCTCGCGACGCCATAAAATGCTCTTCTGTGCCGCCAAAAGAATCATTACCCCTGCAGCAGATTTCGCCACCTACAGCCCCATGCCAGAAAAGAGCCTGCTGGATTTTGCTGATCTGTTCAACGGGGAAGTGAAAACGGCGTCTGCAGACCCGTTGTAGCAAGCGTAAGACGCACTGCTCGCTGCGCGCTAAAAGATCATTGACGACGACCCCGGGATTGGGTGCCAACCGACCATCCGATAACCTGTCGGAAGAACGGATGCTGCGGAAAGTAGCGTGGCCTTTTATGCGTCGGGGAAGTAAATTGGATAAACTTCCCCGACGCTCCTTTCTCTGCCTTGCGAACAGACGTAACGCCTTCGAACTTCTTCTGCTTTTGTGCTTGATGGGGTGTCTGCTGTCTCTGATAGCCCTTGCGGATATATCATTCGATAGACCAGCACCTATTGGGGTCTATTGCGCAACACAGGAAGGCGAATTTTGGAAACGAGGCATGAAGATAGAGAATCGGGATCGCGGTCTAACGGGTCGGGACATGTGGACGAAACCTTAGCGCGTCCCAACGTGCGCTCGCGTCGTCCCAGTGTACCCGGCTACGTGAATCGTCCTTGCGCGGACTGGCGCTACGTTCTCATGTTTGCGTTGCTCCTGATTCCGTTTTATCCACCGACTGGTTTCTTCAATGCGTTGGTACTGGACTATAGTTCCGTTCTCCTGGGTTTACAAATATTTGCTGCGATCGTCACACTCTTTTTAGGGGCGGTTAGAAAGCGACTCGATATCTTCTCGGGCATCGCCCTTGCGATAGTGGCGGTCATGTTTCTCTCGACGTTTCTGAACGAGGGCTTCGGTCGGGGATGGATTTACGTGCAATGCTTCCTCGACTGGATGCCCCTAGCGGTAGCTGTGCTGATGGTGGGGTATGCTCGACAAAGGCATATGACGGATTTTCTGATCGCGCTTCTTGTGGTCACCGGGTTTCTCTCCATTTGCAATACCGTATCTATTCTGGCCTTTCCCGATGGGTTCAACTTCGGCGGTCGTGAACCGTTTAATTTCTTTGGCCACAAGAACTCGTCGATCGATATCGTTCTCCCCTCCATCGTCTGCTCGTTGCTGCTCGATCGTCGGAAGGGACGTCGTCTGTCTGCGCGTTCGGTGATGTTTGCGGCTATTGGTTGCGTTCAGTTTCTCGTTTCGTACTCCGCCACATCGGTCATTGCGATACTGTCCTTTTTCATCCTGCTCGCACTCTGCAGATTGCCCCGCATTGCCTCCTTGGTCAATGGATTTAGCTTGTTGGGAGGTTATGCCGTTACGGTTGTATTGCTGATGGTGGTGAAGGTGCAAGAGCTGTTCGCCCCCATCTTGGTGGGCGTTTTGGGAAAGACGACAACTTTCACGCTGCGCACTTTTGTATGGGAAGGCGTGCTCTCGATGATGGCGCCTGGGCATTTGTTGCTAGGTTATGGTGCAAGTGTTCGATTCGCTCTATTCTTCAATGATTATCTTTACAATAACGCACATAATTTTTTTCTACATGTTTTAGTGTCTGGCGGCCTCATTGGCGTTGTCTTGTACTGTATATTGATTCTTCTCGCTGCGAGTAAGATGGTTTCTGCGCGTGTGGGCTCTACCGTTGTTTTGTCTGCTTTTGGTTGTCTTCTTGTCGTCGGGCTTATGGAATCGCTTATTACGATTACCTGGCCTCTTGTACTTGCCTTGGGCTATTACGGAGTAGAGGGAGAACGCTATGTGGCAGGGCATGGCGATCACGGGACGGTGCGCAATTGACGGCATTGCGGATTGCTCAGGAAATGCATTTAGTATCGCAGGAAGTATTGGTATGAGCCTCTTTGCGTCTTTCGGAAACGAACTAAGCTATGAAGATGTAATACAGCTTGATGGAGCTTTCGCGGCGACCCACGTTAACTACGGCAAAGCTCCCTTGTTCAATGGCGCCCCTCATGAAGATAGCAACTGGGAGTCGAGAAAGGAATTCATCTTCTCTTCAGGTTTATCTATCGAGGAAACGGTGGAACGTATTCGCTCAGTTGACGGAACCGCTACCGATTTTGGCGTAGCGGAACGTACGGCGCTTTGGAGGGATTACTGGCTTGAGTACATTAATATCTTCAATGTGTTGACAGGCACCCATCCAGATTCAGTTGCCACTGTCTTTGTGGGAAGGCAGGCTATTGAGGTTGGCTTCAAATATCTATTATTCAAAAATACGTACCATTTCCCCAAAACTCACGATCTTGGAGTCTTATCGAGAGAATTCCTCTCAGCCTATGGTGTAGGTGGGAAGTATTTGGAATATGTAGATGACTTCTGTGTCCTGTATTGCAAATATCTGGAGGGCGGAAATCCCGAGTATTTTAGATTTCCTGAATATAAGTCGAACAACTATTTTGCTGGCACCTGTCTGGACTTGAAATGGTTGTGCCGCAACTTTGCGCTAATCTTGTTAAAGCTTATCCACTTTGATCGGCTCGATGCGGTTTTCAAATAGAGCCCGCTCCAGTCCAGTCCTATTCAAGTTCGTTAAGCTGGGGCTCGTGGAAGACCTTAGCATCGTTGCTGTTGGAAGCGTGCTTCACTCTATGGTTTCGAGATATATGGCACGGAGGTGCGGACATTTTTCCGTGCTACTAAACAGCTAATCCGATACTAATCCTATACTGGTTTGGACTCAGACAACCCAGTGATTGCTTAGGGTGTTCTTCATTATAGGTGCCTACGCCAACATTCGGGGCACTATCCTGCATTGGCCCCAAGCTTTCGTCCGCGCCTCCAAATACGTAGCCCTCTTCGCGCTCCTGCTGTTGCCGTTTTTCGAACCGGTGGGCCTCAGGCATGTGATATCGTCCATCTTCGGCACGAAATATCTCGTCATGCAGGTCGTCGCAATCGCCGTTATCGCCGTGCTGTACGTCTTTCGCACGCCAAGGGACAAGTTCGGCCTGCTTGTCGTCGCCATTGTGTCATTCATACTTCTCACGACGGCGGCGAACGAGCGCATGAGGCGCCTGCGGATTTATGCGAAGTGGCTCTACGATTGAGTGCCCGTTGCGGCGGCCGTGCGGCTGACCGCCTACGCGCGCTATACCGGTTCGGGAATAATTTGCGAGCTGTTGTGGCTCGTCATGGTGGTGCCGGAGTTTTCCCGGTGGTCAACCTGGCATCCGTTTTCCTGTGGCAGCGCCTCATCGGCCCCCCATGCCCGCGCCATGCTGAACTTCTACGGGCATAAGAATTCGTCCATTTACGTGGCGCTGCCATCAGTGGGGCATCGCTGGTGCTGGACGTCCTCGCTGGGCATCGATGTTCGGTGCGATCCGCCTTGCTGTATATCGTGGCGGTGCTGCAGTGCCTCATCTCGTACTCCGCCGCATCGGCGGCCGCGCTGTTCGTGTTGGCTGCCTTTATGGTAGTCGTGCGGTTCCGGGGCGTGCGTCCCTTCGTGAACGGGCTGAGCTGCCTAGGCGTGTGCGGAATTCTGTCGCTGTTCATCATGGTGTGGCCTGTGCAGGGGGCTCTTCTCGCCTCTGATCGAGGGCATACTGGGAAAGACCCTGACGTTTGCGGGGCGCACCTTTATTTGGGACAGCGTGCTGGGCCTTATGGCCGGTAAGCACCTGCTGGTCGGGTACGGTTCCTCGATTCAGTTCAACATCGTGGCTCAGGGCATTCCGTACAGCGACCCCTCCCCGCAGCTTCCTCTTGTGTCTGCGGCTGAGCGGGGGAATTATCGGCTTCGTCCTGCGCGCAACTCTTCTGTTACTCGCCATGAGGACGCTTTATCGCTGTTGTCGCGACTGCCCCCGCGGCAGTGCTTGCCGTTGCGGTGGCGTGCTTTCTCATGATTGGCCTCATGGAGTCGCTCATCACCATAGCATGGCCGCTTTTTCGTGGCACTTGCGTATTATTGGAGGTCTCTTGCGGAAACGCAGTATGGTTGCTGGGATGCCATCCCCTGCTGAGTGCTGGTAGATTCTAGCTGGTTTCGCCGATTGGTTGTGTCCCGTGAATACGTTTGATGGTTCGGCGCGCAACAAATGCCTCCAGCACAAGCAAAAGCGCTTCTGAGCCAATGCGGGCGATAAGGGCTACTTCTACCGAGAACGCGCCTGCGAGGCCGGCTGCGACGAGAAAGACGAGCTGCACGCCTCCCGCAATGCCGATGCACGCCGACAGCTCAGAGGCTCGTCCGATAGCACCTGTGATGGGATACCCGATCACAGCGATCGGGTATGAGAAGGGGAGGACGAGCACCGCGTAGCTGAGGATATAGGAGCCAGCGACGTATTCCTCGCCTCCCATTACGAGTACGATCCAGCTGGCGGCAAAGTGGCAGGCCGCGGCGATGGCGATGGCGATGGGGGTTCCGACGATCAGTAGCTTTCTTACCAGCGAGATGTCGCGGCGTTTGACCATATGCGGGAAGAGGCTTCTCGTCACGGGCTGCCATAAGGCTTGTACTCCCTGGATGACCGTCGTCGCGATGGTCCAGCAAGAGATAACGAGTGCATCGGTTTGGAAAACACCCATCAGCACTGTTACCGTACTCGACATAAGGGCTGATGCGGCAAGGGAGATGAAGAAAGGCGTCGAGCCTGCGATGATCTTCCTCGTTTTGCTCACAGAGATCCGCCCGATTCCAATACGGTAGTTTCCTTTAAGATACGCTACCGTCCAGGCCAGGGCGACGACGGAGGCCATCCCCTCGAAGGCGGCTATCAAATTGAGCTGGCTCGGCTTCTTCACAAAGAGGAAGATGAGGATGACGGCAATTACCTGAGTGATGGAGAATCGAACGGCGATTGCCTTCATGTTCTCAAGTCCCTGGAGGACAAAGTCGGGCAGAAGCGACTTTGCGGCGATGGCTCCAAAAGACAAGGCGACAAAAGCCAGATTGTCACCGAGGATGGGGATGAAGGCAGCGGAAGCAAGCGTGATGGCAGCTCCGAGGAGGGCTAGCAGCAGCTTGGCGATGAACACATCGGTGCTAATGGACGACATGGCTTGAGGATCGTGGGCGTTTTCCGCGATCAGCTTGGTGCCATATTGCGCGAATCCAAAATCTATCAAAGTTTGGATGAACACCATATACGATACGACGTAGGCTCTTACGGCATAGGCGTCTGGCTCAAGCACGCGAGCGAGATAGGGCAATGTTACTAGGGGAAAAAGGAATTTTACCGCTTGCATGATCATAAGCGCCGCAGTATTGCCTAGGAAAGTTCGACGTCCTGCCTGCAGTGAAGAGGGCGGAGTGCTGTCGTGTCGCGCGCTCATGAGATGCTATCGCTCTCGGCGATGCGACGAGTCGCACTGACGCTTTGCCGGCTCTTCGCGTTGCCCTTCTGCTTCCCGAACATTTTGCGTTGCGGTATTTTGTGGGGGTCGCCCTCTCGAAGAGATGAACTAACAGCCCAGATGAGGGGAAGATAGGTAAAGACGAGATCGATAAGAAGGCTAGCCAAATCATAGCGAGGGAGCAAGAGCACGGTATAGACGAATACTGCATACACGATGCATCCCATGGCGTCGTCCGATTGACGTCCACGTATCTGAATGCGCGCGCAGAGCACGCCGAATATCGCATATCCGATGATGACGACAGCTAGCCCTCCGATAAGAAAATGTTCAGCCCGCAATTGAGCCGGCATATCCGGTTCCGGCGGTGAAATTGTCCGGATAGAAATGAGAAGTGTACCACTCGGGAAAGGCGAGAGGTTTACTGCCTCCAAGAAGCGAGCGCGGGATGAGGCAGGTGGCGACGCCAGTCAACACCGAGGGGTCGTATCCGGAGGTGCGCACATACCGAAAGACATCGTCTAGGGTGCGCGAGATGAACTTTCCCTCTGTTTGCTCGAGAGAGAGCCACTCGGGGGTGAAGTTCGCGATGGCGTATGTGATCGACGATTCCAGGCCATGGACGTCGTAATATCCGCGTATTTTTCCGAACACCATGAACCCCAGAACGAGAAACGCTCCTCCCGCGTAGACGAGGATCTTGGCAGGCGATTTGAGCCTCGGCCCCCAGATGGCGCCGAGGGCAATGAGGAGAAAGAGAATTTGACGGCGCTTCATCAACAGGAAGAAGTACGTAAAACAGAACAGGATGAGGCTGAGACGGCTAGCCCACTTCAGGCTCTTGCCGCCGAATCCTCGAGTTATGAGAAATTCGTTAAGGATGATACTGAGGGGCCAGAAAATAAAGAATGCAGTGACATAGCCCGACCCTTGATTGGCTCCGTAAGATGCTGAATAGCTTGTTAAGGGATGCGTTGTGTAGTGCACCACGTGAGCCGCGACGCCAATAAGGAAAAAGCAGAAGGCGATGTTCTTGATGCGATTGGCACTTTGGGCGTTGAGTGGCCGGTGCTGCTCGGGACGCTCGATTCGGTTGGGTGACGTGACGGAGCCGAGAAGATAACCAAGTGTCAGGGCCGCAATGGCTGCAGCCAGCAGAGGGAGGCATTGCTCGTAGGTTCCATTGAGCACGTTGATATAGTAAACAGTATGCGAGATCAGTGCAAGGATAAGCAAGCTGGGATAAAGGCACTTCTGACGTATGGGCGCAATCGAGGTCAACAAATCACATCCTGTTGGCCTTGGGCGGTGTTACGGGGCTGCGATGCGAGGCTACCGCAAGAACGATGGGCTTAGCTGCGGGATTCGGATGAATATGCCTCACGCGTGCCTCCTCCTCATCTTCTCCGTGTGCTCTGAGCGCCATGGGCGCATAACTCAATTGTAGGGGAAAGAATCCTCGTTTTGTCGTGTATGTTGAGAAATACAAATCATCCTACTGATCAGCGTGTGCTGTTATACTAGCATATCGTCTGAGGTATCCGCCTGATCCGGGTGGGGCAGAGAGGCCCGCAGTGCTCGGGTGGGATTTGACAAGGAGAACACGTTGACGTTTTACGAACTGTGCGGAATGGTGCGTCACTGCTGGCGTATCGCCCTTGCTATTGTGCTGGCCTGCACACTTGGGATGGGCCTTTATTCCCTAAAGGGGAGTGCGCCTGTGTACAAGGCGACGGCCACGGTGGTTGCCACGGATCCGTCGGGAAAGGTGACAACCGCCCAGCTGATGGCCACCGTGGAAGCTATAGGTATTACCGTCGAGCGTGAGACCTCGGGCGACGGCGTGACTATTACGGGCGCGGCTGCTACCCCTACGACGAGCCAGTGCTATATTCTCACTGCTGTATCGGGCGATGCAAAGGAGAGTATTACCGCCGCAAATACCGCCGCCCATCGGATAGCCGACGAGGCCAAGGGCGTTTATGTGGAGCTGGCGGCCGACGGTGAAGAGCGGCTCCATGCCTATGCGGACAACCTCCAGCTGTTTGAGGAGCTAGGCAATGATCGCATCGATGCCATCAACAGCGTGGTGGCACCAAATACCTATGCATTTTGCGAGTTCAATGTCGAGGAAGCTCAGGAGGCGTCCTCCCAGGGGTCGTCCCTTGTCAAGTTTCTTATTCTAGGGCTCGTCGTTGGTCTTCTGCTGAGCCTTTGCGGTATTGCCCTTTACGGCTTTGTCAAAAGACCGATCAAGGGTCGTCGCGATATCGAGGCCGTGTGCGATCTGCCTGTTTTAGGCGGCAAGAGGGAGAACTCCGAGGTCTTGTGGGCGAATGTCCAATTTGCTGCTGGATCGGAGCCGCGTTCGATTTGCGTATTGTCCGCAGGCAACGAGAACGTGCGGGCGGTATCGGAGGGGCTTGTCCGGGCTGTGCGCGCGACAGGCCGGAACGCTTCTGTCGAGGTTCCCGACGGTATCCACAATGCGGAGACGGGGCCATGCGGCGCTCAGCAAGACGCAATCGTGGTCTACCCCTGCGGCTCTGTTACTGCCAGCGCAGAGGCCTTGTGGTGCGCCCGCCAATCGGATGCGACGGTGGTGTGTGTACGCCAATGGAGCGATGCTCTCGAACGTTTCGCTGAGGTGCTTGATGAACTACGATTGGCCGGCTCTAAGGTGGTCGGTATCATTTACTTCGGCAATTAGCGACGCCCGCCGCGAGGTTTCCTATGAGAATACTCTACGTGACGCAGCTTTACGAACCCGAAAACGTCGCGGGGGCTTTCCGCGCATCTGATCATGCTCGAGCTTGGTGCGCGCGAGGTCATGAGGTGACCGTGCTGACGGGCTGGCCGCATTATCCCAAGGGCGAGGTTTTCGAGGGCTACGAGGTGGATGCCCTGGGCGAGGAGTGGTGCGGCCCTGTGCGCGTCTTGCGTAGCCGTGTCGTGGCCCGCCCTCTTACCAGTTTTGTGAGGCGTATCCAGAACGGCTTGGGGTTCTTGTGGTTTGGGGCCTTGAACGCTGTTTTTCGGAAAAGGGACTTCAAGGGCCCCTTTGATGTGGTCTTTGGCACGTCGGGCACGGTCTTCGCAGGGTGGCTCGGGTTTATCTGCGCTCGCCGCTTTAAGCTCCCTTTTGTTGTCGAATTTCGCGATCTCACTTTCGAGCAGATGGTGGCGACGGGCTCACGTCGAGAGGGGCTAGGCGTACGGCTTATGAAAGCTGCTGAATTGAGCCTGGCAAAGAGAGGGGATCGGATTGTCGTTTTGACTGAGGGTTTTCGCGACATTTTGGCGCGTGAGGGCATTCCCTTGTCAAAAATTTCCGTTGTGCCTAACGGTGCGGATCCTTGCCCAGTGACGAGGGCGGTCTCGCCGGATGTTTTGAGCTTCGGCTATTTCGGGACGCTTGGTCTGTCCCAGGATATCCCCGGTACCATCGAATGTGCTGCGCGGGCTGCTTGCGTTGCCGGTCGGGAGCCCCGGTATCTCATCATCGGCGAGGGAGCTGCGCGCGGCGATATTGAGGAGACGATCGGAACGAATCGCTATCCTTTCTGCGAGCTCCTTCACGGCATGAGCAAGGACGACCTCGAGAAGCATTACGCTACATGCGATATGACCGTCGTGAGCCTCCGGAAGGCCGAGGAGTTTGCTTCGACTATTCCTTCGAAGGTGTTTCAGTCTCTCGCCCGAGGCATCCCCGTGTTGTTCCTAGGTCCCGAGGGGGAGTGCAGTCGGCTGGTGAGTGAAAATAGAGTGGGCGTGACTCTGACGGGCACCCCGGACGAGAATGATCAGATTTTGAGCGAGTTCTTCGGATCTCCAGATTGGGAAGCGGAGCTTACCGCCATGGGGGAGCGGGCTCTCGCATTGATGGATGAGCGCTATTCCCGCCGTGTGCTTGCCGATCGGGTGGTCGATGTTCTTAGCGATGCGGCCGGTGTCGATCCTGATGGGCGCGGTGTGTCATGAGTCTCTTGTCGAAAGGAAAGCTGTATCTGCGCACTGTCTCCCATCTCAAGCCGAGCCAAGTTGTCTATCGTCTTTGGCGTAGGTTGGGCGGCACCACTCCCCTGCGCCGAGGCCATCGCGTCAAGGGCGATCCGTCCTGTGCCGACATTGGCCGCATTCCGCTGCTGCAAGAGCTCGATTTCGACACGGTCTTTCTGAAGCGCTTTTCGCCTGACGATATCGTTCGAGGTCGTATTGAGCTTTTGAACTGCGGGGTCAGCATCGACTGGGGGAAGCCGTGGCTTTGCGAGGAAATGAGCGCTCTTTGGAAATTCAACTTGCATTACTGCGAGTTCGTCCTTCCGCTGGCAAAGGCTGCGTGTGGCGCAGGGAGTGATAAATACGTCGAGGGCGGCAAGGACATCATCTCGTCGTGGATCTCTGTTCATCCTCGCTCGGCGGGGGGAGCGCCTTGGGATCCCTACGTCATCTCCATGCGGGTGGCAAACTGGCTGGCCTTCTATGGCGAGGCGCGCGACGCCATCGACGGGGACGAGCCGTTTCTGCGGAAATTCAACGACTCCCTGTACGAGCAGTATTGCCATCTGTCCGTCCATCTCGAAAAGGACATTTTGGCGAATCACTACTTGGAGAATCTCAAGGCTATGATATTGCTTGCCGCCTACTTCGATGACGCTGAGACGCTCCACCTCACCGTATCTCGTTTTGTTGAGCAAATTGGCGAGCAGATCCTTTCGGATGGCATGCACTTCGAGCTGTCTCCCATGTACCAGAAGATCATGCTGGAATGTCTCATGCGGGTCGCGGGCGTTGTCCGCGCCTGCGATTCCGAAGCCTATGCCAAGCTGCATTGTTCGTTGAAATCCATGGTCGACTGCCTGTACTCGTTGGAAAGGGGAATTGAGAGAACCCCCCTTTTCAATGATTCCGGCGACAATGTATCGAAGAGCGCCGTATCCCTCTTGCGATGCGCGGAGCGCCATTTCGGGGTAGAGCCCTCGTTTACAGCCGAGCTTTCCGAGAGTGGCTACTGTATCTTCGAACGTTCTATGGGTAATGCCCAGGTTAAGGCCATCATCGATGTGGGCGCTCCCGGACCTGCCTACGCGCTCGGCCACGCCCATTGCGACATGCTGTCTTTCGAATTGTTCTACAACGGCCGCCCTTGGGTGGTGAACTGCGGGACATTTGCCTACCAAGACCCCTCCCGTCTTCGCTACAAGAATACCGATGCGCACAACGCCCCGCGTTTCGAGGACTGCGAGCAATCTGAGTGCTGGGCATCGTTTCGCATGGCCCGCATGGCCAGCATGACGGGCTGGTCGCGGACGGAGAACGAACTTGAAGCGACTATGGTCGACCATCGGGGGAGGCCTATTACGCGACGTATCGAGTTTTTCCCCGAAGGAGTGCTTGTGAGGGACTCGACCTCCGAGAAGAACATCCCCCTTGTTTCGACGGTGCACGTGGCTGAGCCCTTTGCGTTCGCGGAAGGTGTCGATTCTGCCGAGTCGCGTTATGCCCCGGAGTTTGGTGGCGCTCGAACTTGCCACCAGCACCAGGTTCGGGGTGTGGGCCTAGTCGAGTATTTCCTGCCGGTTCCCGAGGAATGTTTCGGATAGAAGGAATTCCATGAGCTTGACTAACGTTTACTTCAAAGCGCCTGTTTGGCTTCAAAACGTGGCGTGTGCTTCGATCTCCGTCCTCAATTATCGCGAGCGGTATGGGGGAGATTTCCCTGATGTCATGGCGGAGTATCGCGAGAGAAG
>OGOL01003221.1_pt1 | contig 11386 bp, 10 predicted proteins | sample 1552641 | NCBI WGS metagenome assembly OGOL01 (sample SAMEA2580140, study PRJEB22360) | human gut metagenome | biome: human gut; feature: human-associated habitat; material: faeces | place: Denmark | collected 2008/2010 | reverse complement strand
TTTGAGTTTGCAATTGATTCTTCTGTCATTTGTTTTAGCAATCCGGTTATGCTTGATTCGGAATGAAGCAACATATTCGGCTACCGAATACAAAGCAGAAATCTTTGACTCGCGCTACAGATACATTCATCAGACTTTTATTGTTTTCTATATAAAAAGCAACCACCTTCGCCCAATACACAGTGGAAATAATTAAGAATCCGGCATTCCTTCCGTACGTGACAAATATAGATAATTCTAATCTGATCGAAAATGACATTAGTATTTTTTCCATCTTGCACACATATGTATTACAGGAAAAACTTCTTTTCAATGCTTACATGTTTCGTCTATATATAAAATCACTGTTAAATCACTCCGCAATCTCAAACAAAAAGGTCATCTGTCTGTTACATACCCGACTTGAATATAGTAACCTAAACTTTTAAATTATGGCTAGAGAAAGCGTAAAAATCTTACAAGGAAAGCTGGATGTAGAAAGCTTGATTTCACAGTTGAATGCAGCATTGTCTGAAGAATGGCTAGCATACTACCAGTATTGGGTAGGTGCATTAGTAGTGGAAGGCGCTATGCGTGCCGATGTACAAAGTGAGTTCGAGGAACATGCCGAGGAGGAACGCCGCCATGCACAACTACTCGCCAACCGTATCATCGAGTTAGAAGGAGTTCCGGTACTGGACCCTCAAAAATGGTTCGAACTAGCCAGATGCAAATATGATGCTCCGCAAGAGTTTGATTCAGTAAGTTTATTGAAAGACAATGTGGCTTCCGAACGTTGTGCAATCATTCGTTACCAAGAAATCGCCGACTTTACTAACGGGAAAGATTTTACCACCTGTGACATCGCAAAACATATTCTTGCTGAAGAAGAAGAACATGAACAGGATTTGCAGGATTATCTGACGGATATTGTCAGAATGAAGAAATCATTTCTCGAAAAGTAAATTCTAATTTAATAATGATTAGGTAAGAGAGGGGCATCCATTTACAGGATATACCCTCTTTTATGTATATAGTACGATAAAAACAAAACTATTTTAGAGTAAATCAAGAAGAAATCTTTCTTTTTTCGTATTTTTGTCCCAATATGCACGTTTAATCCAAATAGGTAACGAACATTTGCGAAGAGAATGAAAGTAATTGATTTAATAAATAACAGCAAAAAAACAGCCTTTTCTTTCGAAATCCTCCCTCCACTGAAGGGTACGGGGATTGAAAAGTTATATCAAACAGTCGATACGCTCCGGGAATTTGACCCGAAATATATCAATATCACCACGCATCGCAGCGAATACGTATATAAAGACCTCGGCAACGGCCTGTTTCAACGGAACCGTTTGAGAAGACGTCCGGGAACTGTCGCTGTGGCTGCTGCCATTCAGAACAAATATAATATCACCGTAGTTCCGCATATTCTGTGCAGCGGTTTCACACGCGAAGAAACTGAATATGTACTGCTTGATCTCCAGTTTCTGAATATCACCGACTTGTTGGTGCTGCGCGGAGACAAGGCGAAGCATGAGTCTGTATTTACTCCGGAAGGCGACGGATACCACCACGCCATTGAATTGCAGGAGCAAATCAACAACTTCAATAAGGGAATCTTTGTAGACGGTTCGGAGATGAAAGTCACCGCCAGTCCGTTCTCTTATGGCGTAGCTTGTTATCCGGAGAAGCATGAAGAAGCTCCCAATATAGAATCCGACCTCTATTGGCTGAAAAAGAAAGTGGAAGCAGGTGCAGAATATGCCGTGACGCAACTATTTTATGATAATAAGAAATATTTCGAATTTGTGGAACAGGCAAAGGCGGCGGGTATCAACATCCCTATCATTCCGGGAATCAAACCTTTCAAAAAACTATCCCAATTAAGCATGATTCCTAAGACATTTAAAGTGGACTTGCCGGAAGATTTAGTAAAGGAGGCCTTAAAATGCAAAAACGATGCTGAAGCCGAACGGGTCGGTATCGAATGGTGCGTGACACAATGCAAGGAATTGATGTCCCACGGAGCCCCAAGTATTCATTTCTACTCTATCGGAGCAGTAGACAGTATCAAAGAAGTAGCCAAAATCATTTATTGATATGTTTTTTAGAGACGTAATCGGACAAGAAGAAATCAAGCGACGGCTCATTCAGGAAGTGAGAGAGGGACGGATTCCGCACGCCCAGCTCATCTGCGGCCCGGAAGGAGTCGGAAAAATGCCGTTAGCTATTGCTTACGCACGTTATATCAGCTGCACCAACCGGGGCGAGACTGATGCTTGCGGCGTCTGTCCGTCCTGCGTAAAATTCAATAAGCTGGTACATCCAGACGTACATTTTGTTTTCCCGATCGTCAAAAGTGCGAAGGGGAAAAAGGAGGTATGCGATGATTATATCGCCGACTGGCGGCCGTTTGTTATCAACAATCCCTATTTCAATCTCAATCACTGGCTGAACGAAATGGACGCCGAAAACTCGCAAGCATTGATTTATGCCAAAGAGAGTGACGAGATATTGAAGAAGCTCAGTCTGAAATCCAGTGAAGGCGGATTTAAGATTACGATTGTATGGCTACCGGAAAAAATGCACCCGGTATGTGCCAATAAATTGCTGAAATTACTGGAAGAACCACCCGAGAAGACGGTTTTCCTGCTTGTATCGGAAGCGCCGGATATGATTCTGCCGACTATTCTGAGCCGTACACAGCGTATGAATGTTCGGAAGATTGACGAAGCCAGTATCGACCGGATATTACAGTCAAAATATAGCATTCAGCCTGCCGACAGTCTTTCCATTGCCCACCTGGCAAACGGTAATTTTATAAAAGCGCTTGAAACAATTCATCTGAACGAGGAGAACCAACAGTTCTTTGATTTATTCGTCAGCCTGATGCGGTTGTCTTATCAACGGAAAATCAGGGAGATGAAGATGTGGAGCGAGCAAGTGGCAGGTATGGGACGCGAACGGCAGAAGAACTTTCTGGAATATTGCCAGCGCATGATTCGGGAGAACTTTATCTTCAACCTGCATCAACGCGACCTTACTTATATGACTATCAACGAACAGAATTTTGCAATCCGCTTTGCTCCTTTCGTCAACGAACGTAACGTCATGGGTATCATGGACGAGCTAAGCGAAGCACAACTGCATATTGAACAGAATGTAAATGCTAAAATGGTATTTTTCGACTTCTCATTGAAGATGATCGTACTGTTGAAGCAATAATAAATATATAAACTATGGAATATAAACTTCATAATGGGAGCGGCAGCCTTTGTTGCAAAGGATGCTCCCGCCAAGATAAAAAGCTGAACACCTACGATTGGCTGGCAGACATACCGGGCAATGCGGAAGAAAGTGATATGGTAGAGGTACAATTCAAAAATACCCGCAAAGGGTATTATCGCAACAGCAATAAAATCAAACTGGAAAAGGGAGACATTGTTGCCGTTGAAGCTGCCCCCGGACATGACATTGGCGTAGTAACTCTTACCGGCAGACTTGTCCCCCTGCAAATGAAGAAAGCCAACTTCAAAGCGGATGCGGAAATCAAACGAATCTACCGGAAAGCCAAACCGGTGGACATGGAGAAGTTCAACGAAGCAAAAGATAAAGAACACGCTACCATGATCCGTGCACGCCAGATTGCATTGAACTTGAATCTGAACATGAAAATCGGAGATGTGGAATATCAAGGAGACGGTAACAAGGCTATCTTCTATTACATCGCCGACGAACGGGTAGACTTCCGCCAACTGATTAAGGTATTAGCCGAAGCTTTCCGAGTACGCATCGAGATGAAGCAGATCGGTGCCCGTCAGGAAGCCGGACGTATCGGTGGAATCGGTCCTTGCGGACGTGAACTTTGTTGTGCTACCTGGATGACGAGTTTTGTTTCCGTATCTACCAGCGCCGCACGTTTCCAGGATATCTCACTCAACCCCCAGAAACTTGCCGGACAGTGTGCAAAACTGAAATGCTGCCTGAACTACGAAGTAGACTGTTACGTAGAAGCACAGAAACGTCTGCCTTCTAAAGAGATTGAGCTGGAAACCAAGGATGGTACTTTCTATTTCTTCAAGGCCGACATCCTCAGCAACCAAGTTTCTTATTCTACAGATAAGAACTTCCCTGCCAACTTAGTCACTATTAGCGGGAAACGTGCTTTTGAAGTGATCGGCATGAATAAGAAGGGTATGAAACCGGACAGCCTGCTTGAAGAAGAAAGGAAAGCGGAGCCGAAGAAACCGATAGACTTGTTGGAACAGGAAAGTGTAACCCGTTTCGACCGTAGCCGTAATAACAGTAAGGAAGGCAATAACGCCAACCGAAACAAGAAAAAGAAAAAAGGAACTCCCAACAACCGACCGCAACAACAAGTAGAAGGGACTAATCGTCCGCAGCAACCGCAACGGGAAAACGAGGGTCGTCCACAACCTGCGGAAAACGGAAACAGAGGAGATCGGGAAAACAGACCAAGAAATAATAATAACAACCGGAACAGAGGACAAAACCAGGGACGGAATAATGAGAACAGACGTCCGGAGAGAAGACAGGAACGGCCACAAAACCAGGAACGCTCGCAAGGTCAGGAACGTGAACGCCCTGCAAGACCAGAACCCAGACCGGAAAGAAACCCAAATCAAGCGAAACCGCAAAATAATGAAAAACCTTCTCAGGAATAGTTTATTCTGTCTGCTCGGTATTTGCCTAATGGCTGCCTGCAATGAGAATACCGTGTATCACTCCTATCAGTCCCTTCCCGACGAAGGGTGGGGAAAGAGTGATACACTCTCTTTTCTGATTCCTGTCACCGACAGTATTCCGCCTACACTCAGATTATTCGCGGAGGTTCGCAACAGAACAGATTACCCTTATCATAACCTGCATCTATTTATCAGTCAAAACCTGCAAGACTCTACGGTATGGCGGACGGATACTATTACTATAAACCTGGCTGATTCCACGGGAAGGTGGATCGGAAATGGCTGGGGAAGTATCTATCAATCAGCGGTCTTTATCAAATCCATACGTCCTTTGTATCCTGCTAATTACACCTTCAAAATTATGAACGGGATGAAAGATGAGAAGTTGTCCGGAATCAATGACATTGGTATCCGAATTGAAAGACAGGAGAATTAGAAAATAAACGAACTAGAGTCTCCTGCCGCGCCCTGCATCTATCCGCAGGAAAATAAACAGCAATATCGTAAATCCCCATAAAGAAGAACCTCCGTAACTAAAGAAGGGTAATGGGATACCAATTACAGGAGTCAGCCCTAACACCATCCCTATATTGATAAATAGGTGAAAGAGGAAAATACTCACGACCGAATACCCATATACGCGACCGAAAGCAGACGGTTGCCTTTCGGAAAGGAATATCAATCTCAATATCAAAATAAGAAAAGCCAGCAAGACCGCGGCCGAACCTACAAACCCTTGTTCCTCTCCCACCGTACAGAAAATGAAGTCGGTATCCTGCTCAGGGACGTATTTCAATTTGGTTTGCATTCCGTTCAAAAAGCCTTTCCCTGTCAATCCGCCGGAACCGATAGCAATCTTGGACTGGTTTACATTGTAGCCGGCACCGGTTAAATCTTCTTCCAAACCCAATACTACTTTAATACGGATTTGCTGATGCGACTCTAATATATTATCGAAGACATAGTTACTGGAATATAAGAATCCAATGGAGCCGATTGAGAATAAAGCAATCAGGAAATAAGAGCGCTGACGCTCGCTCAATGCCAAGTAAATCAAATAACCTACCACAACGACACAAAGCCCCCACTGCACCCAGACCAGACTGAAATGGATCCAATATTCGGATATCAGATAAGCGATAAGCAAGACAATCAAACTTCCTCCGATAATATTCCGGGCAGGTTCCCACCGCTTGCGGTATACCCACACCATACCACCGGCAAATAATAAGATCAGCAGCAACACAATAAACTCTCCCAACGGAGTCGGTGTATCGGCTATGAATACTTCATCGAAGCGGATGCCTACCACAAAATAGATGACCGCACATACCCCCGAAAAAAGTACCACACCCGGCATTCCCTCCCGGTAAAGCACCAAGAAGAAAGCAAGATAGACCAAGGCAGAACCTGTCTCCCGCTGACCGATAATCAACAACATCGGAAGGAGGATAATAAAACCCAGTACCAGAGCACATTTCTCTTTCTTTATGCTGAATGAATAGGAGTTTATATATTTGGCCAATGCCAATGCGGTAGCAAACTTGGCAAACTCGGCTGGCTGCAGGCTGACAGGCCCCATTACCAACCAAGAACGGGAGCCTTTGGTATCCGGCGCGATAAAAATAGTAACGATAAGCAAAATTATCATTCCTATATATATAATGTACGCGAACATATCATACATCCGGTCTTCCAACATCAACAACACGAAACCGAGACCGAAGGAACAGATAATCCAGACAAATTGCTTGCCGGCACGGGTAGAGAAGTCGAGGAAGTCACGATCACCATAGTCATAGCTGGCTCCACAGACACTGAACCACCCGCCGACAATCAGAAGCAGGTAAATGCAAATCGTTACCCAATCCAGTGATTTCCACAAACTATCGTTCCTCGTTACCATACAATATCACTCTGTTACTAAATTCTTCTGCTCTCAATTCATTCTCGGGAGATAGTTTGCCTTTCAAGTACTGCTCCATAAGCAATGCCCCGAAAGGTACTCCGTATGTAGCTCCCCAACCTCCATTCTCCACATACACAGCAATGGCTATCTTCGGCTTGTTCATCGGCGCAAAGCCCATAAATACAGAATGGTCATGTCCGCGGTTCTGTGCCGTACCCGTCTTTCCACAAGCTTCCAAGTCCGGAACCATTACCGACAACATACGGCAAGTTCCGCCTGTGGCAGCTCCGCGCATCCCTTCCACCACCGATTCATAATGCCGTTTCTCAATTGTAGTATAACGTGGCGTACGATAAATACTATCCAACTGATTATCTTGAATCTCCTTCACAATATGCGGTGTGATAAAATATCCGCGATTGGCAATCGTTGCACCCAGATTGGCTATCTGGAGAGGAGTAGCCAGAATTTCTCCCTGCCCGATCGAAATACTGATTACCGTCAGTCCATTCCAATGGCCGCGATAAGCCTTATCATAGAACTGTGCATTCGGAATCAAACCACGTTTCTCTCCGGGCAAATCAACACCTAACTTATAACCGAAGCCTTGGGAAACCATGTGATCTTTCCAGACTGTAATTGCGTTTTGCGGTGAACCGTATTTACGGTCGCCGAACATACGGAACAGTCCCCAACAAAAATAAGAGTTGCACGATGTAGCAATAGCAGGAATAAGTGGTATCGGTGCTCCGTGGGCATGACATCCCACCGTCAGTCTGCCGTAATGGAAACCGCGCGAACAAGGGAAAGAAGGACCCTGCTCAGTCACAATGCCTTCCTGCAAAAAAGTTAATCCCTGTGCCGTCTTAAAAGTAGAACCCGGAGGATATACTCCCATCAATGCACGATTCAGAAGCGGTTTCATCTTATCACGCTGCAACATCAGATGGTTCTTTCCACGCTGACGGCCAATCATCAAATGCGGGTCGTAATTCGGCGAAGATACCAGACAAAGAATCTCTCCTGTCTCCGGCTCAATAGCAACAATACTTCCGATCTTATTTTTCAGTAACCGTTCACCCAACATCTGCAAGTCAATATCCAAACTGAGTGTCAAGTTCTTTCCGGGTACGGAAGGACGGTCATATTCTCCGTCCATATAATGCCCCTGAATACGTCCGTGCGCATCACGAAGCAGAATTTCAATGCCTTTCTCTCCACGCAGATACTTCTCATACGATTTCTCTACACCCAACTTGCCGACATAATCGCCACGAATGTAGTATCCTTCTTCATCGGCTTCCATTTCTTTTGCCGAGACTTCTCCAATATCACCCAAGGCATGCGCGGCAGCATCATAAGAGTATTGGCGAATCGTACGCCGCTGGATATAGAAGCCACGGAATTTAAACAACTTCTCCTGAAAGACGCCACATTCTTCCGCCGAAAGTTGCGACATAAACAATTGATTAGTGTATCTGGAATATCCCGGATTCCGGCGACGGTCTTTCATGTCGCTCATGATTTTCAGGAATTGAGCACGAGTAATATTCAACGACTGGCACAGGTCGAGTGTATCCAAGTTCTCTACTTCTTTCGGGACAATCGTTATATCATAAGCAGGCTGGTTAAAAACCAGCAACTTACCTGTACGGTCATAGATAGCTCCGCGTGAAGGATATTGAATTTTATTCAGGAACGCATTGCTATCGGCGTTCTTCTTATAATCATCGGTAGTAATCTGCAATACAAAAAGACGGATCAGATAAATCAGCACAATAGACAGTGCAATTCCCCCGATAACAAATTTCCGTTTCTCCAGTCTATAATCTTTTGCCATCGCTATCTCCTTATGCCTTCCACAGCTACAATACAAGTTACAGTCAGAACGGTACACAATGCCACCCGCAGCAGCAACAGCCAAATGCCGGAAAACGAGAAGAACTCAATAGAGAGTAAAGCCAGACTATGTATAAAAACACTTGCAGTAGTATATTTCAGAAAAGGAGTGATTCCCATACTCTTGAAAGAAGGTACGAGATTGTCCTGATTATCGCGGGGAGTGAACAAACGCAATAAAGAAGGACGAAGAAAAGCAAGCAACACGGTTGCTGCTGCATTCATTCCCGGAGTATCGGAAAACACGTCAATGGTAAGCCCGAAAAAGAAGGCCCACAACATCAGTTCATTCCGGGAAGTGCCGGAATTGAACTTCAAAATAAAATAAATATAGAGAAAAGGCGTAGCATATCCGGCTATATGCACATTATTCAGAATTAGCACCTGAAGAAGCACCAACCCGATAAACCAACCGATTCTATGTATATAGGTAATAATCATTGTTTCGTTGTCTTGTTTTCGAGTTCTTTCTGCTCCTGCTGACCGTTCCGCGCTATCACCCGCACATCACTAAGCTTGCCGAAATCGGTAGCCAGCTTGATCTTCAGCAGATAGGATAATCCATCATGAGAGTCGGACATATCATCCACCGTCCCCACCATAATTCCTTCGGGAAATACAGTCGAGAAACCGCTTGTCACTACGGTATCTCCCAGATTAAACTCGGCATGACGAGGCAAATCTTTCAGATAAGCGTATCGCGAATCTCCGTGTTCCCACTTCAGATAACCAAAATAATCGCTTCCTACAATCTTGCAACTGATGTTTGATTTGCTATTCAGTACAGAAATCACCACCGAATAGGAAGGAGATGTTTCGTAAACAATTCCCACAATCCCGTTTCCATCTACCACGCCCATTTCGGAATGAATGCCGGAAGAAGAACCTTTATCAAGCGTTATATAATTATCGGCCAGGTTCAGGCTATTCTTAATCACACGTGCCTTAAACAGCTGATAATCTTTCTGAGGCATCTTCCGGATACTGTTCACCGCGATAGAATCGAGTTGACGTTCTTTCAACGCTTTTTCCAAATTATTGATCTGCTCTTCCAATAACATATTCCGGTCCAGCAGGTCTTCATTGACCGATTTCAGGTGGAAATAGGAAGATATACCTCCCGAAACTTCATAAACCGCCCCCACAACTGTATTGGCAGAAGTGAAATAAGCACTCTGCTGGTAATTGTTGAACCGAAATAACAAAACAAAACTGGCTACCTCCAATATGACAAAGAGGAACCAGTAATTGTATTTCAAAAGGAAGTTTATTAAATTCCGCATGAATCAGAGTCCGTGATTTTATCTCATTAGGAAAGAGAAACGATCTACATTCTTTAATGCTACCCCTGTCCCCTTGGCAACAGCGTGTAAAGGATCTTCCGCAATATGGAACGGGATATTTATCTTATCAGTCAGTCGCTTATCCAAACCACGGAGTAACGCACCACCACCGGCCAGATAGATACCATTATGAACGATATCCGCATAAAGTTCGGGAGGAGTATTCTCCAATGCACTCAAGATAGCCGTTTCAATCTTGGAAATCGATTTCTCCAGACAGTGAGCCACTTCCTGATAACATACCGGCACTTCCATAGGAAGGGCAGTAATACGGTTCGGACCGTGAACGATATAATCTTCCGGAGCGTCTTCACCCAGTTCGGTCAAAGCCGCACCTACATTAATTTTGATACGTTCCGCCATACGCTCGCTGACCTTCACATTATGCTGACGGCTCATATATTCTTGAATATCCGCAGTCAAGTCATCACCGGCAATACGGATAGAGTTGTTGGAAACGATACCTCCCAAAGAGATAACGGCAATCTCCGTAGAGCCACCACCTATATCAACAATCATGTTTCCTTCCGGAGCTTCCACGTCAATACCGATACCGATAGCTGCAGCCATCGGTTCGAAAATCAGATAGACATCACGTCCGCCGGCATGCTCGGCAGAGTCGCGAACAGCACGGAGTTCAACTTCCGTACTTCCCGACGGTACGCCGATCACCATACGGAGAGAGGGTGAGAAAAGATGATTGCGGGTGTTTACCTGCTTAATCAGACCACGCATCATCTGCTCGCAAGCATAGAAGTCAGCGATTACCCCGTCTCTCAACGGACGAATTGTACGTATATTTTCGTGGGTCTTTTCATGCATCAACTTCGCCTTTTCTCCTACGGCGATCATCTTATCCGTACGGCGGTCCAAGGCTACAACCGAAGGCTCATCCACCACGATTTTCCCGTTCGTGATGATAATGGTATTGGCTGTACCCAAGTCCATTGCTATTTCTTGTGTAAAAGAGAATAATCCCATTCTTGATTCTTGTTTTTAATGTTTAAAATGACGGATACCGGTAGTCACCATTGCCATGCCATGTTCATTGCAGTAAGCAAAAGACAAATCATCTTTCACTGAACCACCCGGCTGAATTACAGCTGTAATTCCTTCTTTATCGGCAATTTCCACACAGTCAGGGAACGGGAAGAAAGCATCCGAAGCCATTACTGCACCATCCAGGTCGAAACCGAATGATTTAGCTTTTTCAATCGCTTGCTTCAATGCATCCACACGTGAAGTCTGTCCCACACCGCTTGCCAACAGTTGTTTACCCCTCGCCAGTACAATAGCGTTTGATTTACTATTCTTGACAATCTTGTTAGCAAACAGCATATCCTCTACTTCTTCCGGAGTAGGAATCTTGTCGGTCACTGTTTTCAAGTCGGCTACCGTTTCAATATTAGTATCTTTATCCTGCACCAATACGCCGTTCAACAAAGCACGGAACTGCTTCTTCGGCAGTTTGGCCTCCTTACGTACAAGAATGATGCGGTTCTTTTTCTGTCCCAGGATTTCGAGTGCATCCACATCATAATCCG
>OGOL01003174.1_pt1 | contig 11521 bp, 14 predicted proteins | sample 1552641 | NCBI WGS metagenome assembly OGOL01 (sample SAMEA2580140, study PRJEB22360) | human gut metagenome | biome: human gut; feature: human-associated habitat; material: faeces | place: Denmark | collected 2008/2010 | reverse complement strand
CGCCGCCAATCCCGGCAAAGTCGGAGGCGGCGGAGGCCTGGCCGCTCAAGGGCTCCCCGTCACGGGTCTTGAGGACATTGCCCAGGCCGCAGCCGATGCCCTTATTGCCGCTGTTGGAGTAGCCGAAAAAGCGGATGGTGACCCGGCCATACATCCCGCTGTAAATATCAGAGGGGGCCAGCTCACAGTTGATGTTGTCGATGCCCACCACCTGGGGCTTGTTCTTGGTGGAGGCGGTCAGCACCCAATGGCCCTTGCACTCATCGCCAAAGGGGACGCCGGAGGGCCGGACACCATCACCGTCATGGATGGGCACCTTGAGCACCGGGGGGCGGGCACCATTCCACACCTTGGTCAAGGCCTCCTGGGCGGCGGCCTGGATGGCGGCGTCAATGTCGGCCTTGGTGGCGTTGTCCGTCTTGGGGATGAGGATGGTGACGGAAAACTTGGGCTCGCCGCCCTGCTTGGCGGCTCTGGGGGCGGTCAGATTGCAGTAGGACAGGCGGACCTCGCCGGTCAGCACTTTCATGGGGTCATTCTGATACATAGTCTTTGTTCTCCTTTTTGATAGATTGCCTTGTGTGTTGCGTATCAAAGGGCGGTGTCCGCCCATAGCGCCTTGATTTTCACCCAGCGCTCATGCCGGGCTTTGGCGGCCTTGACCTTGCGGGTCAGCCGGTTGTTGTTTTTGAGGGTTTCCACCACGGCGGGGTGGCGGCTCTTGGGGTTGCTCACCTTGCGCCAGCCGTCTGTAAACTCCCTGGAGGCCAGTTTCCAGGCGTCCTCACTCTCCTGGATGGCTTGCTCCAGGTGGGCGGTCAGCCGGTCAATGGCCTGCCGGTTGTCGAAGTCCCAGCGGTGCATCAGCTTGAATAGCTTGCGGGTGTTGGGGATGGTCATGTCACAGAGCCGGTCCAGGTAGATGTCCGCCCGGAAAGTGTCCGCCTGGACGTGGACCAGGGTGTCCGGGTCAGTGAACATGGGGCAGCTCTCACAGCGGTCCCGATCTGGCAGGGCGGAAATGTAGCTCCTGGGCTCCGCCACCTTGTACTGCACGGACCGGGTGCAGCACGGGGCCACAGGGAAAACCGGGTCATGGTCTTTGCAGTCCAGCGGGACAAACGGGCGGAGGCCGGGCCGGGCGTGGGCACAGGCGTTGTATTTAAGCATCTTTTTCTCGCCCCAATTCTTTGTCTAAACGGAAAAGTTCAAATGTGAGTTGACAGGAAAGAATACCGGCCACATAGCCGTCAACTTTACTGGTGTGGACCACGCCCTCAATCACATACTCAGCGCCCACCCAGCAGAGCGTGACGATGATGAGCATGAGCACATACACCAGAATGAAGATAGTGAGCTTTGCTAAAAGCCGTTTCATTTAGGCCCCCACTCCGGCGAAGTCCGCAGCGGCGGGGCTGTATGCCTCCCGCTTGTCGGAGGCAGGGGCAAGGGTGGGCTTGCCCAGGGGCTTGGTCACATAGCCGCCAATCTTCTCCGCAAATTCGGCCTTGCCCATGAGTTTCTCCAGCTCGGAGAGGGTCTTGGGCTTGCGGTCATACACCAGGGCCTCATCATAACCGGCGGCAATGACGGCCTGGATGGCGGCGTCCTGGTCGGTAAAGGTGCGGATGCTCCGGCCCGCCACCAGTTTCCAGCCGGGGATTTCCTTGCCCGCCAGCAGGGCCTCCGTGGCGTAGGCCTCCAGGTCCTTGTACCATTGGACCAGGTGGGCCCCACGCTCCAGCAGGTCACCAATCTCAGCATCCGTGAGGAGCGGGGGCGGTGCGCCGTTCACCACGCCGCCAGCGGAAACAAAGGCCTCCGCCTTTTCGTTCCAGGCTCCGGCAGGCACGCAGTCCTTGAAGTCCTCCAGGGCGGTGTTGATGTTGGCACGGGCCCGGCATTGGGCCTCGCCACGGCAAAAGCGGCAATGGTCGCCGGGGACAAACTCCCCCAGGCCGGAAAAGGCTTTCTGGGCAATGGGCTTGATGCTCTCGCCCCAGGCCCGCAGCTCCTCAACGGTGATTTCATCCGTGGTGTAGCTGTCAAGCCGGGGTTGGTCAATGGTCATGCGGACCCGCTTGATGGTGTCCCCGAACACGGGGGCATAGCGGTGGAGAGCGCCCAGGGCGTAAAGCCGCATTTGGGGATTGCCCACGGCGGACACGGGGACGCCCTTGCCGTGCTTGTAGTCCACGATGCTGAGGAGGTCACCGCCGATGATGCAGCAGTCACAGGTACCAAAGCCCTCCGGCACATAGTCCGAAAAGTCCACCTGGACCTCCACGGCCACGGTGGGGGCGGTGTCATAAGCCATGACCTGCTCCGTGATATGTTCCAGGTAGAGGTCCGTGGTCTTGTCCATCTCCGGGGTGTAGAGGGGGTCCTTTTTGAGCTTGTTGAGCCGGGTGTTGTAGGTCCGGGTGCTCATGGGGGTGCATTTCTTGGTGACCTTGAGCTCACCAATGGCGTGGGCCAGGCGGCCCTCCTCCGCATACTCGCTGGTGCTCTCCGGCAGGCCCTCCTCAAAGCGAGGGGCCGCCGTGCATACCAGCCAGCGGGAGGCGGAGGACGCCGAAAGCAAGGCATGTTTGACAGGGGGCATGGTAGTACCTCCTTAAATCTGAGCGCCCAGGGCCCGGAGCTCGGTGGCGAAAGCGCCGTACTGCTCCGGCTGGAGCTGGGTGACGGCCTGCACACCGTAGCGGCCCAGCAGCTCCAAAAGCTGCTGCATCTTCCCGGCATCCACCAGGGAGGCCCCGGCACGGGAGATTTGGTCCAGGGTGTAGGTGGGGGCTCCCGCCACGGGCACGGTGGGGGCCGGGGTGTTACCAGGGACGGCAGATGTCTGGCCAGCAGCCGGCGCAGGAGCGGGGTTGGGGGCCGCCACAGGGGCCGCAGGCGCAGGGGTAGGGGTCTGGGTAGGGGTGACCGGCGCAGGGCTCACAGGGGCCGCAGGAGCGGGCGCAGGGGCCGGTGCCGGGGCGGGGGGATAGCTGGCCACCGGCAGGGGCTCATCCGGGGTCAAGATGCTGGGGTCCGGGCCGGAGGCAATGGCCTCCGCCAGCTTGAGGATAGAGGCGGCCAGATCGGGAGCCTCAACGGTGATTTTCATTTCCATCATGGATGTCATCCTCCTTTTCGTTGTCTTTGCAGTCACATTTTTCTCCGGGGTCCAGGTTGGCCCCGCAATAGGGGCAGGTCCAGTAGTAGGGCATGGCTCAGTCCTCCAAAACGCTTGTCCAGTAGTCAAAGCGGTCCATGACCTTGCGGGAGTGGTCGGTGGAGTATGTCCCGGCGGCCCACAGGTTTTGAGCGCCGGAGGGGCCGCAGTTGTAGGCCATGACAGCCAGCTCCGGGTCCCCGTAGGCGGTGAGGTAGTCGGACAGGAACAGGACACCGGCCTCAATGTTTCCGGCGGGCGTCATGGGGTCAATCCCTTGCTCCAGGAGCCACCCATGGTTGACCTGGTTGATTTGCATGAGGCCATAGTCATTGGTGCTGCTGGCGGCATCCGGGTCAAAGCGGCTTTCCACATCGGCCACGGCCAGCGCCAGGGCGTATGGGACGCCGTACTCCTCACAGCAGGCCTGCATGGTCACCTGGAGGTCATAGTCCAGGAGGTTGCCGTCCGTCACGATGTCATCCCGCCAGAGCACCGCCTCCGGGGTGGGGCTGGGCGTGGGGGCCACGCTGGGCTCTGCTGAGGGCTCCGGGGTGGCGGTGCTCTCCAGGACCGGCTCCGGGAGGGTGGGCACCGCTTTGTCAGCGGCGCTCACCCCCACGCAGTAACCGGCGGCGAAAATGGCGGCGCACACCAGCGCCAGGATGATGACCGGGCCATAGTTGCGGCGGCGCTTGCGCCGGGCATGGCGGCTTGGGGCTCTCTGGCCAATCTCATGGGTGGTCACGGAGCTCACCCCTTAGTTGCCGATGCGGCGGAAAAGCTCCTCCGCCAGCTCTCGGACGGTGTACTGCTCCAGGGGGTTGGTGTCCTCAGCCTCCACGGTGAGGGAGGAGGAAATGAGGAAAGCGGGGCGGGACCCGACGGAGCCGTTGCAGTAGTCGTAGTTGACATAGCCGTTGGAGTACAGCCCCATGACCCATGTGTCATCCTCATTGACCTTGGGGGTGCTCCAGGGCGTCACGGACCACTCAAAGCGCTCCGGCAGGGGCAGGATGTCATGGTACTTGCGGAGCTCGTCCAGGGTCAGCGGGGCCACCTTGCAGTCACAGGTGCCATACTCCGTGGAGCCGTTGAGGGCGGTGAGGTCCACGGTGCGGGTGATGACCTCATCGGGGTTGCCGTCCGTGAGGCTCCGCAGGTAGGGGCCATTGAGGTGGGCCCGCAGGGAGCTGGCGGCAAAGTTGTTGGTGCTGCCAAAGGCGTGGGTCATCTGCTCCAGGTGGAGCAGCAGGGTGCCGTCCTTGCGGTGCTCCAGCACCAGGCAGGGCTCCCCGTGGTAATCAATGACCTTGCCGGGGGCGATGTTCTGAACAGCGGTTTTCATTGGTGATGTCCTCCTCAGTCTTTCTTTTCACGGCGGATGAGCTGGTTGTTTTCGTAGATGGGGCCGGAGCCGGTCCAGATGTACTCACATTCCGGGCCAATGAGGGTGCCGGTCAGCTTGTGGGTGGCGGCGTCCACATCCTCAGCCCAAACCTCAAGTTTGAGCTTTTCGCCGGTGGATTTGTGCCGCACGCCGATGCTATACTTGTACTCGTACATGCTGGCCCTCCTTACTGGTCGGTTTCGTCCTCATCATCGTCCCCGGAGATGTCAATGAGGTTTTCCGCCTGGACGATGATTTCAGAAACAATCTGGCGGATGGGCAAGCCGGTCTTAAAGCGGAGCCGCCGGACAACTTTCTCCGCCTCCGGGGTGAGCCGGACGGTGCCGATGCACTCATCAGTGCGGGTCTGGGTCCTCAAAATAATGGGTTTCATGTTGTGCCTCCTTTGATTTGTGAAAAGCGGTGACAGGTATGGCCTCAGCGGCTCTGCTTTCCCCTCCGCTCAAGTTCCTGTTGCATCCTGAGCTGGGCAAGGGTAGCATCATACTGCAATCGCTGGTCCGGGAGGCGGACCCCAGAACGGCCCCGGCGCAGTTCCGTGTAGAGCGTGGACAGCGGCACATCAAGGGCCTCCGCCATGTCTTTGACCGTTTTGCCTTGCTCCCAAAGCTCCTGGAGCGTTTGCCGGGCCTGGAGCGTTGCGAAAGCGTAGCTCGCCATTGATTTCACCTCTTTTCTGGCATAAAAAAAATTAGCTTGCTGGGTGCCATGTATTTCTACATGGACCCTGCAAACTAATCTTAGTGGTTGCCATTACAATCCGCAGAATGCTTGATACTTGACAAGAACGATTCTTTACGTTACAATATCCGCGTTTACGGTGATGAAGCGGAGAAGTAAGCAGCGATTTCCTGCGCAGAGAGCCTTCGGCCGGTGCAAGAAGGAGAGGAAACGTGCCGAAATACACCGCGGAGCCGGCGCCCGAACGAAAGTTTTCCAGTAGGCGCGCCCCGGGAGCGCCCGTTATCGCGCGGGAGTGTGTCGGCACTCCGTGAGGCCGTTTTTGCGAGAAAACGGCGAACCAGAGGTGGTACCGCGAATTTGTTCGCCCTCTGTCCAAACGGACAGAGGGCGTTTTTTGCTATCCGAAAGCGTCTCAAAATGTCCGAAATGAAGTAAAATAGAAATACAGGAGGAATCAACAAATGGGAATTTATGAAGAGCTCAAAGCGCGCGGCCTGATCGCGCAGGTGACGGACGAGGAGCAGATCCGCGACCTCGTCAACAACGGCAAGGCGACGTTCTACATCGGCTTTGACTGCACGGCGGATAGCCTGCACGTCGGCCACTTCATGGCGCTGTGCCTGATGAAAAGACTCCAGATGGCGGGCAACAAGCCCATTGCGCTCATCGGCGGCGGCACGACCATGATCGGAGACCCCTCGGGCCGCAACGATATGCGCAAGATGCTCACCAAGGCCGACATCGACCACAATGCCGAATGTTTCAAGCGCCAGATGGAGCGCTTCATCGACTTCGGCGAGGGCAAGGCCATGATGCTCAACAACGCCGACTGGCTGATGAAGCTCAACTACATTGAGCTGCTGCGCGAGGTGGGCGCGTGCTTCTCTGTGAACAACATGCTGCGCGCCAAGTGCTATGAGCAGCGCATGGAAAAGGGCCTTTCGTTCCTGGAATTCAACTACATGATCATGCAGTCCTACGACTTCTACCATATGTTCCAGGAGTACGGCTGCAACATGCAGTTCGGCGGCGACGACCAGTGGTCCAACATGCTCGGCGGCACGGAGCTCATTCGCCGCAAGCTCGGCAAGGACGCGCAGGCGATGACGATCACGCTGCTTCTTAATTCCGAGGGCAAGAAGATGGGCAAGACCGCGAGCGGCGCGGTGTGGCTCGACCCGAACAAGACCACGCCCTACGACTTCTACCAGTACTGGCGCAACGTGGGCGATCAGGATGTTTTGAAGTGCATCCGTATGCTCACATTCCTGCCGCTTGAGCAGATCGACGAGATGGATAAGTGGGAGGGCAGCCAGCTCAACCGCGCGAAGGAGATCCTCGCCTACGAGCTCACCGCACTCGTCCACGGGGAAGAGGAGGCCAAGAAGGCGGAGGAGTCTGCCAAGGCGCTCTTCGGCGCGGGCGGCAATAACGCCAACATGCCGACGAGCACGCTGACGGATGCCGACTTTGAAAACGGCAACATCAATGTCCTTTCGATGCTGGTCGCGACCGGCCTGTGCCCGTCCCGCGGTGAGGCGCGCCGTTTGGTCCAGCAGGGCGGTGTGACGATCGATGATGTGAAGGTCGCCTCCATCGACGAGAGCCTTGCGCGTGAACGTTTTGAGGGCGAGGGCATCATCGTCCGCAAGGGTAAGAAGGTCTTCCACCGCGTGAAGGCGTAAGCAAGGCTGATTACAAAACGTAAACGAAAAAGTGAAACAGGGCTCTGCGCGTTTTCAGCGCAGAGTCCTGCTTTTTTTGACTGAATGCACAAAGCAAAACAGCGGAATGAATACAGTAAACATTTGATGAATGCCGCAATGAATATTATGCAGATACAAAGTGAATATGCGATGAATGTTGCATAAACGAGAAATAAGAACCACTTATACCGAGGCTCGGAACGGCTTTAGCGCACTGGATAGCTGTTCCAAATGACGCTCAGACATGCGGCACAGCGGCAGCCGCAATTCGCCGCTGCACAGGCCCAAGAGCTCCATGGCGGCCTTGACGGGGATGGGGTTGACCTCGCAAAACAGCGCACGGATCAGCTCGTGCAGCTTGAGCTGGAGCGCACCTGCCTCTAAGAAACGGTTTTTCAGGCAGAGCTGTGTCAGCTCGTGCATTTCACGCGGGACGACATTCGCGGCGACGGAGATGACGCCCTTGCCGCCAAGAGCCATGATAGCGGCGGTGGAGCCGTCGTTGCCGCTCCAGACGGTGAAGCCCGGCGGGCAGAGGTTGAGGGTGTCCTGAATAAGATCGAAGTTGTCGCTGGCTTCCTTGACGCCAACAATGTTCGGATGCTTGGCGAGTGCCTGATATGTCTGCACCGTGCAGCCGATGCCTGTGCGCGCGGGGACATTGTAGAGGATGACGGGAACATCGACCGCGTCAGCGATGGCGGAAAAATGCTGCACAAGGCCGCTCTGCGAGGCTTTGTTGTAGTACGGCGTGACGGTGAGCAGCGCGTCGACGCCCGCGCTTTGCGCGGCTTTGGAGAGCGCAATGGAGGACGCGGTGCTGTTCGTGCCGCTGCCCGCAATGACGGGCACACGGCGGTCGGCGGTGCGCACGCAGCGCTCAATGAGCGCCATGCGCTCATTGTAGCTCAGCGTCGCGGCCTCGCCGGTCGTGCCGCAGACGACGATGGCGTCGGTGCCGCCTTGAATCTGGCGCTCGATGAGACGGTCGAAGGCTTCGAGATCGACACCGTCGCCGCAAAACGGTGTGACGATAGCGACGGCGCTGCCGGTAAACACACAGGGTTTCATAAAGGACTCCTTTCCATGACGCTTGACCGCCAAAACGGTAGGGGGGAGCGGCGGCCAAAAAGAGATACAGTTTTGCTTGAAAGCAGAGGGAAACTGTCGTATAATGTAAAATACGATTCATATGGATATGTTCAGCCGGGCGCAGAGCGATCGCTTCTGCAAAACTGGCTGTGGAGGATACTATGAAAAAATGGTGCAGAACGTTCCTGCTTTCCTGTCTGCTGTGCCTTTCACTGTGCACGCTCGCGCGGGCGGCGGACGGTGAGACGCTCCGCGTGGGGCTCAAGTACGGCTCGGACGCGATGAGCGCGGCGAACCTTCAGAATTATTCGGCCTTCGGCGGCTACGCGCTGGGGTATTTTGACGCGGACGGCAGCTTTGAAGAGCTGGGCGCACTGCCGCAGTCGTATGAAAAGATCACGGTGACGACGGACACGACCTATCATGTGCAGCTTTCTGGCACGTTTTACGATTACGACGACGCGTCGCGCACAGCGGCGCAGTACAGCGGCGGCTTCGCTACCTACGAGGATGGCGCATTCTATGCGCGCGCTGGCAGCTACACGAGCCTGAGTGCGGCGCGGTCCGCGGCAGCCCAATACGGCGGCACTGCCGTCGGCGGCAGCAGCACGGGCGTGACGGTCATCGTGACGGGAACGGATACGATCCTCTTTGAATTCGACTGCGGTGGGAGCGAAAACCTCGGCATCCTGCCGATCGAGACGCGTGAAAAGACGGTCACGTGGTTCCGCGGCTACCGCTACTACGGCGGCTTTGAATACCAGCGCGTGAGCGGCGGGAACATCAATGTCATCAACGTGGTGGATCTCGAGGACTATGTCAAATGCGTCATTCCCTGGGAAATGAGCAAGGACTGGCCGGTCGAGGCGCTCAAGGCGCAGGCGGTCTGTGCGCGTACCTACGCGGTCTGTCAGACGAAGCATCGCGCGCAGGGCTTTGACATCTGCGCAACGACGCACTGTCAGGTCTATCAGGGCACGGCGGCGAGCGGCGCGAATTCCGATGTTGCGGTCGACCAGACGGCGGGGGAGTTCCTCTACTACAGCGGAAGACTCGTGCAGGAGGCTGTGTATTATTCAAGCAACGGCGGCGCGAGCGAGGACAGCCTGAACGTCTGGGGCAATGACGTCGGCTATCTCAAAGGCAAGATCGACCCCTATGAGGGCAAGATCGCCTCGGTCATCCCACGGTACAACTGGTCGACGACGTTTACCGCGTCGGAGCTGACGAGCCTTCTCAATAACCGGGGCTACGGCATCGGCACGGTGAAAAACGCCTATGTCTCGGCCTATACCGACACAGGTAACGTCTATTCCGTCACCTTTACCGGTACGAGCGGCAGCAAGACCGTTTCGCGCGAGGCATGCCGGACGCTGCTGAATCTGCGCAGCCAGCGCTTTACGATCGGCGGCGGGAGCGAGAACGCTTACAGCGTGAATGACACGGGCGAGAGCGTCGCGCTCGGCTCTATGAGCGCGATCGACAGCGGCGGGAAGAGCTCGGCGCTGTCCGGCAACGTGTACGCCATCACGTCGAACGGCACATCGCAGCTTGAGCAGCGGACGACGACATCGTCCGGCAGCGGCAGCTTTGTGATCTCCGGCAGCGGTTACGGGCATAATGTCGGCATGAGCCAGTGGGGGGCGTACTCGATGGCAAACCTCGGCTATTCCTACCGCGATATTCTGCAGTTTTATTATACGGATGTCAGCATCCAATGAGGGAAGAGAAACAACATGAAGACAAAAGATTTTGATTATTACCTGCCCGAGGAGCTGATCGCGCAGACGCCGCTCGAAAAGCGCGACGAATCGCGCCTGATGTGCCTTGACAAGGAGACGGGTGAGCTCTCACACCACCATTTTTATGAGCTGCCGGACTTTTTGAACCCCGGCGACTGCCTGATCTTGAACAATTCCCGCGTGCTGCTGGCGCGCCTTTTGGGCCAGCGCCTACCGGGCGGCGGCGCGTGCGAGGTGCTTCTGCTCATCGACCGCGGCGACAAAACATGGGAGTGCATCGTGCGGCCGGGCAAGTACCTGCGCAAGGGCGCAAAGATGCAGTTCGGCAACGGCGAGCTCAAAGCGGAGATCGTGGACGTGTTACCTGACGGCAACCGCATGGTGAAATTCGACTTTGAGGGTATTTTCCTCGAGGTGCTCGAACACCTTGGCAAGATGCCGCTGCCGCCTTACATCAAGGAGGAATTGCAGGATCAGGAGCGCTACCAGACCGTCTATTCCAAGGTCAACGGAAGCGCGGCCGCGCCGACGGCGGGCCTGCACTTCACGCCGGAGCTGCTGGAAAAAATTCAGGCAAAGGGCGTGAACATCGGCTATGTGACGCTGCATGTCGGCCTCGGTACGTTCCGTCCTGTCAAGGAGGACGACATCGAGCAGCACGATATGCACAGCGAATACTGCGTTATCCCGCCTGAGACGGCGACGCTTATCAACGAGACGAAGGCGCGCGGCGGACGCGTGATCTGCGTCGGTACAACGTCGTGCCGCACGCTCGAGAGCTGGGCACAGGAGGACGGACACATGGAGCCGTCCGCAGGCTGGACGAGCATCTACATCTACCCGGGCTACCGCTTCAAGGTGATGGATGCACTCGTGACGAATTTCCACCTGCCGCAGTCCACGCTCATCATGCTGGTCTCGGCGCTCGCGGGCCGCGAGCACGTACTGCATGCCTACGAAGAGGCGGTAAAAGAACGTTATAGATTTTTTAGTTTTGGCGACGCTATGTTCGTTTCCTGAAACGGGGGAAGACTATGTTCAAAGTGATTAAATACGAGGGCAAGGCTCGGCGCGGTAAGTTCAAATGCGCGCACGGCGGGGAAGTGCAGACGCCGGTTTTTATGAACGTCGGCACGCAGGCGGCCATTAAGGGCGGCGTGAGCGCGCTGGACTTAAAAGACCTCGGCTGTCAGATCGAGCTTTCCAACACGTACCACCTGCATCTGCGCCCCGGCGACGATGTGGTGCGCCAAATGGGCGGCCTCCACAAGTTTATGCACTGGGACGGCCCTATCCTGACCGACAGCGGCGGGTTTCAAGTATTTTCCCTTGCGGGCTTGCGCAAAATCAAAGAAGAGGGCGTGACATTCGCCTCGCACCTCGACGGCAGGCGCATCTTCATGGGGCCGGAGGAGAGCATGCGCATTCAGTCGAATCTCGGCAGCGACATTGCGATGGCCTTCGACGAGTGCGTGGAAAACCCGGCACGCTACGAGTACGCGAAGGCATCCTGTGAGCGCACACTGCGCTGGCTGGAGCGCTGCAAGATCGAGCATGACAAGCTGAATACCTTGTCAGATACGGTCAACCCGCAGCAGATGTTATTTGGCATCAATCAGGGTGCGACGTTCAAAGATCTTCGCATCTGGCACATGAAAGAGATCGCAAAGCTCGACTGTGACGGCTACGCCATTGGAGGGCCCCCCGGCGGGGTCGATCGGCC
>OGOL01003171.1_pt1 | contig 11525 bp, 7 predicted proteins | sample 1552641 | NCBI WGS metagenome assembly OGOL01 (sample SAMEA2580140, study PRJEB22360) | human gut metagenome | biome: human gut; feature: human-associated habitat; material: faeces | place: Denmark | collected 2008/2010 | reverse complement strand
CTTTCAGATAAACGGTTTTATTTTTTTAACTGTCTACCTAAAAGGGAGCATACCAATTTATCTCCCTGAGTTCGTCTACCTTGCCTGCGGCAAATCAGGATTCAAATATTTTTTCAGATATTTTCCAGTATAAGATTTTTCTACCGCAGCAACTTCTTCCGGTGTTCCGCAAGTCACCATCGTGCCGCCGCCTTCGCCACCTTCTGGTCCCATATCAATGATATAATCGGCTGTTTTGATGACTTCAAGGTTATGCTCAATGACTACAACTGTATTGCCACCTTCCGTTAACCGCTGCAAAATATCAACTAGTTTATGAACGTCTGCGAAGTGCAGTCCCGTTGTTGGCTCGTCTAAAACATATATTGTCTTTCCGGTACTCTGGCGGCTTAATTCTGTGGCAAGTTTTACTCGCTGTGCCTCTCCACCGGAAAGAGTTGTCGATGGCTGTCCTAACTTGATATAGGAAAGTCCCACATCTCGAAGTGTCTCTATCTTTCTTCGGATCGATGGCACGCTCTCAAAGAATTCACATGCTTCATCGACATTCATATCTAACACTTCAAATATGTTTTTGCCTTTGTATTTTACTTCCAATGTCTCTCTGTTGTAACGCTTTCCATGACAGACTTCACATGGTACATATACATCAGGAAGAAACTGCATTTCTATCTTTAAAATACCATCACCGGCACAGGCTTCACAGCGGCCGCCCTTTTTATTGAAACTGAAACGTCCTTTGTCGTATCCTCTTGCTTTGGCATCTTTTGTCATAGCGAACAATTCACGGATATGATCAAATACTCCTGTATAAGTGGCTGGATTAGAACGTGGAGTACGTCCAATCGGAGACTGGTCAATGTTGATTATCTTATCTAACTGTTCTGTTCCTTCAATATCTTTATGTTTTCCTGGTTTAATTCTTGCACGGTTTAATACGCAGGCAAGCTTCTTATAGAGTATCTCATTGACAAGGGAGCTTTTTCCTGAACCGGAAACTCCTGTTACACAGGTAAATACGCCGATTGGAAACTTCACGCTGATATTCTTTAAGTTATTCTCCGAGGCTCCTTTCACCGTCAGATACCCCTGCGGCTTTCTCCGAACTTCTGGAACAGGGATTTTCATTTTCCCGCTAAGGTATGCTCCTGTAATGGAATCTGGATTCGCCATCAGTTCTTCTGCAGTTCCAACTGCGACAACTTTCCCACCATTTTCGCCTGCCATTGGTCCAATATCCACAATGCAGTCTGCCTCCCGCATCGTATCTTCATCATGCTCAACGACAATAAGTGAATTGCCTAAATCTCTCAGACGTTTTAATGCAGAAATGAGTTTGTCATTATCCCTCTGATGCAGACCGATACTCGGTTCATCAAGAATGTATGCCACTCCAACAAGTCCAGAACCAATCTGCGTTGCAAGACGAATTCGCTGTGCTTCTCCACCAGAAAGCGTCCCTGTTGGCTGTGAAAGACTTAAATAGTCAAGACCAACATCATTTAAAAAGCCGATTCTTCCACGAATTTCTCTTAACACCTGTTTACCGATAAGTTGCTGTCTTTCTGTAAGTTCAATTTCATTAAAATAGGAAATTAATCGCTTTACGGAGAGGCATGTCAATTCGGAAATATTGTACTGACCTACTGTTACTGCCAGAGATTCAGGCTTTAATCGCTGACCGTGACAACTATCACATGGAGTCACTGTCATAAAGTTTTCATATTCTGCTCTCTGACGTTCAGAATGATTCTCGCGATAACGACGCTGTACATTACGAAGCAAACCCTCAAAAGCAACGTCATAGACACCTTCTCCACGCTTTCCTTTATAGTATACTTTTACCTCATGTCCATTCGTTCCATGAATAATAATATCCTGGACTTTCGGACTTAAATCACAAAATGGCGTACTCAAATCAAAATCATACTCTCTTGCCAATGCATCAAGAACTGCTCTCGTATAACTCTTTGAATCTGTGCAAGACTGCCAGCCCAATACAGTAATTGCCCCATCTGCAATACTCATTTTTTTATCTGGAATCATCAGGTCAACATCAAACTCCATCTTAAATCCAAGCCCGTGACAGACTGGACAGGCTCCAAACGGATTATTGAAAGAAAAGCTTCGTGGCTCAATCTCATCAATGCTGATACCACAATCCGGGCAGGAAAAACTCTGGCTAAAATTCATCGGCTCCCCACCAGCAACATCAACTAATAAAAGCCCTCCTGTAAGACGCATGACTATCTCAATCGAATCTGTAAGACGGTTTTCAATACCTTCTTTTATCATCAAACGGTCTACAATAATCTCAATGTTGTGCTTTTTATTTTTTTCTAACTTAATCTCTTCTGCAAGATCATATAGATTCCCGTCAATGCGAACACGGACATAGCCACTCTTTTTTGCATCTTTTAATATTTTTACATGTTCTCCCTTTCTTCCTCTTACAATCGGTGCAAGAAGCTGAATTTTCGTCCGTTCTGGAAGCTTCATTAAAATATCTACAATCTGGTCTACTGTCTGCTTGGAAATTACTTTTCCACACTTTGGACAGTGAGGAATGCCAACTCTCGCATAAAGAAGCCGCAGATAATCATAGATTTCCGTTACTGTACCAACTGTAGAACGTGGATTGCGGTTCGTGGACTTCTGATCAATCGAAATGGCAGGAGAAAGACCCTGAATATCGTCAACGTCCGGCTTTTCCATCTGTCCTAAGAACTGTCTTGCATACGAAGACAGTGACTCCATATATCTTCTCTGTCCCTCCGCATAAATCGTATCAAATGCCAGTGAGGACTTACCAGAACCTGAAAGTCCTGTCAGTACTACAAATTCATTTCTCGGTATATCTATATTAATATTTTTAAGGTTATGCTCACGCGCCCCTCGAATGCGAATGTATTCTTTCTTTTCGCTCATTATATTGTATCCTTTCTAATCGTCATAATCCCTCAAAGCAATCTTATACTTTTTCAGTTCATCTCTTAATTCTGCCGCTTCTTCAAAGTTCAGTTCTGCCGCTGCCTTATTCATCTTCTTTGTTAACTTAGCTATCATTTCCGTAAGTTCCTTACGGTTCATAGATTCCGTATCTTTCTTTAAGGAACCTCGGCTCTTCTCTGGTGCTTCTTCATTGATAATAGAAATGACATCTCGAATTGCCTTTTGAATAGTCTTTGGCGTAATGCCATGTTCTTCATTATATACCATCTGAATTTCACGACGCCGCTTTGTTTCTGTGATGGCGGCACGCATGGAGTCTGTAATCGTATCTCCGTACATAATAACGTGCCCTTCTGCATTTCGTGCGGCGCGTCCGATTGTCTGTACAAGAGAAGTTTCTGAACGTAAAAATCCTTCCTTATCCGCATCAAGAATAGCAATCAGCGTAACCTCTGGAATATCCAGTCCCTCTCTTAAAAGGTTAATTCCAACAAGAACATCAAATACACCCATTCGCAAATCTCTTACGATTTCAATTCTTTCTAAGGTATCAATATCAGAATGAAGATATTTCACACGAATATCCAGTTCTTTCATATAAGCAGTCAAATCTTCTGCCATCCGCTTCGTCAGGGTAGTTACCAGAACTTTATTCTTCTTCGCTACCTCTTTATTAATCTCACTAATCAAATCATCAATCTGCCCCTCTACTGGCCGGACATCAATCGGCGGGTCAAGAAGTCCTGTCGGACGGATAATCTGTTCTGCCCGGAGCATCTCATGCTCTCCCTCATACACATTCGGAGTCGCAGATACAAAAAGCATCTGATCAATTCTCTCCTCAAATTCATCAAAATTAAGAGGACGGTTATCTAAAGCTGAAGGCAGCCGGAATCCGAAATCAACTAACGTCTGCTTTCTCGAACGGTCTCCTGCATACATTCCCCGCACCTGCGGAATCGTAATATGTGACTCATCGACAATCATAAGGAAATCATCCCCGAAGAAATCAATCAGCGTATACGGAGCCTTTCCCGGCTCTAATCCCGTAAGATGTCTCGAATAATTCTCAATTCCAGAACAAAATCCTGTCTCTTTTAACATCTCTATATCAAAATTCGTTCGTTCTGAAATTCTCTGTGCCTCTAAAAGCTGATCGTTCTCCTTAAAATATTCCACTCTCTCGTCAAGTTCTTCCTTAATCGTCTTCACCGCACGCTCAATCTGTTCCTGCGGCACAACATAATGCGAAGCCGGAAAAATAATCGCAAAATTAAGACTTGCCTTAATCTCTCCCGTCAGCACATCGACCTGCATAATCCGATCAATCTCATCGCCAAAAAACTCAATATGAATCGCATCTTCAAAAGAAGAAACCGGCACAACTTCCAGCACATCCCCACGTACACGGAAACTGCCTCTCTTAAAATCAAGCTCATTACGCACATACTGGATATCAATCAGACGGCGTACAACCTCATCCCTGTCAATCTCCATTCCAGGGCGCAGCGAAATCATCATCTTCGCATAATCGTTCTTGCTACCAATGCCGTAAATACACGAAACTGATGACACAACAATGACATCCTTCCTCTCAATCAGCGCTGCTGTCGCACTGTGGCGCAGCTTATCTATCTCATCATTAATCGAAGAATCCTTCTCTATATAAGTATCCGTAGAGGGAACATATGCTTCCGGCTGATAATAATCATAATAAGACACAAAATATTCTACCGCATTATGTGGAAAAAATGCCTTAAACTCACTGTAAAGCTGCGCTGCCAGAGTCTTATTATGTGCCAGAATCAGCGTCGGCTTATTCAACTGTGCAATGACATTCGCCATCGTAAATGTCTTACCGGAACCAGTAACTCCAAGCAAAGTCTCAAACTGATTTCCTTCTTTAAATCCCTTTACCAGCTCCTCAATTGCCTGTGGCTGGTCTCCAGTCGGCGCGAAGTCCGACACTAATTCGAAATGGTCCATGAAGCAAATCCTCCCTCTTATCGTAGTATGTTTCCGATTATATCAAATATACGAACAAATGTACAGACAAAATCCAAATATTTGTTCTGATTTAATTCATATAAGAAATAGACGCACCCGAAGAGAGAAGCCGCCCTATATCTGTGACTCTATCACTATGGGCTGAATGTTCGCTTGACGGCTCACATTCAGTCCTCGTTCTAAGACCATAGATATAGGGCGGCTTCTCTCTTCGGGTACTTTCTTTGGCTTGATTTTGTTTGAATCAAATTGGCTGGTGTAGGAATTTAAGGATATAAGTAGAATCTTTCTACTTGCTTTAAAATTATTAAAATTCAGTATAACTATATATTATTATCAGTGATATCCATAAAATGTAGTCAAAAAATGGTAACCAATTCACTCATATACGGAAAGTATCTTCATACTGAAAACGCTATATCACGCTTTATTCACTTTTTCGTCTTCTTACTACAAGGAAGATAATCACAACGGCTGCGGCCACTCCAATGATAATCCATGTCAGGATTGGTGTAGTATCGCCAGTCTTACCACTCTTAGACTTCTTAATATTATTAGTTGGTTTCTTTTCCTTTTCTGTTGAAGTAGTCTCCTCTTCACTAGAGGTTGTCTCTTCCTCCTCGTCACCTTTTTCTCTATTTGTAAGAGTGATCGTACCAGTTTGCTGTTCCATAGATAATTCTACATTGCCCTCACCACTGATCTTATAAGCAAAATTATCTGGATCAATCGTGTTACCATCTGCATCTGTCTCTTCTATGTAAACTTTCGTTGTGCTGCCATCCTTCTCAACTCGAACAGGTACAGTCACCTTACCATTCTGCTGTAACTGTACTGTCTGAATAAGTTCATTCTCTACATTATCGTCTGAACCTGTCTGCTTGTAGACAGAAGCATAGAACGTATCATTTGTTGTTGTCTGCTGTCCATTCTGATCAAGCACCTTCTTCTCAATGGTCAGCTCTGCTACAACCACGAAATCATCAGGAATAATAGTAAATACGTTACTGATATTCATCTTTCCCTGTGGACGGCCCTGTAACTGCACTTTATTATCTGCAGAATCACCGGAGCCATCTCCAACTACACATTTATATGTTCTATCCTTCTCTGTATGGGTCTCTCCCATAGCATATGGAACACCATTCTCATCTGTTTCGAACAGATAATAAATACCGTCTGGAAGATTATCATACTTTATTGTCTCACTGTGGCTTCCATTAAAATCAATTGTCTTCAAGTAATTCTTTCCATAAGGAATCGTTCCTTCGGCATCGCAGAACAATCCAACATAATATCTTGCTCCTGGAACAGTCTCTCCATTCTCTTCATAAGATTTCGGCGCCTGCAGATTATAAATCTTCCCTGTTTCCGGATCCATATAAACTAAAGCCTTTGTTACTTCTAAAGAACCCTGCTGATTACTTACTCCCTTGGTATAAGTCTCCACATCATAAATCCAGTTCTGTCCATCTTCCATATATGGAATCGCAACTAAAAATGGAGAAAACATCCCATAAGAAGCGCTGTCTTTTTCTTCGACAAGATACATTCCCTGCGCCAGATCCGTAAAACTAACTTTACCGTTACTATCTGTTTTCTTTGTTACTGATGAAATACCGGAATTGTCAATGACAGTAGTAAGCTTCTTCGCCGAATTCAGGTTCTTATCACTTGTTGTAATATCATTGACATCTACACCTGTAGATTTCAATGAACTAACAATATCAAAAGAAATATTTACTCCATCATGACTGATAGATGCAACCTGATAAATGCTAATAGAAACGTTGGCCTTATTGGTAATGCTGTCTCCCTGCTTTACATCATCTAAATTAATTGTTATGCTGCCTTTCTTATCTTTGTTATAACTGTCTGCCGCTTTAATCTGGGCCGGCATTAATAATCCTACTGCCATCGCAGCTACAGCTAACAAGGTAAGAATATATTTGCTGTATTTAATTATTATAGATTTCATCAATTGCTCCTCCTTTTTCATGATTGGTTATGGATTTGTTTTATCACTTTCTCTTTTTACTGCCTGACTTCTTTTTATGTTTGCGTCTCTTTTGCCGCCTTCGCTGCCTGCTACGCACCAGACTGTAAATAATCAAAAGTACAAGAACTCCTGTCGAAATCAGCAACGTCTTTTGCTTCAACAGCCACTTCCATAATGTATTCTTTTGAGAGCCTGTACTTTCCGCAACATACTTCACACGTCTTGCATGAACCAACAGACGGTGCGTATTAATTCCGTATGGTGTACAGGTTACTAACGTTACCCTGTCCTGTCCCTTCGCAATCGTAAGATGTCCTGTATCCTCCGGCTTCACCGTCTCCACTTGAAACACCTTATATGCCAGTGTCTTCCCCAGAATGTGAATATAGAATTCATCGTTCCTCTCTAACTGGTCCAGATTTGAAAAAAGTTCCGCACTGGGCAATCCTCTGTGCCCCGTCAAAACTGCATGTGTGTTCTTCCCGCCAATGGGAATCGACGTTCCTTCCAGATGTCCAATTCCTTTCTCTAATACTTCCTGTGAAGTCCCATGATAAATCGGCAGGTACAATGAAATCTTTGGAATCTCCAAAGCTCCCATAACACCACTGTCCTCCATATCCAGCACATGACTATATGCACTGTCTGACTTCTTCGCCTCCTGAGAAAATGCATCCGATAGCTGTGGGTTCTCCCTCACCAGCATCGCATTATACTCCTCGGCTTCCTCCCAGTACTTCTTACGCTTCTCCTTATCCATCGTATAGACTGCATGGTCGTAAGAATCCATAACCTTTCCCTCACGAATCTGATTATACAATGTTCCAAGAACCGGATAATTCAAGGTAACATACCCCGCTGCAAAAAGCAGTGCAATCAGTATTCCCAGTATCTTACTTTTCATTTCTTCTGACCTGTCTTTTCTTTACTTTCTTCCCTGTTCTGCTATTCTTTCTCTTCTTCCCCTTATTTGGTCTTATATGAAAATAATACCATAATAAAATAATTAAAACAACCGCAAGAACAAGCATGAGCGCATATGCCTTCCACATAGTATTGCCCTTCTTCTTCGAGTTATCCTTCTTCTTCGCCTCCTTATACGGGATGCGTGTTCCCCTTACAAGAAGTCTGTGACTGTTAATTCCATAAGGAGTACAGGTTACCAGAGTTACATAGTCTTTATTTTTATCAATTAACAGATCCGATACGTTCTCCGGCAGAACAACCTTGATCTGATCTACTTCATAAGCCAGCGTTCGATTCAGTACATGAATGTAAAAGACATCTCCCTCCTTTACCTCTGTAAGATTATCAAACATTTTTGCAGACGGCAATCCGGTATGAGCTGAAATAATCGAATGGGTTCCCTTTCCCCCTACAGGAAGAGAACTATTCTCAAGATGCCCCGCTCCCTTTTCGAGCGACTCGCTGTCTGTTCCATGATAGATAGGCAGATATACATCAATCGAAGGTATCTCCACCGATCCCATAACACCGTCTCCGGCGATATTTAAAAGATTATCATAATCCTCATTCTGTTTTTTTACGGCATCCGGATCAAACGGGTCCGTCAGCACAACATTACCGAGAAGTTCCCTGTTATATTCCTGCGCCTTCTCAAGCGCATCGTTAATCTCTTTTTGCGACATTTCCGCCGCTTTCTTATCATAATTATCCACTACCTGCCCCTGATGTCTGCTGATATACCAGTCACTGAACACCGGATACAATGTAACACCTAATCCTGCTAAAAAAAACAGGGCCAATACTATATTTATAATCTTTTGTTTCATCCTGTTCCCACCTTGTTGTAAGCATGGGGAAGTCATATGAGACTTCCCCATAAGCTGCCTTTCCGGCAATCATCCTTATTCAGAAACAAAATTTACTTTGTCTCATTTTCCTTCAATTAATATGTTCTAGTATGTTCTTTTTGTTATTTATGTTCTCTCTGTAAATTCTTCTTTACTGTGCATTTTTATTATGCTCTTCTTTTTTTAGAAGCGATAAGAAGAAGTGCTGCACCAGCCATGATTACAAGACCGCCGATTGTGAAGAGGTAGGTACCCATGCCACCGGTTGCTGGGAGGTTGAAGCCACTCTTGTTCTGAAGTCCAACTGGAACCACACCAGCTTCTGTCATATTATCTTTAACTGAATTTCCATCTACAGTTGCATCAGCTAAACTTCCATCTTCATTGGCTGTAATTACGATTGTGATAGGATTCTTCGCTAAACTATATCCACTTGGAGACTTTGTCTCTGTTAATGTATATGTGCCAGCCTTTAATCCTTTGAAGACTAATTTACCTTTCTTAATCCCTACTGTTGTTGTCCGAAATTCATCTTTGCTGTTTCCATTAACATCAACCTTAGTTCCATTAACAAGAATAGAAATCATCTCACCATTTGCGACTGCTAAAGTAAATTCTGCTCCGTCTAAACCATCTGCATCAGCAGATTTATCTCCTTTTTTGGTCAGGTCAATACCATATGTATATACATTTTTTTCACTTGGAGTAGCATCTGTTGTTTCTCCTGGCTTATTCTGGTATGTGATATTAGCACTGTTCTCATTTATATATACAGCATTCTTATTAACCTGTGCATAATATGTTACTTCGACTTTTTTCCCTTTGTTTTCTTTGTTTTCTAAAAATGCTTTTGCGAACTGAATTTCAAATGTTTTTTCATCACTTAATCCATTTGTTGCTAAAGTATATGTATTCTCTCTTTCAACTATTTCTGTACCGCCTACAAAAACTTTTAACTTATGCGCTGCATCATTTACAAAAGATAATCCATTACTCATTTTATCGTAGATATTAAATACAGGATTTGTATACTCTGTTCCATATTTAGGAATCTGTGTTTCAACTTTATATTCTACAAATCCACCAATATACGCTGTCTTATCTTCATTAACAATTGTTTTATCTACAGACATTTTACTGTTTTTTGGCTTTGCTGTTATATTATAAATAAATTCTGTACCTTCTTTTCCAGCTGTATCATAGTTATCTGTTGATGGAACAGATACAATAAATGGCTTACTTGCTACATAACCTGCTGGAGTAGTTGTTTCTTTTACAAGATATACACCTAATGGAAGTTCTGTTGCTCCTGTAGAACCTGTCTTCTCTGCTGACGCTTCACTTTCTTTAATAGCAGTAGCATTAGTAGCTGCTAATACATCAATCTCAGCTTCCCAGGCAGAAGAAGGAAGATCATTAAGATTTTTAGCAATTCCGTTATCACCTAACTTTTCCCGATAAGCTTCTTCTACTGTATATTTCCAGTCTTTTCCCTCTGAATTTGTTATAGATGCTATCTTATAAAAAGAAAATTTTGCTCCAGCTAAAAATTCATCTGACTTTTCACCATTTTTTATAATGGTTACACTTCCCTTTCCATCTGTTGCATTTGCATTCGCCATTGCCGGTAATAACGTAATAGCCATCATCACTGCTGTTGTCACTGCTAATAGTTTCTTCCATAACTTCTTCATATTCGTTCCCCGCTTCCTTTGTTATTTTTGAAACATAAAATTGTTTGTCTCTGAGTGTCTTTTATATATACGGGGCGGATGAGCCCCGGTATATTAGAATGAAAAATATTGTAAAGAATTATACGATTTTTCGTCTTCTGCGAATGATGTACCAGCCTCCGGCGATAATCATAATTGCAATACCAAAGAGTGTTGCCCGGAAACCTCCACCGGCTTCTGGCATATCAAAGAGTTTGTTATTCTTAACTGTGTAAGTAAGATCATAATAATAATAATCTGTATCTCCTACTTTAACAGGTTTACCATTTGTTTCAACTCCTGCATTACCTGATGTAACATATGGTAAAGTTACTTCTATTGGATTCGCTAAAAGGCTATATCCTTTCGGTGACTGAACTTCGGTGATTCTATATTTTCCTTCCTTAAGTCCTTCAAATACGGCAGTTCCATCCTCGGCTGTTTCGATAATATAATCGGAACCATCGGCCTTCGCTGATTCATAAGATTCTTTCCCATCTGTCTCTGTAATTCTTTCAATCTTGAATTTGGCACCTTTCAGAGGGGTATCTTTATTCTCACTGTCTTTTTCACCAATTTTCTTCATTGTAATGGAAGAAAGTCTTTCATTGGTATACAGTGCCTTCCCAAGATTCTTAGTAACATTTCGACTTCCTGGTGTGTTTAAATCCTCATAGCCAATTGCAAAGGTAAGTGTGTTTTTATCTGTTTCCTTGTTACTTGCACAATTTGTTTCTCCTGCTATCTCGGCACTCTTAAACTCATAATCAGAAGCTGGTAATGTTTCAGAAACCTCATAAACTCCTTTTTTCAAATTACTGAGCAGTTTTTTATCATCGAGAACTGCTTTTGTAAAAGAAGTATCATCCTTGTCAAAGGTCACAGTAAAATCGCCAACTTCTACTGGTGTGTCTAACATATTTCCATTCTCATCCTTTATCTTCTTTACTGTAAAGGTAAAGCTTGAGCTTTTCGAATGAGCACCTTGGTGTGCATCCCGTCAAGTAGACAATTAAAAAAATATAAAATTTTTGTGTTGCC
>OGOL01003168.1_pt1 | contig 11534 bp, 10 predicted proteins | sample 1552641 | NCBI WGS metagenome assembly OGOL01 (sample SAMEA2580140, study PRJEB22360) | human gut metagenome | biome: human gut; feature: human-associated habitat; material: faeces | place: Denmark | collected 2008/2010 | reverse complement strand
CCAGCCCGCGGGCACACTGCCCGCCGCGTACAGCCAATTCCGCGTAGATGCCCCCAATGTCGTGTTGGAGACCGTGAAGAAAGCCGAGGATGGCTCCGGCCTGATTTTGCGCCTGTACGAGAGCTGGGGCACCCGCACCCGCGCGGCGCTGGCCTTGCCGGATGATGCCGCTGCCGTGCGCTGTACGCCGATGGAACAGCCCTTGCCCGGAGAAGAAGCCGTGCAGCATAGTCTGCCGCTGACGCTGCATCCCTTTGAAATTTGCACAATCCATGTACAATTTGCGCAGTGACATTCACTGTGGATGCACGATTTTACGGTTTGCACAATTTCGCCGCATTGCATTTGTACGTTTTCGCCAAGACGACGGTCAGATTTTGCGCCACCTGCCAAAATCGCGCAAAAAATGCAATGCATTTTGGGGTAAGCAAGCAAAAAAACGGTGGTATTTGCGTCTTTTGCAATGCTATACTAAGCACATCAAAGAGACCGGGCGGTAGAATCCCGGCCAAAGAGAATAAAGGAGGAATGAATATGAAGAAGAAATCGTCGCTGAAGCACACCGGCGCATTCTGGGCGTTCTGTGCGCCCTGCTGCATTTTGTTCGGTGTCTTTTTCCTTGTGCCGCTTGTGCTCAGCATCGCTTTTTCCTTCACCAACTATGACGGTTGGAAAACCATTGACTTTGTGGGTCTGACAAACTACATTACATTGTTTAAAGACTCCAAGTTCTATCTGTCCCTGGGTCGGACGCTGCTGTACACGGTCTGCACGCTGCCGTTCCGCGTCATCATCCCGCTACTGGTGGCGGTGCTGCTATGCTCCAATCGCGTTGCTGCCAAAAGCCTGACCCGCACGATGGTCTATATCCCCGTTCTGATGAGTGCGCTGGTCGTTGGTATCACCATCAACTGGATGTTCAGCCAAGAGTACGGCCTCGTGAACTTTATCATCCGTTCGCTGGGCGGCACCGCGCTGGAATGGTCGCTGAACCCGCGTCTTGCCACCTTTGTCATCGCGTTCGCATCGGTTTGGGCGTCCATCGGCTTCAACATGATCCTCTACATCGGCGGTATCAACAGCATTTCCAATGATCTGTATGAGGCTGCTACCATCGACGGTGCCAGCGGTGTGCAGGCCTTCTTCCGCATCACTGTTCCGATGCTGGCCCCCACGACATTCATGGTCGTTCTGCTGTCCACTGTCAACCTGCTCAAAGAGTACGCCCTGGTCCAAGGTATCACGCAGGGCGGCCCCGGCCTGAGCACTACCTTTATTATCCAGTACATCTTCGACAAGGGCTTCAACCAGATGCAGTACGGTTATGCTTCGGCCATTTCTACCGTTGTCATGATCATCTTTGCCCTGATTGCCTTTGCCCAGTTCAAGGTCAATAACGGAGGTGAAACCTGATGAAAGACAAGCACGTCAGCATTCCAATGACGATTCTTTCTCTGGCAATCGGCATCATCGTGATTTTCCCCATTATCTGGCTGGTGCTCAGCTCCTTTAAGCCGTCCGGCGAGCTGTTCACCTACCCGCTGCATATGTTCCCCTCCACCCCGACGGCGGAGCATTATAAGTCCGTTCTGGACGGCGGCTTCATGGGCTATGTGAAGAACAGCCTGTTTCTGGCTGTGGTCGGCACCCTCATCACACTGCTCATCAGTGCCATGTGCGGCTATGCGCTGGCTATCTACCGCTTTGAGATCAAGTACGTCAACCTCGTGTTCGGCGTGTTCCTGCTGGGCACCTTGATTCCCGGCGAGACGCTGACCGTCCCCCAGTTCAGCGTAATCAGCGCCATGGGCCTGTACAACAACATCTGGGGCGTCATCCTGCCTGTTGTCACCACTACGACCGGTATCTTCATGTACCGCCAGCACTATATGTCGCTGCCGCTGTCTCTGGTCGAGGCCGCGCGTATCGACGGTGCCAGCGAGTGGAAGATCTTCTCCAACATCATGCTGCCCCTGGGCTCCAACGTCACCATCACGCTGACGATCTTCAGCTTCATGTGGCGCTGGAACGACTACATCCTGCCGCTGCTGGTTTTGTCTGACCAGAAGAAGTACACGATCCAGATTGCCATCAAGAACTTCATCGGCAACACCGGCGTGGACTGGAGCTCGATCCTGGCGGCATCGGTTCTGTCCATCCTGCCCATCGTCATCCTCTTCGTTATCCTGCAAAAATACATTGTCGGCGGTGTCTCCGCCGGCGGCGTCAAGGGCTAATCTTCAAGCTGCTTGTCAACAGATGCCCTCCGGCTAACCGGAGGGCATTTTTTCAAGGAGGTCTTTCTATGAAATACGGTTGCCGCGCCCACGATTACGGCTGCTTTACTGCACAGGAACTCGCCAAAGTTTTAGCTAACAACGGTTACAACGCAGCGCAGTTGGCCATGCCCAAGGCTATACAGGGCATTAAGAGTCTTGTTGATGTCACCCCGGATCAGCTTGAAGATGTCCGCAGCGCATTTGCTGCCGCCAACATTGAAATCACAGTGCTGAGTTGCTATCAGGATCTCAGCAACCCCAATGCAGAGGTGCGCAGAAGCGCTGTATCCAGTGTGTTTTCAGCTCTGAAATGCCAAGTCACACTCGGCGCTGGGCAGGTTGGCAGTGAGAGTGCCTGCCGTGATCTTTCCCCTGAGGAAAAGGCGGCTACCCTACCGCTGCTGACCGACAGCATCCTGCGTATTGTTGAACAGGCTGCACAAATCGGTGGTTGCTTTGCACTGGAGCCTGTCTATACCCACACGCTGGGCACGCTAGAAGCGTTGCAAAAGCTGAAGGAAACTGTGGCAGATCCCCAGCATTTCCATATCATTTTTGATCCAGTCAATGTACTGACGGCTGATACTGCCGCGCATCAGGCCGAATTTTGGCCCGGCTGGTGCGAGGTCATAGGCAAAGATTTGGCCTGCATCCACATGAAAGATGCCCTATTTGTTCCCAACGCCCCGCGTATCCCTACCCCGCTTGGTGAGGGGCAGATGGACTATACCATTTTACGAGACTGGCTGCATCGAGAGCACCCTGATGCTGCCCTGCTACGGGACGAGGTGATCCTCTCCGCCGCACAGCGGGATTTGAACTTTATCCGTGCCATGTGAATGCCATTTGCTCTTTTGTTCTTATCCATTGAGTGCATAGTTACCGCAACGCCAGACACATCTTTCAAACAAAAAGAGCCCTGACTGAGGTAGTTTCCAATAAGACAGTATGAGAACATTACTGACATAGGGTAGCTGCCGTACAGGAGTGCGACAAGAAAAAGGCGATGCCTGGTTTTCACATCCAGGTATCGCCTTTTTCTATCTTAAACGGAATGTTTGAAACTTATTGGAGGTACATATGATGCAGGAACTTAACTATATTCGTTGCGGTGATTACTATATTCCCGATATTCGCTTGCCAGAGGAAAACAGACCTATTGGTCGTTGGGGACGTATGCACAGAGATTATATCAAGGAGCAGAAACCATTTATGATCATGTCTGCCTCATCGGCTATATTTTTTACATTAACCATTTGCTACTCTCACTTCCTTGATTGGAGCCAAAAATGTCTCTGGATCAAAATATAAATTTTTCAAAATAGGAATTAAATCAATATACTCTTCTTCTGGCCTGTCATTCTGTTTATACTTTGCCATCGCTACAATATAACCATGATCCCATTCTTTTACTTCCGTATAATGCTCCAATGAATATGGTGCGCGAAATCTAATTACCTTATCTCCCGCACGGAAAACTGTATAGTTAGAATCACATTCGGATTTTCACTTGATTAAAAATCTACGCACATCCTCATCAAAACGTTTTGCTTGCGGGCATTTTGCAACAACGTCACTCCAGTTGTCACATACAACTGAAATCAGTTCCTCATACGTTCTTTTTGCTTTATGCGGGCGATTTCTAATTTTGATTCCATGATATTGAGGCGCTCGTGCGATAATACTAGTCCATGGATCAGACAAGACCTCATAGTCTTCATACTGATCAAATGCCGCTACAATCCATGTATCTGTTGCATCAAACGGAATCATATAGCTTACCGCCAGTTCGTCTTCTGGCAGTAACAATGTGTTTATGAATGTTCTCAGAAAATCTGCCCCTGCTTCTGGAGTATTCCCATGCTCTTCACACGGTAAAACGACAGGACAATCACTCCGGTTGTTCGCAATTTTTTCGCAAGTAAGCGGGTGTGTGCTCTCTGGTGCATCACAGAATTTTCTTTGACATTCACAATGGACTTCCTTTTCACATCTTTCAACGTCTCCATCCATATGAATAACCAGAAAATCAAGGACTGGGGTCAAAGAGTTCATATAAGTGTTTAGGCTTCCCTGATTTGTTTCACACCATTTCCAGACCCCTTTCCATCCGTTTCCGAACCGTCCAGCCATGTCGGGCTCCGGTTGGATCATTTGATAGCTGTTTTCCTCATTGGTTATAGTATCAATAACCGCAGCAATCAATTCAAAATCACGGGGACCTTCTGCAACAATTCCTATCGTTTTCATTACAGATTTGGTACGCCTCCCAGTCTTCCTTCCGTCCACAATCTCGACAGCGAGTATCCCGAATCCATGAGTTCCTTGGTAATTTGTATTCTCTGCAAAGTTGTATGACCAGATTTTCTGCTTTTGTTCACCGCGAACAATCTTATATCATCATCCATTAAATCAAGCCCATCCAAAACAAGTGGATTGTGCGTTGTCACAAAAACAGTCTTATCCTGTTCTAAAATTGTTTTGCAGAACAATCTTGTTGTCTCTCGCGCAAGTCTCGGATGCATTGCATGATCAAAACTATCAACTGCAAAAATACCAGGAGCATCAGGATGCAATGCTAAGCAGAGCAGAAAAAGTACATATAGTGCTCCTTCGCTTGCATCATAAGCGGTAAAACTAGTTTTTGAAGTTAAATAACGATCTTGGAATTCCAAAATTCTTCTTGATGTTGGTACAGCAGCATTTACACTGGATTTTTTAGGCGAAGCTACATCAAATCCACTTGCCCAGTCTATTAGTTCGAGGACATCGTCTAAAGGAAGATCCTGTAAATAGCTCTCGCCGTCTTCATCTTTCCTTATAATTTCTTCAATCGCTTCCGCAAGCCTACCACCGCATAAGCCGATAGGGTTGACCTGATATGGATCCGGAAGCGTTCCCCGTAGTGCTTGAGTATTCGGTTGATAAATCGCGTAATTTTTAAACTTTTCTATCTCTGTTCTAACCTCGGCTAGTTCTTCATTTGGTTCAAGCATTAGCAAGCCAACATATGGATCATAAGTCGTCTTTGATGCTCCGCTTCTCCCCCATACCGTTTCATTGTTTACTGTCAATTTTTCCGAATGATACCGCCACATATCTCGTCTAGCTGAGTCGGATTCATTTGGAACATTTAAATTAACCGCATACTGATAGTTTTTTTCATTTTGACTCCAAGATACATCAAAATTAATAGTAGGCGCTTTTCTCTTCAAATCGGAAAATGCCGATTTATAAAGGCCTGGAACGCTTAGACGAATTCCCTTTCGCTGCATACTCGAATTATCTATACGATCAGTCATAGCAGCACAAAGTAATCCTATCGCTTCAAGAACAGTAGTCTTACCGGATCCGTTTGCACCAATGAATACATTTACACGCCCCGGTTCAAATGAAACATTCTCTAAGGTCTTAAAATTTCTAAAAACAAGCTTGTTAATGTTCATAATGCTCACTTCTTTCTCAAAATCAACCCGATATTATCTTTCTCATAGTTTTAATTAAGTATACCAGATTCATCAGATAATTGCAAACTTATTCTAGCGATGCATAGGTGCATAGTAAGTTAGCTGCTGTAATTCGTTCATTCATAGCCTTCCGCCTTTAATAATAGACACTGCAAAGGTTTAGAATATCCTGCAACAGATCGTACCCCACCTTTGCCTTATATACTATCGGCTTCAGGAAGCCAACAATTCTGTAAAATTCTTTTACATTTCAGGCTCTAACGCCAAAAAATGAGTCCATCGCCCTCTGTACTCACTTCAAAAGTAAAATTTTTATTTTCTGTCCTTCCCATTCCCACACTCCGACGCTATCCATTGCAATCGAGAGGAGATATACTTCCTCTCACCACAACTGAATAGCGTCCTCTGCCGTACCGCTTTTGGGGAAGCAGCGCGATAATCCGAATTTGTCCGGGGAGCGTGCCAAGAAAGCGTGACAACATGCTGCAAGGCCGGCCCAAAGGCCGCCTTGCAGGGCACAGTGCCGGGAAGGGTTGCCTGTCTGGAATTTGCAGAGGGAGAAAAGCGCAAAACCAATATAGCAGCAGATTATGCCGTGAAGGCGCTCGCTTTCACGGCATTGCTGTGCCGCCATATTGGTTCCATTCGTACATTTTTGAAATCGTAACGATTGTAGTATACTGGTTTTGCGGACGAGGAAAACGCCCCGTCCCGACAGTCGAATCTTGGAGGTGCAGTCTTATGCCACAATGCTTTGGGAGGCCCTTCTCATGACCGCCAGCTTGCGCGTAAAAAACGACAAATACTATGTTGTGCTCACACATACGACAGATGGCAAGAAAAATCAGACCTGGATTTCCACAGGTCTGTCAGTAACAGGAAACGAGGGCAAAGCCAGGCAGATCATGCTTGACATGCTCGGCGAAAAGCCTGAGCAGGCTGCCCCTCACGATATTCTATTCAGTGACGCCGTGCGCCGCTGGCTGGAGGATGTCCGGCATCGCGTGGACGAGGTCACATACCAAGGCTACGAGGTACAGGCCCGGGCACACATCCTCCCCTACTTCGATGACCTGCAAATCCGGCTGTGCGATGTTGACGGCGAGACGCTGCAGACGTACATCAACGTAAAGGCTAAATTCGGGCGCTCTGACGGCCACGGTGGCCTATCAGCGGTCAGCTTGCGTCAGCACAAGAACGTGCTCAATCAGACGCTCAAATTAGCGCAGAGGGACGGTTTGATCCAGACAAATCCTGCCAATCTGGTCGTCATGCCGCACGCTGCACAGTTTACCGGCACGTTCTACACCGAAGCGCAAATGCGAGACCTGCTGACCGCCGTCAAGAACGAGCGCCTCTACCCTATCATCTATGTCACTGCGCTGTACGGCCTACGCCGCAGCGAGGTACTGGGGCTGAAATGGGACAGCATCAACTTTGCGATGCAAACGCTGACCATACGGCACACCGTGGCCCGGGTCACGAAGGTCGTGGAGAAGAACAAGACCAAGAACGCATCCAGCTTCCGCAGCTTTCCCCTGACCGACGATGCGGTGCGGCTGTTCAAGATCTTGTTACAGCAGGAGCAATACTACCGCAACCACTTCGGCAAGGATTACATAGACAACGACTATGTGTTCACCTGGGAGGACGGGCATCCCTACTCCCCCGACTATGTGAGTCACACCTTCCACAAACTGCTGAAGAAGTATGACCTGCCCCATATCCGGTTCCACGACCTGCGCCACCCGTATGTCAAGCACACGACAAAAAAATATAATTCTGAAAAGCTGAAAACCCAAGCTACCAAGATAGATTTGATAGCCTGGGTTTTCCGTTTTTGTATCTTCAATTATTCAAAGAGGTCATGGACTTTGTAAACAATCTCAATGCGGTTGTCGGGGAATACATATGATTGTGGACATGAGCCTTGTCGATGTGTGTGCAGACGATAAAGGCGTGTTTGCCCTTGGTGAACCGCTTGGCAAATTCCACGCCGAGACGGTTGGCTTCTTCCGGGGTGATCTCCCCAGGGCAGAAGGACTGGCGGACATGGTAGGCGATCACATCGTCCGCTCCACGGACCCGTCCGGTGGTGGCAATATACTGGCGCTTTGCTAGCATGAACTCGGCGTCGGCCACACGGCTGTCGCACTCATAGCCGGTGATGAGCCTGCCGTGGTCGGTCTTTTGCGGGTTGGCCACATAGTCGATAATCTCACTGATGGCACGGCTCTCGGTCCGGCCTTTGCCAATATGTAGCGGCATGATGCGTGTGGTTGCCATTGCTACGATACCTCCTTTGAAAAAGAATAGCGGCCTGCCGAAGCAGACCGCTGAATAAATTTAAATGAATTCTATAATAACTCTATTCACCTACATATTATGTGAGAGAATTGACCTTTGTGAAAATACTTCCTAATTGTAGTTCAACATCTGAAAGTTGTTCTTGTTCATCAGCTAAATATGCAACACATAGTTTTTTTGTCGCCCGAGTTACCGCCACATAAAAAAGATTTCTAGCTGCTCCGATTTCAGTTGAATCATATTTAGCATCTGTTTTTTCTGGGAATGTTTTTAATAGCGAACTGAAATACTCTTTATCTCTGCCAAACTTTTTTGTTAAAAGAATAAGTACATTATCAAACTCCAATCCTTTAGTACTGTGGAATGTATGATATATAATGTCACTTTTTTTATCAGTTCTATTTATAAAATCATACCAGCACTCAAAGATATCCATTTTTATATTCAGAAAGTTATCAATGCTGGTACTGCTGTCTTGCAATTCCAAATCAGTTAATACTGCATCGTCCGCATTTACAAAAAGACATTCCAGCATGTATTGTTTCAAACTTACCAAGGAATCTATTTCCTCTGCAATAGTATATCTTATACATTCATCATATAAATCATCTCCCAATTGATAAAACTCAAACAGTTTTTCAAGATATGATGCTAATGTTTCACCGGAAAGAGAATGCAGTTTGTCTACTAGGGCACGAATATTTATGATATTAAATTTGCTTTTCGTATCAGGATGTACTCTACTTATTTGCAATAAATTGTTGATGGAAGTCTTATCATTTTGCACTTTTTTCTTAAAATCCAGCAATCGGAACAAAAGCTTCTGTACATCACCCAATTTAGTTTCATCTTGCGCTAAAAGGTGATCGCGGAGGAGTTCATAATTACGTCCCCTTTTGTAATATCTACAATTTTTAAAAAAATCATATATATCCTCAAATCCACTTTTTTTAGCAACCAGTTCATTTGTCAACTCAAAGCAATGGAGAGGATTATCGATACTAATCTTCCATCGATCACATAACTTCTCAACAATTTCATCTCGTGCAGTTGCAGGGCAAACTTCACAAAGAACCTCACTTGTTGGAAATTTCTCGTATATTGATTGTTGTATCAACCCATCATTACGTATTAAATTTGCTACACCGATAATTTTAGGGGAACTGCGCCGATTAAACTCTTTTTGTATGGGCGTGAGCCCTTTATGTAATTGAAATATTTTTGCACCAACACCACGATCATAAATATTTTGCCGTATATCTCCATAATACCCCACTAAGAATGAATGACCAATTTTTAATGCGTGGTGGTGTATGGAAGAAATCGTTTTTACAACCATAGGATTAGTATCCTGAAACTCGTCCACAAATACAGCGGGATACTTATCACAAATAATTTGCTTTAATCGTTCGTTTCTGCTAATAAGCAAATATGAATATTCTAAAAGGGTATCATGACTAATCAACATTTTCGATAGTCTATCGGTGTTTAGGCGAGGATCGTATTTGACTTTGGGGCAAGTCTTTCGCTTCGTTTTGTCAAGCGCTTTGGCTAAACTATTAATCGAATACAAACAACGAATAATCTTTGTAAAATTTCCAATGTTTTTCATCAAGCCTGGGAATTCTTCTGCAATTTCAGGAAATGCAGCTCTAACAGTCTGAGCTTTAGAATTGCAGACTTGAAAAAAAACATCACGTACATGCTCCGAATTTATTTTTTCCAACAGCTCATTCTTTTGTTGCTCCGAAAGATTCCGGTACGCTTGCGCCCATGACTGTTCTTGCAATTGTTCTTTCTTTTCTATAATAGCTTCTCGAAGCTTTGTGCGATGTAGCTTCATAAGCTGATCCTTGTATGGGCCAATAATTTCCCACATTCGCTCATGAATGGTAGAAACTAGAACTAGAGGTGTGTTGCCAAGTCGCTCTTTAATTTCATCTGCAGCAGCATTGGTGTATGTTATACATAAAACTTTTTGCCCATGGATATAAAACTGCGGTCCTTTTTTATCCAACAACATTTTTAAGGATTGCACTAAAGCATAAGTCTTACCAGAGCCCGCACCTGCATTAAATATCCAACTAAATCCATCATCAATACATTGACCAATTCGATCTATTATCTGCTGCTCTTTTATCCTATTTGTATCGGAGATTTTCAGCTTTTTATAATCTATCATTTAAATTGCCTCCAATCTACGAACAACAAAATCAATTCCATCTATAATATATTGTGGCAGTTTGATTTCTTTTGCATCATTTGTACCAATGATAATATCATAGACCAGCCTATTTGCAAAGTCGCTCTTATCCTGAGCCAATGATCTCTGAATGCGATAAGAATGTTCGGCTAGACCACCATCTTCCATACATTCTTGATAGACCTGAGGCTTTAATTCTTTTATTACTTGTTTGATAACCTCATTATTCGAATTAGTTAATATCAGTGCTTCTTCAAAGCTTGTGGCATAGTAACCTTGAATTTCTGCCTTCTGGCAGGTAACCATAAGATTTCTTTCTTGGAAATAGTTGCTTTTAACAATTTGACTAGCAATCTTTGTGCCATAATATTCAGCAAGTGCAGTATTAGTGGTTTCACGATTAGACAAAGCTGCTTCTGTCATTTGAATCCTATCTTTTCGCTCTTGTTTTTCCCGTTTAAAATCGATGTCAGTAATAATCAAAACAGGGATATGAAGTGCCGAAATAAGAGGACGATATACTTGCGCAAAAGCTCCGTTTACCAAATTGAGAGTTACATATTTCTGCTTTAGCAAATCGTGTTCAGACATGTATTGTTGCAACAATACATACTCAGAAATCCCCTCCACAAAGATGGCAGCATCTGCAAAAAATAGCTGAGATATTCCAAAAGTAATATGTTTTTTTATATATTGGAGTTGAGCAAGACGCTTTTTTTCATCTTCTTCGGCTTCATTTTCTTTTTTGGGTATGATGGTTTGATCATCCAAAATGATAGCACAGGTACAATTGTTGTTTTCGGTAACATAATTGATACTATTAAAACTATTCCCTTCGTGAATCTTGCTGTTAAGAATATGTGCTGAATGTGTGGTTATTATTATCTGGCTATTAACGTGCTTATTATGGTCCTCGAGTAAGGCACCTATCATTACATTGACATCTCGAATAAATAATTCCTGCATTTGTGGGTGCATGAATGTTTCAGGCTCTTCAATTGTGATTAGGTTAATCTGACTATTAAACGATGTTTCCTTACTTTGAGGAATAAATGAATTGTAAATTTATGAAAAGCTGTTACACATCAAAATCCGGGAACCGCTCCAGCTCGGCAAACTCGGCGTCGCTCATAGCCTGGAGCTTGCCCAGGGCGCTGTCCGTCAGTTCCCGCAGCTCGGTTTCCTCCGGCGAAAGCTCACCGCGCATCTTCGTCAGAGCGTCGATCAGCCCGGTGCGGCTGCCGGTGTTGTAGATACAAAGCAGGTTCGTTTCCTCAA
>OGOL01003158.1_pt1 | contig 11558 bp, 10 predicted proteins | sample 1552641 | NCBI WGS metagenome assembly OGOL01 (sample SAMEA2580140, study PRJEB22360) | human gut metagenome | biome: human gut; feature: human-associated habitat; material: faeces | place: Denmark | collected 2008/2010 | reverse complement strand
AAGCAACATCCCCGGCATGACTATTAACCATGCCGGGGATACTTTTTGTTATATTCTTTAATTACTTATTGTTCTTCTTCTCGTTCTCAAGCTTCTTCATAGCTCTTACCTTAAGTGAAAGACCGAAGAGGTTGATGAATCCGTCAGCATCATGATGATCATACATATCACCTGTCTTGAATGATGCAATTGACTCATTGTAAAGTGAATATGGAGATGTTGTTCCAGCCTTGATGATGTTACCCTTGTAAAGTCTGAACTTAACTTCACCTGTTACATATTCCTGAGTCTTCTCAACGAATGCCTGAAGTGCTTCACGAAGAGGTGTCTCCCACTTTCCTTCGTAAACAACCTGTGCAAACTTGTTTCCAACATCCATCTTGAATGTTGTTGTATCTCTGTCGAGAACTAATTCCTCAAGCTGCTGATGAGCTTCGTAAAGAATTGTTCCACCAGGAGTCTCATATACACCACGAGACTTCATACCAACAACACGGTTCTCAACGATATCAATGATACCGATACCATGCTTAGCACCAAGTCTGTTAAGCTCTCTGATAATATCAGAAACCTTCATAGCTTTGCCATTAACTGACTTTGGAACACCTTTTTCAAATGTCATAGTAACATATTCTGGTTCATCCGGAGCTTCCTCAGGAGTGCATCCAAGAACTAATAAATGCTTGTAGTTAGGCTCATTAGCTGGATCTTCAAGCTCAAGACCTTCATGGCTGATATGCCAGATGTTACGGTCACGGCTGTAGCTGCAGTCTGTGCTGAATGGAAGATGAATACCATGCTGTCTGCAGTATTCAATCTCATCTTCACGAGACTGAAGCTTCCAGTTAGAATCTCTCCAAGGAGCGATAATCTTGATATCTGGAGCTAAAGCCTTGATTGTAAGTTCGAATCTGATCTGGTCATTACCCTTACCAGTAGCACCGTGGCAGATAGCAACAGCACCTTCCTTACGGGCAATCTCAACAAGTCTCTTAGCGATAAGAGGTCTTGCCATTGAAGTACCAAGTAAATATTTATTTTCATAAACAGCGTGTGCCTGAACACATGGAACAATGTAGTTGTCGCAGAACTCATCAGTGATATCTTCTATATATAACTTAGCAGCACCACATGAGAGAGCTCTCTGCTCAAGTCCGTCCAACTCCTCTTCCTGACCACAGTCTGCACATACGCAGACAACATCATAGTTGTATGTTTCCTTTAACCAAGGGATGATGGCAGTTGTGTCAAGTCCGCCAGAATAAGCAAGAATAACTTTTTCTTTCATTATATATTCCTCCGTATATTATTAAGTTTACATAGTAAAACACATATGCTATGCACCTGCAGATTATAATAAACTACTTTATTTAAAAATGCAACAACAAATTATGCATATTATACATTAATATACAACAAAAATGTATAAATATAAAATTTCTTTAAAATATCCTTTACATAAGAAAAAAAGTTGCTATAATGTAGGTTATCAATTTACATTTTGCGTTATTTTATGCATAAATGTTGAATATATGCATTTTGCTTCGCAAAACAAGGAGGAGTTATGATTAAAGTAGGCATTATCGGTGCGACAGGTTACGCAGGTAACGAGCTTGTCAGATTATTATTAGGACATAAGGATGCAGAGATTGTATGGCTCGGTTCGAGAAGTTACATAGATCAGAATTATTCAGATGTATATAGAAACATGTTTAAGCTTGTAGATGCAAAATGTATGGACGACAATATGGAGCAGCTTGCTAACGAGGTTGATGTTATATTTACAGCAACACCACAGGGCTTATGTGCATCACTTGTTAATGACGAAATTCTTTCAAAGACTAAGATTATTGATCTGAGTGCTGATTTCAGACTTAAGGATGTTAATGTATATGAACAGTGGTATAAGCTTGAGCATAAAGCACCACAGTATATTGATGAAGCTGTTTATGGCTTATGTGAGATTAACAGAGACAAGGTAAGCAAAGACACAAGAATCATTGCTAACCCGGGCTGTTATACAACAACATCAATTCTTACACTTTACCCAATGGTTAAGGAAGGAATAATCAATCCGGATACAATTATAATTGATGCTAAGAGTGGAACTTCAGGTGCAGGACGTGGGGCTAAGGTTGCCAACCTTTTCTGCGAAGTTAATGAGAGCATGAAGGCTTATGGTGTCGGAACTCACAGACATACACCTGAGATTGAGGAACAGTTAGGTTATGCATGTGGAAGAGATGATTTAAAGCTTATCTTCACACCACATTTGGTTCCAATGAACAGAGGAATTCTTGTAACAGCATACGCCAACCTTGCCAAAGATGTTACATATGAAGATGTCAAGGCAGCATATGACAAGTACTATGATAAAGAATATTTTGTAAGAGTACTTCCTAAAGATGTATGCCCTGAAACACGCTGGGTTGAGGGAAGCAACTTTGTTGATATAGGATTTAAGATTGAGCCAAGAACTAACAGACTTATAATGATGGGTGCGTTAGATAATCTTGTTAAGGGTGCAGCAGGTCAGGCAGTACAGAATATGAACCTTCTCTTCGGACTTCCAGAGAATGAGGGATTACAGCTTGCACCAATGTTTCCATAATAAATGTACAATAGGAGGATGTTATGAATATAATTAAAGGCGGTGTTACAGCAGCTAAAGGATTCAAGGCTGCCGGATGTGAAGCACAGATTAAATATAAGAACGGAAAGAAAGATATGGCACTTGTATACAGTGATAAGCCATGTGTTACAGCAGGAACATTTACAACTAACAAAGTATTTGCAGCTCCTGTTAAATGGGACAGAAACATTGTATATAATGAAGACTTTGCACAGGCTGTAGTTGTAAACAGCGGTGTTGCCAACGCATGTACAGGTGTTGAAGGAGATAATGCATGTGCAGAAGAAGCAAAGGCAGTTGCAAAGGTTCTTAATGTACCGGAGAATGCAGTACTTATCGGTTCAACAGGTGTTATCGGAATGCAGCTTCCTGTTGACAGAATATGTGCAGGAATTGAAAAGCTTGCTCCAATGCTTGATGATTCATTAGAAGCAGGAACACAGGCAGCAGAGGCAATTATGACTACAGATACAAGAAGCAAGCAGGTTGCTGTAGAAGTAGAAGTTGCAGGTACTAAGGTAACAATCGGTGGTATGTGCAAGGGCGCAGGAATGATTCATCCTAATATGGCAACAATGCTCTGCTACATAACAACAGACTGTGATATCGACAAGGCACTTCTTCAGAAGATGACAAGTGCAATTGTTGATGATTCATTTAACATGATATCAGTTGATGGAGATACATCAACTAATGATACAGCTCTTGTTCTTGCTAATGGAATGGCTGGCAATAAGAAGATTACAGAAGAGGGTGCTGATTATAATGCTTTCTATGAAGGCTTAAGCTATGTATTTACAGAGCTTTCCAAGATGATTGCAGGTGACGGCGAGGGCTGTACATGTCTTTTCGAGGTTCAGGTAAAGGGTGCAACAACTAAGGCAGAAGCCAAGACACTTGCTAAGTCAATTGTTACATCAAGTCTTACTAAGGCAGCAATATTCGGACATGACGCTAACTGGGGAAGAATTCTCTGTGCAATGGGATATTCTGGTGCTGACTTTGACCCTGAAAAGGTTGATATATTCTTTAAGAGTTCAGCAGGTGAGCTTCAGATTGTTAAAGATGGAACTGCTACAGACTACAGTGAGGAGAAAGCAACAGAAATACTTTCACAGAATCCTGTAATTGCTATTGCTGATGTTAAGCAGGGCGATGCAAGCGCTACAGCATGGGGATGTGACCTTACATTTGATTATGTCAAGATAAATGCTGATTACAGAAGCTGATCTGACACAGCATTTTAAAGCAAATATATCTGAATAAATATGAAATGGAGATTATTATGAGCGCAAAAGATATGACAGAGGAACTTATGAAGGCACAGGTGCTTGTTGAGGCACTTCCTTATATTCAGAAGTTTAACAGAAAGATAATTGTAGTTAAGTACGGCGGAAGTGCCATGGTAGATGAAGAACTTAAGAGAAAAGTTATTCAGGATGTTGTTCTTCTTAAACTCGTTGGTTTTAAGCCAATCATCGTTCATGGCGGTGGCAAGGAAATCAGCAAATGGGTTGAAAAGTCAGGCATGACACCTGAATTCAAGAATGGATTAAGAGTTACAGACGAGCCAACAATGGAGATTGCCGAGATGGTTCTTAACAAGGTTAATAAGAGCCTTGTTTCAATGATTGAGCAGCTTGGTGTCAAGGCGTGCGGTATCAGTGGTAAGGATGGCGGCATGTTAAAGGTTGAGAAGAAGTATTCTAAGGGTGAGGATATAGGATATGTTGGTGAAGTGACAGATGTTGACACAACACTTCTTGATTCATTGCTTAAGGACGATTTCCTCCCAGTAATATGCCCTATTGGATATGATGATGATTTTCATGCATACAATATTAATGCAGATGACGCAGCATGTGCAATTGCAAGAGCTGTCAATGCTGAGAAGCTTGCATTCTTAACAGATATCGAAGGTGTATATAAGGATTTTGACGATAAGGATTCACTTATATCTGAGCTTTCTACTTCAGAGGCGAGAACACTTTTAGAGAGCGGAACAATCGGCGGCGGTATGCTTCCTAAGCTTAATAACTGTATAGATGCTATTGAGCATGGTGTATCAAGAGTACATATTCTTGATGGAAGAATTCCACACTGCCTTCTTCTTGAAATATTTACTAACAAGGGTGTTGGTACAGCTATTCTTTCAGATGATGCAGAAAAATTCTTTGATTCAGATAAATAATTGCGAACCGTAAGCGTTGAGGTTATAATATTATATTGGCCCATGTGAAAATGTGTGCTCATAAGAATAGGAAAGTGAGAGTAATCATGAATACACAGCAGATTATAGAAACAGCAGAAGAGAAGCTGATTCATACATACAACCGTTACCAGATAGTACTTGATAAGGGTGACGGAGTAAGACTTTACGATACAGATGGTAAAGAATATCTTGATTTTGGAGCAGGTATAGCAGTATTTGCACTTGGTTATAACAATAAGGAATATAACGATGCATTAAAGGCACAGATTGATAAGCTTATACACACATCTAATTATTTCTATAATGAACCGGCTGTAGAGGCTGCAACAGCACTTACAAAGGCTTCAGGAATGGACAGAGTATTCTTTACTAACAGTGGTACAGAGGCTATTGAAGGTGCAGTCAAGCTTGCAAAGAAATATTATTATGTCAAGAACGGAAAAGCTGATGCAGAGATTATTGCAATGCAGCATTCATTCCATGGAAGAAGTATGGGAGCACTTGCAGTAACTGGTAATAAGCATTATCAGGAAGCATTCGGACCTATGATACCGGGAATTAAGTTTGCACAGTATAACGACCTTGACAGTGTAAAGGAACTTGTTAATGACAAAACTTGTGCTATAATATTTGAGACAGTACAGGGTGAAGGAGGAATTTATCCTGCTACTAAAGAATTTATTGAAGGTGTAAGAAAGTTATGCGATGAGAAGGGAATCCTTCTTATACTTGATGAGATTCAGTGCGGAATGGGAAGAACAGGAAGTATGTTTGCATTCCAGCAGTATGGCGTTAAGCCTGATATCCTTACAGTTGCCAAGGCTCTTGGCTGTGGAGTTCCTGTAGGTGCATTTGCAGCGACAGAGGAAGTTGCGAAGGCATTAGTTCCAGGAGACCATGGAACAACATACGGTGGTAATCCACTTGCATGTGCAGCAGCAACCAAGGTGTTCGAACTTTTTGAGAAGCAGCATGTATTAGATAATGTCAAGGAAGTATCTGCTTACTTTGAAGAAAAGCTTGATGAGCTTGTTGAGACAATAGATGTTGTTGTCGAGAGACGAGGAATGGGACTTATGCAGGGACTTGAGTTATCAGTTAATCCTAAGGATGTAATTGCGAGAGCACTTGATAACGGACTTATTCTGTTCTCAGCAGGAACTAATGTTATAAGATTTGTTCCACCACTTGTAATTACTAAGGCAGATGTAGATGAATGCATAGCTAAGCTTAAGAAATCCTTCTAGAATCAGGAGTTTACTTTATGAAATTAAGAAGATTTATCAGTATGATGCTGATTGTTACCATGCTGACAGTCTTTGCAGGCTGTGGTAATAAAGATGACAGGACACAGGCTGCGAAGAAGCTTAATCTTAGTGGACCTATTACAGTTAATGTCTGGTATAATGACAGTGCATATGAGTCTTATCTTGAATTCGTTGCCAGACAATTTAAGAAATCTAATGAACTGGTGACTGTTAAGCCAGTATATATTGAGGCGGATTCATATATTAATTATATATATGACGAATCGGTAAGGAATAACAATGCATGTGATATATATTTTCTGACATCTGAAGAGATGGAGAAGGCTTATCTTTCAGGTCTTACCTCTGAGAATGATATGTATCCTGAAGTCTATAATGAGAATGTGTATGGTAAGGCTGCAATGACTGCATGTTCGTATGGTGGTAAGTTATATGGTTACCCGGTGTCGTTCAACACTTCATTTCTTGTATATAATAAGAAATATGCAGAAGCAGTTGATACTATAGACCAGATTCGTAATATAAGTGATAATTATCAGATTACAGATGAGAATCAGGATGTTTCAATGGTGTTTGAATGGGATCCTGATTCAATGTTCCTTAATTATGCAGCAGCAGGAGCCTATATTAATATAGGCGGAGTTAATGCAGAGAACAGGGCTGAGGTATCTCTTAATGAGGAAAAGATTAAGAAGGTTCTTACTAAGTACGCTCAGTTAAAAGATGCATTTGGTATTGACAGAAATACAGTAAGTCTTAAAGACTGTGCAGATCTGTTTTCTACTGGAAATATGCTCTATACTGTGCTTGATGCAGACAGTCTTGCAGAGATTAATGTTACAGATGTAGATTATGGAATATGCGAGTATCCTACAATGGGAGATGATATTGATTCTAAGGCAATGTCTGTTACTACGATGGCAGTAGTTAATCCGTACACTAAGAATGTAGATGCATCCAAGGCTGTTGCAAGAGCAATTTCTTATGATTATGCAGATTATCTTGGAAACATGGCTAAGAAAAGCTGTGCAAGGGCGGATTTAAAGGTTAAGAGAGCAGAAAGCTACCAGAAGTTACACCAGATTTATTCTGACTCTGTTGTAAAAGCTAAATATATCGGAGTAGGAGAAGTGTATATGAGATATGAGATTATGCTTCATCAGGTATATGATGGTGGAAATGTTGATACAGCTTACAGTACATTTGCAACAACAATAGAAAAAACAACTAAAAATAATAATGAAAACAGTACGCAGAGTACTAAATAACATTATGAATAAATATCCTGTTATTAACTAATAATTATTCTATGCAGATTAATGGGGAGGTTAGTTAATGGCAGGATTTTTGATTGCAATAATATCAGGTGCACTTATGAGTTTACAGGGCGCATTTAATACAAATGTTACAAAAGCAAGCAGTGTGTGGGTTACGGCAATGTTTGTGCAGTTGACAGCACTGGCGACTTGTGCGATTATGTGGGTAATTGACGGAAGACCTGATATCATGAAGCTGTTTAAGGTTGATAACAAGATTACACTTCTTGGAGGTGTGATAGGTGCATTTATAACATTTACAGTTATAAAAAGTATAAGTGGTCTTGGAATTGCTAAAGCGGAGGTTACGATTGTAGTTGCGCAGATAATTGTTTCGTATCTGCTGGGACTTTTCGGGCTGTTTGGAAGTGAGAAGACTACATTTTCATGGATTAAGCTCATGTCGCTTCTTATTACGGTTGCAGGAGTATGTATGTTTTATTTTCTTGGTAATCCGTCAACGGATTAATATATTATGAATAATTATGATAAATGTCAGAAAAATCTGACAGGAAGGAACAGAATGGAAGATTTATTCAGCGTATGCGGAAAGATACGATTAAGAAAAGGTGAAGGAAGAACCTTAAAGGCAGGCGGTGCCTGGGTATATGATAACGAAATTGAATGGATGTCTGACGGAATAATTGACGGACATCTTGTTGAGGTGCTTGATTTTGATGATTATTTCATGGGAATCGGATTTATTAACAGAAAATCCAAGATTACAGTAAGAATGCTTGCAAGACACACAGATGTTGTTGATGAAGCATTTATTGAGGAGAGAGTAAGGGCTGCAGTTGAGTACAGATTTGACACAGTAGATACCTCTGCCTGCCGTCTTATATTTGGGGAGGCAGATTTTCTGCCGGGGCTTGTTATAGATAAGTACTCAGATGTGCTTGTTGTGGAATCGCTTGCTTTAGGTATTGACAGATTTAAGTCACTTATTGTCGAAAAAGTGAAGGAAATCCTTCATGAAAAAGGCATTGATATCCGTGGAGTATATGAAAGAAGCGATGCCAAAGTCCGTACTCTTGAAGGGATGGAGAGAGTTAAGGGCTTTATTGGTGATGAATTTGACACTAATGTTGAGATAGTTGAGAATGGTGTCCACTACATGATAGATGTTGTGAATGGACAGAAAACCGGGTTCTTTCTTGATCAGAAGTACAACAGACTTGCAATGCAGAAGCTGTGCAAGGACAAGCGGGTATTAGACTGTTTTACCCATATGGGTACATTTGCATTAAATGCAGGAATTGCAGGTGCTAAGGAAGTTACTGGACTTGATATATCAGAATATGCTGTTGAACAGGCGAGAGCCAATGCCAAGCTTAACGGACTTGAGAATACAGTACATTTTAAATGTGCAAATGTATTGGATGAGCTGCCAAAGCTTAACGAAGCAGGTGAGAAATATGACGTTGTAATACTTGACCCGCCGGCATTTACCAAATCGAGGGAAGCTACAAAGAACGCAATCAAGGGCTACAGGGAAATCAATATGAAGGGACTTAAGCTTGTCAAAGACGGCGGCTATCTTGCAAGCTGTTCATGCTCACACTTCATGACACAGGAGCTTCTTACCAAGACTATTAAGGAAGCCGCTAAAGCTGTACATAAAAGACTCCGTCAGGTCGAGTTCAGGACACAGTCACCTGACCACCCAATACTGTGGGAGGCGCAGGAGAGCTATTATCTGAAATTCTACATCTTCCAGGTTGTTGATGAAAAATGATACAGGCATTAATTTAAACTATCCAGGACCGTTCATCTGAGTCTTTTATGATGTTTTGTTATAATTAATTATATGTATCCGCAAACTATTCCGAGTATTGCGGATAAGCATATAATTAAAATTGGATTTAATTTTTTGAATGCTAAAACTACGGATATCAGAAATATAATTAATGATGTATAAAAAGAAATATCAGTAAAAACAGTAGTATTAAACCCATCTGGTATGAAAACGGTTGAACTCATCGAAATTACAGCAGAACCAATCAAACCAACTACAGCAGGTTTTAATCCTGACATACATCCCTTTATGACTATACTTTTTTGAAATTGAATAAAACATTTTGCAACAATAAGAATGATAATAAAGGATGGGAGTATCACTCCGAGTGTTGCACAAAAAGAACCGAAAATACCGCCAACTTCTGCTCCTACATATGTTGCTATATTTACAGCAAATGGTCCGGGTGTACTTTCGCTAACTGCTATAAAATCAATAAGTGACTGTGAATCTATCCAATTATGAGCAATAACTTCATCCTGAATCAATGGTAACATAGCATAACCACCGCCAAAGGTAAATGCACCGATTTTTAAGAAAATATAAAAAAGCTCAAGATAAATCATTAACATTTCCTCCTTAATATGGTAATAGATGTTACTAAACCTAATATTGCACAGCTGATAATTACAATAAGCACATTTACATTAAGTAAGGCAGTAAAAATAAAAGAACATGCCATAATTATATAAGAAATAATATTCTTAGGACATTGAATATACATTGACCAGAGAGCTTTGATAATCAGAGCAAGTACACCAGCTCTGATACCATTAAAGGCATATTGTATGATTTTTATGCTTTGAAATTCTTTAAGTACAAAAGATATAATAAGAATAATCAGGTAGGATGGTATCACAACTCCAAGTGTTGCAAACAGTGCACCCCAAAAACCACAGATACGAAAGCCAACAAAAGTAGCCGCATTAATTGCAATTGGTCCGGGAGTTGACTCGGAGATAGCCACTATTTCAAGAATATCATTATCAGTTATCCAATGCTTCTTCTCAACAATTTCTTTTTGAATCAGTGGTAACATAGCATAACCGCCTCCAAAAGTAAATGCACCTATTTTTATGAAAGTTAAAAAGAGTTGTATAGCTTTTGGAATTTTATTATTCATCGTAAGTCTCCTTCTGCGTGTTGGTGATTGGCATGGAATCTTTCATCTTATCAAGCAGTTCATAAGGAACGAATAAATGTCCCATGCCGGTTCCAAGCTGGATATGTGGTTTATTCTTACCATGATAATCAGAACCGCCGGATATCAGCAGATTTCTTTCAGAAGCAATCCGTCTGATTGATAATTCATCACCCATCTTGTAGGTTGAATATATGGCTTCAATTCCATCAAGTCCGGCAGAGCACATATGGTCAAGCAATTTGTTCATCTGGGCATTGCCAAGATGATATAGAACCGGGTGAGCTAAGATTGCAATACCGCCGGCTTGGTGAATACGTTCAATAGCTTCTGCAGGGTCAACTTTGGCTCTTGGCACAAAACAAGGCTTTCCCTGACCTAAATATCTGTCAAATGCTTCATTCCTATCGCCAACAGCTCCAATTGCAACAAGTCTGTCTGCAAAATGTGCTCTTGTAATTACCGCATCGCCATAGGTCTTTAGCATATCTTCATATGTAATATTAATTCCTATATTCTGGAAGCGTTCACATACCCGCTTATTTCTTTCATCTCTTGAACTTAACTGCCTATTAAGGAATGAATTAAATTCATTGTCGTTATAATCTACAAAAAGCCCGACAACATGTATCTCCGTATTATCATAATTAGTACTTATCTCAACTCCGGGGATAACTTCAAGTTCGTGGCCTGTTTTATTAACATTTTCACATGCTAAAAGAGCTTCCTTAACTCCCATGGTAGTGTCATGGTCGGTAAGAGCAAATGCAGCAAGTCCCTTATCGACTGCCTTATCAACCAGAACAGCAGGAGAATCAGTTCCGTCAGAGCATGTGGAATGAACATGTAAATCTATCTGTTTCATAGTAAGCTCCTATTATAAAATGTAAATATATTCTACCATACTCAGACAACTTATTAAAGTGTAAAACATTTGGCAAAGTGTTTAAAAAATGTTGTAAGAGACGGCATTGTGCGATAAAATAACAGTATATTTTTGGAGGGAGGTTTACTGATGGAAAGACAGTTAGTACCAGGCGGATTTTATAAGCATTTTAAGAATAAGCTTTACCAGGTAAAGTGTGTTGCATATCATTCAGAAACCAAAGAGAAAATGGTGGTATATCAGGCTATGTATGGTGAATATGCTGTGTATGTAAGACCATATGATATGTTCATGAGTGAAGTGGA
>OGOL01003153.1_pt1 | contig 11577 bp, 10 predicted proteins | sample 1552641 | NCBI WGS metagenome assembly OGOL01 (sample SAMEA2580140, study PRJEB22360) | human gut metagenome | biome: human gut; feature: human-associated habitat; material: faeces | place: Denmark | collected 2008/2010 | reverse complement strand
TATCTCTGGCAAACTGTCTTTCACCCTGTACTACATTGATATCAACGGCTGTCTGGTTATCTGCTGCTGTTGAGAAAATCTGGCTCTTCTTTGTAGGAATTGTTGTGTTTCTTTCAATAAGTCTTGTAGCTACACCACCCATTGTTTCAATTGATAATGAAAGTGGAGTTACATCAAGAAGAAGGATATCGCCGGCACCTGCATCACCTGCTAATTTACCACCCTGAATTGAAGCACCAAGTGCAACACATTCATCAGGATTCATCTTCTTTGATGGTTCATGACCTGTTAACTGTTTTACCTTATCCTGTACAGCTGGGATTCTTGTAGAACCACCAACTAATAATACCTTGCTAAGTTCTGATGCTGAAATTCCTGCATCCTTTAAAGCATTCTGTACTGGGATTGCTGTTCTTTCAACTAAATCTCTTGTTAATTCATCAAATTTAGCCTTTGTAAGTGTCATATTTAAATGCTGTGGTCCCTGTTCATTTGCTGTAATGAATGGGATGTTAATTTCAACCTGAGTAGCTGATGAAAGTTTCTTCTTTGCATCTTCTGCTTCAGCTTTAATTCTTTCCATAGCCATCTTGTCACCTGAAAGGTCAATTCCTGTCTTTGACTTAAAGTCTGCTACCATGTAGTCCATAACTTTCTTATCAAAGTCATCACCACCAAGTTTGTTATCACCGTTTGTTGCTAAAACTTCGATTACACCATCACCGATTTCGATAATAGATACATCAAATGTACCACCACCTAAATCGTATACCATAATCTTCTGTTCGCCTTCGTTATCAAGACCATAAGCTAAAGCTGCTGCTGTTGGCTCGTTGATAATTCTCTTAACATCAAGTCCTGCAATCTTACCGGCATCTTTTGTAGCCTGTCTCTGAGCATCGTTAAAATAAGCAGGTACTGTAATAACAGCTTCTGTAACTTTTTCACCAAGGTAAGCTTCTGCATCAGCTTTTAACTTCTGAAGAATCATAGCTGAAATAGCCTGTGGTGTATATTCTTTTCCTGCTACATTTGCCTTGTAATCTGTTCCCATATGTCTTTTAATTGATGAGATTGTTCCTTCTGCGTTTGTAACAGCCTGACGTTTAGCCTGCTCACCAACTAATCTTTCTCCATCTTTCTTAAATGCTACTACTGATGGAGTTGTTCTTGCTCCGTCTGCATTTGTGATAACTGTAGGTTCTCCACCTTCCATAACAGCTACACATGAGTTTGTTGTTCCTAAATCAATACCAATAATCTTTCCCATTTTATTTTCCTCCTAATAACTATATGATTATTTCAAATAAAACTAATTAGCTACTTTTACCATACTGTGTCTTACCACTGTATCTCTGTATTTATAACCTTTCTGTAATTCCTCTGACACAACGTTTTCACCAAGTTCGTCATTGTCTTCATGCATTACAGCGTTGTGAAGTTCAGGATCAAATTCCTTTCCCTTCGCCTCAATTGCTTCAACTCCAATATCTTCAAGAGTCTGAAGTAACTGTTTATATATAAGATTCATTCCCTGTCCTACAGGTGATTCTAAATCTTCTTCACTAAGTGCTGCAACTCCTCTTTCGAAGTTATCAACTACAGGTAAAATCTTTTCAATAATTGATTTTGCGCCTGTTTCAAACATTGCTGTTTTTTCTTTATCACTTCTGCTTCTAAAATTTTGAAATTCTGCAAATAGCCTTTGATATTTATCATTAAGTTCTTCTATTTGCTCATCTCTCTTATCTTTTCGCTTGAAGCCTTTTTTCTTTTTCTTTTCAGTTTTCTCTTCTGAAGTATCTTCTGTTTCCTGTGTTTCCTTGGATTCTTCAGTCTTCTCTTCTGAATTCTCAACTTCTTGGTTCTCTTCCACTGCAGATGCTTCTTCTACATCTACTTTCTGGTTTTCTTCCAAGTCCTTATTTTCCTTTTCCATTGGACTTTCCTTTCTAAATTTATTCTTTGTCGTTAAAGTTTTCATTTAACTGTTCTTTTACAACTCTTAAGGTTTCAACAACCTTTTCATAATCCATTCGCTTTGGACCAATGATACCGATTGTTCCTTTGAAACCATCTTCTAATTCGTAAGTAGCAGTTACAACACTGCAATCCTTCATGGACTGAACCGGACTCTCGTCTCCGATGTAAACCTGAATTCCGGTTTCTTCATCACTTTCGTTAATCAATTCTGTTAGCTGTGACTTTTCTTCCAGTGTGGTAAGAAGCTGACTTGCTCTCTCCTTGTCACTAAGTTCAGGATATTTAAAAATATTTGTTGCACCTGATGTGTAAATCTTCATTTGCTCCTCAGTGGAAATAGCTTCTGTTATTGCCTTAAGCACTTCATTAACCAAATCCTCATATTCCCCTGCCTGTGAAGTCAATGCTGAAATAACACCTAAGTTAATTTCCTCTAAAGCCAAACCTGCAAGTGCTGTATTGAGTGCCACGTTAAGTCTCACTATCATTTCCTGACTTACAACTCTGTCAACATTAACAATCTTATTCACTACATGGTTCTTATCGGAAACCACTGTGCACAACAACTGTTTTTCTTCAAGTACAGATAACTGTATGAATTTGATTTTGTTTCCCTGAGACTTTGGAGAAGAAACCATTGTGGCATAGTTTGTATTGTTTGCTAAAACCTTTGCCATATTCTGGAGAAGTGTCTCAACCTTGTCAACTTTTTCAATTAAAAAGTCTTCCTTCTCGCTAACCTTCTTCTCACGCTCATCTAATTCTGACATCTTATCTTTGAGCATGTGGTCTACATAAAATCGATAACCTTTATCAGTAGGAATTCTACCTGCTGATGTATGAGGCTGAACTATATAACCCATTTCCTCAAGATCAGACATTTCATTTCTGATTGTTGCTGAACTAAGATTCAAATCTGTGTATTTAGAAATTGTTCTTGAGCCAACCGGTTCCCCTGTCTCTAAGTAATTTCTAATTACTGCATCCAGAATCTTTTCTTTTCTTTCATTCAGTTCCATAGATTACTCCTTTCTATGGTTTTAAGATTATTAGCACTCGTGTTGTTTGAGTGCTAACATCTTTTCTATGGTCTAATCTATCACTATCAATATTCTTTGTCAACACTTTATTTTAAAAAGAATTGTAAATTAAATGTAAAAAAAAATTGTCATTATTTTAATACTCTTAAGTCCGTTAAACTATAGAATATTATCCTAACAACAACTTTCTTATTCTCTTTAACATAAACACTTTAATTGATTTTATGTTAATGCTTTATATTTTCTTATTTTCTTTGTTCTTATGTAAGACCATAAAGCAAGAATTACTCTGCTACATAAACAATTCCGTATGCTTCAGGTCCGATGTGTGTACCAATTGTTGGTCCAATCTGTAATCTGTCTGAAACTTCAATATTAGTTTCTTTCAATCTGTCTGTAAAAGTTTCATTATTTACAGTTCCAATTGAATATATGCTGTAAACCGGGAAGTCTGTATTAATTGTGTCGTTTGAAATCAACTTCATAATATCATTTAAAGCTTTTTTCTTTCCAATGCTCTTTGCCTTAATACCTACTTTTCCATCTTCTGTAAAATAAATTAAAGGTTTTATTTTTGCAATTGTGCCAATTCCTGCTTCGATTTTTGACAAGCGACCACCTTTATACAAATTATCCAATGTATCAAGCACTGCATACATTCTAACCTTTGGCTGAATTTCTTTAATAGCCGCAACTATTTCTTCTGCTGTCTTGCCACTGTCTCTTAACTGTATGCCATAGTCAACCAAAACCTTAATAACAAAAGTAGCTGATAATGAATCAACTATATGTATCTTATCATATTCAACCATGTTCTTAGCTAATGTGGCACTTTGAATCAAGCCACTTAAACCTGATGAAAGTAAAATACATATAAGCTCGTCTCCATCTGCCTTAATTTTTTCAAATATGTCAATAAAATCCTGTGGTGATGGCTGAGCTGTTTTAGGGAACTCATCTGATTCCTGTGTTAATTTATAAAATTCATCCTTAGAAATTTCACCGTCTCTAAAACTCTTATCTCCTACACTAATCGCTATTGGTATGTACTCTATCCCTTTTCCCTGTAACTGTTCTTTATCATAATCAGAACCTGAGTCAATTAAAAATTTTATCATTCTGCATCTCCTTTTAACCAAAACAAAAGCTGTTCACAATAGTTTACTTTATGAACAGCTTGTATTTTGTACTTTACTACACATTTGCAATTTAGTCAAATTTTTATTATTTTACAATCATCTCTTCAATATCTTCAAATGTATTAGCAACGCTATACACTCTTGATAAATCGCAGTGGAACATTCCCTGTTCCTTCATTTCATCCATAAATTTAAGTAATGTATCATAAAAACCATTGTGGTTAAAAATAATTACTTTTCCTTCAATCATATACTTTTCGATTAATACAATTGCTTCAAATAACTCATCCATTGTTCCAACGCCACCTGGTAAAACAATGAACACGTCAGCTTCCGATTCAAAATGTCCTTTGCGCTCAGCCATTGAATCACAAACAATTTCCTTATCACATCCTTTGAACACGTTCATATCCTTAAATGCCTTTGGATATACACCTGTTATGTAAGCACCTCCGTCGTGCATTCCTCTTGCCATATATCCAAGTGTACTATCTGCACCGCCTCCATAAATAAGGTCGTACTTTTCTCCTAACTTCTTTCCCATATCATAGTATGGTTTTAACTTTTCTTCTGAAACGTAAGGTGAGAATGATCCGTAAATGCATATTGTTTTTCTGTCCATAATAATCCCTCTTTTCCGTTTGTAATTTATAATATGTTTTATATTATACTATCTATTCCAAAAGAATCAAAGAATTTTCTGAGTTGCAATCCAATCTTGTATAACTTACACGAAACATAACAATCTTACACAAAGTCACAGTAATCTTACAACAAAAACTGAGACATTGCATAATTGCTTAGATCCACACCTCTTTTAGTTAAACGCACGTTGTCACCATTGACTTCTATAAGTCCCTGCTGCACTAATTTTTCTGTTACCTCTCCGTACACGCTGTCGTATTTTCTGTCAAATGCCTGATGAAATTCTTCTTTTGAAATTCCGTCAATCATTCTAAGTCCCAAAAACATAAATTCTTCTTTTTTATCTTTTTCTGTTAAACGCTGGATTTTTCCTTCTATTACAGAAATGGCATCCTCTGTTATATCCCAGATGTCATCCTGATAAATAAAACTGTCGCCGTAAAAATCACTATCTGTATCTTTGCCATCCAAAAGCAAACTAATGTATTTATCAATATCTTCGGTATTACTGTATCTGCTGTCGTTATACAAAGAAGCCGCGCCAAGACCAAAGCCCAAATAATCCACTCTCTTCCAATAACCTATATTATGCCTGCACTGAAATCCCGGCTTGCCATAGTTTGATATTTCATAATGTACATATCCGTTTTCTTCCAGCATTTTTTCAGTTAAATAATACATTTCTCTCTCAGCATCTTCATCCGGCAAAATATTAATATTTTTGCTTTCCGCCTCCTGGACTCTTTCCTGAAGTGGCGTTCCATCTTCAACAATAAGGCTGTAAGCGGAAATATGCTCCGGCTCCAATGCCAGCACTCTTTCCAACGTATATTTGTAACTTTCAACTGTCTGTCCCGGTAAAGCACTCATTACGTCCACATTGATGTTTTCAAAGCCTGCTTTTCTTGCCAACTCATAACTTTCTTTGAACTTTGTAAAATCGTGAATACGACCTATGCTTCTAAGTTCCTGATTATTTGCAGACTGAAGTCCAAAACTGATTCTGTTAATTCCTGCCTCTTTGTAACTACTTAATTTTGATTCTGTTACAGTTCCGGGGTTACACTCAATAGTAATCTCGACATCATCAGATAACTGACAGTTATTTTTTACCGCCTCCATAATTTTTGTAATAAAATTTTCCTGCAAAATTGACGGCGTTCCACCGCCTATGAAAACACTTGTAACAACTCTGCCTTCCATCTTTTCTTTGCTTAATTCTATCTCTCTAACCAAAGCATTTACATATTCTCTTTTTGTACCTTCGTCCATGCTCATTGATAAAAAATCACAATAATCACACTTTCTCACGCAAAAAGGAATATGAATATATATTTCCAACTGCTTACTGTTCATTTCTTTTCCTTCCTTACAATATAACTAATGCCAAAGAAAACTAACATCTAGTATTCTTTGGCACTGTAAAAATTCTTATAATCACAAATACATATTTCTATATATTCTATTCTTCGTCTAATTTTAAAACTGCCATAAATGCACTCTGTGGAATTTCTACGTTTCCAACCTGACGCATTCTCTTCTTTCCTTCCTTCTGTTTTTCAAGAAGTTTTCTCTTACGGGAAATGTCACCACCATAACATTTTGCCAATACGTCTTTTCTCATTGCCTTAACAGTTTCTCTTGCAATTACCTTGCTACCAACTGCTGCCTGAATTGGAACTTCAAACAACTGTCTTGGTATTTCCTTCTTTAATTTCTCGCACATCTTTCTTCCACGCTCATAAGCTGATGCTTCAGGAACAATAAATGATAAGGCATCCACTTCTTCTTTATTAATAAGAATATCAAGCTTAACTAACTTAGCCTGTTCATAGCCTTTCAATTCATAGTCAAAAGAAGCATAACCTCTTGAACGTGACTTTAATGCATCAAAAAAATCATAAATAATTTCATTTAATGGAATATCGTATTTAAGGAGTGCTCTTTGTCCTTCTACATATTCCATGCTAATATATGTTCCTCTTCGTTGCTGGCAAAGTTCCATAATGGCACCGATAAATTCTGTTGTAACCATTATCTCTGCACTAACAATAGGTTCTTCCATATAAGCTATTTCACTTGGATCAGGAAGGTTTGTTGGGTTAGTAAGTTCAATTATCTCACCGTTTTCCTTGTATACCTTGTAAATAACAGATGGTGCTGTAGTAACCAGGTCAAGTCCATATTCTCTCTCTAGTCTTTCCTGAATAATTTCCAAATGGAGCAAGCCTAGGAATCCGCATCTGAAACCAAAACCTAAAGCGATTGATGTTTCAGGTTCAAATTTCAAAGCTGCATCATTTAACTGTAATTTTTCTAAAGCATCTCTTAAATCAGGATACTTTGCTCCATCAGCCGGATACAAGCCACAATAAACCATTGGCTGAACTTCCTTGTAACCCGGAAGTGGCTTATCACATGGGGCATCCGCATTTGTAACTGTATCACCTACTTTTGTATCTGACACATTTTTAATGCTGGCTGTTATGTAGCCTACCATTCCTGCCGGTAATTCATCACAAGGAATAAACTGACCTGCGCCAAAATATCCAACTTCTACAACATTTGCCACTGCACCTGTTGCCATCATTTTTATATTCATTCCCGGCTTTACAGTACCTTCCTTAATACGGCAAAATACAATTACACCTTTGTAGGAATCATATAAGCTATCAAATATTAAAGCCTGTAAAGATGCATTTGAATCACCTGTAGGTGCCGGTATATTTTTTACAATTGCCTCTAATACATCCTCACAGTTTAAACCTGTTTTTGCAGAAATAAGAGGTGCATCTTCTGCCTCAAGGCCAATAACATCTTCGATTTCAGCTTTTACCCTGTCAGGATCTGCTGATGGTAAATCTATCTTGTTAATAACCGGAAACACTTCCAAGTCATGGTCTAATGCCAAATAAACGTTTGCCAAAGTCTGTGCCTCAACGCCCTGTGCCGCATCAACTACCAACACTGCACCATCACATGCTGCCAAACTTCTTGAAACCTCATAGTTAAAATCCACATGGCCCGGTGTATCAATTAAATTGAAAATATATTCCTCGCCATCTTTTGCCTTATAAACAGTACGAACTGCCTGAGACTTAATTGTAATGCCTCTTTCTCTTTCAAGTTCCATATTATCAAGAACCTGAGCCTGCATTTCCCTGTTTGTTAAAAGACCTGTCATTTCAATTATTCTGTCTGCCAAAGTTGATTTACCATGGTCTATATGAGCTATAATACAAAAATTTCTAATTTTACTCTGATCAATATGTGCCACTTTTTCCTCCAATTACTTAGTAAGATTATCAATTACAAACTGATATATTTTTTGACTGTTGTTCATTGCTTCCCAATTAGTACACATCTTAGATGCCATGTGCTTATCAGGGGTTGAAATATTCAGCTCAATTAACGTGCTGTCACCTTCTTTTACCTGACAATGTACCACATAGTCTCCATTAGAAGCCCTGTAATAATCAGACACCGTACCTACTTCGTTTCTAAGTTCGTATCTGTTGTCAACCAAAAACATATCTATATCATCAATAACCTGGTTAGGTATTTTGTTCTCGAAGAATTTAAGACTCTCTCTTCCCTCTGATGATAAATGGTAATATGATGTATTTCTATTTACATTTGAAAAAACAAACCCATCCTCAATAAGTTCATTAATTGCTTTCTGCACAGCAAAATAATTTGTATATTCATTTTCCAAAAAGAATTGTGCAATCTGTGAGTTAGTCAATGGAAATTCTACTTTATTTAACATATGCATAATCATTAACTTGTATAAAGTTTCCGTTTCTATTGCCATATTCTACTCCTCTACTGTACCTTTTGCTAATTCTTCTATAACCTGTAAAATTTCTTCTTTTCCCTGCTTTGTCTGAGCTGAGAATGGTAAAATCTTTGTTCCCGGAATTACGTTTAATCCCTGACGAATCATTTTGATGTTCTTCTGAACCTGACTTCTTTTTATCTTGTCTAACTTAGTTGCTATAATAATCGGTTCATAGCCGTTTGCCAAAATCCACTCATACATATTAACGTCATTCTTTGATGGCTCATGTCTTATGTCTATTAACAAAAACACTGCCTGCAACATTTGTGAAGTATGAAGATAATTTTCAATCATCCTACCCCACTTTGCTTTTATTTCCTTAGACACGCTGGCATAACCATACCCCGGTAGGTCTACGAAATACATTTCCTTATTTACATTGTAAAAATTAATTGTCTGAGTTTTTCCCGGCTGAGAAGATGTTCTAGCCAATGCTTTTCTATTAACCAAACCATTTATTAATGATGATTTTCCTACATTTGACTTTCCTGCAAAAGCAATTTCCGGCATTGTATTTTCCGGTAATTTACTTGTTATTCCACAAACTGTTTCCAATTCAACATTTTTAACTATCATCTTCTCTCCTATCTTTCACTGTAAATCAAATTCTAAACTAATGCAATCTTTATAACATCATCCATTGTTTCAGCCAGAACAATTTTCATTCCGCCTGTTATCTCTTTTGATATTTCTTCAAGCATTGATTTGTTCTTCTTAGGTACTACTACAATCTTAATACCTGCGTTCTTTGCTGCCAATAACTTTTCTTTTAATCCACCAATTGGCATAACCTTCCCTCGTAAATTAATTTCACCGGTCATTGCAACTTTACAGTTCACTTCTCTGTTTGTAACAGCCGAAAGTATTGCTGTTGCCATGGTGATACCTGCTGACGGCCCATCCTTTGGCACTGCCCCTTCCGGAACATGAATATGTATGTCATATTTTTCAAAGTAATCATCTGCCACGCCATACTTACCTGCAATACTTCTTACATAAGAAAGTGCAATCTGTGCAGATTCTTTCATAACATCGCCTAACTGACCTGTTAATTTCAACTGACCCTTGCCAGGCATTGTGTTTACTTCGATTTGTAAAGTTGTTCCACCAACTGCTGTCCAGGCAAGTCCTCTTACAATACCAATATCATTCTTTTCATTAGCCTTGTCATCGTCAAAAATCTTTCTGCCAAGATATTTTTCAATATTCTTTGAAGTAACCTTTAAACGCTTTTTGTTGTTTTTGATAATAAGACCTGCTGCCTTGCGACAAATCTTTGAAATTTCTCTTTCTAACTGTCTTACACCTGCTTCTCTTGTATAGTAGCGGATAATACTGTTAATTGCTTCATCTGTGATGGATAACCAGCTTTTCTTTATACCATTTTTTTCAAATTCTTTACTAATTAAATGTTCCTTGGCAATATGGAATTTTTCGTTTTGAGTATAACCTTCAATTTCTATTATTTCCATTCTGTCAAGTAAAGGTCTTGGAATTGTGCCTGCGTCGTTAGCTGTTGCCACAAATAAAACCTTTGATAAATCAATTGGTATTTCAGCGTAATTATCTCTAAACTTTGAGTTCTGCTCTGAATCCAACACTTCTAATAAGGCTGACGCCGGATCTCCATGAACTCCCTGTCCCATTTTATCTATTTCATCAAATTAAAGGATTAGAACTTCCTGCCTGCTTTAGTCCTTTAAGGATTCTACCTGGCATTGCTCCTAAATATGTTTTACGGTGTCCGCGAATTTCTGACTCATCACTAACACCACCTAATGATATTCTAACATATTTCTTGTTAAGTGCCTCTGCAATTGATTTTGCAATACTTGTCTTACCTGTTCCTGGAGGTCCCACAAGACAAATAATCGGTGCCTCACCCTTTGCCATAGTCAATTGTCTTACAGCTAAAAATTCTAAAATTCTTTCTTTAACTTTTCCTCTGCATTCTGCAGATTGGGATTTTCTTCTGTTTCATTGTTCCATGGCAAATCTAACATTGTTTCCAAATAGGTTCTAATAATGTTACCTTCTGCCGGATTACCCATGGCTGATTTATATCTTGAAAGTTCTTTTAATAATTTTTCTTTAACACTGTCATCTGCGTTTAAATTATTAATCTTCTCTTCAAGCTGATCTGTTTCTGCGTCAAAGTCATCCCCTAATTCTTCTTTGATAATCTGCATCTGTTCGCGAAGAATATGTTCCTTCTGACTTTTTTCTAAACGCTGTTTAACTTTTTCTATAATCTCATTTCTAACCTGTGCAACTTCATTTTCTTTTGCAAGGAACGAATATATAGTAGTAAATTTATCTTCAATACTGTTCTGTTCCAAGTATTCCTGTTTTAATTTATATCCTACTTTTATTCTCATTAAAATCTGGTTCATTAGAGTTTCAATATTACTAATATCTAACAAACCTCTTAAACTTGAAGGAGATAATTCTCTTACCTTACCCTCGAATAATTTTAAAGTATCTCTTAATTCTCTAACATAAGCTTCTTCCTGCGCCTCTGTTAAAGTATTTTTATCTTCTTCTATAATTGAAACTTCCCCGGCAAAATGTCCATCAGCCATGTATAAAGACTGTATTTCTCCTTTGGCGTTTGCCTCCACCATAACTCTTACCACGTCATCGGGAAGTTTATTTAACTGCTTTACAACTACAACTGTTCCAACCTTGTATATACCATCAAAACCCGGTGTGTCTTCCACCGGGTCTTTTTGTGCAACAACAAACAATTCTTTATCGTCAATCATTGACTCTTCTGCTGCTGCAATTGATGCTTTTCTGCGAACGTCAAAATGAACAGTTGTTCCCGGTATAATAGTAAGTCCTCTTAATGGTATAACCGGAAAAGTTTTTAAGTTCTCTGACATGTCTTCTCCTTGTAATAGCAACTTAAATGTGGCTAATTATTTCT
>OGOL01003141.1_pt1 | contig 11629 bp, 10 predicted proteins | sample 1552641 | NCBI WGS metagenome assembly OGOL01 (sample SAMEA2580140, study PRJEB22360) | human gut metagenome | biome: human gut; feature: human-associated habitat; material: faeces | place: Denmark | collected 2008/2010 | reverse complement strand
TCGGCGACGATCGGCACCGGAGACTCGGCACAAATCGTGCGAAAGCCCTCGAGCGCAGCCTCGGTAGGCACGCTCACGCGAACAACATCGCAACCCGCCTGGGCAAGCGCACACACTTGCGCAAGCGTCGCCTGGGCATCGGCGGTATCGGTGCAGGTCATGGACTGAACCACGACCGGCGCGCCGCCGCCGATCTGCACGCCGCCCACATGCACGGGGCGCGTCAGCTCGCGCGGCAAAGAATGGGATAAAGACAATCCAAACACTCCCCTACAGAATAAATCGAAGGATGTCGGAACGAAGCATATAGACAAACAGCAGTGCGAAGAGCGCGATGCCCACATAGCTCACAATCGTCTGAACCTTGAGAGGTAGCTCGCGACCCGCAATCTTTTGAATGATCTCGATGACCAGCTTGCCGCCGTCGAGCGGGGGGATGGGTAGCAAGTTCATAAAACCCAGCGAGAAGGAGATGAGCGCGGCAAACGACAGGAACGTTACGGGGCCGGCAGCAGCCGCCTGAGAGGACATGACGCTGATGCCCACGATCGAGGAGGACTGGTCGAGAATCTCCATCGTATGCTGCGGCTGGAGTAGGCGTAGCACGCCCTCCGCCGTCTGCGCGACATAGGAGAAGGACAGGCGAGCCGACGTGATGGGGTCTAAACGGACCACCTGCGTAGAGGCATACACACCTAGGCGCTCATCCTCTTTGAGCGCAACCGAGGTCGAATGCTGCTTGCCGTCGCGCTCATACTCGATGGCGATATCGTCCTTACCGGCGGCCTTGCCAATAGCATCGTAGACGTCCATCCAAGTGGAACATGAGACACCGTCAACCGAAAGGATCGCATCACCGGCCTCGATACCCGCCTTGGCGGCAATAGACCCCTCGTCAACCTGACCGATCACGTTGGTATCCATCGGCACGGTGACACCCGCAATGGAATAGATACTCATAAGGAGCAAAAAGCCCGTCAAGATATTGACAATAATGCCCGCGAGCAGCATAAAGGCGCGCTTGAGAAAGCCCTGGCCAAGATAGGTGTGCGAACGTTCTTGCGCAAGGAACTCGGCCTCGCCGCACGGCAGCTCCCACACATCGCCCTCGGCAGTCGCATGTTCGCGATCGAAACGACGGCCATCAAAAGTGGTGTAGCCCGCCGCGTCTCGCGGCAGCGTCTGATACTTGGTGGGATAGTAGCTCGGCGAGGGCTGCTCCCCTTCCTCATACCAGGGCGCGATGGAGCCCCAACCCAAGAGCAAGGCACATGTCTCGAGCACATCCTCCTCGGACAGTTCGAGCTCGGCGGCAAGGTCGGCCACGGTCACGCGACCATGACGATAGATCGCCGCGAGCACGCGATCGGCGCACGAGACATCGGTCGGATCCATACCGCAGATGGCAGCGTAGCCACCCAGCAGCAGCGGGGTCACGCCAAACTTGGTGCCGATACGACGCGACGTGTGGTGGATATCAAAGCGACACGGCAGGCCCAAAAAGAACTCGGTTACCCGGACGCCACAGGCACGCGCCGCCAAAAAGTGGCCGCCCTCGTGCAAAAACACGAGGACGGAAAGCATCAGCAGGCCCCAAAAGACCGATGAGAGAACGCTCAGAACAGTATCCATAAAACGAAAAAGCAATCCTTATGGGTTAAGAACGGGCTGCGGCGAGCACCTGCGAGGCCTTTTCACGCGCCCACGCATCGATTTCACGAAGCTGCTCAAACGAATCGACTGCCTGCATATCGTGGGCATCCATGCAGGATTCCACAATACGATCGATATCGGTAAAGCTGCAGCCATCGTGCAGGAAGGCATCGACGGCGACCTCGTTGGCGGCATTGAGCACGCACGGCATGGTGCCACCCGTCTTGCCGGCACGCTCGGCCAGTGCCAGACAGCGGAAGGTATCCATGTCGGCAGCATCAAACGTGAGCTGCCCCAGCTCGCGAAAATCGATACGAGGCGCCGGGGTATCCCAACGCTCGGGATACGAGAACGCGAACTGGATGGGAATACGCATGTCGGAAGCACCGAGATGCGCCATCACAGAGCCGTCGGCGAACTCGACCATAGAGTGAATCTTGGACTGACGCTGCACGACCACGTTAATGAAATCGAGGTCGCAGTTAAACAGATGCATGGCCTCAATGCGCTCCAGGCCCTTGTTCATGAGGGTGGCGGAGTCGATGGTGATCTTGGCACCCATGGCCCACGTGGGATGTGCGAGGGCATCGGCACGCGTCACGCGGTCGAGCTCGTCGCGCGTGCGGCCAAAGAACGGACCGCCCGAGCAGGTGAGCCAAATACAATGAGCCTCGCGCGGATTCTCCCCCAGATAGCACTGGAAGATGGCGGAGTGCTCAGAGTCGACTGGAATAAGCTGGCCCGGTTGCGCCAACGGCATAAGCAAGTCGCCACCGACGACGAGGGACTCCTTGTTGGCAAGGGCAAGGCGCTTATTTGAGGTCAAGGCCACATGGCTCGCCTCGAGACCGGCGGCGCCCACAATAGCGACAAGCACACAGTCGACATCATCGCGACATGCGAGCTCGCAAACCGCTTGCGCGCCTACACCGAGCTTCGTTCCCTCGGGCAACTCCTGCAGCACGGCGTCATCGCCATGAGCGACATCGGCCACGGCAACCGCCGGAACCGAGAACTCGCGGGCAGCGGCAACGAGCTCGGAGGTACTGGAGTTAACGGACAGCGCCGTCACCTGTAGTCGATCGGCATGCTGACGGCACACATCGAGCGCCTGGGTGCCGATAGAGCCCGTACAGCCCAGGATGGCAACACGGAGACGTCCATCGGAGCCATACGTCGTCTGGAAGGACATTACAGCACGCCTCCGATCATCAGCATCAGCTGCGCGGTGATGCAGCCGAAGATAAGCGAATCGCTACGATCGAGCATGCCGCCGTGGCCCGGGATAAGGTTGCCGGAATCCTTGACGCCCACACCGCGCTTGATGCGCGACTCGATAAGGTCGCCGATAACGCCCAGAATGGACACGACCACGCCGCACAGCAGCGCATAGGGCAGGCTGAGCTTGTAGAAATGCGTCGCCCACAGGATGAGCCAAATCAAAACCGAGCCCAGGATGCCGCCGGCAAACCCCTCCCAGCTCTTTTTGGGAGAGATCTTAGGAACCATCTTGTGCTTGCCGATACGGCTACCCACGATGTAGGCAAACGAGTCAGAGACCCAAAGTGACGCGCAAACGCCCACCGAAAGCAGGGCGCCGGCAAAACCGGGAACGGCATCGCGCAGCAGCACGATAGCCGACAGCATAAAGCCAGTGTAGATGGGACCCATGAGCGTCACGGCCACATCAGAGATGCGGGTACGCGGCGACCAGACATACCAAATGCCCACAGCGAGCATCAGGGCAAAAAGCAGGGCATTCAGCAACATCGAATCGCCCAACGCCGACAGCGGAAAGAGTACGGCGGCAGCGATACCCATGCGCTCGTTAGCCATCTTGCCATCGAGCCTTGTCATACGGAAAAACTCATAGCAGCACAGACCGCTCATGACAGAAACAAAGATGGCCGTGGGCACGATACCCAAAACCAGGCACAGGATAAAGACAACGGCGTAGACGATACCGGGGGCGGCACGGGTAATAAAGCCCGCAAGCCACGAACCGGTGCCATTCTTCGCTGCAGGCGCTCCCGCAGCGACAGCCTTGCGCTCAGATGTCTTGGGAGCAGTTGCCTTGGGACGATCGGACACGATTAAGCCTCCTCGGTCTTGCTCAGACCACCAAACCTACGGTCACGGCCCTGATAGGCCAAAATGGCGTCGACAAGGCCCCAACGATCAAAGTCGGGCCAATAGGTATCGGTGACGTAGAATTCGGAATAAGCCACCTGCCACAGCAGATAGTTCGAAAGGCGCAGCTCACCAGAGGTGCGAATCACAAGCTCAGGATCGGGAAGGCCGGCGGTATAGAGGTGGGAAGCCACCATGTCGTCATCAATTGCGGCAGGATCGATCTTACCGGCGGCAGCGTCGAGTGCGATCTGACGGACAGCGCGGGTAATCTCGGCACGCGCGCCGTAGTTGACGGCAAGCGCCAGCGTCATGCCGGTGTGATTGGCGCACTCGGCAAGACCGCGTTCAAAAACGTCGCGGGTCTTCTTGGGCAGCGCGGAAATGTCACCCAAAAAGACAACGCGCACGTTTTCGCGCTTCAGAAGCGGCAGCTCGTCGATAAACGTCTTGGCAAACAGGTGCATCAAGACGTTGACCTCATGCTGCGGGCGGTTCCAGTTTTCGGTAGAAAACGCATAGGCAGAAAGCACGTCGACGCCCAGACGCACGCAAGCGGTAATAATCTCGCGAAGGGAGACGATACCCGCCTTGTGGCCCTCGGTGCGTGCAAGACCGCGCGATGTGGCCCAACGACCGTTGCCGTCCATAATGCACGAGATATGGTGCGGAATGTTATTGAGGTCAAGGTCGGAAAAACCGACGCCCGCAGGGGCGTCGGCAAAGTACTCGACCAGTTTATGCTCGTCGTATTGCACCTTAGATCTCCATGACCTCGGCTTCTTTTTCCTTCAGAAGCTCCTCGACCTTGGCGACATACTCATCGGTGTGCTTCTGGACCTTGGCCTGCTCGCGACGGACATCGTCCTCGGTGAGCTCCTCATCGCGCTCGAGCTTGTTGTTGAAGTCACGACGGATGTTACGGATAGACACCTTGGCCTGCTCGGCGTACTCGCGGCACTCCTTGACGAGCTCGCGACGGCGTTCCTCGGTGGGAGCCGGGAACGGCAGACGAACGACGGTGCCATCGGAGTTGGGGGTAATACCCAGATCGGAAGCGCCGATGGCCTTGACGATAGCGTTGATGAGTGCCTTGTCCCACGGCTCGATGAGCAGCATGTGGGCCTCGGGGGTCTTGACGGCGGCAACCTGCGTGACCGGCGTGGGAACACCGTAATAATCGACGGTGATGTCGGACAGAATGTTGGCATTGGCGCGGCCGGTACGGACCTTGGAGAAGTTATGCTTGAGGGACTCGAGCGACTTGTCCATGTGGGCGGTGATGTTCTCTGCCATGCTTAATCCTCCTGATAGACGAGCGTGCCGACGGGCTCACCCGAAAGCGCGCGCTTGACGGTGTCCTCGCCATCGATGTTGAGGACCAAAATCGGCATACGGTTGTCCTGGCACAGTGCCGTAGCCGTGGAATCCATAACCTGCAGGCCGCGGACGAGAACCTCGTGATAGGTAATCTTGTCAAAACGGACGGCATCAGCGCACTTGACGGGATCCTTGTCGTAGATGCCGTCAACCTTGGTGGCTTTAATCAGAATCTCGGCGCCGATCTCGCACGCACGAAGAGCCGCGGCGGTGTCGGTCGTAAAGTACGGATTGCCCGAACCGGCGGCAAAAATAACGACGTTGCCCTTGGAAAGGGGGTTGATGGCGCGACGGCGAATATAGGGCTCGCAGATCTCGTTCATCTGGATAGCGCTCATCACGCGGCAGGGAACATCGTTATGCTCGAAGGCATCCTGCAGGGCGAGCGCGTTCATAACGGTTGCCAGCATGCCCATGTAGTCGGCCTGAGCACGCTCCATGCCACCGGCAGCGCCGGCCATGCCGCGGAAAATATTGCCGCCGCCGACAACGACGCCGACCTCATGACCAACGGCGAGCAGCTCCTTGACCTGCTTGGCAAGATGGTCGGTAACCTTGGGGTCGATGCCATATTGGCCGTCGCCCATCAGTGCTTCGCCAGAAAGCTTAAGAAGCACGCGTTTATATCGGATGTCGGACAAAGCGATCCTCCTTTAGATTGAACTCTCAACATTCTATCAAAGGCTCTAAGAAGAGCCATGAAAAAGCAGGCTGTGAGTAAAACCCACAGCCTGCTCATTACCAGCTACAAGAGCTTATTTACTCGCCACGGACCAGACGGTCAAAGGCAACGACGGTAATGGTGTCGCCGAGCTCCTTGGAGACCTGCTCAGCGTACTTCTTGATGGTGAGGGAGCTGTCCTTGATGAACTCCTGCTCGGTGAGCACGGACTGCTTGTAGAACTTCTCCAGACGGCCGACAGCCATCTTCTCCTGAATGGCCTCGGGCTTGCCGGACTCGGCAGCCTGAGCCATGTAGATCTGCTTCTCGTGCTCGACGGTCTCGGCCGGAACCTGATCGCGGGTAGCGCAGATCGGGGCAACGGCGGCAACCTGAAGGGCAACGTCGTGAGCGAAGGTCTTGAAGGACTCAGCCTGAGCGGTCTCGACCTTCTCGAAAGCAAACTCGACGAGGACGCCGATCTTACCACCCATGTGGATGTAAGAAGCGAGCGCGCCGTTCTCAGCCTTACGGGCAGCGAAGCGGGAGATCTTCATGTTCTCGCCCATGATGTGAATCATCTCGGTGAGCTCGGAGGAAACAGTCTCCTCGCCCATCGGCTTCTCGAGCAGAGCGTCGACGTCAGCAGGCTCGGTGGTAGCGACAACCTCAGCGACCTTGGAAGCAAAGCCGGTGAACTTGGCGTTGGAGCCAACGAAGTCGGTCTCGCAGGAGAGCTCGAGCAGAGCGCCGGTCTTGCCATCCTCGGAGACGAACGCGGCAACAGCGCCCTCGTTGGTCTCACGGCCAGCCTTCTTGGCAGCCTTGGCAAGGCCGTTCTTACGCAGAACGTCGACAGCGGCGTCCATGTCGCCGTCAGCCTCGACGAGAGCCTTCTTGCACTCCATCATCGGGGAGTCGGTCATCTCGCGGAGCTGCTTGACCATAGCGGCGGTAATCTGGGCCATTGTGGTTCCTTTCAAAGAGATGAAAAAGAATTAACTAAGACTGATTTACTCGGCCTTGGGCTCAGCGGCCATCTCGGCCTCGGAGACCTGCTCCTTGCCGGAGCCAGCGAGGCAGGCGTCAGCCATGAGCTCGCACATAAGGGTGACAGCGGAGATAGCGTCATCGTTGCAGGGGATGCCGTACTCGACCTCGTCGGGATCGGAGTTGGTGTCGATCAGAGCGACGACGGGGATGTTCAGGCGCTGGGCCTCCTTGATGGCGTTCTCCTCGCGCTTGGTGTCGATGACGAAGAGAGCCTGGGGCAGACCCTTCATGTCGCGGGCGCCACCGAGGTTGGTCTGGAGCTTGGTGAGCTCCTTACCGAGCACAGCCTGCTCCTTCTTGGGGAGCACTGCCATGCGGCCGTCCTCGACCATGGCCTCGAGCTCCTCCATGCGGTTGATGCGGGAGCGGATGGTGACGAAGTTGGTCAGCATACCGCCGAGCCAACGCTGGTTGATGTAAGGCATGTTGGCGCGCTCAGCAGCGTTCTTGACGGCCTCCTGAGCCTGCTTCTTGGTGCCGACGAACAGCACGTTGCCACCCTTGGCGACGTTCTTGACGAAGGTGTAGGCCTGGTCGGCGTCGAGGATGGTCTGCTTGAGGTCAAGGATGTAGATGCCGTTGCGCTCACCGAAGATGAACGGCTTCATCTTGGGGTTCCAGCGACGGGTCTGGTGACCGAAGTGGCAGCCGGCCTCGAGCAGGGTGCGGATATTAATCTTGGTAGCCATGTTAAACCTCCTGTGGTTTGCCTCCGCGCGGGGTCATCCTCCAAAACCAACCCGGACATGTGCTACCAAAGCCCGGGCACCACGGTATGAAGTAGCCGCGCGTGCGTGATAAAAACATGTTGCCGTGAAGCAACCCGATGAATGATAGCAGGAATGCATCTTCCTGCCAACCCGCAATCAAAACCACACACCTGAGTGTGGCGCTGGACGTCCCAGCCACTATTCGCCGCGGGGATGGGCTTGAGCCACGGCACGTTTGAGCCGATCGGGCGTGAGATGCGTGTAGATTTGCGTCGTGGACAGGCTCGCATGACCCAGCAGCTCTTGAACCGAGCGCAGGTCCGCACCGCCCTCGAGCAAGTCGGTCGCAAAGGTATGGCGCATCGCATGCGGGGCAATGTCGGCCGGAATGCCGGCGAGCGTCGCCAGCGTATGGAACCGCCGCCTGAGCATGGCGGCGCTCATGCGATTGCCGCGCGCCGATAAAAGCAGCGGATGCGGCCCGGTAGCGAGGTCACGGTGCTTTGCCTGAGCGAGCAACTCCGGCCTCCCCTCCTCAATATAGAGACGCGTCGCCTCGAGTGCGCGACGATACAGAGGAACGATGCGCTCCTTGCTCCCCTTGCCCCACAGGCGCAGCGTGCGTTCGGACCAAGCGATGGACTCCACATTGAGTGCTGCGAGCTCAGAGATACGGGCGCCGGATGCATAAAGCAGCTCGAGCATCGCCGCATCGCGCAGTCCCGCTGGTGTTGAGGTATCGGGGGCTTTGAGGAGCACCTCGACCTGCTGAGTCGTAAGGACGCCCGGCAGGTCACGCGGCAGCTTAGGCGATGCGATCGCCGACACCGCATCGCCCTCGACAATCCCCTCGGCAGCCATCCAGCGATAGAGAGATCGGATAGCCGACAGATGCGCCGCAAGCGTTCGGGAAGCCACCTGCTCACGCGAAAGCTCGGCAAGATAGCGACGAATGGTGCGCACGTCGGCAGCGAAGGCATCGATATCCTCGCGCTCGCACCAGGCAGCAAAGCGCTCCAGCCTCGAGCCATAGGCCGTCACCGTGTTGGGAGAAAGTCCCTCGACACGTGCGATATAGGCGATAAACGAGTCGACGGTGTCGTACAGGTCACAGGCTATGACCGGTCGCCTCCAAACAGATCGGGGCGAGTGGTCAGATAGGCATCAAGGGCCTCGAGGGCGCGATCCGCATAAGCCTGGTAGCGGTCGCGTTTGCTGCGGCGCTTACCATCCTCGAGTGGCGGCACCAGGCCAAAGTTGACATGCATAGGCTGATAACCCACGGTGGCAGGATCGGTCGCATAGCTCACGAGCGCGCCCAGAGCGCCCACGCGCGGCAGCTCGACAGGAGCCGCACAGATAGCCTCGGCATAGGTGTTGAGCGCAGCGAGCAGACCGGTCGCCACGGCCTCCATATAGCCTTCGGTGCCGGTGATCTGACCGGCCAGGCGCACACCGGTACCGGGCACGGCAAAGGTGCCATCGAGCACGTGCGGGGCGTCGACAAAGGTATTGCGGTGCATGACACCGTAGCGGAAGAACTCAGCGTTCTCCAGGCCCGGCACCATATGGAAGACGCGCTTCTGCTCGCCAAAGGTCAGATTGGTCTGGAAGCCCACCAGGTTATAGGCGGTCTTCTCCTTGTTCTCGGCACGCAGCTGAATCGCCGCCCAAGGGCGACGTCCGGTACGCGGGTCGGTGAGGCCGACGGGCTTCATGGCGCCAAAGCGAATAGCGTCCTTGCCGGTGCGCGCAACCTCCTCGGCAGGCTGGCAGGCCTGGAACAGATCGCCGCCCTCAAAGTCCTTGAGCACCACGCGGTCGGCCGTGGTGAGCGCCTCGATAAAGGCCTCGTACTCCTCCTTGTTGAGCGGGGCGTTGAGATAGTCGCCGCTCCCCTGCTCCTCGTAGCGCGACTGCGAGAACAGCACGTCCATATCGAGCGTGGAGGCATCGACGATCGGAGCCGCGGCATCGAAGAACGCAAGGGCGTCGCCGCCGACGAGCTTCATGACCTCTTCGCTCAGCGCCGGCGAGCACAAGGGGCCCGCGGCAATGACCACGTGACCCTCGGGAATCTGCGTAACCTCGCCGTGAATGATCTCGATATTGGGACGGGCGGCAACCTCGGCCTCGACAAGCTCGGAAAACTTGACGCGGTCGACCGCCAGGGCGCCACCGGCGGGAACAGCCGCGCGATGGGCGCAATCGAGCAGCACCGAACCTATGCGCTCGAGCTCGGCTTTTAGTAGGCCAGCAGCGGAATCTGGACGGGTCGACTTAAACGAATTGGAGCAGACGAGCTCTGCCAGGTGATCGGTATGGTGAGCCGGGGAGCTCACCTGGGGGCGCATCTCGCACAGCTTTACGGCAAACCCGCGGTCTGCCAGCTGGATCGCGCATTCCGAACCCGCCAGACCGCCACCGATAACCGTCACCTGATCGAACTGCATCTGCAAACACCTTTCTAATTGACACGTTTTCCATTGTGACCGAAGGGCGTCTGGGCGTGAAGGGCAAACTTGGAGGGCGCATACCTTCCATCCATCATGCGCTCGATAAGGCCCTCGAGTTCAAGCGAACCTAAGAGTTTGAGTACGCCGACAGCATCGAGTGAGACGAGCGCCGCGATGTCGTCGACCTTGAGCGGAGAAGCGATGAGCGCATGCATCACGGTCTGCTGTGTTGGATTCAGGTCGGCAATGCCGGGAGCATCGGGGCGCGAGTAGCGCAGGGTGCCGTAGATGCGAGAGATAGCCATCTCGATGGACTCCTCGTCGACAATGCAGCAGGCCCCGTTGGCGATGAGATAGTTGGTACCGCGCGACTCGGGAGACAAAATCGACCCCGGCACGGCAAGCAGCTCGCGCCCCAAATCCATAGCAGCCTCGGCTGTGGAAAACGTCCCGGAAGGCATACCCGCCTCGGATACAAAGAGGGCTTGCGACAGGGCCGCGATCACGCGATTCCGGCGCGGAAAGGCAAACTTGCGCGGACCCATTCCCCACGGAGAGATCGACACGACCGCGCCACCCGTATCGAGCGTGCGCGTAATTAGCCCCGCGCTCGAACGCGGGTAGACCACGTCGGCGCCCGTCCCCAGCACCACAACGTGTTTGCCGCCGGCGTTGACCGCAGCCCAACCCGAGGCCTGGTCACAACCGACCGCGCCGCCCGAAACTACCGTCACGCCCGCCTCGACCGCCACCTTTGCGGCAAGCTCTGCCACGGCAAGACCATACGGCGAGGCCTTGCGCGCGCCGATGATGGAGAGCGCGGGCGTCGAAAGCACCTCGGGGTTGCCGCGCACATAAAGCGTCTGGGGTACATCAGAAAGCTCCAAAACGGACTCGGGATACAACGCATCACCTGGATGCAGCTCAAAGGTCCCCTCGGCCATCATTGGTCCCTCCTTCCCTGGTACATCGCCGCCTCGAGCACGTGATCCTGCGTCACTTGCTCGCTCTCGGCGACATCGGCGATCGTGCGCGCAATGCGAACCAAGCGCACGATGCCACGCCCCGTGAGATGTGTGCGTTTGGACAGGCCGAGTACGCATTTCTCGGCAGCATCATCGAGCTCAAAGGTCGAAACGACGCCGTCAATGGACCGCGTCTCGTCATCCTCGGCCTCGGCATCCGCATCGTCCATACGGGATTCGCGCCAAGCGCGAAAAGCGCGACCGCGCACAACGTAGTCACGTAACTCGGCCGACGACATACCCTCCGCGCCCTCGATAATCACCTGAGGGTCGGGACGGGTCACATCGATCATCATGTCGATACGGTCCGCCAAAGGACCGCGCAGCTTTGCCCGATAGCGCTCCACCATCGATGCCGAGCAGCGGCATGGCACCTCACGGTCGCCCAAAAAACCGCAGGGGCAGGGATTGCTCGCAGCCAGCAGCTGAAAGCGCGACGGGAAGGTAAAGGCCCCGTCGACGCGTACGATCCTGACGTAGCCGCGTTCGATGGGCTGACGCAGCGTCTGCAGCACACCCGTGGGAAACTCGGCAAGCTCGTCCAAAAAGAGCACGCCGCCA
>OGOL01003136.1_pt1 | contig 11636 bp, 6 predicted proteins | sample 1552641 | NCBI WGS metagenome assembly OGOL01 (sample SAMEA2580140, study PRJEB22360) | human gut metagenome | biome: human gut; feature: human-associated habitat; material: faeces | place: Denmark | collected 2008/2010 | reverse complement strand
GGCGGCACTGGTTTGTACATCCCTTACAACGGGACATCGAACTTTCAAATTTCAAAGCAATGATATCCTCTAAAGGAAGCATGGTCGTAGGCATTCCTTCTTCGTAATGTTCCCGTGCGATCAGGGCAGCACCAAAAGCTCCCATGATACCGGCGATATCCGGGCGTACTGCCTGACAGCCGGAGACACGTTCAAAACTGCGAAGAACTGCATCGTTGTAGAAGGTTCCTCCCTGCACGACGACATTGGTTCCGAGGTCTTTCGGATCCGTCAATTTGATTACTTTCAGTAATGCATTTTTAATAACGGAAATAGCAAGACCGGCGGAAATGTCGGCTACCGTAGCGCCTTCTTTCTGCGCCTGCTTTACTTTGGAGTTCATAAATACCGTACAACGCGAACCAAGGTCAATCGGGTTTTCGGCAAATAAGGCCAGTTTCGCAAAATCTTTGACCCCGTAATTCAAGGAGCGGGCAAAGGTTTCGATAAAGGAACCACAACCGGAAGAGCAGGCTTCATTTAACTGCACACTGTCAACTGAGTGATTTTTGATCTTAATACATTTCATATCCTGTCCACCGATGTCGAGGATACAGTCTACATCCGGTTCAAAGAAGGATGCGGCATAGTAATGAGAAACTGTCTCTACCTCTCCTTCGTCTAACAGGAGGGCAGCTTTGATCAGTGCCTCACCATAGCCGGTAGAGCAGGAGTGAACAATCTCCACGCCTTCCGGCAGTTTACTGTAAATGTCTTTGATGGCAGAGATCGTTGTACCAAGAGGATCTCCTTCATTATTATGATAGAAAGAATATAATAAAGTACCGTCTTCGCCTACCAGGGCAGCTTTGGTTGTGGTGGAACCTGCATCAATACCAAGGAATGCTTTTCCCTGATAAGTGGCAAGATCCTTCACAGGTACCTGATGTTTTGCATGACGGTTTTCGAATTCTTTAAAATCTGCTTCCGTTGCAAACAGCGGCTCCATACGATCCACTTCGAATTCCATTTTGATCTTTCCTTCCAGACGGTGCTGCATATCAATGAGAGGCACGTCCAGATCTTTCTTTGAATTCAGAGCAGAACCGGCTGCTGCAAACAGATGGGAATGTGTCGGGGCGATGATGTGTTCATCGTCCAGCTTCAGTGTGCGGATGAAAGCTTCGCGCAGTTCAGAGAGGAAATGAAGAGGTCCTCCTAAGAATGCAACATGTCCGCGGATTGGTTTACCACAGGCCAGTCCGCTGATAGTCTGGTTGACAACTGCCTGGAATATAGAAGCAGCAAGGTCTTCTTTGGCAGCACCATCATTAATCAGAGGCTGGATATCCGTCTTGGCAAATACACCACATCGTGCAGCAATGGTATAGAGAGCTTTATAATTTTTTGCATATTCGTTCAGTCCGGAGGCGTCAGTCTGTAAAAGAGATGCCATCTGATCGATGAAGGATCCTGTACCACCGGCACAGACGCCGTTCATACGCTGCTCTACATTACCACCTTCAAAGTAGATAATCTTGGCATCTTCCCCGCCGAGTTCGATAGCAACGTCTGTCTGAGGTGCATAGTCCTGGAGAGCAGTAGATACAGCGATCACTTCCTGTACAAATGGTACACCAAGATGTTTCGCAAGAGTCAGTCCGCCGGAACCGGTAATGACCGGTGATGCATGGACAGGACCTAATTTATGTACCGCTCTTCCTAACAGATCGGAAAGAGTTTCCTGGATGTTCGCGAAATGCCTCTCATAATCAGAAAATACCACTTCATTATTCTCATCTAATATGGCAATCTTTACGGTTGTAGAACCGATGTCGATACCAAGTGCGTATAATTCTTTTTGATTCATATTATGTAACTCCTTATCATGTTGATCTATATGTCTTTCTTCTTATTAAATGCATTTTGCTTAATTGCAACCTGTAACATTATACGACAAAAGTTCTCAAAAGACAATTAACAAATGTTGAAGATATGTTAAAAAGAGATGAACTTTACTTGGCACAATTGACAAATATCAGTTGGGAAGGTAGAATATCTACAGTGTGAGAATAAACGTAAAGGAGCAGTTATATGAACAATTGGTTAGATAAACTTGAACGGAAATTTAGCAGATATGCTATTCCAAATTTGATCACATATATTATAATATTATATGCAGCCGGATTTGCGCTGGAGTTGATTAACCCGACGTTCTATAGCCAGTTCTTAAGTCTGGATGCCAGCAAGATTCTCCAGGGGCAGATATGGAGAATTGTTACATTTATTATCCAGCCTCCGTCTGACAGTCTGATCTTTATTGCATTTGCACTGTATCTCTATTATATGATAGGGAAGCAGTTAGAGGCAGCGTGGGGGGCGTTTCGTTTTAATCTGTATTTCTTTTCGGGAATGCTCTTTATTGTACTGGGAGCCATACTGGCATATTTACTAACAGGCACTGTGTTACCAATGGATACATGGTATCTGAATTTATCGTTATTCTTTGCATTTGCAGCACTGTATCCAGATATCCAGCTGTTATTATTTTTCGTTATTCCGATTAAGATCAAATGGCTGGCTATACTTGATGGCTTGTATTTTATCTATGCGATTGTGCAGGCTTTTCTTCCGGCCTACGGCGGAGGTGTTTTTGGTATATATTATAAGGCGAATGCGCTTGCAGCATTTATCTCAATACTGAACTTTATCATTTTTTTCCTGAGTTCACGTAATATGAAGCCTTACACACCAGGTCAGATGAAAAGAAAGAATGATTTCAAACGCAAGATGAGACATGCGGAAAGACCGGTAAACAGCTATGCAAATGGGGCAAAACACAGATGCGCAGTCTGCGGAAGAACAGAACTGGATGATCCGAATCTGGAATTCCGGTATTGTTCAAAATGTAATGGCAATTATGAATATTGCCAGGATCATTTGTTCACACATACACATGTTAAATAATCAAGAGAGGAATAGGAGAAATATGAAAAAAACAAAAATTATCTGTACAATGGGACCAAATACAAATGATGAAACCATGATGAGAAAGTTAGTTCAGAATGGAATGGACATTGCAAGATTTAACTTTTCACACGGTGATCACGAAGAACAGAAGGGCCGTATGGATATGTTAAAGAAGATTCGTGAAGAAGAGAACAAACCGATCGCAATTCTTCTGGATACAAAAGGACCTGAGATTCGTACAGGTGTATTAAAAGATGGAAAGAAAGTACAGCTTGAAGCAGGAGAGACATTTACCCTGACAACAGACGAGATTGTCGGAGATAACAAGATTGTTTCTATTACATACAAAGGTCTGGTAGAAGATGTCAAAGCCGGAAGTACGATCCTGATCGATGATGGTCTGATTGAACTGAAAGTAAAAGATAAAAAGGGAAATAACATCAATTGTGAAATTGTCAATGGCGGCGAGCTCGGAGAAAAGAAAGGTGTTAATGTACCAAACGTTGCGATCCGTCTTCCAGCTATCACAGATAAAGACCGTGATGACCTGAAATTCGGTGTGGAGCAGGGTGTAGATTTTATTGCAGCTTCATTTGTCAGAAATGCAGAATGTATTCTGGAGATCAAATCATTCTTAAGAGAATGTAAGGCTCCGTATATCCCTGTAATTGCAAAAATCGAGAACTTTGAAGCAATCAAGAATATTGATGAGATTATCCGTTGCGCAGACGGAATCATGGTAGCCAGAGGAGATCTTGGTGTTGAAATTCCGGCAGAGGAAGTTCCATACCTTCAGAAGACAATTATCCAGAAATGTAACGATAACTTTAAACCGGTTATCACAGCTACGCAGATGCTTGATTCTATGATGCGTAATCCACGTCCTACAAGAGCAGAGGTTACAGATGTTGCCAATGCGGTATATGACGGAACAGATGCAGTCATGCTTTCCGGAGAGACAGCTCAGGGTAAATATCCGTTAGAAGCTTTACAGATGATGGTTCATATTGTTGAAAATACAGAGGAGCATCTGGATTATGATATGATCCTTAGAAAAGCAGGAGAACACAGACTTAAGAGTGCATCCAGCGCACTTGCAAATGCAACAGTAACAACGGCTAATAATCTTCGTGCTAAATGTATCGTAACACCAACTGTATCAGGTGCTACGGCAAGAGTTGTATCTAAGTTCAAACCTAAGACAGGTATTATCGGTATCAGCCCGGATGAGGCAACACTGAGAAGAATGCAGATCAACTGGGGAGTTATGCCGCTGAAATCAGTTGCTGTATATACAACAGAAGATATCTGTGATACGGCAATCGATCTGATCTGTGCAAAGAAGCTTGCAGAAGCAGGAGACATGGTTGTATTAACGCTTGGAATTCCATCTACAAATGTATCTGAGAACAGAACAGTAAGTAACATGATGAGAATTGCGATGGTAGATGACAGAAAATAAAAATAGTAAATAAGCAGGACTGCTTATAAAGAACCAGAAAGCAACGAGGCTGAATCAGCCTGGGCCTTCTGGTTCTTTGCATGTTTTTGAGAAAGTTTCTCCTTGACATACAGCGAAAATTCACTTATAGTGTTCCTGTAGAGAACTACTAAAGAACCAAAAGGTGGATGACGAAGATGGAACAGACATCATTTACAGAGCGCCTGATGGAATTCGGACTCACAAGACAAGAAGCAAGCATTTATCAGTGCCTGCTGACAGAGGGAAAGGTAACTGGATACGAAGTTGCTAAACAGACCGGAATATCCAGGTCCAATGCATATAATTCTCTGGCTAGTATGACAGAGAAAGGTGCGGCTTATCTTGTAGAAGAGGCCAGTACCAGAAAATATGTACCTGTCCCGCTTAACGAATTCTGTAAGAATCGTATCCGTAAGCTGGAGGAATCCGGAAAATGGCTGCAGGAACATATGCCGACGGAGAAAGCGTATGTAGAAGGATACATTACAATTGAAGGCGCAGAGAATATACTGAATAAGATAAAGAATCTGTTATCTCAGGTTGATCAGAGAGTCTATATCAGTTGTACAAGAAATTATCTGCTGCTTCTGATCCGGGAGCTTGATACATTGATGGAAGAAAGAAAAAAAGTGGTGATCATTACCGATCAACCGGCGACCTTTTACAATGCAAAAGTATATTTTGGAGAAAACAGAGGAATGCAGATAGGAATCATTGCCGATTCGAAATATGTACTGACAGGTGAATACGGAGAGGGGAGTATGAATACATGTCTCTATTCCGGACAGAAAAACTTTGTAGAATTGTACAAAACAGCACTTGCGAATGAGATAAAGTTATTATCTATACGAGAGGAGAACAAGGATTGATGAAAAAAGAACCATTTGTAACAAAAGCACAGTTAGACGAGATTATTAAAACTTATCCGACACCGTTTCATTTATATGACGAAAAAGGAATCCGTGAAAATATGAAAGCTTTAAAAGAAGCATTTTCATGGAATAAAGGATACAGAGAGTATTTTGCAGTAAAGGCAACGCCAAATCCGTTTCTGATCAATATTTTAAGAGAGTATGGATGTGGATGCGACTGTTCTTCCTATACAGAACTGATGCTTTCCGATGCAATTGGGGCAACAGGAGAAGATATCATGTTTTCTTCGAATGATACTCCGGCAGAGGAATTTGTACTGGCAGACAAGCTGAATGCAATCATCAATCTGGATGACATCACACACATTGATTTCCTTGAAGAAGCAATCGGACATATTCCGGAGACGATCAGCTGCCGCTACAATCCGGGTGGAATGTTCAAGATCAGTAATGACATCATGGATAATCCGGGAGATGCGAAATATGGAATGACTACAGAACAGTTATTTGATGCATTTAAGATTTTAAAGGAAAAAGGTGCCAAAGAATTCGGTATTCATGCATTCCTTGCAAGTAACACAGTAACCAATGAGTATTATCCGATGCTTGCGAAAGTTCTGTTCGAAGTTGCAGTAAAGCTTCAGAAAGAAACAGGTGTACATATCAAATTCATTAACCTGTCCGGTGGTGTAGGTATCCCTTATAAACCAGATCAGGAGCCAAATGATATCCGTGCGATTGGTGACGGTGTGCGCCGCGTATATGAAGAAGTACTGGTCCCTGCCGGTATGGGCGATGTGGCAATCTATACAGAGATGGGACGTTTTATGATGGGACCTTACGGATGCCTGGTTACAACGGCAATTCATGAAAAGCATACACACAAAGAATATATTGGTGTAGATGCATGTGCAGTTAACCTGATGCGTCCTGCTATGTACGGAGCTTATCATCACATTACTGTAATGGGTAAAGAAAATGCACCTTGCGATCACAAATATGATATAACAGGATCGTTGTGTGAAAACAATGATAAATTTGCAATCGACCGTATGCTTCCGAAGATTGATATAGGTGATGTGCTGGTAATTCATGATACGGGAGCACATGGCTTCTCTATGGGATATAATTACAATGGAAAATTAAAATCTGCCGAAGTGCTTCTGAAAGAAGACGGGACTACACAACTGATCAGAAGAGCAGAAACACCGGCTGATTATTTCGCAACATTCGACTGCTTTGATATCGGAAAAAAACTGATTGAAAAATAGTTGTGGAAAAAATCAGGTTTAGATATAATGATAGTGTCCTTTCAATTAAGAAACGGGCACTATCATTTTTTATGAGGAGGCAATAAAATGAAAAAACATGGTGTACTGGCGCTGGTGTTGGCCGGAGTGATGTTACTGTTATGCGGATGTGGAGGTATGACAACGGACGATGCAATGGATTATGTACAGTCTGCCTTGGATTGTGGATACAAAGCGGAAGTTAAGAAGTATGCCAAGATAACAGAGACGACAGAAAAAGAAGCCAAAAAAGAATACGAGACAAATCTTGATACAATTATGAAAGAAGCCGGCTTTGATGACACCGGTGTATCAGATGAATTAAAAGCGGACTATCGTTCGATGTTTGAAAAAATGTTAAAGAGTGCAAATTATAAAGTGAAAGAAGCAAAAGAAACAGAAGATGATGAATTTACTGTAACTGTTGAAGTGTGTCCGTTTACGGCATTTTCTACTGTATCAGATGAGCTTGATCAATGGGTGACAGACACATATTCGAATGTAGAAACAATTCCATCAGATGAAGAGCTTAATGAGGCAATCATGCGGAAGATGTATGAAATTATGAGTGCAAAACTCGCTGACCCGACGTATGGCGATAAGATGGAAAAAGAAGTTCACGTAAAGGTGAATAAAGACGGAGCATATTATATTCCGAATGATGATCTCACGGCAGTAGATGATGCACTGTTCCCGCAGAATCAGCTTTAGGTTCCGGTAAACAAAATATGAATTAAAAACTATGTAAAACACAGGTTTTGGGGATTGACATCCCTGGAATCTGTGTTGTATTATATACAAAAATAATTGAATAACATTCTGTTGTTCGGTCTTATTTAATTTCAGATAAATGATCAAAAGGCAGGTCATGCTTCTCATATGACGTTGCCAGATAACCCATTTATAATCTATCCAAGTGAATATGGAATAATCTGACAGATTTTACGTTGTGTTTGACATGGAAAGGAGGTATTTACAACGGTCGGATTAATATAAATAACAAGAAAGAGAGGAATTGTATGACGAAGATTCAAAAAAGTAAGAAAACGATAGCTTCGTTACTGGCAGGGATATTGCTATGTCAGGTCTCTGCGTTTGGCGTGTCACAGACCAGTGTGAATGCGGAAAATCCGGCAAGGAAGATGAGTTTTGAAGTTGTAGGAGAAGGTTCCGTAACAGTAACAGATGTAGAGGATTGTATAAGAACGGTCCAATCAGGCAGTGAAATAACAGTGCCTGATGGAATGTGTATACGTGTACAATCGGATGCAGAAGAAGACACCAGGATCAGCATGAAGATACTTGATGAAGAAGGTAGATACGAGCTGGAAGACACTTCGGTGACAGAGGGGAAGAGTTACTGGCGTGATATTACAGCTATGGGTATGAACAAGAAAGTAGTCATAACATTCGGGAATGGAGCAGAAAGAAGCAGTGTATATTCAAGAAGAATGGTACAGGCGCGGGGAAATCAGCAAAAGCCGGAAGTAGGGGATGTATTTACCGGAAATTGTGTGGTCACGGCTGTGAATGGTGGAAACGGTCATACGGTACACGGGGTAACCATGGGCGGATTTACCGGAATCCTTGCCGGCGTTACTGCAAACGGAGGGTGTGCGGATCATACGGCTGCTGCGCCATATACAGGGCAGGAATGCACCTATAAATACACCATCACTGCAGTGAATAAAGCAACGGGAGAAGTTACAGGAAACTTATACTGTACGAGTGTGACTGGGGCAACGGATGGCGTGACAAAAGACAGCAGCGGCAGGCTGATCGGGTATCAGAGAGTCAGCGGAACTGCCGTCATACACCGCAGTTACAACGGGTATGCAAAGTTAAAAAAAGGAAAGACACTGACAACGCTTACAGATGATAATGCAGAATATTCTTTGGAAGGTGCAGCCTACGGAGTCTATTCAGATCGTGGCGCAACGAAAGAAAACGCTGTATTTACAACGGACAAAAACGGAGAGTCTAATACGCTGGAATTAGAAGAAGGTATGTATTATGTAAAAGAAAAGAAAGCACCAAAAGGATATAAACTGGATGAGAGGATATATCCGGTAACAGTTACATCCGGACAGACAGCAGAAGTAAATGTGAAGGATGTACCGGTGTATTCAGATATAGAATTGCTCCTGGATAAAATCGATCAGGAGAGCAAAGAGGAAAAAGCACTTGGCGGTGGAAGCCTGGAAGGTGCAGAGTTTACAGTACGCTTTTATGCAGGCAGATATACGCAGGAATCTTTGCCTGAAAAACCTTCGAAAGTATGGGTGTTACGTACCAAAAAGGAGAATGACGTCTGCAGAAGTAAACTGGGAAAAGAGTATCAGATATCCGGTGATGATTTTTATTATGCAGAAAATGGAGATAAGCCGGTGCTTCCGCTTGGAACAGTCAGCATTGAAGAAACCAAAGCACCAAAAGGATATATGCTGGAACAGGCTTATATAGAAGGAGATAACGGAAAACTTGCAGAAAATTATTACCTGACACAGATCGTTCAGAACGGAAATCAGACCAATATACAGGGTGGAAACAACTATAAAATAGCAGACCGTATATGTAGAGGGGATATTGAATTTCAGAAAAAAGATGAAGAAACACAGATGGCAATGGCAGGAATTCCGTTTCAGATCACATCGGTAACGACGGGTGAATGTCACCGGATCATGACAGACGAAAATGGATATTTTTCATCGGCATCTGATTATACGAAACACAGCAAAGATACCAATAGCGGACAATCTGAAAGTGGTGTGTGGTTTGGAACGAACAGTAACGGAGAAAGTGTAGAGGTAAATGATGCATATGGTGCATTTCCTTATGATACCTATCGGCTGGAAGAACTTCGCTGTGAAGAAAATGTAGATAAAGTTCTGTATAAAGGAACATTCCGTATTTCCAGGGACCGGTATGTTGTTGATCTTGGGACAATACTTAATCCAGATCTTACAATTGCAACATCAGCAAAAGATGAAGCAACCGGAACACATTATTCAAATGCAGACGAAAAAGTAACGATCATAGATACCGTCACTTATACAGGTTTGAAAAAAGGGCAGGAATATGTCATGAAGGGTACATTGATGGACAGGGAAACAGGGGAAATGATTCTGGATGGCGAAAACAGAAATATTACTGCTTCTAAGAGATTTAAGCCGAAGACAGCCGAAGGCAGTGTGGAAGTGAAATTTGAATTTGATGCAAAGTCTCTGGCCGGAAAAAGTATTACAATATTTGAAGAATGCATGTTGGATAATACAGTGATCGCAGTGCATAAGGATCTGGAAGATGCAGATCAGACAATCCATGTGCCGTCAGCAGGGACAACGGCTTCTGACAAAAATACAGGGACACATCATGCATATGCCGGTGAATATGTAGAACTTACAGATACGATAGAATACAGGAATCTACTGCCTGGTGAAACCTACACATTACATGGAACGGTAGTCGAGAAGGAGACAGAACAGCGGTTGAGTGAAGAAACACAGCAGGAATTTATTCCGGAAAAGGCAGATGGCAGTATTGAAATTGCATTTGAAATCAACGGAATTGATCTGTCGGGAAAAACGGCAGTTATATATGAAGAGATTAAAATAGACGGAAAAAGCATCGCAGAACATAAAGATCCGGAGGCAAAAGAACAAAGTATTTATTTCCCGAAGATTGGTACAAAAGCTATGGATAAAAAGTCAAAGACGCAGGAAGGAGATGCAAGAGAAAAGCAGACAATCATAGATCAGGTGTCTTATGAAAATCTGCTGCCTGGCGAAACTTACATATTAAAAGGCGTTTTGATGGATAAAGCGGACGGGAAAGAAATGACAGATAAAAACAACAGAAAAATTACAGGCAGAACAACATTTACGCCGGAAAAATCAGCAGGAACAGTCGAAATGACATTCGAACTTGATGCACGTGAATTGGGCGGGAAAGCGGTTGTGGTATTTGAGAATCTGTATGATGAGGAAGATCATCTGATTGCAGATGAAGCGAATATAGATAATGCGGATCAGACAATTATATATAAGAATAATGAAAAATCTGCAGTATCGCCGAAAATCAACACAGACAATCCGAAACCATCTTCATCCATCCGTAAATCACCGAAGACAGGAGTGGAAAATCATACATTTTTATGGATGTTGACGCTTGGATCTCTGGGAACAGCGGTTGCGGCCGGAATTGCAATTTATAGAAAAAAACGGGATTGATGAAAGTTAAGCACTAGCGGAAGAAAATAGAATCTTCTGTTAGTGCTTTTTTGTATAAAAAAAGAAAACTATACGCTTTCATAAAAATTTGATGGAAACTGAAAGCGTTTTGCTATATACTGTTACTTGTTAAAGTTGAGGATGATATTTAAAATGTCAGGGTACAGGAAAAGGAAAGATTACATGACTTACAGAAGAAAGAAAAAGAAACCGTATTTATACAGACTTATGCGAAAGATAAAGAGGACATTTAAAAGCTGGGCGAGAAGAAATCCGGCAAAAGCGAAAAAGTTTTATGTTATTTCGTTGTTAGTGATTATTGTTGTCATTGTATGTGCTTCATTATCGATAATGGGAAAAATACACAAAACAGGAAGAAAAACTTCTGATATGAATGAAATAAAAGTTACGCATAAGCCTGATGGTGAGAATAAAGTATCGTCAGGAACCGCTATCAGACCGTCAGGAAAACCGGCAGCAACGGTAAAACCGGAAGTCAGAAAGAGAGTTGATACAAGACAAATATATTCTTATTTGCAGGGACCGAGGTCGTGGAAAGAAAAAAGAGCTTGGTCCGGATATTGGGGAAACACGTATATGGATGGCGGAATGTTTGGTGCGTTTGGCTGCGGTTTGTGCTGTATGGCAAATGTTTATTCATCTGTGACACCTTCTTATTACAAGGCTTCACCGGTTGATATGTATAGATTTGCAAAGAAAAATACATGGTATTGGGGTGGAAGTGCGATAGACTGGCCATACATGGTCAAAGGAATGAGAAAAGCAGGAATACAGTGCGGTGTAAAGAGAGAGC
>OGOL01003124.1_pt1 | contig 11685 bp, 9 predicted proteins | sample 1552641 | NCBI WGS metagenome assembly OGOL01 (sample SAMEA2580140, study PRJEB22360) | human gut metagenome | biome: human gut; feature: human-associated habitat; material: faeces | place: Denmark | collected 2008/2010 | reverse complement strand
TTAAGGGCGGCATACGCCGCCATAAGCTGAAACCCTACCGGGCAGCGGCGGCAGCGGAAAAACAAGCGGTAAAGGCAAACGCAGATTTTCTCTATCAAAAGGCGTTGCACGATAACCCCGCGCTTGCGCACTCCAACCCCATTTCCCGTTTTTGGCAGAAGCAGCGCATTAAAAAGCAGTATGCAAAAACGCTGAAAGCGGGCGGCAAAGCGAAAAAAACCGCTGAAGCCACCGCAAAGGCGGCGAAGAAAACCGCGCAGGAAACCAAACGGGCGACGTTCTTTGTTGTCCGGCATTGGAAAGGCTGCTTGATTGTGGGCGGGATTGCCTTTATCGTGCTGCTGCTTTTCGGCGGGCTGTCCTCTTGCTCCCTCTTTGGCGGCAACAGCGGCAGCGGCTTGATTGCGTCGTCCTATCTCTCCGAGGACGCGGATATAACGGGCGCGGAAAGCGCGTATGCCGCTATGGAAGCCGAGTTACAAGATATGCTGGACAATATCGAAAGCGAATACCCCGGCTATGACGAATACCGGGTAAACGCGGACGAGATCGAGCATGACCCCTATGTGCTAATTTCTATCCTTTCCGCGTGGCATGAGGGCGTGTTTACACTCGATGAAGTGCAAAGCACCCTTGAAATGCTCTTTGAGAAACAGTATATCTTGACGGTCGAGGAAGAAGTACAGGTACGCTACCGCACCGAAACAAGGACGGACAGCGAGGGCAACCCCTATACGGTTGAAGTCCCCTATAACTATTACATTCTTCATGTGGATTTGGAAAACTTCAACCTCTCCCATGTCCCCGTTTACATCATGGGCGAAGAACAGCTATCCATGTACGCTATGTATATGTCGTCGCTGGGAAACAGACCCGACCTTTTCCCGCAATCCGGCTATGTGTCTAAATACTATGAAAACCCGCCCGCCGATTATGAAGTACCCGCCGCGCTGCTGGGTTCCGATGAAAAGTTTGCGCGGCTCATGGAGGAAGCAGATAAATACGTCGGTTTTCCCTATGTGTGGGGCGGCAGCACCCCGGAAACCTCTTTTGATTGCAGCGGCTTTGTGAGTTATGTGTTGACGAACAGCGGCCTATACAATACGGGCAGACTTGGGGCGCAAGGGCTTTACAACATCTCAACCCCTGTTTCTAACCCGCAGCCGGGGGATTTGGTGTTCTTTACGGGTACATACGACACCCCCGGCGTTTCCCATGTGGGGATTTATGTGGGCGAGGACGGGGACGGAAGCCCCGTCATGCTGCATTGTGGCGACCCTATCCAGTATTCAAAGCTGGACACCAGCTATTGGCAATCCCACTTTTACGCCTACGGGCGGTTAAATTACAATTAAAAGGAGTTGAAAAATGAATATTGTATCTTTTGGCGGCGGCACGAATAGTGCCGCCTTACTTATTGGCCTATACAAGCACAAAATCCCGATTGACCTTATCACCTTTGCCGATACGGGCGCGGAACACCCGCATACCTATCAATTTATCGAGATAATCAATCAATGGCTTGCGGAACACGGTATGCCGCAGATTACCGTTGTGCAGTATGTTGACCGCTACGGCAACCGCCTATCTCTTGAAACCGAGTGCTTGCGCTCTCATACGCTCCCGTCGATTGCCTACGGGCATAAGCGTTGTTCGCAGAAACACAAAATCGCACCGCAGGAAAAGTTTTGCAACCACTATGCGCCTTGCCGCGAAGTATGGCAGCGCGGCGAGAAAGTCAACCGCTATATCGGCTATGACGGGGGAGGAGTGAAACGGTATGAACATTCCCGCAAGTACAACGAAGCCGACAAAAAATATCATAACCGCTACCCCCTCATTGAAGAATGGGGCTGGAACAGGGACGATTGTATCCGGGAAATCAAAGCGGCAGGATTGCCGCAGCCGGGTAAATCGTCCTGTTTCTTTTGTCCGAGCATGAAGAAACAAGAGATTTTATATCTCAAAGAACACTATCCCGATCTATTTAACCGGGCGGCGACTTTGGAAGAAAACGCTATGCCCTATCTTAAAACCGTTAAGGGATTGGGGCGCAGCTATTCATGGAAAGAACAGTTTGGAAAGGAGTAAATGACTATGGCGAACACGAAACTTGACCGTATCGAAAGGGATATTGAGAAAACGAGGGCAAAAATCCTTGAACAGCAAAAGAAGCTGAAAGACCTTGAAGCGCAGAAAGTCGAGGAAGAAAACGCGCAGATCGTGCAAATGGTAAAGGCGGTACACCTTGACGGGACGCAGCTTGCCGCGTTCCTCTCCGCTTACGCCAGCGGCGAAATCACCTTGCCGCAGCCGGAAGCCACTTACCCCGCCGAACAGGAGGACAACGACAATGAAGAATAAAAAGATAATCCGAAAGTTTACCGTATTGCTTGCCGCACTGGTTATCATGTGCGGCTTTTCTGTTACCGCTTATGCGGGCGGTGGCGATGAAAGCGACGACACGCCTACCCCCGTAACCGAGGAAACCCCCGCGCCGGAAACCGAGCCGGAAGAAACGACGGGCGGCTATGAGCCGCAGCCCCTTACCCCGGACGGGAATATGTCCCTTGTGGACGATATAACGGGTGAAGCGTCCGGCGACAAGCAGTTTATCACCGTCGTTACCAAAAGTGGCAACTATTTTTACATCATCATTGACCGCGCCGAGGACGGGGAAAATACCGTCCATTTCCTTAACCAAGTGGACGAAGCGGATTTAACCGCCCTTATGGAGGACGGGCAGACCGAAGCCCCCGTTTGTAGCTGCACCGATAAATGCGTTGCCGGAAGCGTCAACACCGCTTGCCCGGTTTGCAGCGTCAACATGAGCGAGTGCGCGGGCAAGGAAGCCGAGCCGGAGCCGGAAGAAACCGAGCAGCCGGAGCCGGAAGAAGAAAAAGGCGGCGGCATGGGTATTCTGCTTGTCGTGCTGCTTGTTGCCGCAGCGGGCGGCGGCGCGTTCTACTACTTTAAGATTTTGAAGCCCAAAAAGGACGCGGCGAAAGGCAGCAGCAGCCTTGACGACCTTGATTTTGACGAGGACGACGAGGAAACGGAAGTAGTCGAAACCGAACAGACCGAGCAGGAGGACGATAATCTATGAAACTTGTAATTGCAGAAAAACCGAGCGTCGGGGCGGCGATTGCCGCCGTTATGGGCGCGAATGAAAAGCGCAGCGGATATTTTGAGGGCGGCGGCTACCTTGTGTCGTGGTGTATCGGGCATTTGATTAGCCTTGCAGACGCGGCGACCTACAATGAACAATTCCGTAAATGGAAGTACGACGATCTTCCCATTGTCCCGCAGGAGTGGCAGTTTATTGTTGCCAGCGGCAAGGAGCAGCAGTTTTCCATTCTCAAAGACCTTATGCACCGCAGCGACGTTACCGAGATTATCAATGCTTGCGACAGCGGGCGCGAGGGGGAACTCATTTTCCGCTTTGTCTATGAACAGGCGAATTGCAAAAAGCCCTTTTCCCGCCTTTGGATTAGCAGCATGGAAGCAAGTGCAATCCGCGAGGGCTTTTCAAATCTCAAAGACGGGCGCGGCTATGACAACCTCTATCAATCCGCGCTTTGCAGAGCAAAGGCCGATTGGCTCATTGGCATTAACGCGACCCGCCTTTTCTCTATCCTCTACCATAAAACATTGAATGTCGGCAGAGTGCAAACGCCCACCCTTGCTATGCTGGTAAACCGCGACTATGCAATCAGCAGCTTTAAGAAAGAGAAATATCATGTCGTCCGGCTGGACGTTGGCGGCGTTGCCGCCCTTTCCGAAAGGCAGGACGACGAAGCGGCGGCGCGGCAGATGAAAGCGGCTTGCGAGAAATCGCAGGCCGTTTGTACTTCCCTTAAAAAAGAGAAAAAGACCGCAGCCCCGCCGAAACTGTTTGACCTCACCGCCTTGCAGCGGGAAGCAAACCGTTTGTATGGGTTTACGGCGAAACAGACCCTTGACTATGCGCAAGCCCTTTATGAAAAACGGCTTTTGACCTATCCCCGCACCGACAGCAAATATATCACTTCCGATATGGAGGGCAGCACAAAGGAACTTATCACCGGCCTTTGCGCTGCTCTCCCCTTTATGCAGGGCGTGAAGCTGCAAGCCGACCTTGCGAGGATTTGCGACAACAGCAAAGTAACCGACCATCACGCCATTTTGCCGACAGCGGAGTTTGTGAAAACGGGCTTTTCTTCCCTTGCCGAAAGTGAGAAAAAGCTAATGACCCTTGTGTGCGCAAAACTGCTTTGCGCCGTTGCCGCGCCCTATGAGTATGAAGCGGTTACGGCGGTTTTCACTTGCGGCGGCTATACCTTTACCGCAAAGGGCAGGACGACGCTTTGCGAGGGTTGGCGCGAGATTGAAAGACTATCCCGCGCCGCGTCCGGGGAACAGGACGAGGACGCAGAGCCGGAAGCGGTTTTACCCCCGCTTGCCGAGGGGCAGACCTTTGACAATCCGGCAGCGGAGATCTCCGAACGTTACACGCAGCCCCCAAAGGCATTTACCGAAGATACGTTACTTTCGGCTATGGAGAGTGCGGGAAAGGAGGACACGCCGGAGGACGCGGAGCGCAAAGGGTTAGGCACCACCGCGACGCGGGCGGGTATCATTGAAAAACTCATTAGCGCGGGCTTTGCCGAGCGCAAGGGCAAAAAGCTAATCCCCACAAAGGACGGGTATAACCTTGTCGCTATTCTGCCCGACAGCCTTACGTCCCCGCAGCTTACGGCAGAATGGGAAACGCGCCTTACCGGGATTGCAAAGGGCAGCGACAGCCCCGCCGACTTCATGCGCGGGATTGAGGAAATGACAGCGGGGCTTGTCAAGACCTATTCCGCGATTTCCGAGGATAAAGCGAAGCTGTTTACCCCACAGCGGGAAGCAATCGGCACTTGCCCCCGTTGCGGCGCGGCGGTTTACGAGGGCAAGAAAAACTTTTACTGCTCCGACAGGGCTTGCAGCTTTGTGATGTGGAAGAATGACCGCTTTTTTGAGCAGCGCAAAAAGGCTTTCACAAAGGCGATTGCCGCCGCCCTTTTGAAAGACGGAAAGGTAAAAATCAAAGGTATGTACTCGACCAAGACGGGAAAGACCTTTGACGGAGTTGTGCTGCTTGCCGACACAGGCGGCAAGTATGTAAACTTCCGCGTCGAGCAGAACCGAAAATGATAAGGCTTGATGAAAAGCAATACCGCGCCGTAAAGAAAATGACCCGCGCCGCTTGTGCAAACAACGATTGCGGGAATTGTCTGCTGCTGGACGACGGGGAAACTTGCGTTTGTGTGCAGAGTATCAGCTATTCGCTGCTATGCCGCTATTTCCGCGAAGCGGTATTACCCGCCGACAGGCAGCTTTGCGAACAGATCACCCGCAGCGGGGAAACCGATTTGAAGCGTTGCGCGGTATGCGGCAGCACGTTTGCGGCGGGCAGCAACCGGGCGAAATACTGCCCCGATTGCGCGGCAAAGATACGCCGCAGACAGAAAGCCCAAAGCGAGAGAAACAGGCGTTTACGGATAAAAACAACTACATAGCAAGCACAGCAAACGAGTACCCGTTTGCGAGAAATGCCCGCGCTTCCCATAGAGAGCGCGGGCATTTTGCTTGTTGGGATAGTCCCAAACCCTTATATGACCGAGAAAGGACGTGATGAAAGAATATGCCGTATTCCTCATACGACCATGACAAATTAGAAGCCGCCGAAACCATGCGGATAGAACGCCGGATATATTTTGAAGCAAAGGACAGGGAGATTGCCCCTTATGCTTCCTTGCCGATTGCGCAGCTACTTTCCATGCGCAGCGAAAGCGCGGCGGCAGAACAGGCGATTTTTGACGACCTTAAAGAACGCGCCGCCGCATGGGAAGAACAGGCGGGAAGAACGCTTTTGCTGGATAAAACACTTGAATATGTGAGAACGCCGCACGTCCAGCACACCGCTAACGAGTGGCAGACCACCGAGCATAACCGCCATATTCGCAGCAACCGGGTATATCAGATGAATTACTACATTTACGAGAATACCCGCTACGACAAAGAAGCGCAGAAATCTATCCCGTATTCATGGACGCTTACATGGAGCGTGCGCACCAACAGCCCAAGCAGAACCCAAGCGAAGATTGCCGGACAAGATAGAAAGGTTTTCACCGACAAGGCAGCTATGGAAAAGTATCTGAATGGGCGTATCAAAGCGTATGACCGCTTGTTTACGGAAATCTCCCCGCCTATCCCGCAGGAGTACGCCGACTATTTCAAAGTAAACGGTATGCTCATGCCGGACTACACCATAGAGGGCGAAGAACCCCCGCAGCAGCAACAGGCGGCAGCTATCCCCGAAAATACCGGGCAGGAAAAGGAGCGTGAACACATGAGCGAACAGTTTTCTATTATGATAGGCAACCGCAGCCGCTTTGACGCGGGCGACCCCGGCGGCTATTGGTTGGATATGCCCGCCACAAAGGAGCAGTTGCACGAAGCTATGCGGAACGTCGGCATTACCGCCGACAACCCGCAGGATTTTTCCATTCGCGGCTATTCCGACGACCCGGAGAAACATATTGCCTTGCCTTATGAAATGGTATGCGCCGCCGACGTGGACGAACTCAATTTTCTTGCGGCGCGGCTCGAACAGCTTGACCCCGCCGAGGTTGGCAAGCTGAACGCAGCTTTGCAGCAGAAAAACGGGCTTGCAAATATTGGACAGGTAATTGACTTCACCTACAACGTGGATTTTTACGTCCATATCCCCGAAGTACATAACTACCACGATTTGGGCGACTATTACTTAAATCAATCCGGCATGGTACAAATGCCCGAAGAATGGAAAGGCGGCATTGACCTTTCTACTTTTGGCAGGAACGCTGCCGCGCAGGAAAAAGGCGCGTTTACCGAGTACGGCTATATCGTGGAAAGCGGCGACGAGTGGGAACGGCAGTTTGAGGGGCGCGAAGTGCCGGAAGAATACCGCATTATGAGTTACCCGCAGCCGGAGCGCGGCGAACAGGACAAAGCCTATATGGACGCAGCCGAAACGCAGCAAGCAGACGCACAGGCCGCAGAGCCGCAGCAGCCCCGCCCCGTCGTCCCCATTATCCTTACTTCCGAAAAGCCCGCCGAAAAGGTAAAGGAGATCACCGCGCGTTTGGAACAGGGCGTACAGGCGATTTTTGACAGCGACCGCTACAAAGAGTTTCTAACCGCTATGTCAAAGTTCCATGATTATAGTTTGAATAACACTATCCTAATTGCTATGCAGGGCGGCAATTTGGTAATGGGCTTCCGTCAATGGGAAAAGGAGTTTGACCGCCATGTAAAGAAAGGCGAGAAAGGCATTAAAATCTTTGCCCCCGCGCCCTACAAGGTGAAAAAGCTGGTTGATAAAATCGACCCCGAAACGAGAAAGCCCATGCTTGACCGCGAGGGAAAAGTGGTAAAGGAAGAAAAGGAAATCACCGTCCCCGCCTTTAAGGTTATAACCGTCTTTGATATTTCGCAGACCGAGGGCAAGGAGTTTCCCGACCTTTCCGTTAAACCGCTGCTTGCCGATGTGGAGCAGTACGAGGATTTTTTCGCCGCCCTTGAAAAAGCGTCCCCCGTCCCGATTGCATTTGAGCAGATCACAAACGGCGCAAATGGGTATTTCAGTTTGACCGACAAGCGTATTGCAATCAAAGAGGGCGTGAGTGAATTACAGGCGGTAAAGACCGCCATTCACGAAATCGCCCATGCGAAGCTGCACGACGTAGACTTAAACGCCCCGCCGGAGCAGCAAAACCGCGTTGACCGCCATACCTGCGAGGTAGAAGCGGAAAGCGTCGCTTATACGGTTTGCCAGCATTTCGGCCTTGATACTTCCGATTACTCTTTCGGCTATGTGGCTGGTTGGAGCAGCGGCAAGGAAATGACCGAGTTAAAAGCGTCCCTTGAAACAATACAGACCACCGCAAAGGAACTCATTACCGAGATTGAGGGGCATTTTACCGAGTTGCAGCAGCAGCGGCAAGCCGAGCAGGAGCAGGGCGATACCTTTTCCATTTATCAGTTAAAGCGCGGGGACGAAACAAGGGACTTGCGCTTTGAGCCTTATGACCGTCTGCAAGCGGCTGGACTTACCATTGACCGGGTAAATTATGAACTCGTCTATACTGCACCGCTTACAAAGGATATGACGCTGGGCGACATTTGGGAAAGGTTTAATATCGACCACCCCGCCGACTTTAAGGGGCATAGCCTTTCCGTTTCCGACATTGTTGTGCTTCATCAGAACGACGAGGACACCGCCCACTATGTAGACAGTATCGGTTTTCAGCAAGTGCCGGAGTTTTTGCAGGAGCAGCAGACCCCCGTATTTGACAAGCTGCCGCCCGAACAGCAGCAAGCCTTGTCCGACACCGTACAAGACACTTTGCAAATGCTGGTTGACGCAGACAAGCGGATTTATGGCGACGTTACGGGCAAGACCCTTGAAGCAATCGCGGCGCAAGGATATTCCTACAAGGACGGGCAGCTTGAAAAGCAGCAGCCGGAAGCGACCCCCGACAGCCTTTTGACGGGTGAAACCGTTAGAACGCCGAGGGGCAATTTTCATATTACCGATATGAGCCGTGAACAGATCGAAGCGGCGGGATTTGGTTTTCACCATGCGTCGGAGGACGGGAAGTATCTCATTATGGGGAATGGCACACAGGCTTATGCCATAGCCGCCGAGCAGCCGCAGCGGGATAATCCCTTAAAGCACGTCGAGGACACCATAGAGCAGAACGACAACAATTTTGACGGGCTTATCAACAATACGCCGCAAACGCCCACCGTTGCAGATTTTGAGCAGCGGGCAAAGGCGGGGGAAGCGATTTCCGTTACCGACCTTGCAAAAGCGGTAAAAGCCGAGAAACGGGAACAGCCGCAGAAAAAACCGTCCATTTTGAAGAAGCTGGACGAATACAAGAAACAGGCGGCGCAGCAGCCGAAAGATAAACAGAAAGAGCATAAAAAGGATTTGGAGGTTTGATAGCATGAATACCCGCTTTACCATTGAGGAAGAAAACATTGTTGCGATCTACGCCGAGGACAGCCGGGAAACAACGCTTGAAAATATCCTTGCCGCCATGCCCTACATGGACGAGGATATGCGCCAGCTTGCCGTTTCTCACCTGCCCCGCCGCGGGGGGAAACAAGCTGCAAGCCATGACGGACAGCGAGTTTTCCGAAAGGGAGTTTATCTTGACCGACGAGGAATAGCCCATAGAGAACAGGGGCGCGGTTGCCGATTTCCGGCACCGCGCCCCTGTTCTTTTTTTGTCCTTGCGTGGACAATTAGAAAGCCGTTTTTGCGGGTTTGAATATACTTTATCGTCTATGTCGTTTTCATGCGCTGGAAGCCGCAGAAACACAGGCGTTTTCAGCCCTTAACATTCCACTTGCCACCCCATGTTTTGCGCCTTATCGCTCCTGCTCCCGCGCCCTGCTTTGGGACGGGTAAAGAATACTATCGACGTTCTTTTTGACAACGCCGTATTCCTGCATTTGCTTCTTGGCTTGCCGATAATCTTCATACAATTTGGTTTTCCTGTCGTTTAAGCTTCTATACTCCTTGCGCAGCGCGGCGAGATCGGGCAGCTTCTTTATCTGCATTTCCTTTAATGCCCTTGCCGCAGCTTCAAACAGGATAATTTCGCTTTCATGCCCCCGCAGATACTTTTCCTTGTCCGGCGATTTTCGGTATTCATCGTAAATCGGTTTTAACTGTCGGTATGTGGTGGTGTGCTTGATAAGCAGCGACAAATCAGACATACGCTGTTCCACTTCCTTAACCGCCTTTGCCGCCGCGTCATGGGCGGTCATAATATCCGCAATTTTGCTTTCAAGGTCGCTATAATATTCAATCTTGTTTTCGGTCAAGAAGTTCATGCTTTTCGCAGCCTGTTTCAGATTATGGATTTTCGCCCACCGTTCATAGCCCGCCGATTGTTGGGCTTTGATACTGTTTTCAAGATCGACGACAAGCCGGATTTTCTTATCTTCCCGCAGCGTTTTTGTTTTGGCAACATACACGCCCTTGATACGCTCCTTTATCGCTTCTTCCGTATAGGCCGCGCCGAGCGTCTTTGTGCGGGTAAACCGTTCCTGTCCGGCAGCGCGAAAGGAAATGTATTTGCCCTGTTTGATTTCATACCCCATTTCCTGCAAGCGGCGCAGCAGTTCGTCAAAATCTTTCACTTGGGGAATGAGAGTATCTATCGCCGTTTTCAGCTTTGCTTTGTAGCTTGTCCCTTGCTTTTCGGCGGTGTATTCTGCATAGCTTTTTCCCTTGTCCTGTCCCGGTACGACGACGGATAGCCCATGCTCTTTACATATCCTGTCGCTGGTGCGCCGGATAAAGTGATAGCTTTGCTTGTTGGAATGGTACTTTTTGTAGTCAACGAAGCTAACCGCGTTGAAAATCAAGTGATTATGCAGATGGTCTTTATCGACGTGAGTTGTCAAAACAAACTCATACTTGCCGCCTAATACCGCCCCGGCAAGTTCCATGCCGATTTTGTGCGCTTCTTCCGGTGTGGTTTCTCCCACCGCAAAGGATTGTATCAAGTGCCGCCCTAAATGTGTGCCGCGATCTCCGGCAGCTTCCCGCGTCCATGCAAACTCAATATCGGCGGTTTCCAGCCCGCAGCCGAAAGAGGACGCAAGCAGCTTCCCGTCTGTCTTTTCGGGATTTAAGATATAGTCTATCGCAGCCTTTAAGGTTGATTTAATAGGGTGCGTCTTTGTAACCGCCATATCTCGTCCACCGCCTTTTTAATGTCCTCTATATCCTGCCTGTAAACCGTCCCCGTCGCATTGGCGCGTTTTGCAATTTGGTTGATGTTCCGGCTCACCGCTTGCAGTTCCCGGATATATGCTTTTGTGTCGCTTCGGTCAACGACAAGAATATACCCGTCTATCGCCATTTTACGGAAGTATGCCCCATACTGCTTTATGGGAAGCTGCTTCATCTTCTCGTCGATCAGCCGCTTTTCTTCTTCCGTAACGTAAAACTTCATCTGTATATTTCTCTTTCGGTTTTCCATTTCCGCACCGCCTTTCGGTATAAGGGTTTGGGATTATCCCAACAAGCATTTTCCGCAAACGGGTACTCGTTTGCTGTGCTTGCTATCTACTCCATACCCCCACCGAAAGGCGGTATTTGTTGCGCGTTCCTTTGATTTTGGACGCAAAAAAAGATTGCAGCCGCCATGCGCTGCAATCTCCCGATTTCTCATATTGTGAGGTTAATCCTCTGCTTTTTCGACTTCCGTTATCTCCCTTGCTGTTGCGGTTACAATCCGTATGCCTTTATCGCTCATACCGTCCAGCAGCGCGTCAAGCTGCCGCCGCCCGGTGGATTTCTCCGCATTGCTGTTCGGGAAGAAAAATTGATCTACCGAAATATGATACCGGGTTACAAGGTCATAGAATACCTGTAAACTCGGCTGTTGTCCCTTGTTCTCGATATTCGCAAGGTAGCGCGGGGAAATATATAACTCGTCGCTTACCTTTTTGCGGCTCTCGCCGTATTCATTTCTCGCGGCTTTTATAGCTGCCCCGAAAGCCTTAAAGTCGTACAATGGTACGGGTCTTTTTGCCATTTTCATTCACCCTGTTACATTTTACAGTTCACCTTTCTTTTTGGATATGTCCACA
>OGOL01003121.1_pt1 | contig 11696 bp, 10 predicted proteins | sample 1552641 | NCBI WGS metagenome assembly OGOL01 (sample SAMEA2580140, study PRJEB22360) | human gut metagenome | biome: human gut; feature: human-associated habitat; material: faeces | place: Denmark | collected 2008/2010 | reverse complement strand
TATCTGGAAAATTAACAGGTAATTTTTCTTCTAAGAATTGCTACGGACAGGAAAAAGTAAATCGTCTATTGGAAAAAGAACCAGATCGAACTAATTATATTTTATATGCTTATGGTGATAGTGCGGGAGATAAAGAGATAATAGAATTTGCAGATTATGGTTATTATATAAAGTAACTTAGTATAGTTCATTTTTTTTGTGGAAAAGTGAACTCGTATTTTAAATATAGTACAGCTAGTAATTATGGTATATATTATTGCTTTGATTAGTATAATGTTAGGTGCATTTGCTCAATATCTATTAAAAGTGGGCGTACAACAAGTTATATGGTATAAAGATGAGGGTTTTTATACTTTGATGAGTGGACTTATTAATATGCGTTTGCTAAGTGGCATATTGTGCTATGGATTAAGTTTATTATTTTGGCTTTATGTTTTATCAAAGATTGAATTAAGTAGAGCTTATCCTTTAGTAAGTTTAGGCTATGTGTTTACTCTTTTATTAGGGCATTTTTTATTAAATGAGTCTGTTACATGTAATAAAATTATTGGTGTATTTTTTATTATGGTTGGAGTATATTTTATCTCCAGAATGTGATTCCTTGGTTTAAATTGTAAAATAGTTGAAATGTATTTGAATAATTTTTTATCGCAAAATCAGAATAATCGATGGGGATTTTTCTGTATATTATTATATGGGCTTTTGGTTGGATTTCAAGGATTTGACTTGTGTGACGAAGGGTGGACAATGACGGCTTATCAACAAATTTTTATATGTCCACAAAGTGTAGAATATAATTTCTTATATTATGTTACTCTTTTGGTTGGAGGTTTGTGGGAAAAACTTTTTGGTTGGGGAGGATATTTGTCTTTTCGTCTTTTAACGGTTTTGGTGATATTATGTATATTCTATTTTATTAATCGAATATTGAGTAATATCTCATCTGTAAAATGGATTGTAGTATTAGGCTTTTTGTTAGTCCTCTTTCAGCAAGATTTCGGAATATTAGCTTTTCATCATAATTATTTGAGTGCACTATTTGCTTCTATGATTGCTTGTTTTTTATATGAATCATTAAATACTAATTCATATAAAAAGCTATTCATAGCTTCAGTTTTGATAGGGATAAATATTTTTGTGCGTATACCTAATATTACCCTTATTGGGCTTTTGCCTATTCTGTTTATTGTTGATTTCTATTATAAAAGATCGTATTTGAGTTTGTTTAAACAAATACGAGTTAGTTTTATAGGTCTTTTAAGTGGAGTTATAATTGTTTTGGCTGTAATGCTAGTTTTCCGTCATTTTGATATTTTTGTATCTTCATTGAAGAATAATTTATTTAGTGCAGCATCCTCTTCTACATCTACGCATAATTTATCATCTATGTTTTATACTTATATAGATAACTATTATCAAATAGGTAAAATACTGATTATTTATGGAACGATGTTGTTTGTGATAACTAAAATAGTACGGAAATATCATTCTGCTTGTCTGTATCTTGGGGCAATAATAATAGCTGTTATTTCTTTTTTCCTTGTGTATCGTTTAGGAGGAATCTATGTTTTGTATGGAATATCATTTATTGTTATTGCTTATTCATTCTATTTATATAGGAATCAACCTCAGATTGTTTATTTGTTAAGCATTGCTTTATGCTTGTCGGTGTTTATGCCACTGGGGAGTGATTTTGGAATTGGTAATATGGGGAGTTTTGCAATTTGGTGGTTAATACCTCTATGTCTTATATTGTACTTAAAAATAATAGGAACATTAAAAAGTAAAAAGCTCTATTGTTTTTATAAATTAGCAGGAGTATTATCTGTTAGTGGTTATATAATGTTACAATTATTTACAATATTAGGACAGTGCTATTTTGATAAGGGTTCAAGGGCTGACAAAAAATATTGTATACATAGTTCAAGTTTGGCAACAACATTAACAACAAAGCAAAAGGCAGAAGCTGTTGATGTTTTATTAATTCATAGTGCAAACTATATAAAAGAAGGTGACTATGTATTATTCTTCCAAAATATGGCAACTCTTCATTATCTAACTCGAACTAAGCCATATTTGTATAATCCGTGGCCTTGGACGTATGATGCTGATAATATGGAACGGCAATTTTTGCGTGCAGAAAAAGAGAGGGATACACTTCCTGTCGTAATCCGTGAAAAGGGGGTATTGCCTGGTTCACTTTGGCTTGAAGAAGCAGCTGGGTGGAATCGGGAAGACTTACCTGATACATATAGTTATAAGAGTAAGAAAATAGCTCTTATCAATCAATTCTTAAAGAAACATGATTATAAATTGGTTTGGGAAAATCATGTCTTTCAAATATGGTTACCTGATTCTATGTAAAGAGGTGTATTATGAATGTTAGTAATATTGACTTTATAAGTTGAACAATTGCTATATTGGGGTTGTGTTTTTATTTACTTGTCTTATGTTTTAAGTGGATTTGGCTGTGAAGAGTGTTTGAAATGATGGTAATTATCTCTATTCTTAAACAAATATCTTCTCTCCATTGTTAAGACTACCAATTTAATTTATAAATAGTGGTCCAACAATGAGTAAATATTTTAAGTTGAGCATATTTTTATGCTTTTTCTTGCCGACAATATTATTTGCACAGGTAAAGGATACCAATAATAACACCTTTGCTTCCTTCATTTGCAAGTTCATTAATGAGAGAGGTTTGATAAAGTGTCGCACGGTAAGTGAGGGTAATTTTCTTACTCTTGTGAATAGAGCAGATAAGCCGGTGAATGTGATGTGCACTTGGTATCCTTTTACAGAAAGTGGTGCTTATAAATTCTCACGGAAAGAATTGATTGACCGGAGAAGGAAGAAAGTTGATTTTGTATTAATAGGGTACGGACAGAAACCGAATAATCCGATGCTCTATTATCTGGTACCCGTTTCTAAGGTGAAACGGAAGATGAGTGAGAATGCTTTGAGAAAGTATCAGGTCGGAATACCGGTATGTGACTTGAGCTTTGCTGACTAAGAATAAAGCCCCAAATAGTACGGAAAGAAAAGTTTAGAAAAACTCCTTTCACACAAAATGCGCTGTAAAATATTGATTTATAGCGCATTTGTGTGAAAGGAGTTATCTCATTTCTATCACCCGATAGAGATTGCCGGTGCGCGTATGTATCCTTTCTACTCCAAGTGACATCAATACTTTACTGAAACTAGCCGGAGATGCCTGCTTTAATGCATGGGGATAGCGCTTCTTGATACATAGGAATATTTCTGCTGCCGACAGTTCCATATACGTTTCATCAGGTTGTGCCGCCCGGAAACAACAATTAAATATGCTCTCTTCTGTTGATTGTCTGTAAAATTCCCGGTTATGGAGATTGATTTCCGCTTCTTCGTCACTGTCAAACCAATAACGCTTCCCACGCAACAGTTCTGTTTTTAACTGGGCATAGATTTGTGAATGTATGATATCTTCTGTATTGATTTTCTCTTCCACTTCGATACAGATAAAACGGCGGCTTCCCGAAGGATCGGTCAGAATATCCTTGCGGTTGGATGTACCGGCAAACGAAGCGATTCGAGGCAGTTTGGAGAAGCTCTTTTGATATGATTTGATGAAACTCAGGCTTGCCATCTGCATCAGATTCTTTAATAAAGGCATCTTCTTGGTGGTTTCCTTGTCAAATTCATCCATACATATCAGCCCATATTCCGATAATTTACGAGTGGCCTGTCCCTTGGAATTCAGGTTGAAGTCATCGGTATAATAGTTTTGCAATTCGGGTGGTACCAGCATTTTTATATACGTGGATTTTTGTTTTCCTTGTTTCCGACTGACCAGAATGGGGGCTACGCTATTGGCATGGGTGTTGTCCAGCCCCATCCATTGGGCTACCATTGCCAACATCCATCGGTGGAAACTCCGTATCCAGTAATCATCGGTAGAAACACGCTGTGCCAAGTCGGTCAGCCGGTCTGTACCGTCCCACAACGGAAGTTCCTGCATATAGAGCAGGAAAGGGTGATAACTGCCGGTTTGTGTGGAGTAAATAAAACGGTTGACGTCCTTATCCCAACAATTTATTCCTGCTTTGCGGACTGCAATGCAGATGGAGTTCAAGTCTCGTTGGCTTAGCGGAGCGAAAGGCAAAGTACCGTGCGTGCGGTATTCGGTTATTTCGTTCATTCGGTTAAAGCGGAAATCATAGTGGCGTTTCAGGTAAGATTCCATCTGCAAAATGGCATCCAGTATAGGGTCAGTGGACGGAGCCATTTTTCGGACACACATTTCTTTTAAAGATTCATTCTCTTTTCTCAGCTTTTTCAAGTTCCTTTTGCTCATTTTTCTTTGTTTTTGGGTTTCTATGCGGCTAAGTTACAACCTTGGGAGAGGGGTTTGCAAATATTTCGCAGCTTTAGCAGATATTTTTCCGTTTATCGGAAATAAATGCCTGACGTGGTGTCTGTCTGTCTTTTTTTTGTTACCTTTATGCTGTAAATGATATCGTTCCACTTGGCTGGCACGACCATTCTACCTGGGTGAATCGAGCATGTCAGCCGGGTGGGATGGTCATTTCATCCGGCTGAAACGATGAGGAAAAAACGTATGAAATAGTCAGTAAAAGGAGAAGATTATGAAGGTGGAATATGATTTGTATAAGAGTCCTCCCCGTGAAGTGGATGGGAAGGAGGTGGTGCATCTGCACGCCCGTGTAGCCAGGTCAAAAACGATTAGTATTTGGAGTTTGGGGGATGACATACAGAAAGCGACCAGTTTGACAAAGAGTGATTTGAGGGCAGTGTTGTGCGAAATGAGTGACCGTTTTGTGGAGGAATTGCAAAAAGGTAATTGTGTGCATATCGACGGTATAGGTTATTTCCAGATGACATTATCGTGTCCGGGCGATGTGGAGAAGGAAGGAGAGGTGCGGGCGGAATCCATCCGTTTTAAGTCGGTGGTGTATAAGCCGGAGAAGGCTATATGCGGTAAATTGGAGGGGCTGAAGTTTATCCGTTCCGAAAGAGGGGGACATACGAAGAATTATTCGGATATCGAACTGATGGGGATACTGAGTGACTATTTTAAATACAACAGTCACATCACTCGTCTTGAATTGGAGCGTGTATGCGGCATGACGCGTAGTACGGCTTATCGTCGTATAAAGTCTTGGATGGCGAGGAATATGTTAGAGAAGGTTGTCGGTATTGATGCTTATCGTCCGGTGCCGGGAGTATTTAGAGTTTCACGTTAATCCGCTTATTATAAGCGGATTAACGTGCTGTTAGGTGTGAAAGCACCTTTATGAATTACTTTACTCCACAGCTTTCAGGGCTGCTTCGTAGTTGGGTTCTTGAGTGATTTCGGGTACTAATTCCGTATATACCACTTTGCCTTCCGGGTTGATGACCACTACCGAGCGGGCCAGAAGTCCTGTCAAAGGTCCGTCTGTCATCAGTACGCCGTATTTCTGTGCGAAATCGGAAGTATATCGGTAGTCGGACAAGGGAACGACGTTGGCGATGCCTTCTGTGGTACAGAAGCGTCCCTGTGCGAAAGGCAAATCTTTTGAGATGGCCAGTACCGTCACATTCGGGCGGTTGGCTGCCAATTGATTGAATTTACGCACAGAGGTGGCGCATACGCCTGTGTCCATACTCGGAAAGATATTGAGTACCAAATACTTTCCTTTTCCGTCTTTCAATGTATAATTACTTAAATCACCTTTTACCAATGTAAATTCGGGTGCGGGAGTTCCTACTTTTACAAATTCGCCGGCTAATGTTACCGGTGTGCCTTTGAATGCTGTTTTTGCCATAATTTTATTGTTTTAGTTCTGATATTGTAATTATAACAAACGTAAGTAGAAAAAGGTTCACTTATTTTCGTCCTTTGTAAATAAGGAAGCCCACTACCAATACACCAATGGCAATGAAGCAGTAACCCAATTCGTGGCTGTACTCGGTTACTGTGCTCAGAAGTTGTTCTTCGGGTACCACTGATTGCAGATAATAGCCGATTGCCGCCAGGATACAGTTCCAGATGCCTGCACCTAATGTAGTGTAGAGCAGAAAAGTGGACAGCTTCATTTTGGCTAGGCCGGCAGGAATTGAAATCAACTGGCGTACTGCCGGAATGAGGCGGCCGATAAAGGTGGAAAGAGCACCGTGCTTGTCGAAGTAATGCTCGGCGTTCTGTACTTTTGCCTCGTCTATCAGACACATGTGACCGAAACGGCTGTTGGCAAATTTGTATACCAAGGGTCGGCCGACAAAGTAAGCAATGTAATAATTGATGATGGCACCGATATTGGCTCCTATGGTGGCGAAAATAACTACCAGAAATACATTCAGGTCACTATTTCCTCCTGCAGCTTTATAAGCAGCCGGGGGAACCACCACTTCCGACGGGAAGGGGATAAAAGAGCTTTCAATGGCCATTAATAACGTAATAGTCCAATAATTAAGGTGATCTAAGCACCATTGGATAAATGCAACTGATTCCATGATTAATTAATTATAAGAAATTATCTAAGTCTACTTTTCCATTATTGACACTGTCTTTCAGGTTACGCATTAATTCGTTAAAGCGTGTATCGCTCAGTATAGAGTCGCTTGTGCCCAGATTGCTGTACGCATCGGGCAGTTCGTGCTTCATCTTTGCGATGTAATGCATGCAGGAGATGGCTTCTTCCAGATAGAAATAGCAATAGGCCAGAAAGAAATAAGTGGCGGGTGCATTGTCGGGAAACTCACGGTTTATTTGTTCGTAGTATTGTGCGGCAAGCTTGAAGTTCTGTGTGTCGAAACAAGCAGCGCCGATAGTGAACAGATAGTCCAGCCGTTCGTCTTCCATGATTAAGTTCAATGCCTGTCGGAAGTATAGTTCTCCTTTGGCCTGGTTTTCTGCTTTGGCAGTCTCGTCATTGCATGCTTTGGCTTCCATCAGGAAGAATCGTCCTGCAACGATAAGCGTATCGGGGTCGTTCTCGTTCAGTTCCAAAGAACGCCGGATGGATGCTTGTCCCACGCCGATGTGCTTCAGGGCGGCATGGCATAAAGCTATGTCGCCATATAGTTCGGACAGTTCGTATTTGCTTAATGCGTCTTTATTGTCCAGCAGTGCTTCTATATAATAGATGGAGGAGGTATAATCCTGCATCTCAAAATAGGTCTTTGCCAATGCCAGATAAGCACGTGTTTTATTTTCCTGTTGCTCTGCCAGGCGGAGATAGTAATCACAGGATTTTTGAAGTTCACCGCTTTGTTGGTAGCAAAAGGCTTTAAGCGTCAGTGCCTCCGCATTGCTGTCATCGATGGCCAGTGCGAAGTCTATGGCTTCGTGTGCCTCTTCATAGTCATTGGTGCTCAAGTAGCATTTGCCCAAACTGTTCCAATGATTGATGGAGTAGGGATAGCAGTCGAGTGTGGCTTGCAGAAGAGGAATGGCCGCTTCGGGATTATTGAAAGTGATATAAAAGTCACACAATAGGTCTCTGAACTTCTGGTTTTTTTGGGAAAGGGAGGCAAGATCGTATGTTTCGCCCACGTGCTTGATCCATTTCTTTGCCAAAGCTTCCTGATTGGCATCTATATAAGCGAGGATAATATCGATAAGGGTTTCCAGTTTTCCTTCTTCGTAGGCAGCTAGTTCTTCGAATACATGGTCGGCTTCTTCCATGCGTTTTTCTTCCATCAACAAATCGGCTTTCAAGAACCTCACTTCGCGATCCGACCGGTCTTCAATCAAGTCCATAACCATATATGCTTCGTCCAGCCTGCCTTTCATGGCCAGGGAACGGGCACGAAAAATCAAGGCATCCGTATCGTTGGGATGCAGTTGTAAAGCAAAGTCTATTGCGGCTTCTGCTTCTATTTGTCTTCCTTTTGAAGCATAATATTCGGCGATGTCTGTCAGTTCGTCAGCATCAAAATAAGCGGGGGTATGGTTTTTCACCATACCCTCGTATTTTTCTAACGCTTCTTTAAATTCCGGGTCTTCAAAATAGGAAGACAGGTCATTATTCATAAGCAGTTTTTTATTTATTAATTTTACTCCAGGTATCTTTTAAAGATACGGTACGATTGAACACCAAGTGTTCGGGCGTGGAGTCTTTATCTACATTGAAGTAGCCGATGCGCTGGAACTGTAAGTAATCCAGTGGTTTGGCTTCTGCAAGGTATTTTTCTACATAACATTCGGTCAGAACATGCAATGAATCCGGGTTGATCATTTCTTTCATGGCTTCCAGTGCATCGCATTTCTTGGCTTCGCGGATGGCAGCCATTTCGTCACGTGGGTTTTCTACCTTCCATAGGCGGTCATACAGGCGTACTTCTGCTTTCAGGCAATGAGCGCAGCTCACCCAGTGCAGTGTTCCTTTCACTTTGCGACTGCTGCCGGGCATGCCGGTTTTGGTATCGGGGTCGTATTCGGCATATACTTCTATTATGTTGCCCTCTTCGTCTTTCTTGCAACCGGTGCATTTCACAATGTATGCATTTTTTAGGCGGACTTCTTGTCCCGGAGTCATACGGAAGTATTTCTTCGGAGCGTCTTCCATAAAGTCTTCGCGTTCCATCCAAAGCTCACGGCTGAACTCGATGGTATGTGTGCCGGCTGTCGGGTCTTCGGGATTGTTGATGGCTTCCATCTCTTCCACTTGTCCTTCCGGGTAGTTGGTGATGATAAGTTTCACCGGATTGATTACGGCGGATACGCGAGTGGCACGGGTGTTCAAGTCTTCGCGCACCGCACTCTCCAACAGCGCGAAGTCGTTCAGGGCATCGTATGTGGTGTAACCGATTTTGTCAACGAAGTTGCGGATGGACTCAGGAGAATAACCACGGCGGCGGAAACCGCAGAGGGTCGGCATACGGGGGTCATCCCAACCGTTTACTAAGTGTTCCTTTACCAAAATCAGCAGGTTACGCTTGCTCATCAGCGTGTAGTTCAGGTTCAGTTTGTTGAACTCGTACTGGTGAGGGCGGTTGTTGTCCAAGTCTTTTCCTTCTTTTACCCAGTCCACAAACAGGTCGTAGAGCGGACGGTGAGGAACGAATTCCAGTGTACATAAAGAGTGGGTTACACCTTCGAAAAAGTCGCTCTGTCCGTGGGCAAAGTCATACATGGGGTATGCTTTCCATGTTTCGCCTGTACGGTGATGGGGCGTTTTTACTACGCGGTAGATAATAGGGTCGCGGAAGTGCATATTGGGGCTTGCCATATCTATTTTGGCACGCAACACCATCTTTCCTTCTTCTATTTCTCCGGTGTTCATCTTTTGGAACAGTTCGAGTGTCTCCTCTATAGGGCGGTTGCGGTAAGGGCTTTCTACACCCGGCTGGGTGGGCGTGCCTTTCTGTGCGGCAATCACTTCGGAGCTCTGTTCGTCTATATAAGCTTTTCCTTCCTTGATGAGACGGATGGCGAAGTCCCACAATTGCTGGAAGTAGTCGGATGCATAATATTCATTTCCCCATTGGAATCCGAGCCATTGGATATCTTCCTTGATGGCTTCCACATATTCCATGTCTTCTTTGGTCGGGTTGGTGTCGTCGAAACGCAGGTTACATACTCCACCATAGCGTGCGGCTATCCCAAAATCCAGGCAAATGGCCTTGGCATGACCGATGTGGAGATAACCGTTGGGCTCAGGCGGGAAACGGGTTTGGACTTTTCCTCCGTTTTTACCTTCCTTCAGGTCGTTCTCTACTGCCTGTTCGATGAAGTTCAGACTTCTCTTTTCTGTAGCTTCTGTAGCGTTCATTTCAGTCATAGTGATATTAATTTTACACTTTAAGGTGCAAAAATACGTATTCTTTTTGGGATATGCGTTATTTCACGGGAATATATCCTCCCTTTTTTATAATATTTTGCCCCGCAGGGGAAAGTACATACTCGATGAAAGGGCTGACTTTCGCTTTGTCGGACACATTATAATAATAGTAGAGCGGACGCACTACAGGATATTGTCTTTTGGTTCCGTTTTCCATGGTGGGGAGTACATAGTGTTTTCCTTCGTCATACGAGACGGCTATCGGCTTGACACGGTCGGACAGATAGGCAAGACCTACATATCCGATGGCTCCTTTGGTCTGGCTGACAGACTGGATAATAGCACCTGTTGCCGGCATGGAAAGGCTGCTTGCCATGTAGTTTTTATTTTTCAGTACGCTCTCTTTGAAAAATTCGTAAGTACCGGACGATGTTTCACGCGAGTAGACTACTATTTTTCGGTTGTCTCCGCCTACCTGTTTCCAGTTGGTTATCTTCCCCCGGAAAATATCCTCCAGTTGTTGGCGGGTCAGCTGTTTCACCGGATTAGAGGGATGCACCACCACGGCGAGGGCGTCGTAGGCAACAATCACTTCGTTTACTTCTTCTCCTGCCGCTTTAATTTTCATCTTCTCGCTGAACTTGATCGGGCGGGAAGCCATTGCAATGTCCGTTGTATTATCCATTAAAGCGGAGATACCCACACCGGTTCCGCCACCGGTTACAGTGACACGGGCATCCGGATGCTGGTTCATAAACCGCTCTGCTGTCTGTTGTGCGACAGGCAGTACCGTGTCGCTACCTTTTATACGTTGTGCGTTGGCACCGAGCGAGAGTAAGGAAAGGGCGATTAATAAGTTTCTTCTCACTTTCATATTTCTTCTTTTTATTGACTTTGCAAATTAAGCAATCGGATATTACATTTCCATTTCATCCGGAATGGAAATGATACTTGTAACACAAACGTAACATGATTGAAACATTTCCTTCAAACGTTAGTCACACCTCCTTAATAAAGAGACGCTTTCTTTGCATCAGAAATCATAGTAGGTATGAAAAAGGTATTTGAAAGGATTATAGAAGGAATGTTGACTTGTAGCGGTTTCGTGACAAGTATTACTATTCTGCTGATTGTGCTCTTCCTTTTCACGGAAGCTTTCGGGTTGTTCAAGAGTAAGGTGATAGAAGAGGGATATGTGTTGGCGCTGAATAAGAGTAACAAAGTTAGTGTGTTGAGCCCTGCACAGATAAAGGATGTTTTTGATGAGGAGATTACAAACTGGAAGGAACTCGGTGGGGAAGATCTCCCTATCCGGGTTTTTCGTTTGGAGGATATAACGCAATATTGTACGGAAGAGGAGTTGGGACCTGCTTATGAATATGCAGGCGACAAGATTACGGAACTGGTAGAGAAAACACCGGGTATCGTAGCTTTTGTTCCGCAGAAGTTTATTGTTCATCCGGACGCGGTACATTTCATAGAGGATAACACCATTTCCGTGAAAGATGTATTTGCGGGTGCCGAATGGTTTCCGACGGCCACTCCGGCAGCTCAATTCGGCTTCCTGCCGTTGATTACCGGTACGTTGTGGGTGAGTCTGTTCGCCATCCTTTTTGCTTTGCCGTTCGGGCTTTCGGTTTCTATCTATATGTCTGAAGTGGCAAACCCGAAAGTACGGAACTGGCTGAAACCGATTATCGAACTGTTGAGTGGTATTCCTTCCGTGGTTTATGGCTTTTTCGGGTTGATTGTCATCGTTCCGTTGATTCAGAAGTTGTTTAATCTTCCGGTGGGAGAGAGCGGCCTGGCAGGGAGTATCGTACTGGCCATTATGGCATTGCCTACCATCATAACGGTGACGGAAGATGCGATGCGTAACTGTCCGCGTGCAATGCGGGAAGCGAGTCTGGCATTGGGGGCTTCTCAATG
>OGOL01003120.1_pt1 | contig 11698 bp, 7 predicted proteins | sample 1552641 | NCBI WGS metagenome assembly OGOL01 (sample SAMEA2580140, study PRJEB22360) | human gut metagenome | biome: human gut; feature: human-associated habitat; material: faeces | place: Denmark | collected 2008/2010 | reverse complement strand
GATGACCACCGCCGTGCGCGACACGATGTACGGCGACCTGATTTCCGGCATGACGCGCGCGCTGGAGGCCATGCTGCTGGCGACGGCCGTGGCCATCGGCGTGTATACGGGCCTGAAAATGGCCGCGATGATGGGAGGGATTGCCCTGTGATGCGTAAGATCATCGTCGCGGCGCTCGGCGCGTTCGGCGGCACGCTGGGTTACGGCTATATCCTCAACGCGCCGAAAAACACGATTCTGCCCGCATCCTTTATCGGTCTGGCAGGCTACATTGTCTATATTCTGCTGGGCATGGCGGGATTTGGCACCATGTCCGCGTATTTCTTTTCCACGGTGTTCGTTTCGGTGGTCTGCGAGCTGCTGGCGCGCAAAATGCGCACGCCGTCCACGATCTTTCTGCTCGGCGCGCTGGTGCCGCTCGTGCCGGGATACAATTTCTATCTGGCGATGCTGGCGCTGGTGGAAAACCGCGGCGCGGCGGCCGCGCAGGAAGGCATGGTCGCGGTGCAGATCGTCGCGGCGATCGATACGCCCGCCACGCAGGTGGATCTCATCATCGCCAGGACCCGGCTGCCGGCGAGCAAGGTGCTCGCGGAGCTGACCGTGCTGCAGATCCGCGGCGTGGTCCGGCAGGAACCGGGCAAACGCTTTTCATTAAATATACGCGCAGGCACTGCGCAGGAATCATAAGGAGTTGGAACAGACCCGATGGCAAAAGCAAAAACGGATCTGGTGATCGTCGAGTCTCCGGCGAAGGCCAGAACAATCGAAAAGTATCTGGGCAGCAACTATCAGGTCGTGGCCTCGATGGGCCATTTGCGCGACCTGCCCAAGAGCACGATGGGCGTCGATATTGACGGCGACTTCACGCCGCAGTATCTGCCCGTGAAGGATCGCGCCGACGTGATCGCCGACCTGAAAAAGCGCGCCAAGTCTGCCGGCACTGTCTATCTCGCGACCGACCCTGACCGCGAGGGAGAGGCCATTTCGTGGCACCTGAAGGAGCTGCTGAATCTGCCGGATGATAAGGCCAAGCGCGTGACCTTCAACGAGATCACGAAGAAGGTCGTCACCGAGAGCATCCAGCACCCGCGCGAGATCGATCAGGATCTGGTCGATGCGCAGCAGGCGCGCCGCGTGCTCGACCGCATCGTGGGCTACAAGCTCAGCCCGCTGCTCTGGCGCAAGGTCAAGCCCGGTCTGTCCGCCGGGCGTGTGCAGTCGGTGGCCACGCGCATCGTGGTCGACCGCGAAAATGAGATCCGCGCCTTTCAGCCGCAGGAATACTGGCTGCTCGACGCGCTGCTTGACTGCGGCGCGGGCACGTTCAGCGCGCGCTTTTACGGCACGGCCGATAATAAGAAAATGGACGTCCCGGACGAGGCCACGGCCGACAAGATCATTGCCGCCGTGTCTGCCGAGCCGTTTCAGATCGCGAGCGTCAAACGCGGCGAGAAGCAGCGCAGCCCCTCGCCCCCGTTCATCACCTCGACCCTGCAGCAGGAGGCTTCCCGCCGTCTGGGTATGACGCCGCGGCGCACCATGTCGGTCGCACAGCAGCTGTATGAGGGCGTGGATATTACCGACCGCGGCACGATCGGTCTCATCACCTATATGCGTACCGACTCCCAGCGTCTGTCGGACGAGGCGCTCGCCTCAGCACAGGCGTTCATCGTCGAGCACTACGGCCCGGAGTATCACCCCGGCAAGCCGCGCACGTATAAGACCAAGGCCGGTGCGCAGGACGCGCATGAGGCCATTCGCCCGACGGATGTCACGCTCACGCCGGATCGTGTGCGCCACGACCTCACACCGGAGCAGTACCGTCTCTACCGGCTCATCTGGGGCCGCTTCACCGCCTGCCAGATGTCCAATGCCGTGTACGATAATGTTGTCGTGGATGCCGGCAGCGCGGGCTATCTCTTCCGCGCCAACTACTCCGAGCAGAAGTTTGCGGGCTACACCGCCGTGTACGAAGAGGCGAAGGACGAGGAGACGAGCGAGGTGCGCCGTCCGCTGCCGTCGCTCAAGCAGGGCGATGCCGTGCAGCTCAAGAACGTCACAAAAGAGCAGCAGTTCACCCAGCCGCCCGCCCGCTACACGGAGGCGACGCTCATCCGCGCCATGGAGGAAAAGGGCATCGGCCGCCCGTCGACGTATGCGCCGACGATCTCGACCATCCTCAGCCGCAACTATGTCGTCAAGGAGGGTCGCTATCTGCGCCCGACGAACCTCGGCATCGTCGTGACCGAGATGATGGAGGAGTATTTCCGCAACATCGTTGACCTGAAATTCACCGCCAACATGGAGACTGATCTCGACAAGATCGAGGCCGGAACCGTCGCGTGGAAGGACCTGCTGCGCGAGTATTATAAGGACTTTGACGCAAACCTCAACAACGCCGAGATCCAGCTTGAGGGCAAGCACCTCAAGGTGCCGGATGAGGAGTCGGACGAGGTCTGCCCGAACTGCGGGCGTAAGCTCGTGTACAAAAACGGCCGCTTTGGCCGCTTCCTTGCCTGCCCCGGCTACCCGGAGTGCAGCTTCACGATGCCCATCGTGGTCGAGATGCCCGGCAAGTGCCCGGCCTGCGGCGGTCGTCTGCTCAAGCGGACGTCGCGCAAGGGCTTTGCCTACTATGCCTGTGAACGCGGACATGACTGCCCCGGTCACGGTGAGGGCGAGGGCGGCGAGAACATCCAGGGCTTCATGACGTGGGACGTGCCGACAAAGGACTACTGCCCCGAGTGCGGCAAGACGATGTTCAAACGCGCCGGCAAGGGCGCGAACAAGCCGTTTTGCATCAATCCGGAGTGCGCGAACTATCTGCCGCCGGATAAGCGCGGCTATAAGCGCAAGCCGAAGCCGGCGGACGATGCGGAGACGGCCAAGACCGAGCCCGAGACCGCCGAGGCTGCCGCCGAAAAGAAGCCGGCGGCCAAGAAAACGCCCGCCAAAAAGCCTGCCGCGAAGAAAGCGGCAGCCAAGAAGCCGGCAGCGAAAAAGCCGGCAGCCAAGAAACCGGCCGCAAAAAAGACGGCAAAACCCAAGGAAGAAGCATAAGTAGGAAGCATAATTGGAAAGGCGGCCTGATCATGGCCGCCTTTTTCGAGGAGGAACGCTATGACCCCAGTGACTGTGATCGGTGCGGGCCTGGCGGGATGCGAGTGCGCGTGGCAGCTGGCCGGGCGCGGCATCCCGGTGCGCCTGATCGAGATGAAACCCCAGAAAATGTCCCCCGCACACGTATCGGAAAACTTTGCGGAGCTCGTCTGCTCCAACTCGCTGCGCAGCGATGAGCTCACCAATGCCGTCGGTCTGCTCAAGGAGGAGCTGCGGCGGCTCGATTCCGTCGTGCTCGCGAGCGCGGATCATAACCGCGTCGCCGCCGGCGGCGCGCTTGCCGTGGACCGTGAGGCCTTCGCCCGCGAGATCACGGAGCGCATCTGCGCGCACCCGAACATCACCGTCGAGCGCGCGGAGGCGACCGCTATCCCCGAGGGCGAGGTCGTCATTGCGACCGGCCCGCTCACGAGTGATGCCATGGCCGAGGAGATCCAGCGCCTGTGCCCGGAGTTCGACCTGCATTTTTATGATGCCGTCGCGCCCATCGTCACGCTTGAGAGCGTGGACATGGACAGTGCCTTTTTCGCCAGCCGCTATGATAAGGGCACGGCGGACTACGTCAACTGCCCCATGGATCAGGCGGAGTATACCGCTTTCGTTCAGGAGCTGCGCACCGCCAAGGAGGCACCGGTGCACGGTTTTGACGACGGCGCGGTCTTTGAGGGCTGTATGCCGGTCGAGGTTATGGCGCGCCGCGGCGAGGATACGCTGCGTTACGGTCCACTCAAGCCGGTCGGCCTGCGCGACCCGCGCACCGGAAAGGACAACTATGCCGTCGTGCAGCTGCGGCGTGACAACGCCGAGGGCACGCTGTATAACATCGTCGGCTTTCAGACGCATCTGACGTTCGGCGAGCAAAAACGCGTCTTTTCCATGATCCCCGCGCTGCGGGAGGCGGAGTTCGTGCGCTACGGCGTCATGCACCGCAACACCTATTTAAATTCCCCGCAGATGCTCGACCGGTACTATCGCCTCCGCAGAGAGCCGCGCATCCGCTTCGCCGGACAGATGACCGGCGTTGAGGGCTATGTGGAGTCGTGCGCGTCCGGCGCGCTCGTCGGCATCGAGACGGCTGCGCAGGTGCTCGGTCTGCCGCCTGTCGATTTCCCGCAGGAGACGGCCATCGGCGCGCTGTCGCTGTATATTTCCGGCGGCAGTGTCGGCGATTTTCAACCTATGAACATCAACTTCGGCATCATCACGCCGCTCGATCACCGCGTGCGCGGCAAACGCAACAAGAATGCGGAGATCTCGGCGCGCAGCCTGCAGATTCTGGACGGGCTGAAACAAAAGGAGGTTTTTCATCTATGAGAATACTTGTGGACGCAATGGGCGGCGACCTTGCCCCGGACGAGATCGTCAAGGGTGCGGTGCACGCGCAGCAGGAGCTGGGCGCGGAGATCGTGCTCGTCGGCCAGCGCGCCGCCATCGAGACCTGCCTGCGCAACGAGCAGGCCGAGCTGGAGATCATTGATGCGAGCGAGGTCATCACCATGGACGATGACCCCAGCACGGCGACCCGCCGCAAGAAGGACGCCTCCATGACGGTCGCGCTCAACCTGCTGCGTGACGGCAAGGGCGATGCGGTCGTCTCCGCCGGCAGCACCGGCGCACTGCTTACGGGCGCGACGCTCATCGTCAAGCGCATCCACGGCATCCGCCGCGCGGCGCTTGCCCCCGTGCTGCCCAACGGCGATGCGGGCGTCATGCTCATCGACTGCGGCGCGAACGCCGACTGCACGCCGGAGTACCTGCTGCAGTTTGCCTATATGGGCAGCTACTACGCCCGCACCATGCTTGGCATCGCAGCGCCGCGCGTCGGTCTGCTCAGCAACGGCACAGAGGAGCACAAGGGCGCGGAGCTTCAGCATGAGACCTTCCCGCTGCTCAAGGCGGCGGACGCCGCCGGACGCATCCGCTTCATCGGCAATGTCGAGGCCTCGCAGGTCTTTAACGGCGATGTGGACGTCGTCGTCACCGACGGCTTTACCGGCAACGTCCTGCTCAAGGGCATCGAGGGCAGCATTAAGTATATGACGCGCCAGCTCAAGGGCATCTTCATGAAAAACTTCAAGACCAAGATGGCGGCACTCGCCATCAAGGATGAGTTCAAGGCGCTCAAGGCCTCTCTCGACCCGAACGAGGTCGGCGGCACGGCCATGCTCGGCATCAGCAAGCCCGTCATCAAGGCGCACGGCTCGTCGGATGCGCGTGCGATCTATAACGCCATCCGTCAGGCGATCTCGTTTGTCGACTCCGGCATCATCGACGACATCACGGCCAACATTTCCTATATGCGCGTGGACAAGCACGCGGCGAAGGAGTGCGACTGATGGAGGCGCTGGAGGCCCGCTTGGGCTATACGTTCCGCGACCGGTCGCTGCTGGAGAATGCGCTCATGCACAGCTCTTACGCCAATGAGAACCGCGCGCGCGGCTATACCAGCAACGAGCGGCTCGAGTTTCTGGGTGACTCCGTGCTCGGCATGGTCACGGCGACGCGGCTCTATCAGCTCTATCCCGACATGCCGGAGGGGAAGATGAGCCGGCTGCGCGCCGAGCTTGTGTGCGAGCAGGCACTGCACGGCGTGGCGTGCACGCTGCATCTGGGCGATTATATCCGCCTTGGCCACGGGGAGGAGCGCAGCGGCGGACGCGAGCGGCCGTCCATCCTTGCCGATGCGGTGGAGGCGGTCATCGCCGCCATGTACCTCGACGGCGGGCTGGAGCCTGCGCAGCGCTTTATCCTCGCGCACATCCTCAACGGTCTGGCCGAGGGGGAGATCCACCACGTTGCAGACTATAAGACCGAGCTGCAGGAGCGCGTGCAGCGCCGCGCCGGACAGACGCTCTCTTATACCGTCTGCGCCGAGAGCGGTCCGGATCACAACAAGACGTTCACCATGGCCGTGCTGCTCAACGGCAGCGAGATCGGCCGCGGCACAGGGCGCACCAAAAAGGAGGCGGAGCAGTCCGCCGCCCGCTGCGCGCTCGAAACGCTGAGCGAATAACGGCAAACAGCCGCCTGCAAAAACAGGCGGCTGTATTTTCATATCTGAAAAAATGCGCTCCTGCCGTTGCAAAATGGCATTTTTGGCGGTATACTTTATTTTGTATTATTTTCATTTGAGATACCGGCGGCGCTCCTGCGCGGGGCTGGGCCGGGTATGCGAGGGATTTTGTGTACTTAAAAGCATTGGAGATCCAGGGCTTCAAGTCCTTTCCGGACAAGACGCGCCTGAATTTTGACCAGGAGATCACGGCGATCGTCGGCCCGAACGGGAGCGGCAAGTCGAACATATCGGACGCCATCCTGTGGGTCATGGGTGAGCAGCGCACGAAGACGCTGCGCGGCGGCAAGATGGAGGACGTCATCTTCGGCGGCACGGAAAAGCGCAGCCCCATGGGCTTTGCGCAGGTGTCGCTCATTCTCGATAACAGCACCGGCATCTTCGACACAGAAAACACCGAGGTCATGATCACCCGCCGCTATTACCGCAGCGGCGAGAGCGAATATTCCATCAACCGCGAGCCCTGCCGCCTGCGCGACATCAACGAGCTGCTCATGGACACCGGCCTCGGCCGCGACGGGTACTCGATCATCGGGCAGGGGCGCATTGCAGAGATCGTCTCCGGCAAGAGCAACGAGCGCCGCGAGATCTTTGAGGAGGCGGCCGGCATCTCGCGCTACCGCTACCGCAAGGAGGAGTCGGAGCGCAAGCTTGCCCGCACGGAGGAAAACCTTCTGCGCATCAACGACAAGGTCGATGAGCTGGAGCTGCAGGTCGAGCCCCTGCGCAAGCAGGCCGAGACGGCGAAGAAGTATCTGCACCTGCGCGACGAGCTCAAGAGCGCCGAGGTCTCCGTCTGGATGGAGACGCTCGACCGGCTGCACGCGCAGGCCGAGACCGTGAACCACGACTATCAGACCGCGAAGGAAAACCTTGCCGGCGCGCAGCGCGAGCTTGAGCAGCTCTATGCGGCGTCGGAGAACATCGCGCAGAAAATGCGCGAGAAGGATCTGGAGTCCGAGCGCACGCGCGAGCAGATCTCCGAGGCGGAGAGCGCCGCCGCCGAGTGCGAGAGCGCCGCGGCTGTGGTGCGCACGAACCTGCAAAACAGCGCCGACAGCATCGCGCGTCTGCGCGTGGAGGTGTCCGAACAGGCGGATCGCGCCAGCGCTCTGCAGGCGCAGATCGACGCGCAGCAGCAGCGTTTGGAGCAGATCGAGCGCGAAAAGGCGCAGCACGCGCAGCAGATCGACGCCGTGCTCGAGGACATCGAGCGCAACGCCGCATCCTCCGGCGAGGCCGAGCGCGCGTATACGGAGCTGCTTGCCCGGGAGAGCGCGCAGAGCAGCGCACTGGCCGAGTGCCGCACGCGCATCACGCTCCTGGCCGACAAATCGCAGGAGCTGCTTGATCAGGAAAACGCCATCGTCACCGCCGCTGCGGAGGCGGCCGAGCGTCTGGCCGCACTCGAGGCACAGGCGCAGGAAAAACAGACCGCGCAGCAGCAGGCACATTCCGTCTGCGACGCGCTGCGCACGCAGCAGAGAGAAAAAACACAGCAGCTTTCCGCCAGTGAGCAGGCGCTGGCAAAGCAGCAGGAGCGGCTGTCCGGCCTGACGGTCGACCTGCGCAGCACCGAATCGCGCATCCGTATGCTCACCGAGATGGAAAAGGACTTTGAGGGCTACAACCGCGCGGTCAAGGCCGTCATGCATGCGGCCGAAAAGGGGACGCTGCGCGGCGTACGCGGTCCGGTGGCAAACCTCATCAAGACCGGCGACCGCTATGCCCTCGCCATTGAGACGGCGCTCGGCGCGGCGGCGCAGAACATCGTCGTCGAGACGCAAAGCTGCGGCGCACAGGCCATCGAGCTGCTGCGCCGGCGCGATACCGGCCGTGCGACATTCCTGCCGCTCGATACCATCCGCCCCATGCGCCTAAACAGCGTGCCGGATCAGGAACCGGGCTATGTCGGCGTGGCCGACACGCTCGTCACCTGTGCGGCCGCTTACCGCGATATCGTCAGCAATCTCCTCGGCCGCACTGTCGTCGCCGAGACGATGAAAGATGCCATCGCCATCTCCAGGCGCTATGACCACCGCTACCGCATCGTCACGCTCGACGGGCAGCTCGTCAACGCCGGCGGCTCGCTCACCGGCGGCAGCGCCGCCAAGGGCAGCGGCATCCTGTCGCGCGCCAATGAGCTCAAGCGCCTGCGCGAGACGCTGGATGCGCTCACGCTCGAAAAGCAGCAGTGCGCGCTCGAGCTCGAGGATGCGCAGGCAGCGCTCGATGCGGCGCACGCACAGCTTGACACCGTGCAGGCGCAGCTGGAGCAGGCGGTCGAGACGCTGCATAAGGCGCAGAGCGAGGCGGCGCAGGTCGCGCTGCTGCAAAACGCCGCACAGGAGACCATCGCGGGGCAAAACGCGTCCATCGACGCCTGCCGCGCGCAGCAAAAGACGAATCAGGAGCGCATCGCCGCTGCCCGCGCCGATGCGGCCTCGGCGGAGGAAACGCTTGCACAGCTTCGCGCCGAACGCGATCAGAGCGAGCTCGGCCGCGGCGCGTTTGACCGCCGCCGGCAGGAGCTGGCCGACCGGCTGGCCGGGCTGCGGGCGGAGACGGCGTCGCTCGAAGCCGAGCGCGAGACCATCCTGCGCACCACGCAGCAGATCCACGAGCTGTTCGAGGAGATGGCCGGTGACCGCAAGGCGCGCCTTGACCAGATCGCGCAGGCGGAGACCGGCACGCAGCAGCTGCAGCAGACGCTGCAAATGCACGAGCGCCGTCTGGCTGAATTGCGCCAGCGCGCTGAGACACTGCGCGGCGAGCTCGCCGCGTGCAGCAGCCGCAAGCTGGAGCTGGAGGGACAGCGCACGCGCACCGACCGCGACGCGCAGGCGCGCAACCGCGACCTGCTGGATATGCAAGGGCTCGTGTCGCGCTTTGAGCAGAAAAAGCTCTCGGCCGACATGGAGGAAAAGCAGATCCTCGACAAGCTCTGGGACAATTACGAGCTCAGCCGCACGGCGGCCGAGGCGCTGCGCCAGCCGATCGAGAACATGACCAAGGCCAACCGGCAGATTGCCGAACTGCGCCGCGGCATCGGTGCACTCGGCACGCCGAACCTCGGTGCGATCGACGAATTCACGCGCGTGAACACGCGCTATACCTTCCTCACCGGCCAGCGGGACGATATCCTCAAGGCCAAGCGTGAGCTAACCGGCATCATCGCCGACGTGACAGGGGAGATGGAGGGCATCTTTACTACCCAGTTTCAGGCGATCGATCAGGCGTTCCGCCAGACCTTCCTGGAGCTCTTCGGCGGCGGCAAGGCGGCGCTCGTGCTCGAGGATCCGGAGCACGTGCTCGACAGCGGCATCGAGATCAAGGTGCAGCCGCCCGGCAAGGCGCTCTCAACGCTGAGCCTGATGTCCGGCGGCGAGATGGCGTTCGTGGCCATCGCGCTCTACTTTGCCATTTTGAAGGTGCGTCCGACGCCGTTTTGCGTCATGGACGAGATCGAGGCCGCGCTCGATGAGGCGAACGTCACGCGCTACGTGCAGTATATGCGCCGCCTTGCCAAGAGCACGCAGTTTCTCGTCATCACGCACCGCCGCGGCACCATGGAAGAGGCCGACCACCTGTTCGGCGTGACCATGCAGGAAAAAGGCGTGTCGCGCATCATCGAGCTCTCGCTGGATGAGGCGGCTAAAACCATATCGTAACGGAGAAGATAGTCTATGGGATTTTTTGATAAGATCAAACAGGGTCTGACCAAGACCAAGACGAAGATGGACGCCCAGCTGACCGGCATCTTTGCTGCCTATGCGCCGGGCGATGAGGAGTTTTTTGAGGACCTTGAGGAGACGCTCATCCTTGCCGACACCGGCGTTGAGACGACGACCAAGGCCATCGCGCAGCTGCGCAAGGCCATCGAGCTCAAAAAGCTGACCACCGGCGCGGAGGTGAAAAAGGAATTCGTGCAGATCCTCACGCGCATCCTCAAGGTGCAGGACACCATGCTCCTGCTCACGACGCAGCCGTCGGTCGTGCTCGTTGTCGGCGTCAACGGCGTCGGCAAGACGACGACGATCGGCAAGCTCGCTTCCCAGCTCAAGAAGGAGGGCAACCGCGTGCTCCTGTCCGCCGCGGATACGTTCCGCGCAGCGGCCGCCGACCAGCTCACCGTCTGGGCGCAGCGCGCCGGCGTGGAGATCGTCAAGCACGAGGAGGGCTCTGACCCCGCCGCCGTGGTGTTCGACTCCATTCAGGCGGCGAAGGCGCGCGGCGTGGATGTCGTCATCATCGACACCGCCGGCCGTCTGCACAACAAGGCAAACCTCATGAACGAGCTCAACAAGATCACCCGCGTCATCCGCCGCGAGCTGCCGGAGGCCGACATTGAAACACTCATGGTGCTCGACGCCACGACCGGTCAGAACGGTCTCATTCAGGCCAAGCAGTTTCTCGACACGGCGGATCTCACCGGTATCGTGCTCACGAAGCTCGACGGCACGGCCAAGGGCGGAATCGTCTTTGCGATCGCAAACGACCTGCAGCTTCCGGTGAAATATGTCGGCGTCGGTGAGCAGATCGACGACCTGTTGGAGTTCAAACCTGCGGAATTTGTGGAGGCGCTGCTGTCATGATCCTTGCAAGCAATAATGCACATAAGTTAGATGAGTTTCGCGCCATCTTTGCCGACATGGGCATCGAGATCATCCCGCAGAGCGCGGCCGGCTGCGACTTTGAGGTCGACGAGACCGGCGAGACCTTCGAGGAAAACGCCTATCTGAAGGCCATCGCCGTGACCCGTGCGACGGGGCAGGTCGCCATCGCGGACGACTCCGGGCTCGAGGTCGATGCGCTCGGCGGCGCACCCGGCGTGCACTCGGCGCGCTATACCGGCCGGCACGACGATACAGACGCCGCACGAAACGAGCTTTTGCTGCACAATCTCGGCGCACGCACCGACCGCACGGCGCGGTTCGTGTCGTGCATCTGCTGCACGTTCCCGAACGGCGATGTGCTGCGCGCACGCGGCACGTGCGAGGGCAGCATCCTGTTTGCCCCGCGCGGGGAAAACGGCTTCGGCTATGACCCGCTGTTCCTGCCGGATGGCTACGACTGTTCCATGGCGGAGCTGCGCCCGGAAGAGAAAAACGCCATTTCCCACCGCGGAAATGCGCTCAAAATCCTGAAAGAAGAATTGAGGAATTACTATGCTGACAAGTAAACAGCGCGCCCAGCTGCGCGGTCTGGCCGCGACGGAGGATACCATCGTCCACATTGGCAAGGGCGGCATCACCGACAACATCGTCACCCAGATGAACGACGCGCTCAAGGCGCGCGAGCTCGTCAAGGGGCGCGTGCTCGAAAACTCGCTCCTGACCGCGCGCGAGGCGTGCGACCAGCTTGCCGCGACCTGCCGCGCGGAACCTGTGCAGGTCATCGGCTCGAAATTCGTGCTCTATAAGCGCAACGAGCAAAAGCCGAAGATCGAGCTCGTGAAAAAGGCGAAGAAATGAAGATCTGCATCTATGGCGGCAGCTTTTA
>OGOL01003118.1_pt1 | contig 11702 bp, 9 predicted proteins | sample 1552641 | NCBI WGS metagenome assembly OGOL01 (sample SAMEA2580140, study PRJEB22360) | human gut metagenome | biome: human gut; feature: human-associated habitat; material: faeces | place: Denmark | collected 2008/2010 | reverse complement strand
AAGCGGCGGCATTGCCGCCTATAAAATGGCCAATGTGGCCAGCGCACTGCGCAAGCTGGGGGCCGACGTGGAGGTCATCATGACCAGAAACGCCACCCAGTTCATCACCCCTATCACGTTCGAGACCCTGACAGGCCACAAGTGCATGGTAGACACCTTCGACCGGGATTTCAAGTTCGAAGTCACCCATATCTCGCTGGCAAAGAAGGCCGACGTCATCCTCGTGGCCCCGGCCACCGCCAATGTCATCGCCAAGATGGCTCACGGCATCGCCGACGATATGCTCACCACCGTCGTTCTCGCGGCCAAGTGTCCCAAACTCGTCTCCCCTGCCATGAACACCGGGATGCTGGAGAACCCCATCACCCAGGACAACATCGCCACACTGGAAAAGTACGGCTTCACGGTCATCCCCTCCGAGAGCGGCGTACTGGCCTGCAAGGACGTGGGCAGCGGACGCCTGCCGAAAGAGGATGTCCTGCTGGACTACATCTTCCGCGCCATCGCAAAGCCGAAGGACCTCGCCGGTCTGCGCATTGCCGTCACGGCCGGCCCCACTCAGGAGCCGCTGGACCCTGTGCGCTACCTGACCAACCACTCCACCGGCAAGATGGGCTATGCCGTGGCCCGTGCCGCCGCGATGCGGGGTGCCGAAGTCACCCTCATCCATGGCCCGACGGCCCTGCAGCCGGTGCGGTTCACCGAGGATGTCCCCATCACGACAGCCCAGCAGATGTACGAGGCCGTGACCAGCCGCTTCGACGAGATGGATGTTCTGGTCATGGCCGCTGCCGTGGCCGATTACCGCCCCGCCGCCGTGGCCGACGACAAGATAAAGAAGAAGGACGGCGACCTCTCCATCGCCGTGGAGCGGACGCCCGACATCCTCGGCACCATCGGCCCTAAAAAGAAGGGCCAGTTCCTCTGCGGCTTCTCGATGGAGACGCGGGACATGCTGGCTAACTCCTCGGCCAAGCTCGAGAAAAAGAACCTCGACATGGTGGTGGCCAACAATCTGAAGGTGGCCGGTGCCGGGTTTGGCGTGGATACCAATGTTGTCACCTTCATCACGCCGGACGGCGCCCGCGAGCTGCCCCTGATGAGCAAGGATGATGTGGCGGATGCCATTCTGGATGAGATCCTGAAACGCAGAAAATAAGTCTCAAGACGCAAAAAGTGCTCTGCCGGCCGGCAGAGCACTTTTCCGTTATACAGAGATTTACTTGGTGCCGTAGATACGGTCGCCTGCGTCACCCAGGCCGGGGACGATGTAGCCGTTCTCGTTCAGGTGGTCGTCCTGTGCGCCGAGGTAGATGTCCACATCGGGATGTGCCTCGTGCAGGGCCTTGATGCCTTCCGGAGCAGCGATGAGGCCGATGAACTTGATGCGCTTTGCGCCGTGCTTCTTGATCTGGGTGATGGCGTCGATGGCGCTGCCGCCGGTAGCCAGCATGGGATCCAGCACCAGAACGTCACGCTCGGCGATATCCTGCGGCAGCTTGCAGAAGTACTCCACGGGCTGCAGGGTCTTTTCGTCGCGGTACAGACCGATGAAGCCAACCTTAGCAGCGGGCAGCAGGGTCAGCATACCGTCCAGCATACCCATGCCGGCACGCAGGATGGGCACCAGAGCCAGCTTGCGGCCTGCCAGCACCTTGGTCTTTGCCATGGTGATGGGAGTCTCGATCTCCACCTCTTCCAGAGGCAGGTCACGGGTAGCCTCATAGCACAGCAGAGTGGCAATCTCGCCCACGAGGTCACGGAACTCCTTGGTGCCGGTCTGCTTGTTGCGCAGAATGCTCAGTTTGTGCTGCAGCAGCGGATGCTCAACGATCATAGGGGTCATAATACACGCTCCTTATATTGTAAATAAAAATATGGAACACGAAGGGATAACCTCTCAGTCTCGCTCGCGCTCGACAGCTCCCCTACCGAGGGGAGCCTCTGGCGAAGAGGGAAAGCTTTACAGAATGCCAAGGCCTCTCCTCGATAGGAAAGGTGGCAGCGCGGCAGCGCTGACGGAGAGGTTAACGGTTTTCAATGGCCATCAGCTTTGCGATGCGCTTCTCGTGGCGTCCGCCCTCGAACTCGGTGTTGAGGAAGATGTCCACCAGCTGGCAGGCGAGGCCGGGGCCGACGACACGGCCGCCCATGCACAGGGCGTTGGCGTCGTTGTGGCGGCGGGTATACTCGCAGCTGAAGCTGTCAGAGCAGCAGCAGGCACGGATGCCCTTGACCTTGTTTGCGGCCATGCTGATGCCCACACCGGTGCCGCAGAACAGCAGCGCCTTGCTGCACTGGCCGCTCACCACGGCGTCGCAGGCAGGCAGAGCCATGTCAGGGTAGTCCACGCTGGCGGTGCTGTGGGTGCCGAAGTCGATGTACTCCAGCCCCAGCTCGTCCAGATGGGCCTTGACGGCCTCTTTCAGTTCAAATCCGCCGTGGTCGGCGGCAAGTGCGATGGGTTTCGTCATTGGTGTTGATCCTTTCCCTTTGCAGTATCTTCCGGTATTTCGGTACGGGCAGCTTCTGCGGCCAGACGCTCGGCCCGCTCCCGCTCGGCCTGGCTCAGCCGGTGATAATCCGGCAGCAGAGCCTCAGGCAGGACGGCTTCGCCCCGCTGAGCCATCTGCTCTGCCACATAGGCCACCGCAGCGGCACGGCCATTGCGGAGAGCCGGCGGTACACAGAGCACGCCCGGGACATTGCCATATTTATTATAGCACAGAGCCGCGCCATCACCAACAAAAAACAGAGGCTTTTTGCAATTTTCTACAAACTCGGCCAGGTCAGCCACGGCGCGGGCATCGTCGTCCATCAGACGCTCGTGGGTCTCAAGGTCGAAAGCCGCGCTGTACACCTGCGCACGGCGGGCATCCAGCGCACAGAGCACGGTGCCGCAGCCGGTGTGGGCCGCCGCCAGCGCTTCCAGTGTGGACACCGGGGCGCAGAGCGTCTCCCGGGGGAAGGCCAGACCCTTCACCGCCGCCAGCCCGATGCGCAGGCCGGTAAAGCTGCCGGGGCCGGCATTGACGCCGTAGAGGTCGATGTCCTTGCAGCCCATGCCGCAGAGTTTGAGACAGTTGTCGATGAGGGGCATCAGGGTCTCGCTGTGGGTCATGCCCGCGTCAAGATAGCACTCGTAGAGCAGGCGGTCATCCTGCAGCAGGGCCACGCCCACGGTCTTGCCCGCCGTATCCACGGCTAAGATGTTCATACTTCCACCCCCTCGATGGTGATGCGGCGGGTGGTGTCGTCCACCCGCTCGATGTTGATATGGATGGGGTCTTCCAGCGCCAGCAGGTCAGCGAAGTTCTCGCTCCACTCTGCCGCCACCACAGCGCCCTCATCCAGATAGTCGTAGAACCCTGCCGCGCACAAATCGTTCTCCGTGGAGATGCGGTATAAATCAAAATGCGCGAAGGGCCGCGGCCCGCGGTAATAGTTCACGATGGCGAAGGTCGGGCTGCTGACCGGGTCGGTGCAGCCGAGACCTCTGGCAATGCCCTCGCAGAAGGCCGTCTTGCCCGCGCCAAGCCCGCCGGTAAAGGCGATGAGCGCCCCGGGCGCAAGATGATGCGCCACCTGCGCCCCCAGTGCCACCGTCTCCTCGCGGGAGTGGGTGATAAATTCAGACATGGGTATCCTACCTCATATGCGTTTCTATAAAAAAGGGACGGCAGAGTCCTGCCGTCCTGTTCTGCCGTCCCTTAGTATAAACTATTTCTGTCAAAAGTGCAACGCTCAGGCCGCGCTTTCGAGCACATCGGCCAGCATATCTTCCGCGGCCTCCGCGCGTTCCTCGAGCGAGAAGTTTTCCGGCACATTCAGCCGGGCGTTCTCGTCACCGTAGAGCACCAGACACGCTGCGGCGGCGTGGGGGCGGCGTCCGCCCTGCTCCGTATACCAGATGATGTCGTTCTCGCCGTAGGTATCCTTTGCGTGGGCCAGCGCCCTGCCGATGGTCTGTCCCATCGCAAGATGGTTGACGGTATCCCAGAGCATACTGCGGGAGTAGACCGTGTAGACGTTGTTCACATAGCCCAGCACAGTCCGTGCGCCGCCCGCCAGCAGCGCTTCGGCCATCGACTCATCCACGCTGTTCGTGACGCCCAGGAACTCACAGGTCTCGGAGTAGATGATGGTATTGCTGAGCTGGCCCGAACGGTACGCATTGCGGAAAAAATCCGCTGTGACGCAGTAAAGGCCGTTGAGCTTGATGATGCGGTGAGCCAGCAGGTCAAAGCCGTAGATGATGTCTTTGTACAGCGTGGACGCTTCTGTCAGCAGGATGATGGGCTCGGTCCGGGTGTGCTTCCGGAACGTACCGTAGCTGTAAGTATAGTAGGCACCGTGGGCGCTCAGGATGCACAGATCGTATTTGTTCATCCGGCGCAGGTCCGACAGGGTCACCCGGGTGTTCATCGTCGTGCGCAGGCCCATGCCTTCCCAGAAGCCCTGCATATAGGAATAATACGGAAAGCGGGAGCTGTTCACCGTATTATCGAAGGCATAATAAATAGCGGCACGGCCGATCGTCTCAGGCAGAGCGTTCTCCCGGTACTGCCGGGCCTCCGCAGCCTGCCGGACATCGTCGGTCAGGGGCATCTCGGCGGTGCGGGGAGTGCATTGAGCAATGTCCCTCGGGGCGCGCAGGCCGTTGTCTCCGGCGTCAAAGGTCATCTCGTCCAGCTCGTCGGGCAGAGTGAGCAGGATGCCGCCCAGCACGCCGCAGCGGTAGGTAAAGCTGACGATCCCGTTCTCCTCGTCGGTGCGGATGGAGTCCCGGCGCACCAGCCCCTTCCGGGCCAGTTCATCCAGCTCCGCAAGGGCCGCGGTGAGCCGTTCTTCCCGGGACATCTGCTCGTATTCATCGCTGCCGGTCAGGGCCGTCACAGCGGCGTCTGCCTGCTGCATCTCGGCGGCATCGTCGGTGGTGAGGGTGGGCTTTGCCGTATCCTGCACCTCGCCCGCTCCGTCTGCCGCCCATGCGGCGGGAGCCAGCACAGCCGTCAGCACCAGTGCCAGTGCGCAGACCGCGCACAAAATTCGATGGCGTTGTTCCTTCATGTAAAAACTGTTCCTCCAAGAACGCCGGGGACCGGCCATTTACCGCCCCGGTACGTTTCATTTTAGAGGGCATATCGGCCTTTGTCAAGCGTTCTGCGCCGATTTTGCAAAGCTGTCACAACCGTCCATCTTGCGCGCCTCTCTCCCCTGCTGTATAATAAGGTACATTGGGGGATCATACCCGGCTGTGAGGCGGGGTTTTCAAGATACAGAAAGGTGGTGCTTTTTTGGAAAGCATTCAGCGATATTGGAAACGGACAGACAAGATGTACCTGCTGCTCTGCCTGTTCAGCAGCGCGATGGCGGTGCTGGCGCTGTCGTCGTGGGCGGCGAAGCAGGGAAGCGGCTTTGCCGTGGATGAGCTCACCGGCCAGCTCACCGGCATCGGCGACTACCGCCGGGCCGTGGTGCAGGCGGGCGCAGCGGCCATCGGCATCCTGGTGGCCATCCTTCTGTCCAACATCGACTACCGCAGCCTCGTCAATGTCTGGCCCGTCCATGTGGTGCTCACATGGGGCCTCGTGCTGCCCACGCTGGTCATCCGCAACGTGACCCTCGGCCCGCTGACCATCGGCTACAACGCGGGCGACACCGACAACTATTCCTGGTACAAGCTGGGCGGCTTCACCTTCCAGCCTACCGAGCTGGCAAAGATAAGCTTCATCCTTACCTTCGCCATGCATCTGAACAATGTCCGCAGCCGCCTCAACGAGCCGAAAGAGCTGGGCAAGCTGCTGCTCCATCTCTTCGTGCCGATCGGCATCATCCACATTCAGGGTGACGACGGCACGGCCATCATCTACGGCATCATCGGCTGCTGTATGCTCTTTGCCGCCGGGCTGAGCTGGAAGTATATCATCGGGGCCTTCTCTGCCCTCGCAGCGGCGGCAGCAGTGGCCTTCGCCTTCTTCAGCGACAAGATCGGCAAGGGCTACCAGTGGTATCGCATCCTTGCGGTCATCGACCCCAACAACGAGACGGGCTGGGCGCCCAGCGAGACGATCTGGAAGAACATTGTCTACCAGCAGCAGCGGGGCGAGATTGCCATCGGCTCGGGCGGCATCTTCGGCAACGGCTTCTTCGGCGGCCGCTACTACAGCGTCCCCAACGCCCACAATGACTTCATCTTCAGCTGGATCGGCAACGCGGCAGGCTTCGTGGGCTGCTGCGTGGTGCTGGGCGTGCTGCTGGCCATCATCATCAAGACCTTCGCCACCGGAGCGTGCAGCGAGGATATGCTGGGCTCCTTCATCTGCGCAGGCATCGGCGGCGCGTTCATGGCCCAGATATTCGTCAACGTCGGCATGAACCTCCGCCTCCTGCCGGTCATCGGCGTCACCCTGCCCTTCTACTCGGCGGGCGGCAGCTCGGTGCTCATGCTGTATATCTGCGTGGGGCTGGTGCTGTCGGTGTATATGCACAATACGAAAAAACTGTTTGGTTAAGTCTCTCTCAGAACAGGCGCTGTCCTTCAGCGCCTGTTTTTATTTTCCGGCCAAATCTCCAAAAGTCTTGTAACACGACAGAAGTCGTGATAGAATATTCAAGTATTTTATCTATATTCTTTTGACTTTTTCAGGAGGTCCCATGAAGCATCATTCTCTCTCCAAAGTCCTCAAGCGCCTCGCCTGCGTGCTGGCGGCGCTGGTCATCGCACTGGCCGTTGCCGTGTTCGCCCTCTGGCACAACGAGCTGGCCACTCTCTCGTCCCTCAAAAAGCTCTCCGACCGCGACGAAGCCCACCGCGACGGTGCTGTTTATCAGCTCAACGTCTCGGGCGGCTACTATTTCGACGATTTCCTGGCCCAGGGCGGCGCATCCACTGACTCTGAGCTCATCTCCTTCATCACCCAGAGCATCACCAAGGGCATCATCCCCATGAACATCAAGACCAGCACCATCGCCTGCTCGGCCTTTACCGCAGACACCCAGAGCGGCGACCGGGTCTTTGGCCGCAACTACGACTTCTCGGCCACCAACACCGCCATCGTCTACACGAACCCCGGTAAGGGTCGTCACGCCTCCTACTCCACCATCGACCTGAGCTTCCTCGGCCTCGACAAGGACAAGGACGTAGAGAGCCTCGGCCAGAAGATCCTGACCCTCGCGGCCCCCTATGTGCCGCTGGACGGCGTCAACGACGCCGGTGTGGCCTGCGGCATCTTCATGTCCTATCAGGGCGAGGGCAAAGGCACCCCCACCGACACCCAGACCGACAAGCCCGACCTCACCTCCACCACCCTGCTCCGGCTCATCCTCGACTACGCCGACTCGGTGGAGGACGCTGTGGCGCTGGCTGAGCAGTACGACCTTCACGACTCGGCAAGCAGCTGCTTCCACTACATGGTGGCCGACTCCACCGGCCGCAGCGCCATCCTCGCGGGGGTGGGTGCTGATGCCGACCACGACGCCGACGGCTCTCAGCGTCAGCTGAACGTCCTCTGGAACGACACCGACGCCCTCTCCGATTCCTCCGACTGGCAGGTGGTGACCAACTTTATCAAGGCCCCCGGCTACTACGACGGCACTGCCGTCGAGATGAAGGGCCTCGACCGCTACGAGCACCTTGCGGCTGCCCTGCGCCAGACCAACGGCGTCGTAGCCGACAAGAACGCTGCCATGGACCTGCTGGCCTCGGTGGGCCGCCGCACCTGGAACAACGACGACTCCAACACCAACACCATCCACAGCGTGGTCTACGATTTGACCGATCGGTCTGTTCTCTGGGTCGGCAATGAGCACTACGGCGAGGATGGGTATACATTTGAGTTTCAGCTTGGGGCGTAAAATGTAATTTTCCTGCGGTAAGCTTGACTTTTTTGAATTTCGCATATACTGAAAGCGGAAATGCAAAGATTCCATTTGGACTCACCAAAAAGAAATCCCCCTCCCGGTGTTCTCCGGGAGGGGGATTTTTTTCCAACTTCCGGCGTATAACCCCGTCAAATTCCCCGGTTTTATCCAATTATCTTAGGCAAAACGATGATTTTGTAAAAAGCCCTTGAAATAATAGTAGGGGGGGGGGGGATAATATTTCAAACCTCTGCCTGCGGGCGGCGGAACATTTTGTTCAACACTGGATAAGGAGGTCTTTTGTATGAAATCCGCTAAAAAAATTCTCGCCCTCATCCTTGCAGGCGTCATGGCTCTGGCCCTGCTCACCGGATGCGGCAAAGCAGCATCTCCGGATCGTGCAGCCGCCGAAGGTGTGGCCGATTGGATGAAGCATATCTGCCACGCGTACCAAAACCCAAATGAAATCTCGGTAAGTTATCAGGTCCCCGAGCTCCGCCGTGATATTGTTCCCCTGTTTGACACGAACTGGATGAAACGTGATGATAATGCTGATCCTAATGATCCTGATTACCCTGATGAGAATGCAAAGATCAACGGCACCACTACCGTCGCTGAAGCTCTGCAGCAGTGCCTGAGCAACTACAAGGACGCTTCCTGCACCGCCTTCTTTGCAACAGATGTCACAGGGTTCGCTAGCCTTACATCACCGGAAGCGTATTGGTTGACTATGGAGTCGCATGGTATCGGTGTTTATGGAACTTTCGATATCACGACAGGCCAGCAAAAAAAGCCACTCACCTGAGGATCGCCGCCACCCACAAAACCATCGGGGAGAAGACTTTTCTCCTCGCTGTGGTTATTTTTGAGAAGTAAACCTCTCCCCCTGCCCCGGAGCCCTGCGGCCCGGGGCTTTTTTGCGCCCCGGCCAGAACAAAAAAGCATCCCCTGCAGCCTTTCCGGCCATTGCCCGGTCAGGCCCTGCAGGGGATGCTTTGGTGTTACAGAAAATGCGCCTTACTTCAGCACTGCGCCGAGGTTTGCGCTGGTGACCATGCGGGCGTAGCGGCTCAGCCAGCCGGTCTTGATGTTGGGCTCGGGAGCGACATACTTTGCCTTGCGCTGGGCCAGCACCTCATCGGGCACTTCCAGCGTGATGCTGGCGTTGGGGATGTCGATGTGGATGGTATCGCCTTCCTCCACAAGGCCGATGGGGCCGCCGGAAGCGGCCTCCGGGCTGACGTGGCCAATGGCAGCGCCGCGGGAAGCGCCGGAGAAGCGGCCATCGGTGATGAGGGCCACGGTCTTGTCCAGCTTCATGCCGGCCAGTGCGGAGGTGGGGTTCAGCATCTCACGCATACCGGGGCCGCCCTTGGGGCCTTCGTAGCGGATGACCACCACGTCGCCCGGGACGATCTTGCCCGCATAGATGGCGGCGATGGCCGTTTCCTCGCTGTTGAAGACGCGGGCCGGGCCGGAGTGCTCCTGCATCTCGGGGGCCACGGCGCTGCGCTTGACGACGCAGCCATCGGGGGCGATATTGCCCCACAAAATCTGCAGGCCGCCGGTCTGAGAGTACGGGTTGTCGATGGGACGGATGGCCTTGTCGTTCAGGATGTGAGCGCCCTTGATGTTCTCGCCGAGGGTCTTGCCGGTGACGGTGGGGACATCGAGGTCCAGCAGGCCCTTCTTGGCCAGCTCTGCCTGCACGGCGGGGATGCCGCCGGCGGCGTAGAGGTCGGGCATGTGGGTGGGGCCTGCGGGGGCCAGATGGCAGAGGTTCGGGGTCTTGGCGCTGATCTCATTGAAAAGCTTCAGGTCGATGGGCACACCGGCCTCGTAGGCAATGGCCAGCAGGTGCAGAACGGTATTGGTGGAGCAGCCCAGCGCCATATCGCAGGTCAGCGCATTGCGGATGGAGCGCTCGTTGATGATCTGGCGGGCGGTGATGCCCTTCTTCACCATATCCATGATGGCCATACCGGCGTGCTTTGCCAGCAGCAGGCGCTTGGAGTAGACGGCGGGGATGGTGCCGTTGCCGGGCAGTGCGATGCCGATGGCCTCGCACAGGCAGTTCATGCTGTTGGCGGTGTACATGCCGGAGCAGCTGCCGCAGCTGGGGCAGCAGTTGCAGGTGCAGTCTTCCAGCTGCTCGTCGGTGATCATACCGGCCTTATAGGCGCCCACAGCCTCGAACATCTTGGAAAGGCTGACTTCCTCGCCGCCGTAGGTGCCGGCCAGCATGGGGCCGCCGGAGCAGACCACGGCAGGCACATCCATGCGGACAGCGGCCATGACCATGCCGGGAACGATCTTATCGCAGTTAGGCACCAGCACCAGACCGTCCAGCTGATGAGCCATCAGCATGGTCTCCACGCTGTCGCAGATGAGCTCGCGGGAGGCGAGGCTGTACTTCATGCCCACATGGCCCATGGCGATGCCGTCGCAGACGCCGATGGCCGGGATGAGGATGGGGGTGCCGCCTGCCATCTGGACGCCTGCCTTGACGGCGTCGGCGATCTTATCCAGATTCATGTGGCCGGGGACGATCTCGCTGTAGGCGCTCACCACACCGATGAGGGGGCGGTCCAGCTCTTCCGGGGTGTAGCCCAGGGCGTAAAACAGGCTTCGGTTGGGCGCGCGCTCCGAGCCTTTGGTCACGTTGTCACTTCTCATGGTTTGTTCCTCTTTTCCTTATAACAAAAGACCCCCTCCCAAAGGAGGGAGCCTTTCTTAGTTTTAAAAGCAGCTTTTGGCTGAACTCCTTCCGTCATCACTTGCGCGATGCCACCTCCCTCACGGAGGGAGGCTTCACGCTGCGGTCAGACAAAAGGCTCCCTCTTTGAGGGGGCTGTCGCCGCAGGCGACTGGGGGAGTTCATTACTTCTTCAGCCAGCTCATCATGCCGCGCAGCTCTGCGCCCACCTTCTCGATGGGGTGCTCGGCCTCCATGCGGCGCTGAGCGAGGAAGTGGACCTTGCGGCCGCCGTTGGGGCTCATCTCGGTCAGGAACTCGGAAGCGAAGGTGCCGTCCTGGATCTCGGTCAGAACCTTCTTCATTTCCTTGCGGGTCTCGGCAGTGATCAGACGCTTACCGGTGCGGTAGTCGCCGTACTCAGCGGTGTTGGAGATGGAGTAACGCATCTTGGAGAAGCCGCCCTCGTTGATGAGGTCAACGATGAGCTTCATCTCGTGGCAGGTCTCGAAGTAGGCCATCTCGGGCTCGTAGCCAGCCTCGACCAGAGTGTCGAAACCAGCGTGGATGAGCTCGCAGACGCCGCCGCACAGGACAGCCTGCTCGCCGAACAGGTCGGTCTCGGTCTCCTCCTTGAAGGTGGTCTCGAGGATGCCGGCACGGCCGGCACCGATGCCGGAAGCGTATGCCAGAGCGATGTCCTTAGCCTTGCCGGTGAAGTCCTGCTCGACACAGATCAGAGAGGGGCAGCCCTCGCCCTCGGTGTACAGACGGCGGACGATGTGGCCGGGGCCCTTGGGAGCGATCATGATAACGTCAACATTCTTGGGAGCGGTGATGGTCTTGAAGTGGATGTTGAAGCCGTGTGCGAAAGCCAGAGCCTTGCCCTCGGTCATGTAGGGAGCGACCTGCTTATTGTAGATGTCAGCGCACAGCTCATCGGGGACCAGCATCATGACGACGTCGCCGGCCTTGGCAGCCTCCTCGACCTCCATGACCTTGAAGTTGGGATGAGTTGCAGCAAACTCAGAAGCCTTTTCCCAGTGAGCAGAACCCTTGCGCAGGCCGACGACGACATTGACGCCGCTCTCAGCGAGGTTCTCGGAATGTGCGTGGCCCTGGCTGCCGAAGCCGATGACAGCGA
>OGOL01003115.1_pt1 | contig 11709 bp, 10 predicted proteins | sample 1552641 | NCBI WGS metagenome assembly OGOL01 (sample SAMEA2580140, study PRJEB22360) | human gut metagenome | biome: human gut; feature: human-associated habitat; material: faeces | place: Denmark | collected 2008/2010 | reverse complement strand
CGCTCTGCGAGACCATCCGCCGCACCGACCAGAAGATCGGCATCATCATCCTGAGTGCCAAGGGGCAGGAGCAGGATAAGATCCGCGGCCTGTCCATCGGTGCCGACGACTATATGACCAAGCCCTTCAGCGTCAGTGAGCTGCTGGCCCGTGTGGAGGCGCTCTGCCGCCGCGTGGGCCGTTCGGCCGGCGCCGAGGCAGGGGAGCAGGCACCGGCCTCACTGGTGAGCGGCAGCTTCGTGCTGGACGAGAACCGCCGCGTCCTGCTCAAGGCGGGCAAGCCCATCGAGCTGACTCAGGTGGAGTTCCAGATCATGGAGCTGTTCTTCCGCAACCCCGGTGTGGCGCTGGTGCGCGAGCGCATCCTCAAAGGTGTCTGGGGTGAAAACTACTTCGGCGACGTCAAGATCGTGGACGTGAACATCCGCCGTCTGCGGATGAAGGTGGAGGATGAACCCAGCCATCCGGCACATATCCTCACCGTGTGGGGATATGGTTATCGGTGGGAGGAGTAACATGCGAAGCGGCATTACTCGGCGATGGCTGCGGGGCAGTCTGCTCATTACGGTACTGCTGGTGCTGCTGGTGGAGGTCATGTTCCTCTACAGCGCCACCCGCAGCTACTACAACGGCGTCCAGCAGACCATGTACCGCCGCTTTTCGTCCATCACCGGCCAGCTCAAAATGTACACCGGCGAAACGAGCCAGAAGACCGCCGCCAGCCGCAGCGTGGCTCTGCGCCGGATGGTGGAGCAGTTCTCCGATAAGGACAAATACGAATTTATGCTGCTGGACAGCTACGGCGGCGTCATCGCCTCGTCCAGCGGCACCGACGCCGAGGGCATCGTCACCCGCACCGACTTTGAGCAGGCGCAGGACGCCGTGGACGGGCAGGGCATCGCCATCTACCGCACCCAAAGCGGAGAGATGGTCATGGCGGCCTGCTGTCTCGTACCCTATGCAGCCGAAGATGTGGCCGCCATGCGTCTCGTCACCAGTCTGACGCTGGTGGAAGAACAGCTCAAACGCACCGTGGTGGTGGCCCTCGTCATGGGTGCGGCGGTGCTGGCCTTTACCATCATGTCGGGCCTGTACTTCGTGCGGAGCATCGTGGTGCCGCTGGGACAGGTGGAGCGCACCGCCGCCGGCATCGCCCGGGGTGAGCTGGACGTCCGTCTGCCCGTCACCGGCGACGAGCGGGATGAGGTGGACCGCCTGCGCGGCACCATCAACCGGATGGCCGAGGGCCTCGAAGAGACGGAAAAGATGAAAAATGAGTTCATCAGCTCCGTCTCCCACGAGCTGCGCACCCCGCTCACCTCCATCCGGGGCTGGGTGGAGACGCTGCGCACACTGGACGACCCCTCCGACGAGAACTACCGCAAGGGCCTCGAGATCATCAACAACGAGACGGCCCGCCTCTACAACATGGTGGAGGAGCTGCTGGATTTCAGCCGCCTGCAGAATGGCCGTCTCAAGATGACCTGCCGCCCCCTCGACCTTGTGGCCGAGCTGACCGATGCGGTGCTTTTCTGCGAGGCCCGCATCCAGCGGGAGGGGCTTGTGCTGGTGTACAATGAGCCGGAGGAGATGATCCCGGTCTACGCCGACCCCGACCGTCTGCGGCAGGTGTTCATCAACATCCTGGACAACGCCATCAAGTATTCCGCCCCCGGCGGGCGCATCACAGTCAAGCTCTGGGCAGGCGAGTACAAAGCCTTTATCGAATTGATCGACCAGGGCCGCGGCATCCCGCCCGAAGACCTCGAGAACGTCAAGACCAAGTTCTACAAGGGCAGCAACTCGGTGCGCGGCAGCGGCATCGGTCTGGCGCTGGTGGACTCCATCATGACCGCCCTCGACGGCACGATGGACATCAAGAGCACTCTGGGCCGGGGTACGGTGGTGACACTGGGGCTGCCGCTCTACAAAAAATAAGATTTTGTCACATTTATGTGGTAAGATAGAAGCCAAAAAACTGACAGGAGAAATCCATTTTATGAATCACGAACCCAAGAAGGAATGCTTCAAGACCAGTGTGGGCGGTCAGGCCCTGATGGAAGGCATTATGATGCGCGGCCCGGAGCACATCTGCTGCGCTGTGCGCAAGCCCGACGGCACCATCGAAACGAAGATAGACGACACCCCGAAACACGGCATCTGGGCCAAGATCCCTCTCGTGCGGGGAGCCATCTCGATGATAGAGAGCCTCATCACCGGCTACCACTACATGATGTACTCTGCCCAGGTGAGCATGGGCGACGAGTACGACGCCGAAGAGGAAGAGTCTGCCTTTGAAAAATGGGTGGGCGACCATCTGGGCAAGAAGGCCGAGGACATCCTGATGGCCGGTGCGGCCCTCGTGGGCGGCCTGTTCGCCATCCTGCTGTTCACCGTTCTGCCGACGGTGCTGGTGGGCGGCCTCGGCAAGGTGGTCACCCTGACCCGCTGGCCGAGAGTCATCCTCGAGGCGGTGCTGAAAGTGGCCATCTTCCTCAGTTACATGGTGGCCATCTCCAAAATGAAGGAGATCCACCGCGTTTTCGAGTATCACGGCGCAGAGCACAAGACCATCGCCTGCTACGAGGCCGGCGACGAGCTGACCGTGGAGAATGTCCGCAAGTACACCCGTTTCCACCCCCGCTGCGGTACCAGCTTCCTCATTCTGGTGGTCATCGTCAGCGTTTTCCTTTACAGCGTGCTGCCCTGGAGCAGCACCAGCCTCCGCGTCCTGTTCAAGCTGCTGCTCCTGCCGGTGGTCATGGGCATCAGCTACGAGCTGCTCAAGTGGTGCGGCCGCTCGGACAACATCGCCACCCGCATCATCCGCCAGCCCGGCCTCTGGGTGCAGCGGCTGACGGTCTTTGAGCCCGACGACAGCATGATCGAGGTGGCCATCGCCGCCGTGACGCCGGTGCTGCCCGAAGACCCGGAGGACGGCAGATGGTGAGCGAAGGGATGCTGCCCCGGGCAGCGGTCAAAGAGGTGGAAGCGCGGCTGACGGCGGCGGGCTGTCCGGACGCAGATTTCGACGCCCGGGAGCTGTTCCGGCTGGCGACAGGCCGGGACGTCCGCCTTTCTGACCGTCCATTGGACGCCGCCGAAGCGGCAAAGCTCGAAGAACTGACCCTTCGCCGTGCGGCCCGGGAGCCGCTGCAATACCTCTGCGGCAGCTGGCCTTTCCTCGACTTTGAACTGGCCGTGGGGCCGGGCGTGCTCTGTCCCCGTGCTGATACCGAGGTGGTGGCTGAGACGGCTGCCGAGATGCTGGCGGGCGTGGAAGCGCCCCGGGTGCTGGACCTCTGCGCCGGTACCGGCTGTCTGGGCCTTGGCGTCAAGCGGCTCTGCCCGGCGGCGCAGGTCGTCTGCGTGGAAAAGAGCCCGGAAGCCTATGTCTATCTCGAGAAAAATACCCGTCTGGCCCTGAAAGGCCGGGGCGGCAGCACCGAAAACGTGCTGGATGCCTCGCCTTTTGAAGAGCCGGCCTTCGACTGGGGCATGAAGCCTACCCGCGCCGCAGAGCCGGTGGAGGGTGACCTCTTCACCTACTGGGAGAGCTTGCCCGAGGGTCAGCTCGACCTCATCGTCTCGAATCCGCCCTACCTGACAGCGCAGGAGATGAGTGAATTGCAGCCCGAAGTGGCCAAAGAGCCGGCCATGGCGCTGGAAGCCGGGGAAGACGGTCTCGTATTTTATAAGGCCATCGCGGAACACTACCAGAAAGCTCTGCGCCCCGGCGGTGCGCTGGCGCTGGAGATCGGCTGGCAGCAGCGGGAGGCCGTGACCGCCCTGCTGGAAGCAAACGGCTGGGCAGACATTGCCTGCCGGAAGGACTTCGGCGGCAATGACCGCTGTGTGACGGCCCGGAGACCCCAATAAGCGTGAGAAAAAGTGAAAATATCTACAACTATCTGTTGTAATATTTGAAATCTGTGATATACTATAGAGGAAAGAATCTGTATCGTACCGCCTGCACCCCGCAGGCCATGTGATAAAGGAGCAGCACGCTATGGCAAAGAATCAGAACAACAACGTCGCCCCCGCCACCCAGAAGACGGAGCCGGGCGCAAAGAAGGATGCGCTGGCAACTGCGCTGGCCCAAATCGAAAAGCAGTTCGGCAAGGGCGCCATCATGAAGCTGGGCGATAACACCGCCATGCAGGTGGACGCCATCTCTACCGGCAGCCTCGGTCTCGACCTGGCGCTGGGCGTGGGCGGTGTGCCGCGCGGCCGTATCATCGAGGTGTTCGGACCGGAATCCAGCGGTAAGACCACGCTGGCCCTCCACATCCTCGCCGAGGCCCAGAAAAAGGGCGGCGAGGTGGCCTTCATCGATGTCGAGCACGCCCTCGACCCGGCCTATGCCTCCGCACTGGGCGTGAACATCGACGAGCTGCTGGTCAGCCAGCCGGATACCGGCGAGCAGGCCATGGAGATCTGCGAGGCGCTGGTGCGCTCCGGTGCCATCGACGCCATCGTCGTGGACTCCGTCGCTGCTATGGTGCCTCGTGCCGAGATCGAGGGCGAGATGGGTGACAGCCACGTCGGCCTGCAGGCCCGTCTGATGAGTCAGGCTATGCGCAAGCTGACCAGCGTCATCGGCAAGACCAACACGGTCTGTGTCTTCATCAACCAGTTGCGCGAGAAGGTGGGCATCGTCTACGGCAACCCCGAAGTTACCACCGGCGGCCGCGCCCTGAAGTATTATTCTTCTGTCCGCATCGACATCCGCCGCGTCGAGGGCCTGAAGGACTCTTCCGGCCAGTTCATCGGCAACCACACCCGCGCCAAGATCGTTAAGAACAAGGTGGCTCCTCCGTTCCGTGAGGCTGAATTTGACATCATGTTCGGTGAGGGCATCTCCAAGATGAGCGAGCTCATCGACGTGGGTGTCAAGCTGGGCATCGTCCAGAAGAGCGGCGCATGGTTCAACTACGGCGACATTCGTCTGGGTCAGGGCCGTGACAACGCCAAGCAGTTCCTCAAGGACAACCCCGAGATCGCCAACGACATCGAGGGCCAGATCCGCGCCAACGCGGACAAGCTCTACGCCACCCGCCGCCCGGCGGGCAAAGCTGCTGCCGCTGCGGCAGAGAAGGAAGAGGGCGGCGAGACCGCTTCTGCCTCCAGGGAGCCTGTCGTCAAGGCCCCGGCCCGCAGCAGCGAGAGCGAGCTGGACATCATGGTGGAGGACTAAATGTCCTTTTCGAGAAGAGGCCGTCCGCTGGCTGAAGAAGAAAAGTCCACCGACGCCGCCAAGGCCCGCGCCCGGGCCATGGAGCTTCTGGCCGGGCAGGAGCTTTCCTCCGGGCAGCTCTATGAGCGCTTGGGGCGGAAGTTTACCCAGCCCACCGCCGCCGCTGTGGTGGCGGAGATGGTGGAGCGGCAGTATGTGGACGACGAGCGCTACGCCCGGACCCGGGCGCATGGCCTGCTGGCCGCCCGCAAGAGCCGCCGCGCGGCCGCGCAAAGTCTGCGGCAGAAGGGGCTGGACGCCCAGCAGATCTCTGCTGCGCTGGAAGAGGCCTACGCCCCGGACGAAGCGGGCGGAGACCCGGAGCTGGAAGCCGCCGCCGCCCTCGTGGAAGGGCGGTACCGCGGCAAGCTGGCCGCAGGGCGGAAAGACCTTGTGGTTGCTGCGCTGGCCCGGCGGGGGTTTGCATATCCGATTATTAAAGAAGCGATTCGGCGAGTGGAAGAGGACGGTTAGTTCTCTTTTGCGCGCCAAAAGAGAACCAGAAATGGTTCTCGCGCTTGTGGCGCGGGGTCAGAGCGCGGTTACGCGAGGTTAAGTTCTCTTTTGCGTGCCAAAAGAGAACCAGAAAAGTGCCCGCTACTTTCGAGGCGCGGGAGGCACGAACTAGGGGCTGCTCGCCCCTAGTAACCCCGGAGAGGTGGGCTCCAACTCAAAATGCTGGAGATTCGTGCATTCGCACGAAGATCTCTTAACCGCATTTTGAGCCTCCGCCGATTTGCTGCTCCGCAGCAGACTTCACGCCCTTGCAGAACGTAAAGTTCTGCTAAGACATAACGCCATCGGCGAAGCCGTAAATCGGAGAAACGAGAAAAAAGCGTTTAGCGAAGCGGCTAGCTTTTTTCCGTTTCGACTTCTCCTTTGGGGTCTGAAAGGGGCGAGCAGCCCCTTTCTCGTGGATCCAGCGCGTCGAAATCGCTGGTGGTTTTCTGGTTCTCTTTTGACATCAAAAGAGAACAATTAGCCTTAATGCAAGAGCGCGCTGCCCCGCGCGGAGCGCAAGCCGCTTGACCAAAAGAAAAAACTGCCCCACGCCGCAGGTGCGCCCGCGCGGAGCGCAAGCCACCTTGACCGCAGGAAAAAACATCCCCCGCGCCACCAGCGCGAGAACCAGCTCAAAGAAAAAACCAGCTCTGCCGCAACACCACATCAAGTCGTTATAACAGACCCTCAAGAGAGAAAGAGAGTATCATCCGAATGAAAATTGCGTGTATTTCCCTTGGCTGCCCGAAGAATCAGGTCGATTTGGACGTGATGGTCCACATCCTGCTGTCGGCGGGCCACGAGACGGTGGCTGACCTCGCAGAAGCGGACGTCATCCTCGTCAACACCTGCGGATTCATCGAGAGCGCCAAGACCGAGGCCATCGAGAACATCCTTGAGGCCTGCTCCTACAAGCAGGCAAACCCCAACCTGAAGGTGGTCGTCACCGGCTGTCTGGCCGAGCGCTACCGCAGCCAGATCGAAGAAGAGATCCCCGAGGTGGACGCCGTGGTCGGCTGTGCCTCCAACAAGGCCATCGACTCCATCGTGGCCCGTCTGTTCAACGGTGAAGAACATCTGGAAAGCTACGGCCTCAAGAAAGACTTTCCTCTGGGCGGCAAGCGCGTCATCGGCACGCCTGCCCACTATGCGTACTTAAAAATCGCCGAGGGCTGCAACAACCGCTGCCACTACTGCGCGATCCCCGGCATCCGCGGCCCGCTGCGCAGCCGCGAGATGGCCGACTGTGTGGCCGAGGCCCGCTGGCTGGCCGGTGAGGGCGTCAAGGAGCTCATCATCGTGGCCCAGGACCCCACCGCCTACGGTGAGGACTGGGGCAAGCCGGGCAGCATCTGTGAGCTGCTGGACAAGCTGAACAAGATCCCCGGCCTCGAGTGGATCCGCATCATGTACGCTTACCCGGAGCGCATCACCGACGACTTCATCGCCGCCATGAAGCGGAACGAGAAGGTCCTGCCTTATCTCGATCTGCCCATCCAGCACTGCAACGACACGATCCTCAAGAACATGAACCGCCGCTCCAACCGCGCCGAGCTGCTGGACGTCATCGGCAAGCTGCGCCGTGAGATCCCGAACATCACCCTCCGCACTACCCTCATCGCGGGCTTCCCGGGTGAGACGGAAGAGCAGTTCGAGGACCTGTGCAACTTCGTGAAGGAAGTGCAGTTCGACCGTCTGGGCTGCTTTGCCTACTCCGCCGAGGAGAACACCGTTGCAGCCAAGATGGACGGCCAGATCGAGCAGGAAGTCAAGGACAAGCGCGCTGAGCTGGTGATGCAGATCCAGACCGGCATCATGGCCCAGAAGCAGGCCGCAAAGGTGGGCCAGACTGTCCGCGTCCTCTGCGACGGTGTGGACGACGAGAGCGGCCTCTACCTCTGCCGCACCGCTGCCGATGCCCCCGAAGTGGACGGCAACGTCTGCGTGTCCAGCGAAGAGCCGCTCTACCCCGGCGAGTTCTATGATGTGCTGGTGGACGATAGCGACCTTTACGATTTGTATGGTACTGTTGCAAAATAACAGATTGGAGGATAATTTTGTATGAATCTGCCCAATAAACTCACTCTGACCCGCATCCTGCTGGTACCGGTGTTCATGATCTTCGTCTCGCTCGGCCAGTATATCACGCCGAGCTACAACCCGCGGTACTACCTCATCGCCGGCCTGATCTTCGCCGTGGCCAGCTTCACCGACTTCCTCGACGGCCATCTGGCCCGCAAGTGGAACATGGTCACCGACTTCGGCAAGTTCGCCGACCCGCTGGCCGACAAGCTGCTGACGACGGTAGCCTTCATCTACATGATGCGGGACGGCGTGTGCAGCCCTGTGGTGCTCTGCATCATTCTGGCCCGCGAGTTCGCCGTCTCCGGCCTCCGCATGGTGGCCGCCGGTGCAAAGGACGGCAAGGTCATCGCCGCCAACATGTGGGGCAAGGTGAAGACCGTGCTCCAGATGCTGACCATTATCTTCTACTACTTCACGGTCTCCCTGACCGGCAATGTGCTGGGCCAGCAGTGTGCAGACATCGCCTCCGTGCTGTGCTGGGTCGTGGCCGCTGTCACCGCCATCTCCGGCATCAAGTACCTGTGGGATAACCGCAGCTTCATCAATACGGCAAAATAAGCGCCCGTCCGGGTGTAAAAAAGAAACGAGCGGAAAAAACCGCTCGTTTCTTTGATATTCCAACAAAAAATTACAGATAGGAGAGTGAAACGGTGCTGAAAAACATCCTGACTGTCCTGCGGAAGCTGGCCTCGGCGGCAATGAACTTCCTGATCGTGTACTTCGAGACCATCGCCGTCCCCATGAGCTGGGCCATGGGCGGGACCATCATGTTCACGATGTACACCGAGCTGTCCAACATCTTCAACGGCGCGGTCTGCCTGCTGGTGGGTCTGTGGCAGCTGGGCTGCATCATCACCGGGCGGGAACTGCCCCTCTGGCTCAAGCGGCTCAAGTTCATCTCCACCAGCTGCCTCGCCATGACCTTTTTAACGGTGGTCATCATTCTGGCCCCCATGTACGAGGACGGCAACGGCTGGTACATCATGCTTTTCACCGACTCGATGCTCTACCACCATTTCCTCGACCCGGTGCTGGCGATCCTGTCGCTGGTGCTCTTCGAGCGTCTGCCCCGCCTGCCGCTGGGGCAGGTCTGGTGGGCGCTGGTGCCGACGATCCTATACGGTCTGTATGATCTGCACGGCAATATTACAGGAACCATCGACGGCCCCTACCCCTTCATGCGGGTATACGACCAGACCATTCAGGAGACGCTGATGTGGTTTGCCATCATCCTCGTCACGAACCTGCTGTACGCCTTCCTGCTCTGGTGGCTGGGCGGAAACGGGAGAAAAAGCAAGGTGGGTCTGGAATTCAGGACATAAGAAAAAGGACTGCTGCGGATGCATCAGTCCTTTTTGTATACAGTCTTACAGCAGCGGGATGCCTGCCTTCTCGCAGGCTTCGCGGGTGGCGTTGTCCCAGACGCTTGCCTGCACCTCACCGATGTGGGCGCTGCCCAGCAGCAGCATGCACAGACGGCTCTGACCGATGCCGCCGCCGATGGTGTAGGGCAGTTCGCCGTTCAGCACCGCCTTGTGGAAGGGCAGCTCGCGGCGGTCGTCGCAGCCGGCGGCGGTGAGCTGACGGTCCATGCTCTCGGGGCTGACGCGGATGCCCATGCTGCTCAGCTCGTAACTGCACTGCAGCGGCTCGTTCCAGAACAGCAGGTCGCCGTTCAGATCCCAGTCGTCGTAGTCGGGGGCGCGGCCGTCGTGGGGCTTGCCGCTCTTGAGGGGAGCGCCGATCTTCATCAGGAAGGTGGTGCCGTTCTCCTTGACGATGGCATTCTCCCGCTCCTTCGGGGTCAGGTCGGGGTACTTATCCTCCAGCTCCTGGGTGGTGATGAAGGTGACGTTGGGGGTGTGGAGCGGCAGCTCCTGCAGCTGGGGGAACATGGCGTGCAGGTTCATCTCGGTGGCGCAGACCGCCGACACGATGGAGCGCACGACGTTCTTCAGATACGTCTCGTTCCGGTCTTCCTCACGGATGACCTTCTCCCAGTCCCACTGGTCCACATAGATGGAGTGGAGATTGTCCATGTCCTCGTCGCGGCGGATGGCGTTCATGTCGCAGTAGAGGCCCTTGCCCACGCGAAAGCCGTAGTCCTTCAGGGCTTTGCGCTTCCACTTGGCCAGCGACTGAACGACCTGCACCTCAATGCCGCTGTCCTTGGTGTCGAAGGTGACCTTCCGCTCGACGCCGTTCAAATCGTCGTTCAGGCCGGTAGAAGCCTCGACGAAGAGCGGTGCAGACACGCGGTAGAGACTCAGCGTGGCGCACAGGGTGTCGGCGAACAGCCGCTTCACGGTGCCGATGGCGCGCTGGGTGTCGTACAGGTTCAGTGCGGGCGTGTAGTTTTCCGGAATGATGATCTTGCTCATAGCAGATTACCCCTCTCTTGCTGCCTCGCGCCGCCGAATCGCCGCGCCGAGAGCAGCTTCCCTTAATCGCAAGTTTCACAGATATGCCTATGGGTAACAGCATATTTGCGATATGCAGTTTGCGGATGCTGCCAGACCATTGAAAACGCAAACTGCTATATTAAAGTAAATTATGGCACAAGTTGCGGGCGATGTAAAGGGGAAAAGCGCTGATTTGGCGATGGAGTCAAGGCTTTTGGCGCAGAATAAACCTCGGCCCTTCCGCGCCCACAGTCCCGGTCGGCACGAACCCCACCCGGTGCAGCACCGCCTGCGAGGCAGCATGATCGGGGGCGGTCTCGGCCTCGACGGCGGTGACGCCGGGCTGTTCGAGCGCCCAGCGGCAGGCGGCGCGGACAGCCTCGGTGGCGTAGCCCTGATGTTCATATTCCGGCAGAAGGCCGTAGCCAATTTCCGGCTGGCCGTTTTCGGGCAGGCCCTTGAAGCAGAGGTCGCCTACCCAGTCGCCGGAATCGTTCTGGTAAAGCCCCCATGCGGTGTACCAGATCCACTGCTCGGGGTGGGCGAGGGAAAGGTCCAGCATATCGGTGTAGGGCTGGATGAGTTCCGGGTCGGTGGTGCGGGCCAGAAGGGCGCGCATCCCGTCGGGCTGCAGGGGGATGAGAAAAAGACGTTCGGTGATAAGCTGCATGATAAAACCTCCGGGCTGCATTTTTGCCCAGTGTAGCACAAGCCGGGCAGGGGAGTCAAACGCTTGACTTACGCCCCGGCGGCCATTATAATAGGTTTGTAAAAGGATAAATGCGTTTATCCGGGCAGAGTAGCGCTGCATCGTCTGGGCAGAGAGAACAGGCCGTTGGCTGGAAGCCTGTTTGCAGACCGCCGCGTGAAGTGCGCCCGGACAGCACGCTGCGGGAAGCTGAGTATCGCAGCGCGGATGGCCGCCGTTATCGGCTTTGAGCGACAAACCGGAGTGGAACCGCGATTTTGAGAAAAGACCGCCTTCGATGCTGTGCTTTTGGCATGGCGTTGGAGGCTTTTGCTTTTTCGGGCAGGCTCGCAGGAGCTGGCCCTCTTTGCCAAGGGCTCCCCTCGATAGGGGAGCTGTCGAGCGAAAGCGAGACGGAGAGGTTTATAATCACGGCTTCGGTCTGTCCCACAAAAAGGAGTATTCAACTATGCAGATCTTCAACACCCTGACCCGCCAGAAGGAAGAGTTCGTGCCGCAGGTGCCGGGCGAGTACCGCATCTATGTCTGCGGCCCCACCGTCTACAACTATATCCACATCGGCAACGCCCGCCCGCTCATCGTCTTCGATACCCTGCGCCGTTACCTTGAGTACCGCGGCAACAAGGTCATCTATGTCTCCAACATCACCGACATCGACGACAAGCTCATCAAGAAGGGCCAGGAAGAGGGTACTTCCATGAAGGAAGTCGCCCAGCGCTTCGAGGCCGAGTACCTCAAGGATGCCGCCGGTCTGAACTGCAAAAAGCCCACCGTCC
>OGOL01003112.1_pt1 | contig 11716 bp, 10 predicted proteins | sample 1552641 | NCBI WGS metagenome assembly OGOL01 (sample SAMEA2580140, study PRJEB22360) | human gut metagenome | biome: human gut; feature: human-associated habitat; material: faeces | place: Denmark | collected 2008/2010 | reverse complement strand
AAGGCTCCCTCCCAGAGGGAGCTGGCAAAACCGTCAGGTTTTGACTGAGGGAGTTCACCCAGCCGTCCCATTGTATGCACTTTCGATGATTCCAACAAAAAATCGCCGTAAAAATTGGACGGTAATTCTAAAAGGAATCCAACACAAAACTGTAAAACTGTGATATAATCATAAATACAGACAAGATGCAAAGGGGGCAGTCTGCCCCCTTTTGCATTTCCGAAAAAAGCTTTAGGAGGCGAGGCCCAATGGCACAGATCCGTTCTAAGCCCTTCGGTGTGACCAAAGAGGGCGCTAATGTTACCGAGTACATCCTCTCGAACCCCGGCGGAATGTCCGTCAGTGTGCTGGATTACGGCTGCGTGATCAAAAATATCATCGTCCCGGCCAAAAACGGCCCGGTGGATGTGGTGCTGGGTCACGACACCATGGCAGATTACGAAAACGACTTCACCTCGTCCGGCAGCACCTGCTGCGGTGCTTTTGTGGGGCGCTATGCCAACCGCATCGAAAACGCCGTCTTTACGCTGGGCGGCAAGACCTACCAGCTGGAAAAAAACAACGGCGAAAACCACCTGCACGGCTGTTTTTCCCGGAAAATCTATGAGGTGAAATACTTCGGCGATACCCTGCTGATGGAAGCCGTAAGCCCCGACGGTGAGGACGGTTTTCCCGGCACGCTGAAGATCGCGGTGCGCTATACCCTCACCGACGACAACACCTTCCGCATGGACTACCGTGTGTCCTCGGACGCCGACACCCTTGTAAACCTGACCAACCACAGCTACTTCAATCTGGATGGCGGCGGCGATGTGCTGAACCAGAAGCTGCGCATCTACGCTTCCCGCTATCTGGAAGGCAACAATACCACCTGCCCTACCGGCAATATCCTGCCCGTGGCGAACACCCCCATGGACTTTACCGTCGGCAAGCTTATCGGCAAGGAAATCGACACCGGCTTCTCCCAGACCACCATGGTGGGCGGCGGCTACGACCACTGCTATGTCATCGACCGCGCACGCGGCTCCAGCCAGAGCATCTGCGCATGGGCTACCAGCGATAAGACCGGCATCAGCATGAAGCTGTACACCACCCAGCCGGGCATCCAGCTGTATACCGGCAACTTTTTGCAGGACTGCCCCGCCCCGGGCAAGGGCGGCCAGCCCCTGCGCAAGTACGGCGGCTTTGCCTTGGAGACCCAGCACTATCCGTGCAGCCCCTCCCACCCGGAGTTCCCCTCCACGGTGCTGCGCGCAGGCAAGGTGTTCCGCGCCACCACCACCCTGCGGTTCTTCACCGGCAAGCAGTGCGGAAAACTTTAAAGAAAGATATATCACGCAAAAAACGTCTGCTCCGGCAGGCGTTTTTTGCGTAAATGGTGTTGCTTATAGCGGGCTCGCCCTCTCAGTCAAAGCCTGTCGGCTTTGCCAGCTCTCCCAAAGGGAGAGCCCTTGGCAAAACCGGGAACTTTGTGTGGACTGCCAAAGCCTCTCCCTTTGGGAGAGGTGGCACGGCGTATGCCGTGACGGAGAGGGCGAGGATGCTGACCGCATTTCTATGTTTTGCACAAACGGTGCATTCTCTCCATGTGAATAATGCGAAAAATCTCTGTCAATCAAATGTGTGCTGTACGAATATGCAACAAAAATATATCTGAATAAAGAAAGCGCCCCTTGCAGTCGGCGGCAAAAAGCGGTATTCTTTAAGCAGACCGGGCAGCGCCCGGCGCAAAGAGAAAAAGCAATAAATACTATGTGAGAGAGGTACTCGGCTATGGCAATTTTGGTTTCCGGCGGTGCCGGCTACATCGGCAGCCACACCTGCATCGAACTGTTGAACGCTGGCTACGATATCGTAGTGGCAGATAACTATTATAACGCTTCTCCCGTGGTTCTGGATCGGGTCAAGCAGATCACCGGCAAGGACTTCCGCTTCTACAATGCAGACATGACCCGCCATGAGGATGTGGAGAAGATCTTCTCCGAGTGCCCGGACATCACCGCCGTCATCCAGTTTGCAGCCTACAAGGCTGTGGGCGAGAGCGTGTCCAAGCCCATCGAGTACTACTATAATAACCTCAACTGCACGCTGGTCATTCTGGACGTGATGCGCCATCACGACTGCCACAACTTCGTGTTCAGCTCCTCCGCTACCGTCTACGGCGACCCCGCCAGTGTGCCCATCACCGAGGACTTCCCTGTGGGCGCTACCACCAACCCCTATGGCACTACCAAGGCCTTTACCGAGCGCATTCTGCAGGACGTCTGCAAGGCTGACCCCAGCCTGAACGTGGCGCTGCTGCGCTACTTCAACCCCATCGGTGCCCACAAGAGCGGCCTGATCGGCGAGGATCCCAACGGTATCCCCAATAACCTGATGCCCTACATTGCCAAGGTGGCTGTGGGCAAGCTGGAAAAGGTGCACGTCTTTGGCAACGACTACCCTACCCCGGACGGCACCGGTGTGCGTGACTACATCCATGTTGTGGATCTGGCCCGGGGCCATGTGTGCGCCATCCGCAAGCTGGAGACCGGCTGCGGTCTCTTCATCTGCAATCTGGGCACCGGCAAGGGCTACAGCGTGCTGGATGTCATCCACGCCTTCTCCAAAGCCTGCGGCAAGGAGATCCCCTACGTCATCGATCCCCGCCGCCCCGGCGACATCGCCGAGTGCTACGCCGACCCCACCAAGGCCAAGAACGAGCTGGGCTGGGTGGCTGAGTACGGCATCGAGGAGATGTGCGCCGACAGCTGGAACTGGCAGAAGAACAACCCCGATGGCTACCACACCGTGAAGTAAGCGGAATAATATTTTTGAAAGCGGTTTCGAAATGTCTACAGGCATTTTGAGACCGCTTTTTGCTTGATGGGAAAGGACAAAATGACTGGAACGTCTGCAAAAAATTGGTAAAAAAGAAGAAAATCCATCGCGCGCTTGACAAGCGGTCTGGGGCGCAGTAAGCTGAAAAAAGAAAAGCCGAAAGCGGCATCTACAATTGCGGGATACGGAGGGATCACGAAAATGAAAAAATGGACGAAGCTGTTTGCGGTGCTGGCGCTGGCAGTGATGTTATTGCTGACTGCCTGTGATGACGGCACTACCGGTGGCGGTTCTGGTGGCACTTCTGGTGGAAACTGGGGAAACGGCGGTGGCAACACCACCGGCGGCGGTACGGGTAACACTACAACGGATAAAAAGGATGACAATGACAAACCCACCACTTCCAGTTCAGTGTTCCTGACCGCACTGAACAAAGCTTATAAGCTGCCAGACACATTTGATGGCTGGCACCTTATCGTGGATGATTTCGATGGCGATGGCCGGCAGGAAGCGTATGTGTTTGCCGGTCGACCGTCAGGAGACCAGTGGTACAATATTTCGGTTTTCTATGTTGACCCGAACGGAAAGATCACTGAGATCCTGAAGAACAGCGGCCTGTATGGTGCGCCGCAGGAAACAAAAAGCACAAGGGATACCAGTTTTGCAAGCAGTTGCTTCCGCTATAAAAATCAAAAGTTTGTCAGCTTCTGGCTTGCACCGCAGGATGGCTGCGTCTATAGCGAGGTGTATGGTGCATACGTAATGGCAGAGCAACAAAGCTTGAGATTGACGGAAGCGATGTGAGAAAGACACCTGAAGGCTTTGTATATGCGGCGGGTCTGGATACTGAATATGCCTATGTCCTTAAAAACGGAAGGCTTGTGGATATGTTCACCACACCGGATGCTTATAAGTATGTAGACCCGGATTACAGCATGAAAACAACGCCGCTCAAGACAGCATGGAAAAACTTTATGAACAACGTTGAATTTGGCAATGCAGAGTACTTCCTGCAGTATGACTTTGACGGCGATGGCCGGCAGGAAGCCTATGTGTTCCGTGGAACGTTCAATGACGGATATGCACAGAATGCAGAGATCTATTATATCGGTTGGGGCGGTACGATCCTGCGCATGGCATACAGCAGTGGACAGCTTTATCAGGTCAACCGATGGGGCTATACAACGGATGATTCTATGATCAAAGCGGGCAATCAGCGCTTTGCGCTGTGGCAGATCCCCGGCGCAGGGCACGCGGCCACCCGCGTGTTTGGTGCACGCAACGGTGTGCCGTATGAGCCGCAGATCTCCGGCAAGCTGTCGTATTTCTATCAGGAAGATAATGGTCGTTTCTATGCTGAAAGCGACACCAAGTATGTGGATGATGAGTATCTGTTCAACGCATCCACCGGCGAATTTTACAAGAGATAACAGAAGCTGAAAAAGGGCGGCTGCATCTAATGCAGCCGCCCTTTTTCTGGGCTTTTCTATTGACATCCGCTGCCAGTTAGCCTATACTACATTTGTTAACACAGACTAACACATAAGAACAGTACATATAAAAGAAGGCAACGGATATGACGTTAAAAGAGTTACAGATCGGCAAAAGCGCCATAGTAGATGCTGTGGGCGGTGCGGGCGCACTGCGGCAGCATTTTCTGGATATGGGTCTGATCCCCGGGGCAGAGGTCACGCTGGTAAAGCTGGCGCCCATGGGCGACCCTATGGAGCTGCGCATCCACGGCTATGAGCTGACCCTGCGTCTGGATGACGCGGCACAGATCACCGTGACCCCCACCGAAAAGACCCCGGCGGTGCACGCCCCGGTGGCGGAAAAGATGGTGGAGCACCCGGGTCTTGGCGAGGGCGGCAAGTACCACACCAAGGAGGGGGAGCATCCCCTGCCGGAGGATAAGACCCTGACCTTTGCGCTGGCGGGCAACCAGAACTGCGGCAAGACCACCCTGTTCAACCAGCTCACCGGCTCCAACCAGCACGTGGGCAACTTTCCGGGCGTGACGGTGGACCGCAAGAGCGGCGCCATCAAGGGGCACCCGGAGACCGAGGTCACCGACCTGCCGGGCATCTACTCCATGTCTCCTTATTCCAGCGAGGAGATCGTTACCCGACAGTTCATCATCGGCGAAAAGCCCACCGGCATCATCAATATCGTGGACGCCACCAACATCGAGCGCAACCTTTACCTGACGATGCAGCTGATGGAGCTGGATATCCCCATGGTGCTGGCGCTGAACATGATGGACGAGATGCGCGGCAACGGCGGCACGGTGCGCATCAACAAGATGGAAGCCATGCTGGGCATCCCGGTCATCCCCATCTCCGCCGCCAAGAACGAGGGCGTGGACGAGCTGGTAGACCACGCCGTCCATGTGGCAAAGTATCAGGAGCGCCCCGGGCGCATGGATTTTTGCAGTGAGGACGACCACGGCGGCGCGGTGCACCGCTGCATCCACGGCATCCAGCACCTCATCGAGGATCACGCCAAGGCGGCGGGCATCCCGGTGCGGTTTGCCGCCACCAAGCTGGTGGAGGGCGACCCCCGCATTGAGGAAGCCCTGAAGCTGGACCAGAACGAAAAAGAAATGATCGAGCATATCATCGTGCAGATGGAGCAGGAGCGCGGGCTGGACCGCGCCGCCGCCATTGCGGATATGCGCTTCTCCTTCATTCAGGAGCTGGTGGCGCAGACGGTGGTCAAGCCCCACGAGAGCAAGGAGCAGCTGCGCTCCAACCGCATCGACAAGTTCCTCACCGGCAAGTACACCGCCATCCCGGCGTTTATCGCCATCATGGGTCTGGTGTTCTTCCTTACCTTCAACGTCATCGGCCTGTTCTTCCAGAACCTCATGGAGATGGGCATCGACGCCCTGACCGGCCTTGTGGACACCGCCCTGACCAACTGGAACGTCAATGCGGCGGTGCACTCGCTGGTTATCGACGGCATCTTTACCGGCGTGGGCAGCGTGCTGAGCTTTCTGCCCATCATCGTGGTGTTGTTCTTCTTCCTCTCCATGCTGGAGGATACCGGTTACATGGCGCGTGTCGCCTTTGTGATGGATAAGCTGCTACGCCGCATCGGCCTGTCCGGCCGCAGCATCGTGCCCATGCTTATCGGCTTTGGCTGCACCGTGCCCGGCGTGATGGCAAGCCGCACCCTGCCCTCGGAGCGCGACCGCAAAATGACCATCCTGCTTACGCCGTTCATGAGCTGCTCCGCAAAGCTGCCTATTTACAGCCTGTTTGCGGCGGCGTTCTTCCCCAAGTACGCGGGGCTTGTGATGGTGCTGCTGTACTTCACCGGCATTCTGGTGGGCGTGCTGGCGGCGCTGCTGCTCAAGAGCACCGTGTTCAAGGGCGAAGCCGTGCCCTTTGTCATGGAGCTGCCCAACTACCGCCTGCCCGGCCTGAAAAACGTGGCGCAGCTGCTGTGGGAAAAGGCGCGGGACTTCTTGCAGAAGGCCTTTACGGTCATCTTTGCCGCCACCATCGTCATCTGGTTCTTGCAGAACTTTGATTTGCAGCTGCGGCTGACCGCCGACCCGCAGGCCAGCATTCTGGCGCGCATCGCGGGCGATATCGCCCCGCTGTTCGCCCCGCTGGGCTTTGCGGACTGGCGCATCTCCACCGCCCTCATCACCGGCTTTATGGCCAAGGAGAGCGTGGTGTCCTCGCTGCTCATCCTCTTCGGCTCTACCGCAGCCCTGACCGCAGCCCTTACCCCGGCGCAGGCCGCGCCCCTGCTGGTGTTCTGCCTGCTGTACACCCCCTGCATCGCGGCGGTGGCGTCGGTCAAGCGGGAGCTTGGCGGCAAGTGGGCTACCATCATGGTGGTCAATCAGTGCGCCGTGGCATGGCTGTGCGCCCTGCTGGTGCGTCTGGTCGCCGTGGCGGTGTTCTGAAATACTAGTTCGATTTTTGGGTCCTGAAAAGCCGTAGGCTTTTCAGGACCCTTTTTTCTCTTGACATCTCCCTTCATCTGTACTATAATGCTTCAAAAATGAACTGTCCATATAAGAACAAAAGGAGCGCCGCATGAACCCTACCATAGAGATCAGCTTCAAGACTGCGCAGGCCTACAACGCCATGTGCAAGCCGCTGTGTCAGGAACTCAAGCTGCCCCAGACCGCCTTTGACATCCTGATGTTTCTGGCAAACAACCCGGACTGCACCACCGCCCGGGATATCGTGGAGATCCGCAAGATCAAAGCAAACCTTGTGTCGGTAAACGTGGACCGCTTGGTGCAGGAGGGGTATCTGGAGCGCCGCGCCGTGGCGGGCGACCGCCGCAAGACCCAGCTGCTGTGCACCGAAAAGGCGCAGCCGGTCATCGCGCGGGGGCGCGAGGTGCAGGAGCGCTTTTTTGCCCGCCTGCTGCACAACACCGATGCCGCCACCCGGGAGGCATTTTTCCGAACCATGGAGGTCATCGGGAAAAATCTGGACGAGATCTTAAAGGAGAATGGATAAAATGCACTTGCTGTTTACGGTGCTTGTCACCTTTTTTGCCGGCATGGGTGCCGGCCTTGGCACCGGCTTTGCCGGTATGAGCGCGGCGGCGGTCATCAGCCCCATGCTGATCACCTTTCTGCACATGGACCCCTACATGGCGGTGGGCATTGCCCTTTCCTCGGATGTGCTTGCCAGCGCGGTGTCTGCCTATACCTACCATAAAAACAAGAATCTGGATCTCAAAAACGGCCTGATCATGATGGCCAGCGTGCTTGCCTTTACGGTGGTGGGCAGCTGGGTGGCCAGCAAGGTGCCCTCGGCCACCATGGGCGGCTTCTCGGTGTTCATGACCTTTTTGCTGGGCGTCAAGTTCATTCTGCGCCCGGTGATGACCACCAAGGAAGCTATGCAGGGGGTCAGCGCACAAAAGCGTGCGGTGCAGTCGGTGGTGTGCGGCGTGCTCATCGGCTTCATCTGCGGCTTTATCGGCGCGGGCGGCGGCATGATGATGCTGCTCATCCTCACCAGCGTGCTGGGCTACGAACTGAAAACTGCCGTGGGCACCAGCGTGTTCATCATGACATTTACCGCCCTGACCGGTGCGGTGTCACACTTTATGATCGGCGGCACGCCAGACTGGCTGGTGTGGGGCTTGTGCGTGGTGTTCACCCTGCTGTGGGCGCGCATTGCCGCCGTGTTTGCCAACAAGGCCGCCCCCAAGACCCTGAACCGCGCCACCGGCGTCGTGCTGGTGGTGCTGGGCGTGGTCATTATGGGCTTCAATCTCTTGACCTGAAAAACGATTTGAATGCGCGCCGCGCTGCTCTGCGCATAATCAGCGGAAGTATTATTCTTAAATAGATCAATGCCGGGCGGTCTGCGGACCGCCCGGCATTGCATTTTCACAGAAAAGGTCGCAACGGAAAACGGCATCTCCCTCTGTGAAAAAGGGACACCGGAGCGTCCGCAGACGCTCCGGTGTCCCGAAATTCAAAAGATTTTTCCGCTATTGATGCGCAAAGCAAAGCGGAGCGCATTCCAAACCGTCAGCGCTTACTTGCTCTCTACCTTTTCCTCAATGGTGGAGTGGTCGATGACCCAATCGGCAGCCTTGCGGATACCCTCGTTGCGGCGCAGGGCGGCAACGTCGGTGCCTGCCTTGATCTCTTCCACCGTCTTTTTAGTCTTTTCGGCGCGCTCAGCCAGCTGCTTGTCGATCTCCTCATCGGTGGGCAGCAGGTTCTCCTGCTGTGCGATCTGCAGCAGTGCCATGCGGGCGCGGGTGTTCTTTTCTGCGGCGGCACGCACCTTGGCAGTAAAGCTCTCGCGGGTCTCATGGATCTGGCTCAGATAGGTGGTCAGGCTCATGCGCTGCATCTGCAGCTGCTGCTGGATGACCTGCATCTGCTGCTGGTAGGCGTTTTCCACCAGAATGCTGGGAATCTCGCCCTCTGCGGCATCGGCCAGCTGACCAAGGATCATGTCCTTGGCGTGGTTCAGCGCACCGCCGTGGCGGCCGTCAAACAACTGCTGCTTCACGAAGGCGCGGTACTCCTCCATGGTCTCCTTGCCCATCTTCTTGGCAAAATCGCTGTTCAGGGCGGGCAGCTGACGCACGCACACGTCATGCAGCTTGATCTTGAACACGACAGGCTTGCCCGCCAGCTCCTTGTTGGGGTAGTTTTTGGGGAAGGTGACGTTGATCTCGAACTCGTCCCCTGCCTTGTGGCCCAGAATGCCGTCCTCGAAACCGGGGATCATGCGGCCGCTGCCCAGCTGCACCGACTGGTCCTTTGCCGTGCCGCCCTTAAAGGCCACGCCGTCCAGAAGACCCTCAAAGTCCATGTGCACCACATTGCCCTTTACAGCGGGGCCCTTGTGGGGCACCAGCTCTGCGGCGTAATTGCGGCGGCGCTCCAGCACCGTGTCGATCTCCTTGTCGGTCACCTCCGGGGTGACGCACTGGGAGGTAAAGCCGGTGGTCTTGGTCAGCTTCAGCTCGGGCTGCAGTGCCACGGTGGCGGTAGCCACAAAACCCTCGTCCTTCTTCACGCTTACCAGATCGTAGCTGGGGTCATCTACCGGCGCAAAGCCGTGTTCCTTCAAAGCAGCCTCGTACAAAGCAGGCACATCCTGATCCATCAGGTCGTTGATGGCATCGTACCAGAAGGTGTGCTCGCCGCGGTCAGCCTCGATCTGTGCGCGGTTGGCCTCGCCCTTCTGGAAGCCCTTGATGGTATAAGTGGCGCGGGTGCGCTCATAGACCGCATTGGAGGCGGTCTCCAGTTCCTCAGCCGTAGCGCTGAAGGTCATTTTGCAGACACTCTTTTCAGGAGTTTCCACGCTTACCAGTTTCATAGGATCTACCCTCCGTGTTGTTCCCTTGGCGGCGGGGCGGCGCTGCAAAGGCAGCAGCCGGAACGCCAGTTTGGGGACATTTTCAAACATTAGTAAAGTTATTATAGCACAAGTGCAGCAAAAGCGGTATAATAAACTTGATAAAAATGTGCCCTTTTGGCAATTTTTGTCCATTCAAACAGGAAAAAAGCGCGTTTTGCGGCAGCAGCTGCCGCGCAAAAGTGGGAAAACCCTCAGGAAAGGAAGGCTGTCCCCTATGCGATTATTTGATGTTCTGGGTCCGGTGATGATCGGACCTTCCTCCAGCCACACCGCCGGTGCGGCAAAGATCGGCTATACCGCACAAAAGCTTCTGGGCGAGGTTCCGGCGCAGGCAGACATCGGCCTGTACGGCAGCTTTGCCACCACCGGCAAGGGGCACGGCACCGACCGCGCGCTGGTGGCGGGGCTGCTGGGTCTGCGCCCGGACGACCCCCGCCTGCCGGACAGCTTTGCGCTGGCAGCGCAGCGGGGGATGCAGTTCAGCATCCACCCGGTAGAGCTGCGCTCTGCCCACCCCAACACCGCCGTGCTCACCCTGACCAGCCGCACCGGGCGGCAGCTCTCGCTCAAGGCGGCATCGGTGGGCGGCGGACGCATCCGCGTCACGGAGATCGACGGCGTCCCGGCAGATTTCGGTGGTGATAGCAACACCCTCATCATCCACAACGAGGACACCCCCGGCTGCATTGCCGAGGTGACCATGGCGCTGGCACTGCGGCGCATCAATATCGCGTCCATGCAGGTGTTCCGCGCCGCTGCGGGCGGTTATGCGGTGATGGTGCTGGAGTGCGACTCCCACATCCCCCACGCGCTGGAGCGGCAGCTGGCGGTGATGCCGGGTCTGCTGAAGGTGACCTGCCTGAACGTGGACGAGCCGGAAGAAACGGAGGAATGAGCCATGGCATTTTTGTCCTGTGAAGAGATGCTGGCCGCTGCCCGCAGCCAGAAAATTTCGCTGGCAGAAGCGGTGCTGCGCAGCGATTTGGAGGAGAGCCGCCTGACCGAGGCGCACAGCCGCGCCGCCATGCGGCACCTGTGGCAGGTGATGCAGGCCACCAGTCAGGAATACGACCCCGCGCAGCGCAGCCGCAGCGGCCTTTCCGGCGGCGATGCCGCCAAGGTAGAGCAGGCGTGGCAGCAGGGACGCCTGCTGGGCGATGACTATCTGGCCGCAGTAACAGCGGAAGCCCTGAAAACCGCCGAGTGCAACGCCTGCATGAAGCGCATCGTAGCTGCGCCCACGGCGGGCAGCTGCGGGGTGCTGCCGGCGGTGCTGCTGCCGCTGGTGCGCGCCGGGCAGGCAGACGAGGATGCCGTCTGCGACGCACTATATGTAGCAGCAGGCTTCGGGCAGGTCATCGCCGCCCGCGCCACGCTGGCGGGCGCAGAGGGCGGCTGTCAGGCGGAGGTAGGCGCCGCCAGCGCCATGGCTGCCGCCGCCCTGTGTAACCTGAAGGGCGGCACCCCGGAGCAGTGCGCCGCTGCCGCCGCCATGGCACTGGGCAACCTGCTGGGTCTGGTCTGCGACCCCGTGGCCGGTCTGGTGGAAGTGCCCTGCATCAAGCGCAATGTGGTGGGCGCGGTGAACGCGGTCTCCTGCGCCAACATGGCGCTGGCGGGGGTGGATTATGCTATCCCCTGCGATGAGGTCATCGACGCCATGGGCCGCGTGGGCAGTCTGCTCTCCCCCGACCTGCGCGAGACCGGTCAGGGCGGCCTTGCCGCCACCCCCACCGGCGTAAAAATTGCCCGTCAGCTGGCGCAGGAGGACTGAGCGGGACACCAACTTTCACCCGCCCGGCGGCGCGAAAACCGGCTGAAACACCGCTTTTCGCGCCGAAGCGGCAGAAGGTTTGCAGAAAAAACGCAGAAAAATCAAAGAAAAGACGTTCTTTTTCGGAAAATATAAAAATATTTTAAAAAAGATGTTGACAAACCCCGCACTTCGTGATAAAATACATCATGTTCCGAACGGAACGTATGCGTTGGTAGCTCAGCTGGATAGAGTGACTGACTACGAATCAGTA
>OGOL01003097.1_pt1 | contig 11774 bp, 7 predicted proteins | sample 1552641 | NCBI WGS metagenome assembly OGOL01 (sample SAMEA2580140, study PRJEB22360) | human gut metagenome | biome: human gut; feature: human-associated habitat; material: faeces | place: Denmark | collected 2008/2010 | reverse complement strand
CGACGCCGCCTCCCCCGGGCGCTCCTCAGGGCGAGCGCCCTGCCGGTGTTCGTCGGTGTCGGCGGCGGGCTGACGACGGGAAAGCGCGTCGTGAACCTCGCCATGTACGCCGAGATGCAGGGCGCGACCGGCGTGGTCGTCAATGCGCCGACACCGGGACGCATCCTCAACCGCATCCGCAGCAGCGTCGATGTGCCGGTCGTGGTCACGGTGGCCAATTCCGACACGAACTACCGCCACCGCATCGAGGACGGTGCTGCGATCCTGAACGTGGCCGCCGGTGCGCAGACGCCGGAGATCGTGGCCGAGATCCGCGAGCGCTTTCCGGATTACCCCATCATCGCGACCGGCGGCGCGGATGACGAGAGCATCCGTGCCACCATCCGCGCGGGCGCCAACGCGATCGTCTGGACGCCGCCGTCCAGCGCGGAGCTGTTTCGTGACGTGATGAAAAATTACCGCGAGGGCAAGCCGCATCCCTGAGCGGACGCCGCATTCCTTTTGCTTTCTCTTTCTGTTATCCTGTTTGTTATCCGCGCGCGAGAGGCGCAGTCACACATCCGGCCGGATGTGCGGCTGCGCCTCTTTTGCGGTTTCTTATCTCGGTTTTACAGTGCGCAGAGCACAACGCACGCCTGCTCGCGCGTCATGTGCTCGCGCGGACGGAAGCTGCCGTCGGGCATGCCGCTGATCACGCCGGCGCGCTGCAGCGTCTGCACGGCGGGCAGGGCATAGGCTGCGATGTCACCGGCGTCCGCGAACGTGACGGGCGGGACATCCGTGCCCAGCCGGATGCCGAAGCGCTCGGCGTAACGATAGACCATGACGGCCATATCCTGACGCGAGATTTCGGCATCGGGCGCAAACGCGGTGTCAGAGACGCCATAGACGACGCCGTTTTCGGCTGCCCAGTTGACGTAGGGCGCATACCACGCATCTGCGGGCACGTCGGTGAATTTTCCCGTCCGGTACGCGGACACGTCCGCACCCTGCAGCCCGGCGAGCATGGTCACAAACTGCGCGCGCGTCATATTTGCGGCGGGGTCGAAGGTCGTCGCCGTCATGCCGGAGATGACGCCCGCGTCATAGAGCTCCTTGATGTACGGATAGCTCCAGCGGCTTTCCGGCACATCCGTAAACGGGAACGGCGTTTCCGTCGGCTGCACGGCGCGGTAGGTGCTGTAGATATCGTCCATCAGATTCAGATAGAACACGTGCGTCTGCACGATGCTCTTGTTGGCGATGCCGCCGACAAACTGCATATGGTCGGCGCGCGTGACGGGCATGACATACCAGATGCCGGGACGGAAGGCGATATCGGAATAGCCGTCATAGTTGACCCAGCCCTGCGAGCCGTCCTGCTTGCGGCACTCGGTGGCGTTTTTGTCCGTCGTGGTCGGATAGAGGGCGGAGACGGTGTTGACCAGTCCGTCGTTCGGCAGCCAGCTGCGATCGATGTAGATGCCGCCGGCGGTGTACTTGTCATAGTATTTGCCCATGTTGTACGAGAACGACAGCATCAGCGCGCACATACCGTTCGACGGGATGGCGGACACCGTGGGATAGTGGTTTCCGGTGCGCGGATCGGCCGAGGTCTGGTCGCCTGCGTAGGAGAAATAGTAGACGTTCGGCTGAATGGCGATGCCCTTGTTGATCTCCAGCGACTTGTCGATCGTGAGGTCGAGGAAGGCATTATCGTTGTGCGAGAGGAAGTCTGAGTGCAGCACGCGCTCGAGCGCCTGCGCGAAGGTCTCGTTTTCGTCCTTGCGGATGCCGAACTGGTCGAGCTGGAAATCATACACGCCCTTGAATTTGGACAGCCCCAGCGCCTTGGATGCGGAGGTGGCAAGCTCGGACGCAGCCTTTGTAAAGTCTGCGTTGCACTCAATGAACGACGTGCCGTTGTGCGGCGCGGCGATGGCGGTCAGCGAGTGAACCCAGCTGCCCTTTCCGCCGAGGAAAAACGGGCTCGGCTCGACGCCGGCGGCCCTGGCTGCGGCGACCTCCTCCGGGCAGCCGTTGGTGAGGATCTCAAGGAACAGGCGCGTGGTCGCGCCGCCGAAGCTGTGGCCGACGAGGTTCACGGCGCGCTCTGTGCCCCAGCCGTCAAAGAGCGGCTGCTCGTAGTCAATGCCGTAGCGGTCGTGGCCGAAGTCCTGAGAATGCTTGACGCCGTAATCCGTGCGCGCGCCGACGAGCTGCGCATAGAGCTCGCACGCGCGATCCCATGCGCTCGAGATCGGGCCGACGGAAGCGGCATACGTTTCATAGCCCTGTGAGGAGAGGTAGTCTGTCAGACTGCCTGTGGTCATGCCCCAATAGGGCATGATGCGGTTGATCTTGTCGCGCTGCCCCCAGCCCATCAGGCCGTGCACGAACACGACCGGGTCGTCTGAGCGGGCCTGGGTATTCGCGGCGGCAGCCGGGATCACGCATAGGCTCAGCGTGAGCACGAGCGTGAGCAGCAGGGACAAAAATCTGCGCGTTTTGTTCATAATAACCTCCAGTCAAGTGATTGTTTCCGCATTAAAAATTCTCACAGTAACCGGCAATTTGTGTACATTATATCGGGACATAGTGTCGTTCGCAAGACATTTTATAGGACAACGGCGCTGATTTGCGTAAAAATTTTCCCCGCGCGGCAGCGCGGGGAATTTCAGTCGTCCAATTCGGTAAATCGGTCCCACGGATAGCAGTCCGGCGGCTGCTGCTCGAAGTAGAGCACCTCGCCGGTTTCCGGGTGGGCAAAGTGCAGGCAGTGCGACCAGAGCGCGATCGGCCCGTCATCTGGCAGGGTGCTGTACTTCCGGTCGCCCCAGAGCGGCAGACCGCGCGACGAGAACTGGCAGCGGATCTGGTGCGTGCGCCCGGTCTGCAGATAGATGCGCACGAGCGAGAGCTCTGCGCGTGTGCCGAGCACTTCGTAATCGAGCACGGCCTCCTGCACGCCCTTGGCCATCTTGTCGGTGACATAGGTCTTGCGCTCGTTCGGGTCGCGGCGCAGCAGATCACGATAGGTGCCCTGCAGCGGCGAAGGCGCTCCGTGCACGACGGCCAGATACGTCTTGCCGAAGTCGTGCTCGCGGATCTGCGCCGAGAGCTTCGACGCAGCGCCCGGCGTGCGCGCGAGCACCATCAGCCCGCTGACCACACGGTCGAGCCGGTGCACGGTGCGCACGCAGGCCTTCGGGTCTCCGAGCGCCTGACGCACCAGCTCGGGCATGCCGCCCGGCTCGTCCGTGGACAGCACGCCAGCCGGCTTGATGCACACGAGGATGCTGTTGTCCTGATAGAGAATGTCCATGTCGTCGCCTCATTTTTCAGTCTGCCGCGAGTATACCACAAATGCACTGCGCGGGCAACAGCGAGCGGCACGAAGGGCCTGAGACGCAGCCGGAAATGACCGGCGAAGACCGTGCGAGCGCATAAAATTGCCCTCCCGGATGGCTCCGGGAGGGCAATGCGGTGGATTTGAAAGTCTGTCTTACAGGGCGCACAGCACGACGCACGCCTGTTCACGGGTCGCAGTGCCGAACGGCTGGAAGCTGCCGTCGGGCATGCCGCTGATGACACCTGCACGGTGCAGCGCCTGCACAGCGGGCAGAGCATAGGCGGAGATGCTGCTCTCGTCCGTGAAGGGCGTGACCGTCTGCTGCTGCAGTGCGACATCGTAGCGCTGCGTATACTGATAGAGCATCACGGCCATGTCCTGCCGCGTGATCTTTGCGTCAGGTGAGAAGGTCGTGGCGCTCGTGCCGCTGACGATGCCATTGGCGAGGGCCCAGTTGACGTAGGGCGCATACCACGCGCCCTCCGGCACGTCGCGGAACGAGGTGGCCGGGTATTTCGACACGTCTGCCTTTGCAAGACCGGCGAGCATGGTCACGAACTGCGCGCGTGTGACATCGCCCGCCGGCTCAAAGGTCGTGGGCGTCATGCCGGAGACGACGCCGGCATCGTACATCTGCTTGATGTAGGTGTAGCTCCAGCGGTCGGCCGCCACATCCGTGAACGGCAGACCGGACGCCGCGCTCACGTGGGAGAGATTGTCCATCAGGCTCAGGTAGAACTGGCGCAGCGCGGTCACGCTCTGCGATGCCAGATCGGGCACGGGCATGCCGGCGATGAAGTTGCCGTGATCATAGTGGCGCACAGGCATCACGTTCCACACACCGGGCTGATAGCTGACGTTGGAGTAGCCATCCTGCTGGATATAGCCGGTCTGACCGTTTTTGGTCAGGCAGCGGCCGGCGCTGTCGGTCGGATACAGGGCGGAGACGGTGTTGACGAGGCCATCGTTCGGTGCCCAGGTCTTGTCGATGCGGAAGCCGCCCGCAGTCGTCTGGTCATAATAGCTGCACATTCTGTTTGCAAACGGCACGAACAGCGGCGTCATGTCGACGGCCGAGGTGCGCTCACCGGTGACGCTGCTCTGGCGCGTCTTGTCGCCGGCGTAGGAGAAGTAATAGACATTGGGCTGGATCTCGATATCGTCGTTGAGCTCCAGTGCGCGGTCGATCGTCAGGTCGCGGAAGACATTGTCGTTGTGCGACAGGAAGTCCGAGTGCAGCACGCGGTCGAGCGCCTCGAGCACGGTCTCGCCGTCCTTACGGTAGAAGCCGAACTGTTCAAGCTGGAAATCATACACGCCCTTGAAGTCCGAGATGCCCAGCAGCTTTGCCATCGCGGTCGAGGCCTCGGCCGCAAACTGCGCCATGTTGTCGCAGCACTCGAGGAAGGTCGTGCCGTTGTGCGGGGCAGCCAGCGTCGTCAGGGAATAGACCCAGTCGGCCTTTCCGCCCTGGAAGAACGGGGAGACCTCCGTGCCGGCGGCCTTGGCCGCAGCCTGCTCCTCCGCGGAGCCGTCGGCCAGAATATCCAGGAACAGGCGGATCGTTGCGCCGCCGAAGCTGTGGCCGACGAGATTGATCTTCTTGCTCGCGCTCCAGCCTTCAAACAGCGGCTTGTCATACGTCGCGCCGTAGCGCGCGTGGCCATATTCGGCGGCGTGCGCCGCGCCGTAGTCTACGGTCGTGCCGGTGAGCTGGGCATAGAGCTCGCACGCGCGGTCCCACGCGCTCGAGAGCGGGCCGACGGAGGCGGCGTAGCTCTCATAGCCCTTGCTCGTCATATACGGCATCAGGTCGGTCGACAGACCCCAGTAGGGGACGGCGGAATAGATCTGGTCATGTTCGCCCCAGCCCATCAGGCCGTGGACATAGACCGTCGGGTAGCGCGTTGCGCCGGACTGCGTGTTCGCAGCGGCCGCCGGCAGGAGCAGAAGACTCCCGGCCATCACCAGTGCGAGCAGCAGACACAAAAACTTCTTGCTTTTTTTCATGGTGTATGCACATTCCTTTCCGGCGCGCCGGGGCGCGCTTCTATTTTTTTGAGTATTATAATTCCAGCCGCGCCGGTTTGCAATCCTGGTAACGCAGAAGATGTTGTGTCAGATTCGTTCGCGTGTGAGGTTTTTGGACACGTGACCGTATCTGTCGCACGGCGGCGCGGGCATCTGTGTGCGCGTACAAAAAACGTCCCCCGGCCCAGAGCCGGGAGACGTTTGCAAAGCGGGGATTTACAGCATGCACAGCATGGTGCAGGCCTGTTCGCGGGTAGCGGTTCCGTACGGCTGGAAGCTGCCGTCGGGCATGCCGCTGATGACACCGGCACGCTGCAGCGTCTGCACGGCGACCTGAGCATAGGCTGCAATGCTGCCCGCATCCGTGAAGGGTGTGACCGGCTGCTGCTGCAGATGCACCTGGAAGCGCTGCGTGTAGCTGTAGAGCATCACGGCCATGTCCTGCCGCGTGATGCTGGCGTCGGGCGAGAAGGTCACGGCGCTCGTGCCGCTGACGATGCCGTTGGCGAGCGCCCAGTTGACGTAGGGCGCGTACCACGCGCCTTCCGGCACGTCACGGAACGGCGTGGCCGGGCAGTTCGACACGTCCGCACCGGCGAGCCCGGCGAGCATGGTCACGAACTGCGCACGCGTCACGTTCGCGGCGGGGGAGAAGGTCGTAGCGCTCGTGCCGCTGACGACACCGGCGTCATACAGCTCCTTGATATACGGGTAGCTCCAGCGCGACTCGGCCACGTCCGTGAACGGGAAGGCGGTACCGGTCGCCGCGGTGGTATAGGTGCTGTAGATGTCCTCCATGACGCCGCGGTAGAGTGCGCGCGTCTTGACGAGGCTGCCGTTGAGCATGCCGCCGACGAACTGGATGTGGTCAAGCGACTGCACGGGCATGACATACCAGATGCCGGGCTGGAAGGTGATGCTGGAGTAGCCGTCGTAATTCGTCCAGCCCTGCTTACCGTCGCGCGTCAGGCAGGTGCCGTCGCTGTGGATGGGGTAGAAGGCGGACACGGTGTTGACCATGCCGTCGTTCGGGCGCCAGCTCTTGTCGATGTAGAAGCCGCCGGCGGTGTACTTGTCATAGTATTTGCCCATGTTGTATGCGCCGGGGTAGAACAGCGTCCACATCCTGGCCGACGGGATGTAGTTGCCGGAGACCGGGTCCTGCACGGTCTGGTTACCGGCATAGGAGAAGTAGTAGACATTCGGCTCGATGCCGATGCCGTCATTGATCTCGAGCGACTTATCGATCGTCAGGTCAAGGAAGGCGTTGTCGTTGTGCGACAGGAAGTCGGTGCTGAACACGCGCTGCAGCGTCTCGAGCACGGTCTCATTGGGGTCTTTGTAGATGCCGAACTGCTCCAGCTGGAAGTCGAGCAGGTTCTTGAGCTCCGTGATGCCGAAGCCCTTGGCGAGCGTCTCGGCCAGGTTCGTGGACACGTCCATGATCGTGCCGTTGGATTCAATGAAGCTCGTGCCGTTATGCGGCGCTGCGACCTCGGTCATGGAGTGCACCCAGCTGCTCTTGCCGCCGGTGAACAGCGGGCTCGGTGCGGTGCCGGCGGCCTTGGCCGCTGCGACTTCCTCCGCGCTGCCGTTTGTCATCAGCTCGAGAAACAGGCGCGTCGTCGCGCCGCCGAAGCTGTGCCCGACGAGATCGACGGGCTTGTCCGCGCCCCAGCCGGGCACGAGCGGCGCGGGATATGCCGTGCCGAAGCGCGCGTGGCCGAAGCGCTGCGCGTGCGCGATGCCGTAGTCGGCGGTGCCTCCGGTGAGCGCGGCGTAGAGCTCGCACGCGCGGTCCCACGCGCTCGAGATGATGCCGACCGAGGCCGCGCGGCAGTCATACCCGCAGCGGTTGAGGTAGCCGAGCACGTCGCCCGCCGCGAGCCCCCAGTAGGGCACGGCGCGGTAGAGCGCGTCCTGCGCGCCCCAGCCCAGCAGCCCGTGCACGAACACGGTCGGGTGCGCGCCGCGCCCGCCGGGCGGGGCGTCCGGCAGCAGGCATTCGCCCACCTCCAGCGCCTGATGCAGCAGCTCCTGCGGTGTTTTCATGGCGCGCCTCCTTCCGGGTGAAAATCCTGTTCTTAATATAGCACACCGGCCGGAGAGCGTCAATGCTGCGCCGAAGAGAAACAAAACGCCGAAAACAAAGCGGAGAGCACGGCGGGAAATTGTGCGAAATGCTAAAAGTGAAGTTTTTTGCCAAATGCGCTTGACTTCAGCAGCTAAAAGCGCTAAAGTAGGCACATCTTCACTACAGGAGGCCGCAATCATGCGTCTGGTCCGATTTGCAAGCGCATATTCCTACTATTACTTTATCGAGGGTAATAGTCGTTTGTGCTGCGATCATACCAGAACCATCTGAGACTTCCCGGTCCGGTTTTGACAAGGCTGCACAGACGACTGTGTGGCTTTTTTCTTTGCCGGAACTTACATTCAGGAGGAGAAAACACATGAACATCAAGAAACTTACTGCTCTGCTCTGCGCCGTGGTCATGGTGCTGTCGCTGGCCGCCTGCGGCGGCAGCGGCGACAAGGCCGAGAATAAGCACTACACCGTCGGCATCTGCCAGCTCGTGCAGCACGACGCGCTCGACGCGGCCACCAAGGGCTTCCGCGACGCGATCACCGACGCGCTCGGCGCCGACAACGTCACCTTCGACGAGCAGAACGCCGCCGGTGACAGCGCCACCTGCGCCACCATCTGCAATGGCTTCGTGTCCAGCGGCGTGGATCTGATCCTTGCCAACGCGACCGGCGCGCTGCAGGCTGCGGCCGCCGCCACGAAGGACATCCCGATCCTCGGCACGGCCGTCACGGAGTACGGCGTTGCGCTCGGCATCGACAACTTCTCCGGCACGGTCGGCGGCAACATCTCCGGCACGTCCGACCTCGCGCCGCTCGATCAGCAGGCGGCCATGATCACGGAGCTGTTCCCGGATGCCAAGAACGTCGGCATCATCTACTGCTCCGGCGAGCCGAACTCCGTCTACCAGGCGGACGTCGTCAAGGCCGCGCTTGAAAAGGCCGGCTGCACCGTCACCATCTACACCTTCGCCGATACGAACGACGTCGTCTCCGTCACCGGCACGGCGAGCGACGCCAACGACGTCCTCTACGTCCCGACCGACAACACCGCCGCCTCCTGCGCCGAGGCCATCAAGGGCGCTGCCACGAAGCCCATCGTCGCCGGCGAGGAGGGCATCTGCAAGGGCTGCGGCGTTGCGACGCTGTCCATCGACTACTACGAGCTCGGCCGCACCACCGGTGAGATGGCCGTGAAGATCCTCAAGGGCGAGGCCGACATCTCCACCATGGCCATCGAGTACTACCCGAACCCGGTCAAGAAGTACAACCCCGAGATGGCCGAGCACTTCAATCTCACCATCCCGAGCGACTACGCGGCCATCGGCTGATTTTCAACACGATTCCCGGCTCCCTGCCGCAGCTTCTGCGGCAGGGATACTCCACGATATGAGGTAATGTTATGAATTCACTGGTTCTTGCGTCCCTGAGCCTGCCGAATCTGGTTTCGCGCCTGCCCGGCGGTGTTGCGCAGGGCTTCATTTGGGGCATCATGGCGCTGGGCGTGTACATCACGTTCCGCCTGCTCGACGTCGCCGATCTGACGGTCGACGGGTCGTTCACCACCGGCGGCGCCGTGACGGTCGTGCTCATCGTCGCGGGCTGGCCGGCATGGGCGGCGCTGCTGGTCGCTGTAGCTGCGGGTCTGCTTGCGGGTCTTGCGACCGGTCTGCTGCACACAAAGCTCGGCATCCCGGCCATTCTCGCCGGCATCCTGACGCAGTTTGCGCTCTACTCGGTCAACCTGCGCATCATGAGCATGAAGGCCAACACCCCCGTCAACCCGGATAAATACAGCCTGCTGCTGACGCTGCGCAGCGTGCCCGGCGCGATCTGGAAGGGGCTGCTGCTCGCGGCGGTGCTCATCGCGCTGCTGTACTGGTACTTCGGCACCGAGCAGGGCAGCGCCATCCGCTCCACCGGCGCAAACCCCGCCATGAGCCGCGCGCAGGGCATCAACATCGACGCCATGAAGGTGCTCGGCCTGTCGCTCTCCAACGGCATGGTCGCGCTCTCCGGCGGCCTGATGGCGCAGTATCAGGGCTTTGCCGACATCAACATGGGCCGCGGCGCGATCGTCATCGGCCTCGCCGCCGTCATCATCGGCGAGGTGCTGTGCGACGCCTTCTTCCGCAAGGGCTGCAATTTCTCGGTGCGTCTGGGCTTTGTCGTGCTCGGCGGCATCGTGTATTACCTCGTCATGGTGCTCATCCTCTGGCTCAAGCTCGACCCGAACGATCTCAAGCTCTTCACGGCCGTGATCGTGGCGGCGTTTCTGGCCGTGCCGTACCTCAAGGGGCAGGCCAAGAGCTCGTTCCACCGTCTGAAGAAGGGAGGCAAGTGATATGCTGATACTGGACCATATCTCCAAGACCTTCAACCCCGGCACGATCAACGAAAAGCGGGCGCTCGACGGGCTGTCGCTGCACCTGAAGCCGGGCGATTTCGTGACCGTCATCGGCGGCAACGGCGCCGGAAAATCCACCATGCTCAACGCCGTCGCGGGCGTCTGGCCGGTGGACGACGGGCGCATCATCCTCGACGGCGTGGACGTGACCGCCATGCCGGAGTTTCACCGCGCGCAGTACATCGGCCGCGTGTTCCAGGACCCGATGATGGGTACGGCCGCAAATATGCAGATCGAGGAAAACCTCGCCCTCGCCGCGCGCCGCGGCAAAAAGCGCACCCTGCGCTGGGGCGTCACGAAGGCCGAGCGCGAGGAATATCACGAGCGGCTCAAGACCCTCGGCCTCGGGCTTGAGGATCGCATGACGGCGAAGGTCGGCCTGCTCTCCGGCGGCCAGCGTCAGGCGCTGACGCTGCTGATGGCCTCCCTGCAAAAGCCGAAGCTGCTGCTGCTCGACGAGCACACCGCGGCGCTCGACCCCGCGACGGCGGCCAAGGTGCTCGAGCTCTCGGACCGCATCGTGCGCGAAAACGAGCTGACCGCCATGATGATCACCCACAACATGAAAGACGCCATCGTGCACGGCAACCGCCTGATCATGATGAACGAGGGGCGCATCATCCTCGACATCGAGGGCGAGGAAAAGCAGCACCTGACCAAGCGCGACCTGCTCGACAAGTTCGCCGAGGTCGCGGGCGCGCAGGTCGAATCCGACGAGGTGCTGCTGAGCTGACGGGCGCGTCTGCACGCAAAAACATCCGCATATTCTGCCGCTCCGGCGCCGGTCGCGTACCGGCGCCGGAGATTTTTTCTTCCGCCGGACAGAATTTCCGTCCGCACGGCAACTACCACGAAAACTACCAAATTTCGACCAGAAAGTTTGTGCAGTTTTTTTGCCGGAAAACACACACAAACACCGAAATTTATGATACCCTTTCCATGCGAATTTGTTATGTAAATTTGCTGTTTTGTTTTTTGAGGTTCAGGAGGAAAGGTCCGTGGTTTTCAGCAGCCTGTCGTTTTTGTTTTGCTTCTTTCCGGCGTTCTTGCTGGTGTACTATCTGACACCGTCGCGGCCGGCCGGCGCGCGCAATGCCGTGCTGCTGGTGGGGAGCAGTGTGTTTTATATCATCGGGCTGGACGGTCAGTGGGCGTATTTTGCGCTGCTGGCTGCATCGGTGCTGGTCAACTACGGGCTGGGTCTGGCCATCGTGCGCGACAAGCCGCGCGCGAAGCTGTGGCTCATCCTCGGCATCTGCTACAATTTCCTGTGGCTGTTCCTATTTAAATATCTCAACTTTGTGCTCACCGGTGTCAACGGTGCGCTCGGGCTCGTGTCCGGCGGCAAGGCGGCGATCCCGCTGCTGCGCTGGGCGCTGCCGGTCGGCATCAGCTTCTACACGTTCTCGGCGGTGGGCTATCTCATGGACGTCTATCGCGGCACGGTCGCGCCGGAGCGCTCACTGCTCACGTTCGGCACGTACCTGACCATGTTCCCGAAGCTGGTCTCCGGTCCGATCGCGAGCTATACGGAGCTGCAGCCGGAGTTCGGCGCGCGCAATGTGTCGCTGCGTCAGGCGGTCGACGGGCTCAAGCTGTTTTTGTTCGGCATGGCGCTCAAGGTGCTGCTTGCAAACCAGCTCGGCGGCCTCTGGAGAGATGTGACCACCATCGGCTTCGAGAGCCTTTCGACGCCGCTTGCGTGGATGGCCGCGTTCGCGTATTCGTTCCAGCTCTATTTTGACTTCTGGGGCTACTCGCTCATGGCCATCGGCATCGGCCGGATGCTGGGCTTCCACATCCCGGAGAACTTCCGCTGCCCGTATCTGGCGCTGAGTATGACGGAGTTCTGGCGCCGCTGGCACATCACGCTCGGCACGTGGTTCCGCGAGTATCTGTATATCCCGCTCGGCGGCAGCC
>OGOL01003089.1_pt1 | contig 11809 bp, 8 predicted proteins | sample 1552641 | NCBI WGS metagenome assembly OGOL01 (sample SAMEA2580140, study PRJEB22360) | human gut metagenome | biome: human gut; feature: human-associated habitat; material: faeces | place: Denmark | collected 2008/2010 | reverse complement strand
TTTCAGCGATAATCCCGTTTCCTTCTTTTCCTTCCTGACGTTCTCCGTAACGCGCCAAAGCGGCAAATGACAGCGCCATATCCGCCGTCAGAACAACAAGCAGCAAGGAGCAGATGATACGTCCCGCCTTTTTCGGCAATCGTTCGATCTGTCTTGACAAAAACGGGTAAACCGCTTTCATCCAGATAACGGCGGCAAATCCCCAGAAGAAACAAAACAACAGGGTAATTCTTCCTCCCAGATTAAACGGGATCTTACTATAATCCCAAAAAACTTTTCCGAATACAATCTCCGTAAAAACACTGCATATGTATTCATATGCGCCCCCGAGTATTGTTCCGAAAAGGAATATAAACCAATTACTCTTATCACGGTATCTATATAAAATCCATGTCAGAAGCGCACATGCAATTCCCCACACGATACTGAACTGACCAAACACAAGACTGCTGCGGCTCATAAGACGCCCGGTTGTAATAAGGCAGAATATCGTCTCTACTATATCCCCGATAAATGCTCCGATGATAAACAGACTCGCCAGTTTAAAAAATCCGCATCCTTCCGCAAATTTTTCTTCCTGTTCAGCATCTTTTTCAGTCTCAATATTCGGAAATGCCTTTACCAGTCTTTTCTGGATCCGTTTTGTCAGAGCGTTTTCAAGAAATTTAGACGTTTTCTGCAGCTCTTCCGTAATCTGCTCGATCCGACCTTTCTTTCTTTTCAATTCAAGAACCGCAATTCCCGAACCGAGACCATCCGCAATAAGCAGGCCTAAAAGCACCCATAAGATCACTTCTCCGATCAAACGGGGTATCATATTGACAAGACCGCAAAAAAACGGATTCAGGAAGTAGATCATCAGTACACTGCACACGCCCCATAAAGCAGATACCCGCAGACAAATGTAACCGTCCAGATGAAATTTCTGATCTGAATAATCCCACCACTTTTTATGCAGTATCTTTTCCATCAGCCTTCCCGTAATATATTCTACGAACGAAGTAACGATCATTCCGCCGATAAAAAGAAAGATCAGATTTTCTTTTAATTCCGGCAAAAACACCGCCACCGCCACCGCTCCCGTTCCGTAGATCGGGCAGAGCGGTCCCGCGATAAATCCCCTGTTGACAAACTTGTGCCTGTTAACCGCCGCAACGATGACCTCGCCGCACCATCCGATAAATGAATAAATAAAAAAGATCCATGCCAGTTCATATATTGTGTTTACCATATTTTCTCTTTTGAATTCCTTTCCCGCACATCTTTTTTGCAAGACGCAGTTTCAGATGCACCTTCGATAAAAATAATCCCCCCGGACACGGTTTTATACGAGACACTCACTCCTGCCCGGGAGGCGCCGCTTTATGTGATGCGTTCTTTTCTATCCGAGCACATCTTTATACAGGGCATGTTTTTCCAATGCCTCCGTGATTTTGACCATATCGGACAGATCTCCGATCATGATAACGCCTGCAAGGCGGTTGTTTAAAAAGTAATATTTACTGTATCTTCCTTTTCCCATATCTTTAAATTCTGCCGTCTTATAAAGCAGATTCGGATTTTTCCCGTTATCTCCGGCTGCGAAAAGAGCCGTGTTCATCCCATGGAATGTCAATGTCGGAGCTGTCGCCGCATACTCAATCTGATCCCCTGCCGCATTTGCGCCCGCGATACGTCCCTGTTCGGAAGCCTCCGGCCAAACAGCATAGTTTGCCCCGTTAAATTCCGCACAGTCACCGCATGCATATACGTTCGGAACACTCGTTTCCATCCGTTCGTTCACTTTAACGGCACGGTCCGCATCAAGTCCGATCTCCTTAGCCAATGCTGTATTTGCACGCACTCCCGCCGATACAACGACAACTTCCGCAGGAATCACCTGACCGTCAGACAAGCGGACTCCCGATACATGTCCGTCTCCTTCCACTGCTTCCACGGAAACGCCCGTACTGATCTTCACACCGCTCTTTTCGGCGAACATCCTCAAAATGTCCGAAGCGTTCTCGTCAAGCTGACGTCCCATAAGAATCGGAGCAGCTTCTAACACTTGTACATCAATCCCCGCTTTTTTCAGTTCCCAGGCAGCTTCCAGACCAAGCACACCGCCTCCGATCACAACCGCTTTCGCCGCATGTTCCATCATTTTTTCCAGTTTTTCCACATCTGCAAGGCGGCGGATCGCAACTACTTCCGGCAAAGAACTTCCTTCGATCGGAGGTATAAAGCACTCGCTTCCAAGTGCATAGATCAGTCTCGTGAAATGCACTTTCTCTCCGCTTTCAAGAATCACTTCTTTTTCATTTACATCGACAGACGCCACTTTCTTTCCTAACATTTGGAACACTTTGTTTTCTTCATACCATGACGGATCTACGATCGCGATCTGATCCGCGCTCAATCCTGCCACGATCGACTTTGTCAGCATCGGACGGTTGTATGCCGGATACTCTTCATCAGAAATGATCGTAACAGCTCCCGTTTTATCACGTTCCCTTATCGCCTTGGCAGCGTTAAATCCTGCCGTTCCGTTTCCGAGGATAACATAATATTCTTCTGTATTATTCAAAACGGCGCTTTCTTCTGCTTCAACTTCTATAAAATTCTCTTTTCCGACTCCGCACACCGGACATATCTCGAGCGAAGAATCGAAAATTTCTCCGCAGACAAGACATTTCACAAGCGTTCTGGCGCCTTTTTTCTTCGGCTTTACAGGTTCTTTGTTCTGCACGATGCACCCGAACTGATATCCGTACTCATAAGCGCTCACAAGATCCGCTTCCGATGGTTTAAACCGAACGCGGAATCCTTCCGATACTTTCATTTTCAGTTGTTTCAGACGCTGCGTAATATTCGGCACTCCTTCTCCGCTCCAACCGTAGCTTCCGAATGCGCCGGCATATTTTCCTCCGTGAGTAGCCGGAAACATTGCAAGTGTAAGATCCCATATCGGCTTGAGCGCTTCTCCGACAATCGTAGGAGTTCCAAGCAATATTCCGTCCGCAAACAAAAGTTCTTCGTTCACTTTCTCTGCGTCTGCCTCAACCATGTCATAAGACCTGACGTCGATATCGCCGCTGTCTTTGACTCCTTCCGCGATTTTTTCCGCAAGCATCTTCGTGTAGCCATATGCGCTCACATACGGGATAATAACTGTTTTTTTCTCATTCGGATTGACCACTGTCGACCATTCTCTGTATTGCTTCATAACCTGTCTGATCCGATCTCCTACGAGAACCGGTCCATGCCCCGTACAGATCATGGAAATATCCATTGTTTCAACACGGTCGAGAGCTTTAAGCATAAAAGGTTTGAACGGTCCGATAATGCAGTCATAATAATATTTCAAAGCACTTTGATAATCCGCCTCATTTTTAATCTCACTTGATACGACTTCCGGGAGACAGTAATGTGCACCGAAAGAATCACATGTTACAAGAATCTGTTCTTCCTCAATAAAAGTGTACATCGTATCCGGCCAATGAAGATTCGGAACAAACAAAAACTCAAGCGTCTTATTTCCGATCGTCATCTTCTCTTTATCCCTTGCCGGAATGCCGACAAAATCCCGGTTTACGATCTCTTTCAGGAAACCGAGCGCACATCCCGTAGCGATCACCTTCATCTGCGGACTATAATCGAGAAGGCGTTCTACGCTTCCGGCATGATCCGGCTCTGTATGACTTACAACAAGATAATCGATTTTCCGAATGTCGATCACTTCTTGAAGATGTTCCAAATATTCGTCAAAAAACTTCGCTTTTGCAGTCTCGAAAAGAACTGTTTTGTCCCCCGCCTTCATCACATAAGAATTATAAGTTGTACCGAATTCCGTATACATGATAATATCAAATACTCTGAGTTGATCGTCAATAATACCTGTCCAATAAAAATCATCTCTTAATTTCAAACTTTTCATTTTCTGCCTCCTCTTTTTCTTTTTTATGAAACTCCGTTTTTCTTGCAAATATCCGCCAGACAGCACTTCTCGCAGTACGGCTTTGTCCTTGCCGTACACACATCCCGCCCGTGGAAGACAAGCCTGTGACAGAAATCGCTTCCCTCCTGAGGAGGAATGATCTTCCACAATGCCATCTCGACCTTTTTCGGTTCTTTTATCCCATCTACGAGTCCGATCCGGTTTACAAGCCGGATACAATGCGTATCTGTCACAATCGCAGGTTTCCCGAACACATCACCCATGATAAGGTTTGCGCTTTTTCTTCCGACTCCCGGAAGTTTCATCAGCGCGTCAAAATCATCCGGCACTTTCCCTTCATACTCATCCCGGATCATCTTCATACAGCCGCTGATATCGCGCGCCTTGCTTCTGCCAAGACCGCACGGACGCACAATTTTCTCAATCTCATCTACATCCGCTTCCGCCAAAGCTTCCACTGTCGGATATTTTTCATATAACCCTTCCACCACTACATTGACACGGGCATCTGTACACTGTGCCGCAAGCCGCACACTGACAAGCAGTTTCCATGCCTGATCATAATCAAGCGTACAGCCGGCGGACGGATATTCTTTTTTCAGCCGCTCGATCACCTGTAACGCACGCTGCTTTTTTGTCATCTTTGGTATCCCTCCGCTATCACTTCTCATCCATATGTTTTCTCAGTTCGGCAAGAGCTTCTGAAAATCTTTTTGACACAGCCGTCGGATTGCCTTTCAAATGTCTTGCTGCACGGATATAGCTTCTGTCTGTTCTGTCGTGCATCTTCGTCATCTCCCGGGAAATATTTTTCTTGATCTTCGCATATTCTTCCCGTTTATCTTCGCCGATCAATTCGTCAACCTTTGATGTAAATTCTTCCTTCATCAACAGTTCCGCCCTCTCCGACAATCTTGCAAGAAGACGCTGTCTCTCTTCGCGCCTTGCATGAACACGCGCCAGATATTCTTCTTTGCGTGAATTGATTTGTTCGCGGCGTTTCTTCTTTTGAACTTTGATCTCTTCTTTGTATCCCTCTACCATTTCTTCTGCGCGCTGACGGTAACTGTCCATATGCTCTTCTGCCAGTTTTTTGTAATCTTCCGCCATTTCTTCCGCACGTCCGCGGTAATCCTCTACATGTTCTTCTACACGCCTGCGATAATCTTCTACAAACTCACCTGCGCGCTGTCGATAATCTTCCACAAACTCACCTGCGCGCTGTCGATAATCTTCCACAAATTCTTCAGAAGCGACTTTTAATTTCTCCTGTATCTTCCTGATCTGTTTTTTGCTTTCTTCAAGCTGTGCAAGAATCCGCTTCAGATCCATCGCATCATTAAACGACTGCGTCACATCGACCGCCGCCGCAACAGTCAGCACAAATGCGATACCCTCCGCAATAATCGTCGGAATCTTCAGCACCGCTCCCTCGATCGGTACATGAACAAACTTAACAAGTAAAACGGAAAACAATCCCCACCCCAAAGACGAGGTAAGACAAATATATCCGTTCAGATTAAATTTCTGATTGCTGTAATCCCAGTATTTCACATTGAAAAGTCTCTCCATAACCGCCCCTGTAACGTATTCCAACAGCGTTGCTCCAACCATGCCGAATAAAAAGATCAACGGAATACTGTCTCTGACTCTGATCGTACTGATCAAGACCGCAAGCGCTCCGAATCCATAGATCGGCAGCATCGGCCCGTACATAAATCCGCGGTTTACCCAGCGGCGTTTCCGCACAGAAACAAAGCAGCATTCCCATACCCAGCCGATAAAACTGTAAATGAAAAAGAACAATACCCATTGTGTCAGATGATATGACTGCATGTTTATTTCTCCTCAATCGCTGTAATCAGGTCAACTCTTCTTTGATGACGTCCTCCTTCAAACTCAGCGTCAAGCCATGTCTCTACGATCATTTTCGCAAGCTCCGCTCCTACCACACGAGCTCCGAACGCCAGGATATTACAGTTATTGTGCACTCTTGCCATCTTTGCCGTAAACGGCTCGCTGCAAACCGCGGCGCGGATTCCTTTGCCGCAAGAGAAATTCCAAGACCTGTTCCGCAGATCAGGATTCCCTGTTCAACCTCGCCTGCTGCCACTGCTCTTGCCACGATTTCCCCGTAGACCGGATAATCACAGCTCTCGCTTGAATTTGTTCCGTAATCTACTACTTCATGTCCTTTTTCTTTCAGGAAACTAATGATTTCCGCCTTTAATTCTAATGCTGAATGGTCATTTCCGATTCCGATCTTCATATTCTTCTCCTTTTCTTTTCCACTTTATTTTATTTACATGCTTCTTTACAATAAAATTGATTTCTCTATCATCATAACAAATCCGGCGCTGTGATTCAATAAACCTAATTTACAAAACGCTCTTTAGAAAGCCGGTTCTGTCAAACAATTTTTATAAAAATATTTCCTCAAGTTGTTCCGGTTTCCCGGCGCGATAAGTCGCATCCGCTTCTGTTTCCGGTTCGCCCCATACCGCATGAACACAATCCACTCCCGCATTGAGGGCGCATGCCATATCTGAAGCGCTGTCTCCGATATAGACGGTTTCTTCTTTCCGCGCTCCTGACAGTTCCATATATTTCAGCAGCGGCTGTGCCGACGGTTTATGCTCTTTCGTGTCATCGGCACATATGCATATCGAAAAATATTTTCGTATCGGAAGCTGATCAAGAACAAGCTCCAGTTCCTCGCGTGTTCTTGATGTTACGACACCAAGCGTACTTCCTTTTTTCTCCAGTTTTTCCAGAAGTTCTTCTATTCCGTCAAAAATGCGGATCATATCGATGTTCTTCTCTTCATTTGCCACCCACATTTCGACTGCGCCCGGGATTTTTTCTTCTTCCACCCCGAGAAGATGCATATTTTTCACAGATGTATTAGCCAGCACAAACTTCAGATCTTCTATCTCGTACCGCTCTCCTTTTACCGTCATGAGCATCTCCTGCAATGAATATAATATGCAGTCTCTCGTATCGATCAGTGTTCCGTCCACGTCAAAGACAATATGTCTGTATTTTGCCATTCCTATACCTCCCGCTGTCTTCTCAAATCTTTTTTCTTCTTTCTTTTTTCGTTTTTCAGGAAATTCCTCTCATCGTAAGCTGTATCCTCTTCTTTTTCATATCCACGCTCATCACCTTTACATCCACAACGTCTCCGACGCTCACTGCCTCAAGGGGATGTTTGATATAACGGTCTGTAATCTGGGAAATATGTACGAGACCGTCCTGATGAACTCCGATATCCACAAACACGCCGAAATCAATGACGTTTCGCACCGTTCCTTTCAATATCATTCCTTCTTTTAAATCTTTCATTTCCAGTACGTCCGTTCTAAGAATCGGTTTTGGCATCTCGTCACGCGGGTCGCGCGCAGGCTTTTCCAACTCTTTTACGATATCGCGCAGGGTGATCTCGCCGATTCCTAATTCTTCTGCCGTCGCTTTATAGTCTTTTATCGTAAGAGATAATCCCGCCAGATTATGAGCCGCCACATCTTCCGGTGAATACCCCTGCTTTTGCAAAAGGCCTTTTGCCGCTTCATATGATTCAGGATGGACGCCCGTACCGTCAAGCGGATTCTCTCCGTCGCGGATTCTCATAAATCCCGCACATTGTTCAAACGCTTTCGGCCCAAGTTTCGGCACTTTCAGAAGTTCTCTTCTGCTCGTAAACTTTCCGTGCTCCTCTCTGTAGGCTACAATATTTTTAGAAATCGCCGAACTGATTCCCGAAATGTACGATAAAAGCGGCGCAGACGCCGTATTCAAATCAACGCCGACTTTATTAACGCAGTTCTCTACGACTCCCCCAAGCTTTTCTCCCAGTTTCTTCTGATTCATATCATGCTGATATTGTCCGACGCCTATCGACTTCGGATCGATCTTCACAAGTTCGGCCAATGGATCTTGAAGTCTTCTCGCGATGGACGCCGCGCTTCTTTGACCTACATCAAACTTCGGAAATTCCTCACTTGCAAGCTTACTTGCCGAGTAGACAGAAGCTCCCGCTTCATTGACGATCACATACTGAACCTGCTCAGGTATCTCTTTCAAAAGTTCCACGATAAACTGTTCTGATTCACGGGAAGCAGTTCCGTTTCCAAGCGAAATAAGTGAAATATGATATTTCGGAATGATCTTCTTTAGCAAGTCCTTACTTGCCTTGATCTTCTGCGGAGTCGTCGGAGCCGTCGGATAAATGACCGTAGTTCCGATCACCTTTCCCGTCGGATCGACAACTGCCAGTTTACATCCCGTACGAAACGCCGGATCCCATCCAAGCACTACTTTCCCCGCGATCGGCGGCTGCATGAGAAGCTGATGCAGATTTTTCCCGAATACGTCGATTGCTCCGTCTTCCGCTTTCTCCGTCAGTTCATTTCTTATCTCCCTTTCGATCGCAGGCTCGATCAGACGTTTATAACTGTCCTCGACAACTTCTTTTAAGACCGAAGTCGTATACGGATTATCATTTACAATCGTCTTTTTCTCTAAATATCTCAGAATATCTTCCTCCGGAGCCTCTACTTTGACCGTCAGTATTTTTTCTTTCTCACCGCGGTTCAGCGCAAGAATCCGATGTCCGGCAAGCTTTTCAACCGATTCTTCAAATTCGTAATACATCTCGTAAACAGATTCTGTCTCCGGATCTTTTGCTGTAGAAACGACTTTTCCTTTTTTCATCGTCGTTTTTCTGATCCATGTACGATAATCCGCATTATCGGAAATGATTTCCGCAATAATGTCTTTTGCTCCGGCGATTGCTTCTTCCTCTGTCTTTACTTCTTTTTCTTCCGAAATATATTGCTTTGCGGTTTCTTCCAAAGGTTCTTTTGCCTGCTGCAGCATCATATACGCTGCCAAAGGCTCTAATCCTTTTTCTTTCGCGATCGTTGCCCTCGTCCGCCGCTTCGGACGATATGGCCGATACAGATCTTCCACTGTCACGAGCGTCTCAGCTAAAAGGATCTTCTCTTTGAGTTCTTCTGTCATCTTTCCCTGCTCTTCAATGCTCGAGATCACCTGCTCTTTCTTCTCTTCCAGATTTCTCAGATAGAGAAGTCTTTCATGAAGCTTCCTAAGCTGCTCGTCGTTGAGTGACCCGGTCGCTTCTTTTCTATATCTCGATATAAACGGGATCGTATTCCCTTCATCGATCAAAGTTACCGCCGCGTCAATCTGCCAGCGGTTCACATCAAGTTCTTCTGTCAGTTTTTGATTGATATCCATTTATAAAAATCCTCTCTCTAAATTAATTCACAAACAGCATTATACATAGTTTACCACACACGTACATTCCATTCCACCTTTTCCCGCGAACTTTACACGACTGCTTTACATTATTGACCGGTCTTGTCTGTCTTTGTTATAATATATGACTGAACTGACGCAATACAAAAACAGACATGCGAAACCCGGCATATAAAAATTGCCGCCTCGTTTTGCGCGCCGAAACGAAATGGAGAAGTTATGGAACGTACGATCACATATAAAATAACCGACAGCGGACAAAACATCCGTATTGACAGTTTTCTCCGAAAGCACGGATATTCCATGCAAAATCTGACACTTCTTAAAAAAATGCCCGAAAGCATTTTAAAAAACGGAGAATGGTCTTATATGCAAACAACACTTCAGGCAGGAGATATTCTGACTGTCCGCATTCAGGAAGAAACTTCCTCTCCGAATATTCCCGCTGTCAATCTGCCGATCGATATTGTCTATGAAGATGAAGATATCATAGTGATAAACAAAGCTGCCGGAATGCCGATCCACCCTTCTCTTAACAACTATCGAAACTCTCTTGCAAACGCGCTGATGTGGTATTATGAACAACAAAACAAACCTTTTATTTTCCGCTGTACAAACCGTCTTGACCGGGACACTTCCGGTCTGACTGTCGTTGCGAAGCATATGGTCAGCTCTAATATCTTATCTTCCATGACCGCCCGGCATCAGATCGAACGGGAATATCTCGCCATTGTACGCGGACACGTCACTCCTTTTGAAGGAACGATAAATGCTCCGATCGGACGAACCGGAAGTTCTCTCATCGAACGGAAGATCGATTTTGAAAACGGCGAACATGCAATTACCCATTACCACACAGTTTTTGAAAAAAACGGGCTTTCACTCGTTTCTCTTATTTTAGAAACAGGCCGCACACATCAGATCCGAGTCCATATGAAACACCTCGGATTTCCTTTGATCGGAGATTATCTGTACAATCCGGATATGGAACTGATCGACCGGCAGGCGCTTCACTCTCACTGTCTTCGCTTTCTCCATCCGATAACCGGAAGACAAATGACATTTACCGCCGATCTGCCCGAAGACATGGCAAGATTGTTTGCCTGAGAACCCCTTGAAAATCATTCTTTAAAATTATTCATTTTTTATTCCAAAAAGGGTTGACATATTTCAAAACCTATAATATAATAAATTTCGCTGTGAACGAAACAGCAAATGTGCGATTAGCTCAGCTGGATAGAGCGTCTGGCTACGGACCAGAAGGTCGGGAGTTCGAATCTTCTATCGCACGTACGAAAAGAGATGTTGCTTATGCAGCATCTTTTTTATTGTAAAATAATTCTTGATCAGGCTCGGATTTTCCCCGTCGCCGACAAAAAAACTCAGAAGAACTTTCTCCTGAGTTTTTTGATATCATTTCTTATTCTGCAAACTGTTCTGACTGCGCTTTAATCAGTTCTGTATCGTCAAAGTAATTGATCTTCATTGCAGCTTTTACTTCTGCAAGTGTCTGTGCCGCAACCGCTTCCGCTTTCTCGCTTCCCTTTTTAAGCATCTCATAAACCGCCGGAATATCTTTACTGAATTCTTTTCTGCGGTTCCTGATCGGCTCTAACTCGGCCTGAAGTACATTATTCAGAAAACGTTTCACTTTCATATCTCCGAGTCCGCCGCGCTGATAATGTGCTTTCAGCTCGTCCAGATCCGAATATTCCGGCAAAAACTCTGCAAAATATTCCGGTCTGCAAAATGCATCAAGATAAGTAAATACTGTGTTTCCTTCCAGTTTTCCCGGATCTTCCACCCGGATATGAGTCGGATCGGTAAACATACTGAACACTTTCTTCTTAATCTCCTCCGGCTCTTCCGACAGATAGATACAGTTCCCGAGCGATTTGCTCATTTTCGCTTTTCCGTCAATTCCCGGAAGCCGCAGACATGCCTGATTTTCAGGGAGAAGGATCTTCGGATCTATAAGTGTATCCCCATATACGGAATTAAACTTATGAACGATCTCTTTTGTCTGTTCGATCATCGGCATCTGATCTTCGCCGACCGGAACAGTCGTCGCCTTAAACGCCGTAATATCCGCCGCCTGACTGATCGGATATGTGAAAAATCCTACCGGAATACTCGTCTCGAAATTACGCATTTTAATCTCTGTTTTTACAGTAGGGTTTCTCTGAAGTCTTGACACCGTCACAAGATTCATATAATAAAACGACAGTTCACATAACTGCGGAATCTGCGACTGGATAAAAAGCGTCGATTTTTCCGGATCAAGTCCGCACGCAAGATAATCCAAAGCGACTTCAATAATATTGCTGCGCACCTTTTCCGGATTATCCGCATTATCCGTCAGCGCCTGAGCATCTGCGATCATAATAAAAATATCGTCGAACTCTCCCGTATTCTGAAGCTCCACACGTCTTCTTAACGATCCTACATAGTGTCCCACATGAAGTCTTCCTGTCGGACGGTCACCTGTAAGCATAACTTTTCTCATAATGTTCATTCCCTCTCATTTCCCATTTTCGCTTGTATGATAATTAGGAAGTTAATTATCACACGTTTCCTTTCTTTTAATATCGT
>OGOL01003086.1_pt1 | contig 11829 bp, 9 predicted proteins | sample 1552641 | NCBI WGS metagenome assembly OGOL01 (sample SAMEA2580140, study PRJEB22360) | human gut metagenome | biome: human gut; feature: human-associated habitat; material: faeces | place: Denmark | collected 2008/2010 | reverse complement strand
GGATGAGCATGACCGGCAACGAGAACCCCTTCTACGAGCACTTTGACGAGATCTGTGAGATCTGCGCCGAGCACGACGTGACCATCTCGCTGGGCGATGCCTGCCGCCCCGGCTGCCTGGCCGATGCCACCGATGTCTGCCAGATCGAAGAGCTGGTGCGTCTGGGCGAGCTGACCAAGCGCGCCTGGGCACACAACGTGCAGGTCATGGTGGAGGGCCCGGGCCATGTGCCCCTGAATCAGGTGGCCGCCAACATGGAGGTGCAGAAGAGCATCTGCATGGGCGCTCCCTTCTATGTGCTGGGACCCCTCGTTACCGACATTGCCCCCGGTTATGACCACATCACGGCTGCCATCGGCGGTGCCGTTGGCAGCCGGGGAGCGGTGCAGCCTTCCTGTGCTATGTCACCCCCGCCGAGCATCTGGCTCTGCCCAACGTGGACGATGTGAAGCAGGGCATCGTGGCCTCCAAGATCGCCGCCCATGCGGCCGATATCGCCAAGGGCATCCCCCATGCCCGGGATATCGACGACAAGATGGGCGATGCCCGCCGCGTGCTGGACTGGGATGCCCAGTTCGCCTGCGCTCTCGACCCCGAGACCGCCAAGGCCATCCGGGATGCCCGCCTGCCTGAGGATGACCACAGCGACACCTGCTCCATGTGCGGCAAGTTCTGCGCCGTCCGCAGCATGAACAAGGCACTGGCCGGGGAATACATCGACATCCTGTAACACCGCGTTTTCTTCCTTCTCAGCCGTCCGGTTTTGCTCGCCGGGCGGCTTTTTTGCTTGTCTCTGGGCGGGGAACAGGTTTCCTGCTTTACAGAAAAGGGAAAGCATTGTAAAATAGATGGGTAAGTAATAAAATATCCGGCGGGAAGCCCCTGCCGGAGAACGAGGAATAAAAATCATGGCAAGATCGAATATCCGGGTGCTGGCTCTGGACTTGGACGGCACCCTGACCAATGACGAAAAGATCGTTACCCCCCGCACCCGCGCGGCGCTGGATGCCGCCGCCGCACAGGGCGTGACCATCGTGCTGGCCTCCGGCCGCCCCACAGCGGGCATTCTGCCGCTGGCAAAGGAGCTGGGGCTGGACAAAAAGGGCGGCTGTGTGCTGGCCTACAACGGCGGCAAGATCGTGGACTGCGTGACCGGCGAGGCTTTGTATCAGGTGCAGCTGGGAGCGGAGTTCGTCCCGGAGCTCTGCGAATTTGCCGCCCGGCAGGATGTGGCTATCCTGACCTATAACAGCGAGGGCATCGTGTGTGAGCGGGATCAGGACGTGTGGGCAAACAAGGAGTGCTTTACCACAAAGCTGCCGATGCTCCATGTGGATGATCTGGCCTCCTATGTGGACTATCCGATCTGCAAAATGCTCATCACCCTTGACCCTGCCCGGCGGGATGCTGTCTGTGCCGCCGGAAAGGAGCAGTTTGCGGGCCGGATCGACCTGTACCCCTCCAGCCCCTTCTTCATCGAGGCCGTGCCGCTGGGCGTGGCAAAGGACAGGAGCCTTGCCGCCCTGCTGGAGCGGATGGGCCTGACCCGGGAGAACCTGATGGCCTGCGGCGACGGCCTGAACGACCGCTCCATGATCTCCTATGCCGGGGTGGGCGTTGCCATGCAGAATGCCGAGGATGCCGTCAAGGCTGTGGCCGATTACGTCACCGCCGCCGATAACAACCACGACGGCGTGGCCGAGGCCATCGAAAAATTTATCCTGAACTGAGAGGAACACAAACAACAATGCCACGCAATCTGGTTTTATTTGATCTGGAATGGAACATCGGCTATAAGCCGTATCCCTTTAATTATCATGGCGTGCAGCAGACCTTCCGGGGCGAGATCATCGAGATCGGCGCGGTGAAGATCGACGAGGATGCCAACGTGCTGGATACCTTCTCCATCCACCTGCGGCCCCGCATTTTCCGCACCCTGCAGCACCACATCGCCAAGGTGACGGGCCTGACCCAGGCCGACCTGGACCGGGGCGAGCCCATCGTGCAGGGGCTGCGCCGCTTTATGCAGTGGTGCGGCCCGGATGCCGAGTTTGCCGAGTGGGGCATGGATGACGTGCCGGTGCTCAAGCAGAACCTTTTCCTCTGCAATCTGGACGAGAGCCGCCCCACCCAGTGGTATGATCTGCAGCAGATCTTTCTGCGGGAGCACCCCCGCAAGGAGGGCGAGGGCATGACGCTGGAAAGCGTTGTGACCCGGATGGGCATCCCGATGGAGCGCCCGTTCCACGATGCCCTGTCCGATACCCTTTACACCGCCGATGTCTGCCGCAAGCTTGACCTGCGGGCGGGTCTGGCGGCCTACCCCACCGAGGAGGAATCCCTGCGGGCGAGCCTCTGCCCCGCCCCCGGCGATTACCGGGACTTCCGGGTGTTCCGCGGCTATGTGGAGCAGTCCACCTGGCGCAGCGACCCAAAGATCATCACTGCCAGCTGCCCGGTGTGCGGCGGGGATCTGCAGCCGGACGATATCTGGCTGAAAAAGGGCAACAGCGGCTGGTATACTCTGTCTGTCTGCCCTGCCTGCGCCGGTACCGGCAATGAGGCCGGAAAGGGCGTATTCCAGCGCTATAAGCTGGCCCGGCGGGACGGCCTGCACTGGAGCTTTGCCCGCTGCGTCCAGATCCCGGACGAAGCCGGGCTTGCCCGCTGGGAGCGGATGCGCGCCCAGCAGATCGAGCGGATGCAGGCCCGGGCCGAAAAGGCCGCCGCCGAAGCCGCCGGAAAAGCATAAAGATCCCCGCCCTGTGCAGGAAAGGCCCCCGCAGTCTCGTAGTATAGATGATATGACAAAAAAAGCTCGTATTTTGTTCACGGGCGTGTCATAGAAACCGGATATACTAAAGAAAAATGAGAGGGAAGGAACACGCGGGATGGAAATGACGATGATAGGCTGGCTCCACCAGCTGGGAACGCTGGAATTCTGGAAGGCCCTGCTGGAAGGCTTTGGCGGCCTTGGCCCCATTGCGCCCGTGATCCTTGCGATGGTGGAATCCTTTTTTCCGCCGCTGCCGCTCATTGCCATTGTGGCGCTGAATGTTGCGGCCCACGGCGGGCTTCTGGGCTTTGTGTACAGCTGGGCCGGGGTAATGCTGGGCGGCACTGTGATGTTCCTGCTCTGGCGGCGTGTCGTCAAGCGTTTTTTCTGGAAATTTGCCCGCCGCTCGGCTAAGCTGCAAAAGGCGGAGCAATGGGTCAGCCGGTTCGACACCGCGTCCCTGTTCATGCTGTCGCTCCTGCCTTTTACGCCCTCGTCCTTTATGCACTTTGCCTTCGGCATCTCTGATTTTGACGAGAAGCGCTACCTTGTCACCATGCTGCTGGGCAAGGGCGTGATGGTGGCCATGATGGCCCTTTTCGGGCAGTCGCTGGTGTCCGCCATGAAGAACCCGTTCTACCTCGTGCTTGCCATCGCCATCTGGGCAGGAATGTACTTTGCCAGCAAGCACTTCTGTAAAAAGCACGAGATCGATTGAATCGGCGCAGAGCTGCCGCTGAAATGCCAGCGCCTGCGTTCTGCTTGACTTCTCCCCCCGGCCCGGCTATAATACAGATGTATCAGGAAAAATGCGTTTACCCGGGCAGAGTAGCGCAAAGGTGAGCTGGACAGAGAGAACGGGCCGTTGGCTGGGAGCCTGTTTGCAGCAGCGTGTGTGAAGTGCGCCCGGGCAGCACGCCGCGGGAAACCTGCTGGGGAGTATCGCGGCGCGGCAGCCGCCGTTATCGGCTTTGAGCGACAAACAGAAGTGGAACCGCGATTTTGAAAACCGCCTTCGAAGTGATATGCGATATCATATTGCTTTGAGGGCTTTTGTTTTTTCAGGCAGATTCGCAGGAGCTGCCCTCTTTGCCAAGGGCTCCCCCATTAGGGGAGCTGGCGAGTGAAGCGAGACTGAGAGGTTCTGCTGCGGCTTTTGTTTGCCCTACAAGAAGGAGAGTTCTTATGCAGATTTTCAACACCCTGACCCGTCAGAAGGAAGAGTTTGTGCCGCAGGTGCCCGGCGAATACCGCATCTATGTCTGCGGCCCCACCGTTTACAACTATATCCACATCGGCAACGCCCGCCCGCTGATCGTGTTCGATACCCTGCGCCGCTACCTTGAGTACCGCGGCAACAAGGTGTTCTATGTTTCCAACATCACCGATATCGACGATAAGCTCATTAAGAAGGGACAGGAAGAGGGCTCCTCCATGAAGGAGGTCGCTCAGCGCTTTGAGGCCGAGTACCTCAAGGATGCCGCCGGTCTGAACTGCAAAAAGCCCACCGTCCAGCCCCGTGCAACGGAGCACATCCAGCAGATCCTGGACATCGTCAAGGACCTGATCGATTCCGGCCACGCCTACGTTGCCAAGAACGGGGATGTCTACTTCCGCGTCAAGAGCGACCCGGAGTACGGCAAGCTGAGCCACCTCAAGCTGGACGATCTGGAGAGCGGCAACCGCGAGCTGCGCAGCCAGATGGAGGATGACCTGAAGGAGGACCCCGCTGACTTCGCCGTCTGGAAGGCTGCCAAGCCCGGCGAGCCCGCCTGGGAAAGCCCCTATGGCATGGGCCGCCCCGGCTGGCATATCGAGTGCAGTGCCATGAGCCGCACCCATCTGGGCAAGACCATCGACCTGCACTGCGGCGGTCAGGATCTGATCTTCCCCCACCACGAGAACGAGATCGCCCAGAGCGAGTGCGCCAACGGCTGCGAGTTTGCCCACTACTGGATGCACAACGGCTTCATCAACGTGGATAACCAGAAGATGTCCAAGAGCCTGCACAACTTCTTCACCGTCCGCGATGTGGCAGACCTCTACGGCTACGAGCCCATCCGCTACTTTATGCTGACCGCAGGCTACCGGATGCCCCTGAACTACACCGTGGACCTCATCGAGAGCTGCAAGAACAGCCTGGAGCGCCTTTACACCTGCCGCGAGAACCTCGATTTTGCCCTGAGCAAGACCGCGTTCGGTACCGATGAGACCCTGACTGCCAAGGCAGATGAGGCCCGCGCCAAGTTCTGCAAGGCCATGGACGATGACCTGAACACCCCCGATGCGCTGGCTGCCGTGTTCGATCTGGTCAAGGAGATCAACACCCTGTCCGCTGCCTCCTCCAAGGCTGCGCTGGAGGCTGCCGCCAAGGCGTTCGATGAGATCACCGGCGTGCTGGGCCTGATGTACAACCGCAAGAAGGACGAGGTGCCCGCTGAGGTGACGGAGCTGGTGGAAAAGCGCGCCGCCGCCAAGAAGGCCAAGGACTGGGCCGCTGCGGATGCCATCCGCGCACAGCTCACCGAGATGGGCTGGGCTGTCAAAGATACCGCCCAGGGCCCGCAGCTGAGCAAAATTTAACTTGAATCCCGTTATTGACCTGTACGGTACAATGCGGTAAAATGAGGGTGCGGGAACACTGTGCTGTGTGTTCCATGCACCCTTATTTTTGCATGATACAAGAACCTATATAAAAGGAGGTCTTTGGCTGATGAAAACCAAACGGCTGATCTCATTGCTGCTGGCGGCAGTGTTCGCCCTGAGTGCGGCGGCCACACCGGCGCTGGCGGCTTCGGCGGGCAGCGAACTGCCTGACCTGACCACCGCAGGCGTGGATGAGACCAACAGCGTTGTCTCGATCCGCCTGACCGCAGACGGGGATCTGACCTATGGCTCCCCCTTTACCCTGAGCGTCCAGACCACCCCGGCAGATACTCAGTATATCGGCGTGGTGATGGGCACCAGCGGCGAAGCGCAGGGCTATGTGACCCTGATCCTTTCGGGCAAGATCCGCACTCTGCTCAAGATGATCCCCCTGCCGAAAAAGATGTCGGCGAACCCTGAGCAGGAAGAAGAGTTCAACATCTACGCCTACATCAAGCAGCTGATCGACGGCAACGATGTGAGCGTGCTGCTGCGGGTGGCTGATGAAGTGGTCTCTGTGATGGATGTCCTGAAATTCTACATCCCCACGCTGAAGGATGTCTCCACCGGCATGAAGCTGGCGCTGGAGCTCATCCGCAAATATCTGCCCGAGGGCGTGTTCAGCCGCATCTATCTGGACGAGCAGCCCACGGAAGCCGGCAGCTATGTGGGCGGTGCTGTGGCGCTGGAATCCGGTGATGTGAACACCGCCGGTATGGCGTTCTTCCGCATCAAGCCCAAGAGTGCAGGTGTGCGTGTCTACTGGGCACAGGAGCTCCCCGCCAGCATGACTGCGGCGGAAGCCCAGAACTACAACGTCACCGCCGTGGTCGAGAGCGACGGTCAGGTGGTCGAGGGCGGCAAGGTGACCTACACCTATAAAAAGAAGAGCGGTATCTTCGACTTCCTGGGCACGACCCAGAGCGGGTTCCCCACCGAACCCGGCGAGTATGTCCAGACGGCCAAGGCCGCCGGAAACTACTCCAGCAGTGAGATCAGCCGGACCATTGTGATCCAGTAATCAAACAGCAAAAATCCCTCCCTGCCACGCCGGCAGGGAGGGATTTTTTCATTGTCCTTATATCATTTTTTGTGCTTACATCCGGAACCGCCAGCCCCAGCCGCCGCCACAGCAGCAGTTGCACAGCAGGTTGAGCAGGATCATGCTCCAGCACCAGCGCATCAGGCCGCCGGGCTGGGCGTAGGTGGTCTGGGTGCGGTAGGTGCGGCCCGGGTCCTGCAGATTGCGCAGGTTCATCTGGTACTCGGTGTTGCCGGGCTCCATCTGGGCGGCGCGGCGGGCATCCTGCAGGGCATCGATGCTGTTGCCCAGGCCCTGATTGGCCAGCGAGGAGAGATAGTACCACCGGGCGGTGCGCACGGTGATGCCGTCCAGCACGCGGCGGGCCTCGGGGTAGCGCTGGTTGACGATGAAGTTGCGTGCGGCCTGCATCTCAGGCGTGTCTGCACCGTTGTAGCCGGGGCCGCGCTGCTGCTGATAATTGCCGCCAAAGCCAAACCCGAACCCGAAGGGGTCATAACCGAAGCCGAAGTCTCCGAAATCCCCGTTGGAGTAACCGTTCTGCTGGTACCCCTGCTGATAGCCGCCGTAGGAGGGGCCGCTCTGCTGGCCGTAGGCACTGCCGTAGCCGCCGCCCATCTGGGGGCCGGTTTCGCCCTTGGTGATGGCATCGTATGCCGCCTGCACCTCCTTGAAGTGCTCTTCGGCGGTGGGGTCGTTGGGATTCAGGTCAGGGTGCCAGCGCTTGCACTTGGCACGGTAAGCCTTTTTGATCTCGTCTTCACTGGCACCGCGCTGGATGCCCAGAACCTCATAGGGGTCTCTCATCGGTCTACTTCCTCACGTCTCTATTACCATCTGTGCGGCCATTGTGCCGCACAAGCAATCTTTAGTGTACAGGACTGGAACGGAAAAATCAAGGAAAACCGCCGGGATCAGGCGGTTTTGTCCTTCTTTTTTGCATTTTTGCAGTGATATTTGAGCCACACGCCCGAATACAGGATGTTGCGCAGAAGGTCAACGTCCTCCACACAGGGCAGGCGCTCAAAGCTGCGGGCGCAGTTGGCCAGCAGCAGCTCAAAAATCTCCCGCATCTCTTCCTCGTACCCGGGCTCTCTGCTCAGGGTGCGCAGGGGATTGTATGCGCCCTTGCGCTCGTCCCGGGCCAGGTCGTCGTAGGCATCCAGCAGGTAGATGTACTTGCCCAGGTTGAAGCCGATGCTGCGCAGCTCCGGCGACCAGTGGTCCTGCCGGTAATCGAACAGCTCGGCCATCAGTTCCCCAAAGCAGCCGGAAACGGCATCCAGATCCTCGCTGCCCTCCGCCTCGTACCGGGCCAGCCGATCCAGACAGGTGCGGATGGCGCTGCACTGGCGGGGCCAGCGGGCAGCGGCCTGCTGCGTGGGGGCGGCAAGCATCTTTTCAAAGCCCAGGCCCAGCAGGCTGTGGTCATCGTTCCACTTGTCCTGCGCGTTGTAGTAGTGCAAAGCCACGCTCAGGTCTGCACAGTAATCGGTGGGGCCGCTGGAACGCCACTCTACCTTCCGGATGGGGTGGATGGGGCAGTGGTCACAGCCTGTCACACAGGCGCTTTCGCCCTCGTACAGGCTGCACAGCAGCAGATCCAGAAAGGTCAGGTCATAGCTCAGGGTCAGCCGCCCCCGGGTGCCGTGCAGCGCGCCGATGCGGCGGCAGAGCCCGCAGTAGGCCGCGCGGTACCGCGCCTGTGCCTCCGGGCTGAGTGCGGCCTGATTCGGGATAACATATCCGAACATGGCTCAGCTCTTCTTGATGAACTGGGTGCCGCAGCGGGGGCAGGAAATCTGGATGCGGCCGCGGCCGCGGGGCACGCGCAGCTTCTGGCGGCACTGGGGGCAGCGGTAGTAGTGATAGACCTTGCGGTTGGCCCACTGCTCTTTCCAGCCCTTGAACTTGTTGTCCACCCGGTCCTTCAGGGTGTAGAACTTGTAGTTCTCCTCGGTGCGCTTGGAGATGTTCCGACTGAAGGTGCGGTAGTAGCAGAAGATCAGCAGGGCCGCGCCCAGATAGGTGAACAGGCTGACCCGGCTGATGATGGCGATGAGGAGCAGCACCAGCGAGGCAATGCTCAGGAATTGGTTCAGGCCATCGGTGCCATAGCGGCCGATCATAAACTGACGAAGTTTCTCTCTCATAGATTTCCGGTCCTTTGTCCTCAAGAATAACCCTCTCAGCCACGCGGACGCATGGACGGAGAGGGCGTTTGATTGTTCACAACAATAGAATATCAGCCAACCATGATAAAACTTTGAACAGATTGCAAATCTACCATGAAAGGACGAAATTTAATTGGCATTCTCTGCACCGGAGCGCTTGCGCACAGTCAGGGCGGCCTCCACATCCAGCGCGCCCTCCATCCGGCAGTGCAGCACGGCACGGCCTGCTTCACCAGTGGTGGCAAGGTAGGTGCCCGCCATGCCGCCCCGCAGGGGGACGATGGCCGGGCCCAGGATCTTCACCGGGCCTTCCACGCTGAGCTGAACGGCCTCGCCGCAGTAGGGCAGCAGGTTGCCGTTCTGGTCGATGGCCCGCAGGCTGACCGCCGCGCAGTCCCAGGTGGGGCCGTCGGTCAGGATGGGGTTGTGCACCACGCATTCCAGCCGGACCGACTGCACCGGCTCCTTGACCACGGTGCGGACGGTGCGCCCGTGCCAGACTGCCTCAAACCGGTAAACGCTGGACGGCCCGCCCAGCACGCCGATGTATTTGTAGTACATCCGGAGCAGGTCGTTTGCGCTCAGCCGCAGGGAGAGCATCCGCGCCCGGGAGAGAGGCGAAAGGTTCAGCGCGTCCCGGCGCATCTCGTTGAGGATGGCCGCCACCTGCGGGGCTGTGCTCTGGTCAAGGCCCTCATACTTTTCCAGCAGGGAGCCGACAAAATCCTGGATCTCGATGGGCGGGTGGGGCAGGGCGGCAAAGCGGCCCCGGCGGTCGGGGGTGAACTCGGCAATGAAATCGTTGCCCCGGTAGAGGCGGACGCTCTCGGCGTTGGTGAACACCCAGCAGGCCCCGGCAAAGCCGCCGGGGTGGTCGCCCAGCGCCATGCTGGAAGAGACCTCGAACACCACGTCCGAAGGGGAGCGGGGCGTTTTCTGGCTTGCGTAGACGGCGGCAGAGAGCTTCGGGTTGCGGAACAGGTCCGTCACGCCGTGGTAGCAGATGCGGTCGCCGCTGCCGAACTCGCGGTGGGTGTTGTAATCGGCCATGCACCAGCCAAGGGCACCGGCCACGCCCTGCTGGGCAATGGCATCGTTGAGGACGGCGGCGTGGCGCAGAGCCTGTGCCAGCCGGTGCGGCTCGTCGTCAAAGGCTTTGGCCGGGAACTGCTGGCCCCCGAACTCGCTGATGAGGTAGCCCTTGCGGAGATCGGGCGTAACGGCAGACCGGGGCTCGCAGCCCGGGCCCCGGCCGGAGTAAGAGTAATCGTTGTAGGCGTAAACATCCTCGAGCAGCTGGCTCTGGCGGGCGATCCGCACGCCGCCGGTGGGGCGGGTGGGGTCCAGCCGATGGACGGCTTCGTTAGTGCGCTTGTAAAAGGCCTCATTGTCGGAACTGCCGTTCACCCGCACGCCCCACAGGAACACGCTGGGGTGGTTGCGGCACTGGCAGACCATCTCGCGGCAGTTCTGCAATGCCTGGGCCTGCCAGGCTTCATCCCCGATGTGCTGCCAGCCGGGCATCTCCACGAACACCAGCAGGCCCAGCTCATCGCAGGCATCCAGAAAAGCCGGGCTCTGGGGGTAGTGGCTGGTGCGCACTGCATTGCAGCCCAGCTGCTTTTTCAACAATTGGGCATCCAGCTGTTGAATGCTGTCCGGCATGGCATAGCCCTGATAGGCGTAGCTCTGATGCCGGTTCAGGCCCCGCAGCTCCACCCGCTGGCCGTTCAGATAAAAGCCCCCGGCCACGAACTGGATGGTGCGGAAGCCGAACCGGGTGCTCTTTTCGTCCAGCACCCGGTCGGGCAGGCCGCTGGTGCCGGGCCGGATGAGCCGGACGGTCAGGGTATAGAGGAAGGGGTGCTCTACGCTCCAGGGGTGCACGCCGTTCAGGGTGCCCACAATGGGCAGGCTGAGCTCACCGCTGTACAGGGCTCTGCTCCCGGCGGGGCTGCGGATTTCGGCCTGCAGGGTGCAGCCGATGGTTTCGCCCACTGTGGAGGAATAGATGCGGAAATCGCCCTCGGCCTGCGCCTCGATGAAGATGTCGCGCAGGTAGGCGGGCTCCTTCACGTCCAGACTGACGGCCCGGTAGATGCCGCCGTAGGTCAGAAAATCGATCTGCCCGCCGAAGGGAGGAATGTTCAGGTCCTCCCGGCTGTCGCACCGGACAGCCACCACATTTTTTTGGCCCAGCAGCAGCGATTCGGTCAGGTCCACAGTGAAAGCGGTGTAGCCGCACCCGTGGTGGAACACCCGCCGCCCGTTGCAGAACACGGTGGCATCGTGGGCCACGGCTCCAAAGGTCAGCAGTACCGTGCGGCCCTGCCACTCTTTGGGCGCAAAAAACTCCCGCCGGTAGCCGGACACCCGCTGGTATTCGTTCTCGTTACAATAGTTGTAGGGCAGCGTTTTGACCGTGTGGGGCAAGCGCACCGGCTCCAGCTCCACCCCGGTGCATTCGGGGCGGACGATGGCGGGATCAAAGGTGGGGGCAAACAGCCAGCCGTCGTTCCAATCGTAGTGTTCCATAGCCTGTCTCCATCGCTCTGCACAAAATAATTCTTACCCTTATGCTACCACAAAGTTGTGAACGAAAAAAGCACTCGCTCCCTTGTTTTTTCCGTTTTTGCAGAAAAAGCTGCTAAAATCAGAAACGCCCCCGCCGGGCAGGCGAGAGCGAGGGGAAACTCAGCGGATGAAATTGGTCATGGGGCGGCGGGGATTCTCGGGGTGAGTGATGCCGTTTGCTTTGCCCAGTTCGATGCACTTGAGCAGCCAGGCCATGTTCCGGCCCAGCTCCCGCATCACGGCGCAGCCCTCTTCATCCTCCAGCACCTGCTCGGGTTTGGAGCCGTGGACCATGGGCCAGTAGGAACCGCTGACCAGCGGCATGTGGAAGAACTCAGGGTACTTCACCAGCTGGTCCAGCGTGGTGGTGGTGCCGGCGCGGCGGGCCGAAGCGCAGATGGCGGCGGGCTTGTAGGCTAGGTACTTGCCGCCCGCGTAGGCCAGACGGTCCATGAAGCTGGTCATGTTGCCGGAGGCGGATGCATAGTGGACAGGTGTGCCGAACACAAAGGCATCGGCGGTCTTGGCCTTTTCGATGGCCTCGTTGACCACGCCGCCGAACACGCAACCATTGCCTGCGGCGCAGCCGCCGCAGCCGATGCAGCCGCCTACGGGCT
>OGOL01003085.1_pt1 | contig 11839 bp, 9 predicted proteins | sample 1552641 | NCBI WGS metagenome assembly OGOL01 (sample SAMEA2580140, study PRJEB22360) | human gut metagenome | biome: human gut; feature: human-associated habitat; material: faeces | place: Denmark | collected 2008/2010 | reverse complement strand
ATTTCTTACTCTCTCCTCTACTGTAAATATATGCCATACCAGGCAGTTAATCAACATATTTAAAAAAGTACATCCGACTTATGTGCAAGAAGTCTTGCGCCATTAACAATCATCATAACACCTGCACCTATTCCAAATGCTATAGTTACGATACCAAATACCAGATTAGATACACCTACTGACTTCATCTTTTTATATAACTTTTCTTCCATGCTGCCTCCTAATATTCATATGATGTTAAGTTCAAAATATAGTTCAAAACTTTTTCGCTCCCAGCCATTATCTTTGGCAAAAACATTTTCTCACATTTTATGCAATAGCAAGCATATTAATTTCTCACACCATACTGCTCATAATAAGCATCTATAGCTGACTTTAATGTATCATCTATAACAACCTTGCCTTCACATTCCTTATTATAAAGGTGTTCAACAACATCCTCCATAGTAACGATTGCGCTTGTAGGAAAACCATATCTTTCCTTAATCTCATCGAGTGCGCTCATCTTACCACCAAGACCTACTTCCATACGGTTAAGGGATACCATAAGACCTACGATAGTAACGTCCGCAGCTCCTCTTACCTTTGGAACTGTTTCCTCCATAGACTTACCAGATGTAGTAACATCTTCTATCATAATAACTCTGTCGCCGTCCTTTAGCTTGCTTCCAAGGAAACCGCCCTTATCTGCGCCGTGGTCTTTCTCTTCCTTGCGGTTAAAGAAGTAGGGCTTCGAGATGCCATACTCGTTATAGAGGGACGCAGCGGCGGCTGTGACAAGCGGAATACCCTTGTACGCCGGGCCGAACATGGCGGAGAAATCTTCGCCGACGGTCTCCTTGATGAGCGATGCGTAGAACTTGCCGAGCTTTGCGATCTGCTCGCCGGTCTTATAGTTGCCGGTATTGACGAAGTACGGCGTATTGCGGCCGCTCTTCGTGACGAAGGAGCCGAAACGCAGCACGTCTGCGGACATCATGAACTCGATAAACGCCTTTTTGCTTTCTGTCAGCATAAAAACCATCCTTTATTTCCGTCATGGGTCGGAATTTATTTTTATCAGTATAGCATAGATTTGTGTTTTCGTCAAAATTTTTTACGCGAACTTACGCTGCCGGAGAAAGGCCGTTTTCCGCCGACCACGTATAGACGGAATACGTATTGCCGTCCGTTGTAACGGCGACGGTGCCGTCTGTATCGGTGCGCAGGATCTTGCAGTTGCGTTCGGAAAGACTTTCGAGCGTTTCGTGGTGCGGGTGACCGTATTTATTATCCTGCCCGCAGGATATGACGGCGACAGCGGGGTTCACGGCGCGGAGAAAATCCATGGAGGACGATGTGGACGAGCCGTGGTGACCGCACTTTAAAATGTTAGCGGTGATATTTGTTTCGCGTGCTAAGATATTCTCTTCAACCTCGGTTTCGGCGTCGCCGGTGAGCATAAAGGAGATATTGCCGTAGGTGAAGCGCAGAACAGCGGAATAGTTGTTGAGGTTATCGAATATCTCGTCCTTTTCCGGGGATAGGACGGCAAAATTGGCGTTTTCGGGCGCGGAGATTTTTGTATCGGTGGAGATCTGCTCGGTTTGGACGTTTTTGTCGAGCAGGGTATCGAGCATATTTTCGTATGTAGCGGTGGTGGGCGTTTGGTCGTCGGGCAAAAGGGGCATGTAGAACGTGCCGATGGTGTAATCCTCGATAATCTGCTTCATAGAGCCGATATGGTCTGCGTGCGGGTGCGTGGCGACAACAGCATCAAGCGATGTGACGCCGAGCGCCTCGAGGTCGCTTTCGATGGTATCCCCCGCTTCGCGGGTGCCGGCATCAATGAGCATGTTGTAATCGGTACCGATTTGAATTAAAATGCTATCCCCCTGCCCGACATCTAAAAAGTAGACGGCGCAGTCGGCGTCGGTGCCGGTGCTTTGGGTTGGCTGTGCGGGGGCGCTTGAGTCTGTGTTCGGTACACCGGTGAGGTACGTTTCAAGCTCCGGGAAATAATAGACAAGCACCGCCGCGAGCACAAGGACGGCGCTGATGACGGCGGAAAGCGTTTTTTTGTTCCGGGGTTGGCGGCGACGGCCTGCGCCGGTTCTTTTTTGTGGCATGAGTCTCTCCTTTTTGTTTACATAATTTGTTTTACGCGATACAAAAAAGCTGCCGCAGTTTTTACTTGCAGCAGCTTATTTTGCAAATCCTACTCTTTACTTACCTTGCGTTTCGTCCTTGTAAAGGTTAAAGCGGAACAGCTTGGATTCATCCGCTTCATTATCGCAGACCACAAAGGCTTCTGCGATCTTTCCGCCTTCGATCAGAGACGTAAGGCCGATGAGCTGACACAGCTTGCTTTTCAGGTTCAGCTTATCACCGTCGCGCGTCATCAGATACACATTGCCCTCGCAGCTATCCAGTACAGACAGGAAGCCCGGAACATCGATGTCGTGAAGTTCGATCATCTTGGACATCAGTCATCTCTCCTTCGATATGAGATTTAGTCTCATTATGGTTTGCCGATAGGGTTCTATGTGGAAAACCATAATATCCTATGATGGCTTTATTCTATCACAACAGCAGAAAATACACAAGGGCTAAACGGAAAAAAGGTGTGTTGCATTCAGGTTAAATTTTCAGTGAATTTGTTAAACATTGAGAAAGTTTATGAACCTTTCCAATCATTCGCCGGAAGCACCGTAGTTCGCGAGCACGCGGGCGCTGGGATCGTTGACGTCGCAGCCCTCCCACGCTTTGTTCGGCATCCAGAAGTCCTTGACCATTTCCGCTTGACCGGGATAGTATTTTTCAAAAATTTCACGGTAGAGAAGGGATTCTTTCGTAAACGGCGTTGCGAACGGATATTTTGCGGCGCGGAGCTTCATTTCGTCATCGGTATACTTTGTTTCGGCGTAGGCCTTGAGGTAATCGACCATAGAGTGACCGACGGCATCGGAGAACGCGGCTTTTTCGCGGTATAAAATCGGCAGCGGGAGGTAATCGCCCTCGAACGCGTGGCGCAGGAGGTATTTGCCTTTTTTGTACTTGTTGAGCTTCATCTCAGGATCAACGGACATGACGTATTTGACGAAATCGAGGTCGCCGAACGGAACGCGGGCTTCGAGCGAGTTGGCGGAGATGCAGCGATCGGCGCGGAGCACATCGTACATATGAAGCTCCCGCACGCGCTTTTGGGCTTCCGTTTGGAACGCAGCGGCGCTGGGGGCGAAATCTGTATATTTGTAGCCGAAGAGCTCATCGGAAATTTCACCGGTGAGCAGCACGCGGACATCGGTCTGCTCGTGAATGGCTTTGCAGACGAGGTACATGCCCATGCTGGCGCGGATGGTGGTGATGTCATACGTGCCAAGCAGCGCAATGACGGTTTCGAGATTTTCGATAACATCGTCCTTTGTGATGATGACCTCGGTGTGGTCGCTGTGAATGTAATCGGCAACTTCGCGGGCGTATTTTAAATCGATGGCGTCTTCACTCATGCCAATGGCGAACGTGCGAATGGGCTTCTTTAAAAGCTTTGCCGCGACGGAGCAGACGAGGGAGCTATCGAGCCCACCACTGAGAAGAAAACCGAGCGGGGCATCGGCATCGAGCCGCTTTTCGATGCCGGCAACGAGCTTATCATGGATGTTTTTACAGACAGTCTCGAGGTCATCGCGGCAAACTTCTTCGACTTCGGCGATGTCGCAGTAGCAGGTAAATTTGCCGTCCTTATAGTAGTGGCCCGGCGGGAACGGCATAACGCGATGGCACAGGCCGACGAGGTTTTTCGGCTCGCTGGCAAACACAATGTGGCCGCTTTCGCTGTACCCGTAGTAGAGCGGGCGGATGCCGATAGGGTCGCGCGCAGCGATGAAGCTATCAGTCTCGGCATCGTAAATAATCAGGGCAAACTCGGCGTCGAGCTTCTTGAACATCTCGGTGCCCTCTTCTTTGTAGAGAGGGAGTAAAATTTCGCAGTCAGAGTCACTTTTGAAGGTGTAGCCTTTTCTCCGGAGCTCCTCTTTAACGGAACGGAAGCCGTAGAGCTCGCCGTTGCAGACGACGGCGGAACCGTCCAGCTCAAACGGCTGCATGCCTTCTTCTGTGAGGCCCATGATGGCGAGGCGGTGGAAAAAGAGCCAACCTGCGGGCGTTTCCAGTGTGCGGGACATATCCGGCCCGCGGGAAACGGTTTTATCAAAGCCCTTTCGTAAATCTTCCAAACGAATGTCTTTTGCTGTGTAACCCATAATCGAACACATATCGGTTCCCTCCAAATAAAATAATTTCAGTCCAAACGCAAATAAAAAAACAGCCGTTTGTCCCAATTTCTTAGGACGAATAGCTGTTGTATCCGCGGTGCCACCTAAATTATCTTATAAAGAAGATCACCTTTACTGTCTCTAACAAGACAGGCACGGCTTAACGCGCCGCCACACGTCGCACCTACTGAGATATACGCATCTTTTCGGCTTGAGGCTCCGAAGTGTTATTCGCCGGTGTGCTTACGCGGGGTTCACACTCTCCCCCGCTCACTGTGCAAAGCGGTCTGCCGGGTACTTCTCTTCATCTGTGCCCTTGAATTATTATGCTAAGTTTATACCACCAATATTTCATTTTGTCAACACTTTTTTGAAAAAATTTTTGATTTTACATGAAATTTGCAATTTTTCGGTTTACAGCTTGCAGTTTGTAGACGATTTTAGCCATACTAAAACGTATTTGTCAAAAATCAAAAAGCTCTTTTCATTTTACGGGAGTTGTATTATAATAAGCTTGGATAAAATGCAAAATGAAACAGGAGGTCTTTTCCATGTTTGCCTATAAAACTTTGAAAAGCGGCACTGACATTCGCGGTGTTGCAAGTGAAGGCGGCGGCGCGCCGATTAACCTGACCGATGAGGTCGTGGAGCGCATTGCGGCCGGTTTTCTCGTTTGGTGCGAAAAGCACCTGGATAAGTGCGCCGAGGGGCTGAAAATTGCCGTCGGCCATGACTCCCGCATTTCCGCAGACCGTATTGCGGCGGCGCTGTTCCGCGCGTTTACGACGTACGGTGCTTCGGTTTACGACTGCGGCCTTGCCTCTACTCCGTCGATGTTCATGGCGGTTTTGGAGCTGCCGTGTGACTGCTCGGTGCAGATTACGGCGAGCCACCATCCGTTCTTCCGCAACGGACTGAAGTTCTTCACGCCTGCGGGCGGCCTTGACAGCCCGGATATTTCCGAGATTTTGGAATATGCACAGAACGGCGCTGCGCCGAAGGAGACCGACAACGGCACGCTGGTGCCGGTGGACTATATGTCAAAATATGCAGATAATCTGCGCGAGATGATCCGCAAGGGCGTGAACGCGGAAGATTATGCGCACCCGCTTGCGGGCTTTAAGATCGTTGTGGACGCCGGCAACGGCGCGGGCGGTTTTTACGCGAACGACGTGCTGAAGCCGCTTGGTGCGGACATTACAGGCAGCCAGTTTTTGGAGCCGGACGGCCGCTTCCCGAACCACATTCCGAACCCGGAGAATGAGGAGGCCATGGCGAGCGTTTGCGCGGCGACCGTGAAGGCCGGTGCGGACCTTGGCGTAATTTTTGACACGGACGTAGACCGCGGCGGCGCTGTGGACAGCCGCGGCGAAGAGATCAACCGCAACCGTCTTGTGGCGATTGCTTCCGCCATTGCGCTGGAGGGCAACCCGGGCGGCACCATTGTGACGGACTCCATTACGTCCGACGGACTCAAGACCTACATTGAGCAGACACTCGGCGGCAAGCATCACCGCTTTAAGCGCGGTTACAAGAATGTCATCAACGAAGCGGTACGCCTGAATAACGAGGGCGTGAACTGCCCGCTGGCGATTGAGACGAGCGGCCATGCGGCGCTGCGCGAGAACTACTTCCTTGACGACGGTGCCTATCTGGTGACGAAGATCATCATTAAGGCGGCACAGCTGCGCCGCGAGGGCAAATCGCTCGATAGTCTCATCGCCGATCTGAAGGAAGCCAAGGAAGAAAAAGAGTTGCGCTTCCCCATTACCGCGGAGGATTTCCGCCCCTATGGTGAGAGCACCATTGCGGCGCTTGAAAGCTACGCGAAAGCGCACAACTGGAACATTGCGCCGGACAACCGCGAAGGCATCCGCATTTCGTTCCCGGAAAACGACGGCGACGGCTGGTTCCTGCTGCGCATGAGCGTACACGACCCCATTCTACCGCTGAATATTGAAAGCAATTCCGTCGGCGGTGTACGCGTGCTGGCTGAGAAGTTGCTGAAGTTCTTTGACGAAGTGAAGCCGGAGAATGTGGACTATGCGGCGCTGAAGGGATTTTTGGAAAAGTAAGCTGAAATTAAATATTTAAATAAAAAGAACTCCCGACTGCTGCGGTTTGCGGCGGTCGGGAGTTTTTGTGTCAAAACTCGATGATATGGAGTTTTTGGGCAACTTCTTTGGCTTCGCCGCGGCGTTTGACGCCAAGCTTTTGGAGGATGTGGATGACATGCGTTTTGACGGTGGCGACCTTGACACCGAGGATGTCGGCAATCTCCTGGTTGCTGCGGTTGCCGCACAGGAGCCGGAGCACCTGCGTTTCTGCGGGCGAAAGCGGTTCTGAGAGCCGCGGCATGGGACGCAAGAAATTCGGGTACAAAACAGCCTGACGGCGCGTTTCCTGTAAAAGGAGTGAAAAGAAGGGCTCGTCCTTTTTGTAGCCGGTAAACGTCAGCATGGGCATTACGGCGGCGCCAAACTGCGCAATAGGCATAACGAAGCGGTACTCATGGGTGGCATCAAGCGCCTGCATCCACTCCTCCTGCCACCGGGCGTTATTTTGCCGCTGATAGCAAACGGCCGTTAGGATGCGGATATATATGCGGTCCATCACGCGACCGCAGCGCTCACAGAACGGGATGAGTGAGGCCAATGTGAGCAGCGCGGTATTTTCTTCTCCGAGCGCGATCTCAACCATGGCACGCGTTATATACTGGTAGCGCCACATGGTACGGATGCGCGGCGTGATCTGGGGGGCAGATGTACGGTACCACTGCTCTGCCTTTTCCATTTCACCGGTGCGCAGCCATATACGGCAGCGCATGGCATCAATATTCGGCAGGAAACGCTTGTTGTCTTCCTCAAACTCTGTTCGCAGACTGTCTAAAGAAGAAAGCGCCATGATGGCGTTGCCCTGCTTTGTTTGGGCGCGCGCCATGAGACCGATGATGGCGAACGTCATATCCGGCGTACCGTGACGCTCGATCTCGGGCAACTGGGCCACAAGCGTCATGAGCCACGGAAGGTTATCCTCCCCTTTTTCAAATTTGCTTTCGCAAAGGGCGCAATCGGCAAAACCGATGCCGTCTTTGCCGAGAATGGCCTCCATCGGCTTGCGGATGGTTTTGTAGAGCAGTTCATCGTGCTTGGACCACGAACAGAAATCTTTGCCGCCGTTCATAAGACTTGGCAGCATGCTGGTGACAGAAAACGTGGGTGTTTGCAAGCTTTTATCCGTTAGAATTTTGAAATAGTTGCCGATGTTTTCTGCGATGCCTTTGCTGCTGCGCTGCGGGAGGGAGATATCGAGATATGCAAGCTTGCCGCGCACCTCTTTGTAGGCGGTGTCGGTCTTTTTGAGCGGGGCTGCATACTCCTGCAGGGCGGAATACCACATTTCGGAGGCTTCGTAATCCATGCAGAGGGACGTGAGCATGCTCATACCGCACATGAGCGATGGCGAGCGGAGGATCTCCTCTTTCGGGATAGCATAGTAATACTTTTCCATCTCATAGTAATGTCCCACACCGGGGTGCTGCTCTGCGTTGCGGATGAGCATTTCCGAGACACGGCGGTGGTCTTTGCAGCGCGAATAGCACTCGAGCGCATGCTCGTAATCTTCGTGCAGCTCATAGTAAAGCCCGGCGCGGCTGTACACTGCGGCCTGCTCCTGCGGCGTATAGACTTGGCGGAGTTCCCACATGAGGAACTGTTGGAAAAAGCTCCAGAAGCGGTATTTCTGTGCATCGGCATTTAAAAGCATGGTGGTATCGTGCCGAACGATGGAAATAAGCTCGTTGATGTGGCTGTCGCCGGAAATCATCTGGGCAAGCTCGGCGTCGAATGTATCGAACGGGGCGATGTCGAGCAGCATACGGCGCAGCGGCATTGAAAAGCGGTTGAAGATGTTATCCTCAAAAAAGTGATAGATTTCCTGCTGCACAATGCCGACGATCTCCGGCGTATAGGGCTGACCGTTTTGCATCAGGCGCGAAAGCGCCGTTAGGGCCAGCGGGTAGCCGAGAGAATCGTGGATGATGACGTTGATCTCTGCTTCCGTTGGTGTGCAGCCATTCTTTTCCAGAAAAACACGCACGGTATCGCGGTCAAACAGCAGATCTCTGGCCTCGATGAGCTGCAAAAGCCCCGTAAAGCGGAACGGCATGAGCCAGCCGGGCAGCACGCCGCGGCTTAAAATGACGAAGTGCAGCTCCGGATTTTCGCGGATCCATGCGCAGAGCGTTTGCTGGTCTTCCGGGTCTTTGAGCGCGGGCAGGGAATCGATCACAATCGCATCTACATTTTTCGGCACGGGCTCGCGCAGAAATTCCGGGTCTTCTGCCGAAAACACGCAGGTTTTGTGATTGCTGAGCAAGGCGGTGGCGGCTGTAGACTTGCCGAAGCCGCACGGCGCGCTGAAGAAAATGACGCGGCACTGAGCCCAACCCTGTAAGAATTGCTCGCGCAGCGATGGCTTGATGACGACTTCATTCATGTGCTCTACTCCCCTTTTATGGTTTATAACCACAATATATCATATTTCGGGCGAAATGTAATCCATCTAAAGATGGATTTTTGAAAAAACTTTGGTTTTGTCGAGTAGAAAAGGTGGAAAGGTAGTACGATTTTGCGGAAATGAAAAAAGCCCCTCGGACACCGGCACGTGCATGCGGTGTTCGAGGGGCAATTTTGTTGTATTTTGTACAACTGTATTTTATACAGCTTTTATGCGGCTTTTTCCTGAAGCTTCTGCTTTTTTCTCTGCGTCTTCGACGAGACGGCTCTTGGAGAGGTCAGCGTGGCGATAATAGAGCAGTGTGAGGGTGCTGCACACGAGCCAACCGGCAGGGTAGCCTAAGGCGATGGGAATGATGGTGTTGGAGATGAAGTTCGCCATGATAAAGAGGTAAATCTGGCGGAAGACGACGAACGAGCTCAACATGATAATCATCGGTGCGCGGGAATTGCCTGCACCGCGCAGCACGCCGGAGTAGACCTGGTTGACGCAGCAGAACACGTAGAACGGCGAGCAATAACGCAGCAGCATGGAACCGTATGCGACGACCTCTGCTTTGCCGTTGAAGAACGAGACGAGCTGCGGCGCGAAGATGAGCAACGGGATTGTCAGAATGACGGTTGCGACGACGGACATGATGAACGCCGTGCGTGCGCCCTTCTTGGCGCGGCCGACCTGATCGATGCCGAGGTTCTGGCCGACAAATGTGGTAGACGCAAGTGCGAGAGACTGCATCGGCAGGAAGAGAAGCTGGTCAATCTTACTGTACGCTGTCCAGCCGGACATACAGTCTGCGCCGAAGTAGTTCACATAAGACTGTACAAATACGTTCGAGAACGCGGTGATCGCCATTTGGATGGCGGCCGGGATGCCGACGCGCACAATCTTCGCGAGCATTTCTTTATCGAGCTTCAAATATTTGAGCTCGACCTTGATGCAGGAATCCGTGCGGAACAGCGTAATCATCGTAAGCATGGCGGAGACGCCCTGCGAGATGATGGTCGCATACGCAACACCTTCAACGCCCATGCCGAGCGACAGCACGAAGACGAGATCGAGAATGATGTTGAGCACGGCGGAGACGACAAGGAAATAGAACGGGCGCTTGGAATCACCCACGGCACGCAGAATGCCCGCGCCCATGTTGTAGAGCATAAGGCCGATGACGCCCGCGAAGTAGATGGTGAGATACGCGGAGGACTCCGGCATGACCTCTGCCGGGGTCTTCATGAAATTGAGCACGAAGGGGATCATAGCGATGCCGATAATCGTAAAGAGCACAGCCAAAATGAGCGTCATGACGATGGAGGTGTGGACGGTATCGCGCACCTTATCATACCGCTTTGCGCCATAATACTGTGAAATGACGACGCCGGCGCCGCTGGAAAGCCCTAAGAATATGCCGATGAGCATGTTGATAACGGGACCGACCGTGCCGACCGCCGAGAAAGCCTCGTTGCTGACATAGTTGCCGACAACCCATGTATCGACCGTGTTGTAGAGCTGCTGGAAAATGTTGCCGATGAGAAGCGGAAACGCGAATGTGATGAGGTGGCGGAAGATGCTGCCCTGCGTCATATCCACATCGCGCTTATTTTTCTGCTTCAGGATGCTGAGTTTAGACATAATAATATCACCTGCAACTAATTATACACGCTCTGTTTGAGATAATCAACTAAAATCTTAAAAATGTGGAATATCTTTTACTTTGATACGCACAATAAACCCGGTTAAACGGAAAGGGTGGTCGTATGAAAAAGAAAACACCGCAGCAATATGACGCGATGGTGCAGAAGGCTTCACCGCACTCCCCTGTACTGAAAAACTGCCTGTTTGCGTTTTTATCCGGCGGGGCCATCTGCACGCTGGGACAGGCGCTTGCGAACACGTTCATGCTGCTGGGGCTCGATTTAAAAGACGCGCGGACGTGCGTTTCAATCTCGCTCATTTTCATTTCCGCCGCGCTGACAGCCTACGGCGTATACGACAACATAGCGAAATACGCCGGGGCAGGCACGCTGGTTCCGATTACGGGGTTTGCGAACTCAATGGTCTCCCCTGCGCTGGAATTTAAAAGCGAGGGTTTTGTGACGGGCCTCGGCGCGAAGCTGTTCACGGTGGCGGGGCCGGTACTGGTGTTCGGCATTTCGGCTTCGGTTTTGTACGGGATCGTGCTGTATATCATCGGGCTGTTTTAAGGAGGGCTTATGAAAAGACTCGGACGTTACACGCTTTTATTTGAGCGCCGCCCGGCGATTTTGGGCCACGCGGCGGTGTGCGGAAAAAAAGAAGCCGCGGGCCCGCTGGCGCGCGACTTTGACCAGACGTTTCTCGATTCTTATTTGAATCAGGAAAGCTGGGAAAAAGCGGAAAGCATGCTGCAAACGGAAGCCGCGAACCTTGCGATACGCAAGGCGGGGCTTCAAAAGCAAGAGATTAACATGGTGTTTGCGGGAGATCTGCTGAACCAGTGTATTTCGAGCACGTTTGGTCTGCGCGGAATGGACATTCCGTTCCTTGGGCAATACGGGGCGTGCTCCACGATGGCGCAAACGCTCATCATGGCCTCCATCATGGTGGAATGCGGCGCGGCGAACTACGCCTGCGCGGTGACCTCTTCTCACTTCTGCACCGCGGAGCGGCAATTCCGCACGCCGCTGGAGTACGGTGCCAAGCGCACCCCCACGGCCCAGTGGACGGCCACCGCCGCGGGGGCCTGCCTGGTGCGGGCGCACGGCAGCGCGGGCGTGCCGGTGCTGTCGGTGACGTTTGGCCGCGTGCAGGATTTTGCGGTGCATGACATCAACAACATGGGTGCGGCGATGATGCCTGCGGCAGCCTCGACGCTGCTGCGCTATTTTTCGGCCACGGGGACAAGCCCGCAGGATTTTGACGCGATCTTTACGGGCGATTTGGGCGAGGTCGGCACGGCACTTCTGCATGAGCAGATGGCCAAAGAGGGGCTGCCGCTGGACAACCATAAGGACTGCGGCTGCTTATTATATGACACAAACAGTCAGAATGTACAGGCGGGCGGCAGCGGGGCAGGATGCAGTGCGGCGGTGCTG
>OGOL01003070.1_pt1 | contig 11891 bp, 8 predicted proteins | sample 1552641 | NCBI WGS metagenome assembly OGOL01 (sample SAMEA2580140, study PRJEB22360) | human gut metagenome | biome: human gut; feature: human-associated habitat; material: faeces | place: Denmark | collected 2008/2010 | reverse complement strand
CCCTTACAATCCCAAAAAAAAGGACGGCCCCCCCGGCCCGCCACAGATTGTGCTTGAGGTGGTGGCGGATGCGGCCTGCCTCGCACATGCCGCTGGCCGAGATAATGACCTTGGGCACCCGGTCGGCGTTGATCATCCGGGACTCATCGCTGGTCACGCTGACCTGCAGCCCCGGGAACTGGATGGGATCGATGCCCTGGGCCAGCAGCGCCCGGGTATCCTCGTCAAAGCAGTCGGGGTCGGTATCTTTGAAGATGCGGGTCGCCTCAATGGCAAGGGGGCTGTCGATGTAGACCGGGAAATTGCCGTGGCCGGTGACCAGCCCCTCTTTTTTGATCTCACGGATAAAGTAGAGCAGCTCCTGGGTACGGCCCACCGCAAAGCTGGGGATGACCACATTGCCGCCCCGGTCAAAGGTGCGCTGCAGGATCCTGCTCAGCTCCCCCACATAGTCCGGGCGGGGACCGTGGCTGCGGTCGCCATACGTAGACTCCATAAACACATAGTCTGCGTCCCGGATCGTTGTCGGGTCCTTGATGATGGGCTGATGCTGGTTGCCGATGTCCCCGGAAAAGACCAGCTTGGTGGTGGTGCCGCTCTCAGTGACCCAGATCTCGATGCTGGAAGAACCCAGCAGATGGCCCACATCGATGAAGCGGATCACAAGGCCCGGGGCCAGCTCGATCTTAGTGTTATACTCCATGCCCCGGAACAGCTGCATGGCCGCCTCGGCATCCTGCACGGTGTACATCGGCTCCACCGGCTCGGCACCGGCACGCTTCGCCTTGCGGTTCTTCCACTCAGCTTCAAACTCCTGAATGTGGGCAGAGTCCCGCAGCATGATGCTGCACAGCTGGGTCGTGGGCTTGGTGGCATAGATCCTGCCCCGGAAGCCGTTGCGCACCAGCAGCGGCAGCTGGCCTGTGTGGTCGATATGCGCATGGGTCACCAGCACGCCGTCAATTTCACCTGGTGCCACAGGGAGGGGCTGGTTCTCGTAAACATCCTTCCCCTGCTCCATACCGCAGTCGATGAGGTAGCGCTGCCCAGCTGCTTCCAGCAGGGTGCAGCTGCCCGTGACCTCGTGGTTGGCTCCCAAAAATGTGAGCTTCATAGATACACCTCCCAGTTCGGTTTTGCACCCTTAGTATAGCATAACTCGCCGCGTCCATCTGCCCAAATCGTGTAAAGAGTTATCGGGCAAAGCGCCGAAATTTTGAAAAAGTTTTTATACAATCTTGACAAACCACCCCCAACTGAGATAAACTTTATTCGTATGACGTAACTTCTACAGAGATTCAAAATAGAGAGGTAGTTATTTATGGTTCGTAACGATTTGCGCAACGTCGCCATTATCGCTCACGTTGACCACGGCAAGACCACGCTGGTGGATGCCATGCTGCGTCAGAGCGGCGCTTTCCGCGACAATCAGGTCGTGGCAGAGCGTGTCATGGACAGCGGCGATATCGAGCGTGAGCGCGGTATCACCATTCTGGCCAAGAACTGCTCCTGCACCTACAAGGGTGTCAAGATCAACATCGTTGATACCCCGGGCCACGCCGACTTTGGCGGCGAGGTCGAGCGCGTGCTGAAGATGGTCAACGGCGTGCTGCTGCTGGTGGACGCTGCTGAGGGCTGCATGCCCCAGACCCGTTTTGTTCTGCAGAAGGCTCTGCAGCAGAACCTGAGCCTGGTGGTTGCCATCAACAAGATCGACCGCCCCGATGCCCGCATCAAGGAAGTCATCGATGAGGTGCTTTACCTGCTGATGGATCTGGGCGCTTCCGATGAGCAGCTGGAATGCCCCATCCTGTTCTGCTGCGGCCGTCAGGGCACCGCAAGCCTGGACCCCGATGTGCCCGGCACCGACCTGATTCCCCTGTTCGATACCCTGCTGGACACCATCCAGCCTCCTCAGGGCGATCCCGAGGCTCCCTTCCAGATGCTGGTCTCCTCTGTTGACTACAACGAGTTCGTTGGCCGCATCGGCATTGGCCGCATCCAGAACGGCGTTGCCAAGGTTGGCGAGGAAGTGGTCGTGTGCGACTGGCACAACCCCGACCTGAAGATGCGCGGCCGCCTGACCAAGCTGTACGATTTCCAGGCCAATGGCCGCCAGCCCTGCGACAACATCACCGCAGGCGATATCGTTGCATTCTCCGGCCTGCCCGATGTCACCATCGGCAACACGCTGTGTGCTCCCTCTCAGGTTGAGCCGCTGCCCTTCGTGAAGATCAACGACCCCACCGTGGAGATGACCTTCTCCGTCAACGACAGCCCCCTGGCCGGCCGTGAGGGCAAGTACGTCACCAGCCGCCAGATCCGTGACCGCCTGCAGAAAGAGCTGCTGAAGGACGTTGCTCTGAAGGTGGAGGATTCTCCCACCACCGATTCCTTCCGCGTCATGGGCCGTGGTGAGATGCACCTGTCCATCCTGATCGAGACCATGCGCCGTGAAGGTTATGAGCTGCAGGTCTCTCCCCCGCACGTTCTGACCAAGGTCATCGACGGCAAGACCTACGAGCCCATGGAGCACGTTGTCATCGACGTTCCCACCCAGTATCAGGGTGCTGTCATGACCGGTCTGGGCCAGCGCAAGGCCATCCTGCAGCAGATGGAGTCCCTGGGCTCTGACCGTGTGCGTCTGGAGTTCCGGATGCCCAGCCGCGGCCTGTTCGGCTACCGCAACCAGTTCCTGACCGATACCCACGGCGAAGGCATCCTCAACCAGATCTTTGATGGCTACGATGTCTGGGCCGGTATGATCGCCAACCGTTCCACCGGTTCTCTGGTCAGCTTTGAGACCGGCGATGCCGTTACCTACGGCCTGTACAACGCGCAGCAGCGCGGCACCCTGCTGGTGGGCGCTGGCGAAAAGGTCTACGAGGGCATGGTCATCGGCTACACCGCTTCCGGCGAGGATGTGGATGTCAACGTCTGCAAGACCAAGCACCTGACCAATACCCGCGCTTCCGGTTCCGATGACGCTCTGCGCCTGATCCCCGTCAGCAAGCTGAGCCTGGAGGGCTGCCTGGAGTTCCTGGCACAGGATGAGCTGCTGGAGGTCACCCCTGAGAATCTGCGCATCCGCAAGCAGATCCTGAACCACGACCAGCGCATGAAGGCAAAGAGCAAGCTGAAGTAAGCTGTTTCCCTTCCCGATCAACATAAAAAACGGCATCGCAAACCAATCGGTCTGCGATGCCGTTTTGTGTTTCGCTCTTTATTCAGCGCTGTATGCGCTGCCCATAGTCCAGGAGTTGGAAGCCGAATACTTTGCGTGGTTGCGCAGGTAGGTGACCCAGGCACCATAGCCGTTTCCGGCCGAGAAGTGGACTCCATCCGGAGCCGCCAGCATCTCCTTCAGATTCCCGTTCTCATCGGCAAAGGTCTCCCACAGGTCAAGGTAGACACAGCCCTTGTCTGCAGCCAGTTTTGCCAGCTGCTCGTTCACCGAGCGCAGGACATCGGACGCAAGACCGGGCTTTTCCGCAGCAGCCTGGGGCCGCACCGGCGGGATGGACTGGACATAGATGACGCAGCCGGGCAGGGCCTGCCTGAGCTGATCCAACATCTGGCCATAGTAGGCCAGAAAGCGGTCTGCCGCCCCCAGCGTGGTCAGCGTGTTGGTGCCCAGCAGGATATAGAGCTTTTTCGGCTGGGCCGCTGTCAGCACATCCATTGCCACCTCTGAGCCGCGCACGCTGCTCTTGACCGCGCTGCGGTTCACGATGGCATCGGGGCCCACACCGGTATAGCCGCAGATGAGCGCCCCGCCCAGGTTGATGCTGTAATCGGAAAAGCCCACGGTCAGGCTGTCGCCCAGCAGGGCCGCATCCGAAAAGTAACTCAGATCCACCTGCCCACAGCTGGGCTGACGGATCACGCTGCTGTCATACGCCTTGACCTGATAGGCCCCCGCTGCCTGCCGGGCGGGTCCGAACTGTTCCAGCGTGACAGCCGCCGCATCGTCGGCTCCACTGCCTTCCCCTGCCGTACCGCCGGCGCTGTCTGCCGCGGAGGCTCCCGTATCTCCCTGCATGGGCAGCGGAGCCAGGATATTGGCCGCTGTGCCCGCCGCCGGGCTTTGCTGGACAGCCTCGCTCTGCTTTTCGCCATTTTCCAGAATGGCCGTGACGGCCAGCGACAGCAGCAGGATCGCTGCAATGATTCCCGCCAGCCGCAGGCCGGTGCCTGCCTTGCTGCGCCGTCTCCGGCCATGGGTGGAATGATATTCGTGTGAGATTCCCATTCTCTTTCCCGCCTTTCCCTGTTTTCTTTTCTCTATCATTACGGTCAGTATCCCCGAAAAATTGCAAAGTTTGCATTCTGCACTCCGACCGACCCTGTGTTTTTGTAGGATACGCCAAATATTGTATCATAATTTTTTTGCCCGTGCAACCAATCAGGTCTTGCATACAACAGAGAAATAGTTTACAATAGTATTGTTGCAGGAATTGCACAGTTTTCATTGAATCAGATGCACATCCTGCATTCTTTTTGTACGACTTGCGGCGCGCATCCGCAATCTCCTTCCCCGGGCAGTGCAGGGCTCTGGGAGGACACAGAAGGACTTGCCGCGCTTTGCAGGACGTGAAATGTTGTTCTTTTGGATAAGGAGGACGTATGTCAAAAAATGTCATCATCGGCCAGAGCGGCGGCCCCACCGCCGTTATCAATTCCAGCCTGGCAGGCGTATACAAAGCTGCCTGCAGTCTGGGAGCCGATAAAGTCTACGGAATGAAGTACGGCATCGAGGGCCTTTTAAAGGAAGAGATGCTGGAACTGAATGTTCTGCTGGATGACCGCATGAGCATCGAGCTGCTCAAGCGCACCCCGTCCAGCTATCTGGGCAGCTGCCGCTACAAGCTGCCGGACCCGGACGTGGACTCTACCCCGTTCATCAAGCTGTTCACCCTGTTTGACAAGTACGATATCTGTGCGCTGTTCTACATCGGCGGCAACGACTCGATGGACACCATTGCAAAGCTCTCCCGTTACGGTGCCCAGGTGGGCAGCAGCGTCCGGTTCATCGGTGTGCCCAAGACCATCGACAACGACCTCTGCCTGACCGACCACACCCCTGGCTACGGCTCTGCCGCCAAGTACATTGCCACCATCCTGAAGGAGGTCATCCGTGACTCCTCCGTTTACAACATCCGCAGCGTAACGGTGGCCGAGATCATGGGCCGCCACGCGGGCTGGCTGGCTGGTGCGGCCTGTCTGGCCGGCGGCGATGACTGCGAAGGCCCCGACCTCATTCTGCTGCCCGAAGTTCCCTTTGACCCGAACAGGTTCCTGACCCGGGTGGACGAGCTGCAGCGGGTCAAGCCCAATGTCATCATTGCAGCCAGCGAGGGTGTTAAGACTGCCGACGGCACCTATCTGTGCGATCTGGTCTCCACCGCCGGGCAGCTGGATGCCTTTGGCCACAAGGCCATCCTCAGCGGCACCAGCCGGTATCTTTCTGACCTCATCCACGACAACCTGAACTGCAAGAGCCGTGCCATTGAGTTCTCGACCCTGCAGCGCTGCGCCAGCCATCTGGCCAGCCGCACCGATGTGAACGAGGCCTACGCCGTGGGCGGCGCTGCCGCTTCCGCTGCCTTTGCGGGCGAGACCGGGCGGATGATCTCGCTCAAGCGCATTTCCGATTACCCCTACCAGTGCATCACCGAGTCGGTGGATGTCCAGCAGGTGGCAAACCTGGAGAAAAAGGTGCCGCTGGACTGGATCACCCCGGACGGAATGCAGGTGACGGCGGCATTTGAGGAGTATGCCCGCCCGCTCATCCTGGACGAAGTAACACCGGTCTATGTCAACGGTACCCCGCGCCATATCTGCCTGTAAGTTTCATTTGCGCGCTTCCTCCCCCCTCGTGGTCTGTTTTCGTGCTCCTGCACGATAATATAAAAGCCGAAACAGAAGAAAAGGAGAAATCATCATGGGTAAAAATGCAATCGTTGGTCAGTCTGGCGGCCCTACCTCCGTCATCAATGCTAGTCTGGCAGGCGTATTCGAGAGCTGCAAGAGCCGCGGCGCTGAGATCGTTTACGGCATGTGCAACGGTGTTGCCGGTCTGCTGGAGGAGCGCGTGGTGGATCTTTCCACCGTGCTGACCGATGACCTGGATATCGAGCTGCTCAAGCGCACCCCGTCCAGCTTCCTGGGCAGCTGCCGCTATAAGCTGCCCGATTGGCACGATGACGAAACCGTTTACAAGAAGCTGTTCGCCATCCTGGAAAAGCTGAACATTGGCTACTTCTTCTACATTGGCGGCAACGACTCCATGGATACCATCGGCAAACTGGCTGAATACGGCAACCGCATCCAGAGCGACATCCGCTTCATGGGCGTTCCCAAGACCATCGACAACGACCTGATGGTGACCGACCACACCCCCGGCTACGGCTCTGCGGCAAAGTACATCGGTGTGGTGATGAAGGAGATCATCCGCGATGCCACCGTTTACGGCACCAATTATGTCACCGTGGTCGAGATCATGGGCCGCAACGCCGGCTGGCTGACCGCTGCTGCCTCTCTGGCCAAGAGCGATGACTGCGAGGGCGTGGATATGATCTGCCTGCCCGAAGTCCCCTTCAACGTGGAGCACTTCATTGAGAAGGTTCGCACCATGCAGGAGAAGAAGCCCAGCATCGTGATCGCTGTTTCCGAGGGTGTCAAGCTCGAGGACGGTCGTTACGTCTGTGAGCTGGCCGATGATGTGCACGCAGTGGACGCTTTCGGCCACAAGGCACTGACCGGTACCGCACGCTATCTGGCGAATGTGGTCGCCCGCAATCTGGATACCAAGACCCGCTGCATCGAGCTGTCTACCCTGCAGCGCTGCGCTGGTCACCTGACCAGCCGCACCGATATCACCGAGGCTTACCAGGTGGGCGGCGCTGCTGCCAAGGCCGCCTTTGAGGGTGTCACCGGTCAGATGGTCGCCCTGAAGCGCATCTCCAACAGCCCCTATCAGTACATCACCGAGCTGCACCCCATCAGTGAAGTTGCAAACCTCGAGAAGAAGGTCCCCCTGAGCTGGATGAACGAGAATCACACCCAGATGACCGAGGAATTCCTCGAGTATGCCCGCCCGCTGATCCAGGCTGAGCTGACTCCGTTGTACATTGCAGGTCTGCCCCACCACATCTACATGAAGAAGTAATTTCTCCTTTGAATCCTTCTAAGGCATAGCAAAACTCCCGCCCGGATGCGCTCCGGGCGGGAGTTTTTTGCTGTGTGGCTTATGAATTACTGTTTGCCCAGCTGCCAGAACGCCACGGCGCTGGCGGCGGCAACGTTCAGGGAATCGACCCCGTGGGACATGGGGATCTTGACTGTGTAATCGCAGGAAGCGATGGTGGTACGGGAAAGGCCGTCTCCCTCCGTGCCCAGCACAATGGCAAGCTTCGGTTCCCGGGCAAGAGCCTCGTCATCGATGCTGACCGAACGGTCACTCAAGGCCATGGCAGCCGTCTTGAAACCCAGGGCATTCAGCTGAGCAAGCCCCTTTTCGGGCCAATCGGCGGGCGTTTCGCCGATCTGCGCCCAGGGCACCTGAAACACCGTGCCCATACTCACACGCACGGCCCGGCGGCAGAGCGGGTCACAGCAGGAGGGGTTAATAAGGACAGCGTCCATGTTCAGCGCTGCCGCGCTGCGGAAGATGGCACCCACGTTGGTGGAATCCACAATGCCCTCCAGCACGGCCACCCGCCGGACGTTCCGGCAGAGCTCCTCCACGGTGCGGGGTTTCGGACGTTGAAAGGCGCAGAGCACACCCCGGGTCAGCTCGTAGCCTGTCAGTGCAGCCAGCAGCTCCCGGTCAGCAGTATAAATGGGTGCATCCCCGCAGCGGGTCAGGATCTCCGCCGCAGGGCCGGTGATCTGCCTGCGCTCCATCAGCAGGGAGACCGGCACAAAGCCTGCATCCAGTGCCCGGGAGATCACCTTGGGGCTCTCGGCAATGAAGATGCCTTTTTCGGGTTCCAGCCGACTGCGCAGCTGGTTCTGCGTCAGGCGGGCGTAGGGGTCCAGCTCCGGCGCGTGAAAATCCGTGATCTCGATGATATTGGGCATGGGGGGATTCTCCTTTTTCTGTATGAATGGTCTTATTGTAGCACAACCCGGATACAATTGCAAAAAACATGGCAGGCATATTCGTTTTACATAGTCAAAACCGCCAAAAATCACCTTTTGTTTTTGACAAATCCGTCAACCCGCGTTATAGTATAGGGGTAAAAAATCAGAGGGGGAATTTGTATGAATTCCAAGAAAAAGCGCCGCGGCCAGATGTCGGAAGCCTTCTGCACGGCAATGTTCCTTTCACTGTCCGGCGGCCTGCAGGACGTATACACCTATCTGTTCCGGGGCAAGGTGTTTGCCAACGCCCAGACCGGCAACATTGTGCTGATGGCTGTCCATGCCTTTGCCGGGGAGTGGGGGCGTGTGCTGCATTATCTTGTGCCCCTGTGCTTCTTTGCGCTGGGCGTGTTCGCGGCAGAACTGATGCACCAGAAGCTGCAGAATCTGCAGCGGCTCCACTGGCGGCAGCTGGTGGTGCTATGTGAGATCGTGATGCTGTTCGTGGTGGGCTTTTTCCCGCAGGAGTGGAATCTTATGGCCAACGCACTGGTCTCGTTTGCCTGTGCGATGCAGGTGCAGACCTTCCGCAAGGTGAACGGTTATGCCTTTGCCAGCACCATGTGCATCGGCAACATGCGCAGCGGCATGGACTCTCTCTGCAGCTGGGTGCTCAACCGCAATCCTGCCGCCCTGAAAAAATCCCTTTATTACTGGGGCATCATCCTCCTGTTTGCGCTGGGCGCGGGCCTGGGCAGCCTGACGCTGGACCTCTGCGGCGCAAAGGCCATCTGGTTCTCCTGCCTGCTGCTGGCCGTCAGCTTCTGCCTGATGTTCCTGAAAGAAGATGTGGAAGAGATCAAAGAAGATCTCGAAGCGCTGGAAGCAAAACATTAAATCAAGGAGTTTCCCTCAGTTTCACGCTGTTTACCGCCATGCCAAGGGCTCCCCTGGTAGGGGAGCTGGCGAGCGCCAGCGAGACTGAGGGTTTATTTTTTTCCGGATCTATCCAACACTTCCCCGGTTTCCTTCGTCTTACAGGCAGAACGACGCAATGAAAGGAGGAAGCCCCATGTGGGAGCTGCTGTACGAGACCTTCTGGGACAGGCTGGAACACTTCTGTTGCAATCTCTGCCGGGACGAAGCCCGGGCGGAGGATCTGACCCAGGAAGTCTTTCTGCGGGCACTGCAGAACCGGAGCCTTATCAACAGCTTTACGGAACGGCAGTGCAAGGCCTGGCTGTTTACCACTGCACGGAATCTCTACTGTGACCAGCTCCGCCGGACGGCAAAGGAGGAGCAGCTGCTCAGCACCTTTTTCCCGGAAGAGGACAGTGCTGAACCGGATTCCGCACTGGACACGGTGGAAGCCGCCAGTCTGCTGGCTCTGCTCACCCCGGAAGAACGGCGGCTGTTCACCCTGCGCTATACAGCGGGCTACAATGCCAGTGAGATCGGTCAGCTGCTCTGTCTCCCGCCCGGCACGGTCCGCAGCCGCCTTGCCCAGATACGCCATCGCCTCAAAACTGAACTTACGGAGGATTAAATGATGAAAAAGAACCTGAATGTGGACGCTATGATCCTGGACCTGCGCAATGTACAGGAGGATTTTCTTGACCGCTATGAGCAGATCAAGCTGGACTGCATGATCGCGCTGACCTCGCCCCGGGTGCAGGCGCTCCTGAGCCAGCACAACATTTCTCTGGATTCGATGCTCTGCAAAAATGTCCCGGAGGAGGTCTCGGTGGGTGTGGTCAATGGCAAGGTCACGCTGAGCTCTGCCAGCCAGACCGCCGCCGGGCAGGTACTGGTGGTCAACGGCAAGCTGATGATCAACCCGGATGCTGCGGAGGTTTTACAGAAGTACGCCTGCATTCTGGTCAACGGTATGATCTACTGCCCGCAGTGCCTCTCGGCAGTGGTATCCGCCCGCTGCATCCTGAACGGAAAGCTGGCGGTCTACCCCGATGATGCAGTGCTCCTGCCGGGAAGCTCCATCAAGCTGGACAACACCTTCCTGCTGCGGGCACAAAGCCGCCTGTACTGGAATGAACATCGCTTCCTGGCGGTTGACCCCAGACTCGACACTGCCGCACTGGCCGCAAAGGGCTGCAGCTTTTCCGCTCCAAAGGCCATCCTGTGCGCAAGCCTTGCGCCCGTTCTGGCCCCGCTCTTCCCGGATTCCACCGAGCTGATCATCGTGCCGGGCGGCACCGCCGTGGTGGAGGACGACCTGGAACTGACCGCCTCTTCCCTGCGTCGGTATGGCACCCGTCTCTATGTGCTGGGTGATGCTGTCATCCCCGCAGAGAGCGCAGATCTGCTGGCTCAGATCAAATTCCTGCATGTTACCGGTGAAGTAGAGCTGCCTGATGCTCTGGAAGCGGCCTTCTTTGCCATCCCTGAGCTGGAATGCGGCAAAGTAGTCCACGAGGACGCTCTGCCCAAGCAGACCCGCGCCAAAGCAAAGGATGAGGAGCCCGATCCGGATACCGTGACCCTCAGCGGCATCCAGCTGACCCTGTAATCCGCACTGTTCCTCCCTGCCCCGCTCTTTCCGGCAAAAGCTTTCTGCTGGAAGGAGCGGGACTTTTGTTGATTTTTATTGCACCCGCTCCTCTGATATGATATACTGTTTTTGTATTGTGTAATTACCCGGGCACACTTCCGCTGTGGAACCCGCTGCCCGGGCAGGATATGGGAACCGAAATCAGGAAGAGGAGCAACGAATGAAAAAAGGATTTGACAACGACAAATACCTGCAGATGCAGTCGGAGCACATCCGGGAGCGGATCGCGCAGTTCGACAACAAGCTGTATCTGGAATTCGGCGGCAAGCTGTTCGATGACTACCACGCCTCCCGCGTGCTGCCCGGCTTCCAGCCCGATTCCAAGCTGCAGATGCTGCTGCAGCTGAAGGATCAGGCCGAGGTCGTTATCGTCATCAACGCTGAGGACATCGTCAGCAGCAAGGTGCGCGGTGACTATGGCATTACCTATGATCTGGACGTTCTGCGTCTCATCGATGCATTCCAGGAGCGCGGCCTGTTTGTGGGCAGCGTATGCGTGACCATGTACACCGCTGCCCCCGAGGTGGAAGCCTTTGAGAAGCGGCTGAACAGCCTGGGCATCCGCACCTTCCGGCACTATAAGATCCCCGGCTACCCCAACGACGTTGCCCGCATCGTGAGTGACGAGGGCTATGGCCGCAACGAGTACATTGAGACCCAGCGCCCGCTGGTGGTCATCACGGCTCCCGGCCCCGGCAGCGGCAAGATGGCCACCTGCCTGTCCCAGCTGTACCACGAATACAAGCGGGGCGTAAAGGCCGGTTATGCCAAGTTTGAGACCTTCCCCATCTGGAACATCCCCCTGAAGCACCCGGTCAACCTGGCTTACGAGGCTGCCACCGCCGACCTGAACGATGTGAACATGATCGACCCGTTCCATCTGGAGGCCTATGGCAAGACCGCGGTCAACTACAACCGCGACATTGAGATCTTCCCCGTGGTCAACGCCATGTTTGAGCTGATTGCAGGCAAGAGCCCCTACCACTCCCCCACCGACATGGGCGTGAACATGGCCGGCAACTGCATCGTGGATGATGCGGCCTGCTGCGAAGCTTCCCGCAACGAGATCGTCCGCCGCTACTTCAAAGCCCTGTGCGACCTCAAGAACGGCGCACAGATCCAGAGCGAGGTCTACAAGCTGGAGCTGCTGATGAATCAGGCCGGACTGACCCTGGGCAGCCGCCCGGTGGAGCAGGCTGCCCATGCAGTCTCTGAAAAGACCGGCGGTGCCCCC
>OGOL01003055.1_pt1 | contig 11941 bp, 8 predicted proteins | sample 1552641 | NCBI WGS metagenome assembly OGOL01 (sample SAMEA2580140, study PRJEB22360) | human gut metagenome | biome: human gut; feature: human-associated habitat; material: faeces | place: Denmark | collected 2008/2010 | reverse complement strand
AAACAGATCAAACAGCTTGCAGGTATGCGTGGACTTATGGCGGATACGACCGGTCATACGATCGAACTGCCAATCAAGTCAAACTTCCGTGAAGGTCTGGACGTACTGGAATACTTCATGTCTGCGCATGGAGCTCGAAAAGGTATGTCAGATACTGCCCTTCGTACAGCCGATTCAGGATACCTGACAAGACGTCTTGTTGACGTATCACAGGATCTGATCATCCGTGAGGTTGACTGTGTAAGCAAAGATGCCGAAATTCCGGGAATGTATCTGCATGCATTTATGGATGGAAATGAAGAAATCGAAAGTCTTCAGGAACGTATTACAGGAAGATATTCATGCTATACAATCTGTGACAAAGATGGCAATGTTCTTGTAAAGGCAAACCACATGATCACACCAAAACGTGCAGAAAAGATTATGAAATATGGTGTGGATGAAAATGGAAATTCACCGCTTAAGAAAGTGAAAGTCCGTACAATCCTGACCTGTAAATCACACATTGGTATCTGTGCGAAATGTTATGGTGCCAATATGGCAACAGGTGAACCGGTACAGGTTGGTGAAGCTGTCGGTATTATCGCAGCTCAGTCAATCGGTGAACCTGGTACACAGCTGACCATGCGTACTTTCCATAGTGGTGGTGTAGCCGGTGGAGATATCACACAGGGTCTTCCTCGTGTCGAAGAACTTTTTGAAGCAAGAAAGCCGAAAGGTCTTGCTATCATCACAGAAATCGCAGGTGTTGCAAACCTGAACGATACAAAGAAGAAGCGTGAAATCATCGTTACCAATCAGCAGACAGGTGAGACAAAGACTTATCTGATTCCTTATGGATCACGTATTAAAGTACAGGATGGAGCTGTTCTGGAAGCCGGTGACGAGCTTACAGAAGGTAGCGTGAACCCACATGACCTTCTTAAGATCAAAGGTCTTCGTGCTGCACAGGACTACATGCTTCAGGAAGTACAGAGAGTATACCGTTTGCAGGGTGTAGAAATCAATGATAAGCATATCGAAGTTATCGTTCGTCAGATGCTGAAGAAGATCCGCATCGAAGAAAGAGGGGATACTGAATTCCTTCCGGGAACAATGGTGGATGTCCTTGAGTTCAACGATGTAAATGAACAGATGGTAACAGAAGGTAAAGAACCTGCAACAGGAGAACAGATCATGCTTGGTATTACCAAGGCATCCCTGGCAACAGATTCCTTCCTGTCAGCTGCATCCTTCCAGGAGACAACCAAGGTTCTGACTGAGGCTGCTATCAAAGGTAAGGTTGACCACCTGATCGGTCTGAAAGAGAACGTCATTATCGGTAAACTGATTCCGGCAGGAACAGGTATGAGAAAATACCGTGACGTTAAACTTGATACAGGTCTTGGTATGGATATGGACGACGAAATCAGTTTTGATGATTTTGATATGGATGATGATACTGAGTCTGAAGTATCGGCAGAGACAGCAGAAACTGTTGAAACCGAAGAAAATGCTGACGAAACAGTTACAGTTGAAGAATAGGCTTTATATGCTAAGAGAGGCAGATACGTTGAATGGCGTGTCTGCTTTTCTTGCTTTAAAGACACGAAAAACAAAAATATTTGAAAAATCATTCCGATTCTTTAACACTTTACAAAAATAAAGGGTTGCAAAATATGAAAAAATACAGTAGCATATAAATAATCAATCGAAAATCAGGGGGTGTGATATGCTGGATTTAGCTCATATTGGTGAACGGATCAGAGAATGCAGAAAAAAGAAAATGATGACAATCCGGGTTTTGGGAGAATATACAGGACTTTCAGCGGGCTATCTGAGTATGCTGGAACAGAATAAGACATCTCCGAATGTGGACAGTCTTGCGCGAATTTGTGAAGCACTGGATATTGATATACAGTATGCACTGGAAGGGGAAATGCCGGGAAAGACGGTTATACACAGAGAAGAAATGAGTAAGCATCTTTATCCGGAAGAAAATATGACGGTTGAGGTTGCAGACTTTGGTCAGGGAGAATCGATTTTTGAATATATTACGATTGAACCGGGAGAATCTGCGAAAAAAGAAGAATATCGTCATGTCTTTTCGGAAATGTGTATGGTGATAAAAGGAACTCTGAATGTAGAGGTGGAAGGAAAAATTTGCAGTTTACATCCGGGAGACAGTGTATATATAAAGAGCAGAGAGCGTCATAGTATTTCCAATCCCGGAAAAGAACCTTGTGTCAGTATATGGGTATATCACCGGGATGTACCAAGACGGTTTGAAAGGAATGAAAATAAAATTGTGAAATAAATAGCATTCCTCTTGACAATCTTAGAGTATGGTTCTATAATAAGGAAAATTACACATATGAATAAATATTCATCTAAGTGAATTTACAAAATTGAACTGTTAAAACGGAGTTTCTTCGAAATTCACGCAACTCTGAAGACAGTGTTATTTACGAAAGTGTATAAAGACTGATTTTATACATACAATACGGACAATCTAATAATTAAACATAGACGTCATAGCGTGAAACTATGACCTTTGAAAGAAGACAAGGACGTCATGATGCAAATCATGGCGTTCTTTTGTTTACACTACTAGACTGTGGTCTAGTAAAGTATTACATTGTCGCAGAGGGACGGACATATCTGGTAAATATACCGTATCAGAAGAACAAAAGTACATGAGAGGAGAACAAAAATGGACAGATTAACTCAATTGCGAGAGTACATGGAAAAAGAAAGACTGGATGCGTTTTATATTGCAAAGCCGGCGAATGTACGTTGTATCAGCGGATTTACGGGGGAAGACTCATTCCTTTTTATCACAAAGGCGAATCAGTATTTTATCACTGATGCAAGATACACAGAGCAGGCATCTTATGAATGTCCGGATTACGAACTTGTAAACTGGCGAATCAATTTTGGCTACAGCATGGGGAAAGCTGTTGCATATTGCGCAGACAAAGATGGAGTTAAAACAATTGGATTTGAACAGGATCATCTGACATTTGAAAAATGGAACTCTATGCAGGCTGAACTCGGTGCTGAGATGGTTCCGACGCTGAACGTAATCGAAGGCTTCCGCGCGATCAAGACGCCGGAAGAGATCAAGAACCTTACCGTTGCCTGCGATATCGCATCCAGAGCATTTGAAAAAATTATAAAAGACATCCGTCCGGGTGTGACAGAAAAAGAAATCGCATCCAGACTTGCACATTACATGGTAATGGAAGGTGCAGATACCAAACCGTACGGTGGAATCGTTATTTCAGGAGCAAAGAGCTCTCTGCTTCACGGGATTCCGGACAGTAAGCCAATCGAATACGGAGATTTCGTATTGATGGATTATGGATGCCAGTACAAAGGCTATCTTTCAGATATGACAAGAACAGTAGTTGTCGGCAAGGCAGACGCCAAACAGAGAGAAGTGTATGATCTCTGCCGTCGTATGACAGAAGATACAGAAGCATCTGTAAGAGCCGGTGTGACAGGAACTTCCTGCTATGAAGCTTCACTTGAAGCAATCAAAGATACAGAATACCTTCCGTATAATTATACAGGAATCGGTCATGGAGTTGGGCTGTTCGTCCATGAACTTCCGAATATCGGACTGAACTGTGAGAATATCTTACAGGAGAACAGCATAATGACAGTAGAACCAGGACTTTATATTCCGGGTTGGGGTGGTGTCAGACTTGAGGATCAGGGCATCATCACAAAAGACGGATATGAAAACCTGATCAGTGCTACACATGAGCTAATAGAATTATAAATGAAAAAGGAGGACAACATTTATGAAAAAGAAATTATTAGCAGCTTTACTTGCTACAGCAATGACAGTAACAATGTTTGCTGGCTGTGGTACACCGGGATCCAAAGATTCCAAGAAAGATGACAGCAGTGCTTCATCAGGAAAGAAGAGAATTACTTACACACTTCGTGAAGACCTTCCTTCTATGGATCCACAGAACAGTAACTCTATCTCATGTGCAACAGCAGAAATCTGCACCTATGCGATGCTGACACGTAACGTGGAAGGCGAAATCAAACCAGATGCAGCTGAAAGCTGGGATATTTCAGATGACGGACTTACTTACACATTCCACCTTCGTGATGGACTGAAATGGTCTGATGGCGAAGATGTAAAAGCAGGCGATTATGTTTATGGTATCCAGAGACTTATGGATCCAGAAATGGCAAGCGATTACGCATTCATCGGATATATCCTCAAAAACGGTGCAGAAGTAAATAGCGGTTCTGTGCCTGTCGATGAACTTGGCGTATCTGCACCAGATGACAAGACAGTTGTTATCGAACTTGCACATCCGGCTACATACTTCCTTAGTATGGCTGCTATGGCAACATTCGGTCCTGCAAGAAAAGATTATGTAGAAAAATACGGAAAAGAATATGCAGCTGATCCGGAAAAATCTGTTTATAACGGACCGTTCAAGATGACAGAGTGGAAACACGGCGATGAAATGATCCTTTCTAAGAATGAAAATTACTGGGATGCAGACAGCATCAAGCTTGATGAAATCTGCGTAAAGACAGTTGCAGATGCTAAGACAGCGGTTGCTATGTGGGAACAGGGCGAAGTTGATATCACAGTTGTACCTACTGAAATGACAGATCAGTATACAGAAAATACTGAATTCTACTATACAGGTGCAGATGATTACATCATGCTCAACATGTCAGAAGACAGACCGCTTGCTAACAAGAACCTGAGATTTGCTTTGAACTATGCAATCAACAGAACAGAATACAACAAGCTGGTTAACAATGACGTATATGACGTTGCACAGAGACTTGTACTTCCAAACGTGCAGGCGGCAGATGACCAGACATACGGAGAAGCTTATCCATATACACCATTCCCGGCAGAAAATGATAATGATAAAGCAAAAGAATATCTGGATGCAGCAATGAAAGAAATGGGCGTTTCTAATCCGGCAGACATCAAGATTACTCTTCTTACAACTGATACAGATGGTGCTAAGAAGCAGGCTGAAGTTCTTCAGGAACAGTATCAGAAGAACCTTGGTATTACAGTAGAAATCAACCAGGTAACTTACAAACAGAGACTTCAGATGGAAACTGAAAAAGACTACGATATGGTAGTAACAGGATGGGTTCCGGACTACTCTGACGCATACTCTTATCTGGAACTGTGGATCAGCGATGGTCAGTATAACCACTCTGGATATGCGAACGCTGAATACGACAAGCTTCTTAAAGATTCTCAGACAGAGACAGATGCTAAGACAAGACAGGATATGCTGTTCCAGGCAGAACAGATCTTCCTTGGAGAAGATTCCGCTCTTGTACCGCTTCAGTTACGTAGAGACCAGTATCTGATCAATCCGAAGATTTCTAACTTCAATGTATACTTTGTCGGATATGACTTCGATCTGGTATATGCAGACATCAGCGAATAATACAGTTGGATGGTAACATACCTTGCGGTCGGCGCGGACTTACTGGTCCGCACCGGCTGCTTATTTGAGGGTTTTGATTATTTCGAGGGGTAGATTTGGTATGTATCAGCCAATAGGAAGTATGTGAAATAATCAAAGCTATCAAATAAAGAAAAATGAAGGGAGACAAAAGAATGGCAAAATATATAGCTAAACGAGTTGCATTAGCCATCGTAACACTTTTGGTACTTACAAGTGTTGTATTCGTCCTGGTTCGTCTGATGCCGGGAGATCCGTTCTCAAGTGACAAGATGACACCGGAGATCAAAGCGAATCTGGAAGCTTACTATGGTTTGGATAAACCGCTTGCAGAGCAGTATATAACTTATATGAAGAATGTGCTTCATGGTGATCTGGGGTATTCTATGAAGTATGAGAGTCAGACAGTTAACCGTATTATTGCTGACTCATTCCCATACTCAGCAGACCTGGGAATCCGTTCACTGTGCTTTGCACTGTTCTTCGGACTGATCCTTGGAATTGTAGCAGCACTGAATCGAGGAAAGAAACTGGACTTCGTCTGTATTTTGATTGCGATCATTGGTACATCGATTCCTGACTTCATCATGGGATCTGTACTTCAGTATTTCTTTGGAATCAAATGGCAGATTCTTCCGGTTGCGCAGTACACAAGCTTTAAGCACACAATTTTACCGTCAATCGCGGTTGGATTCTATACACTGGCATCCATTTCCCGTCTGATGCGTTCCAGTATGCTGGAAGTTGTATCTTCAGATTATACAAAGACAGCACGTGCGAAAGGTTTATCGGATTTCCGAATTACAGTTAAACATCAGATCCGTAATGCGATCACACCGATCATTACCATTATGGGACCGACAGTTGCATCTGTATTAACAGGAACATTCGTAATCGAAGCCCTTTTCGCAATCCCTGGAATGGGAAAACATTATGTAGACAGTATTAACATGGCAGATTATACACTGGTTCTTGGTATGACGATCTTCTACGGAGCATTCCTGATCGTGTCAATCCTGATTGTAGATATCTTATACGGTATTGTAGATCCGAGAATCCGTCTGAGTGGTAAAAAAAGGTAGGTGACGAGAAATGGCAGAAATTACAAAAGAACAGTTTAAAGTTGTAGGAAAAAATACAAAGACAATGGAGTCTATTTCCCGTCCGAATATTGGTTACTGGCAGGATGCATGGAGACGAATCCGCAAGAATAAGATTGCATTCTTCTCATTGTGCCTGATTGGACTTTATGTACTTATGGCGATCTTTGTTCCAATGTTCAGCAAATATGACATTGCAACACAGAGTGTGGCAGAGATGAACCAGAGCTTTTCAAAAGCACATTGGTTTGGAACAGACTCTCTTGGACGTGATCTCTGGGTTCGTGCATGGTCTGGTGCGAGAGTATCTCTGACAATTGGTTTTGCAGCCAGCATCATCAATGCAATCGTTGGATCTATCATGGGTGGTATCTCAGGATTCTACGGTGGCAAGATCGATATGGTTATCCAGCGTGTCGTTGACGTATTATACGGAATCCCAAGTCTGATCGTTACCATTCTTCTTATGGTAGTTGTTGGTAACGGTGTACACTGTTTGATTCTTGCTATGTGTTGCGTCGGATGGATCGGTGGATGTCGTTTCGTTCGTGGTGAAGTATTAAAACTGAGAGAATCTGATTTCGTATCTGCAGCCAAGATCCTTGGTGTGCCGGATATCGTAATCATTGTAAAACATATTTTACCGAATATCATGGGACTTATCATTACAAACCTGACAATGGCTATTCCGGGAGCTATTTTCCAGGAGGCATTCCTGAGCTATATCGGTCTGGGTATCAAACCACCGAACTGCAGCTGGGGTGTACTTGCAAAAGACGGAATCGCACAGCTGAGAATTCATCCGTACCAGGTATTTGTACCGGCATTCCTGATTTGTACAACAATGCTTGCGCTGAATCTTCTTGGTGATGGACTTCGTGATGCATTTGACCCGAAACTTAGAGGAACCGAGTAGGAAGGAGTATAGAAGATGGAAAATTTATTGGAAGTAAAAAATCTGCAATTCTCTTTCCGTACATACGGTGGAGTTGTAAAAGCTGTTCGTGATGTCAGCTTTGAAGTCCGTCCGGGAGAAATTCTTGGTATAGTTGGAGAATCCGGATGCGGAAAGAGTTACCTCTCAGTGCCTGATGAGACTGAATCCGGAACCGCCTGGATTCTTTGAAGGCGGAGAGATTCTTTATAAAGGAAAAGATGTTCTGAAAATGAACAAAAAAGAACTTCGTCAGTTCCGTGGAAAAGAGATCAGTTATATTTTTCAGGATCCTATGACCTCATTGAACCCGACAATGCGTATCGGAAAACAGATTGAAGAAGTATTCGTCGGAAGAAAAGGTATGAGTGCAGCTGAGAAAAAAGCAAAAGCACTTGAAATCCTTAAAATGGTAGGTATCTCTGATGGAGAACGCCGTTACAAACAGTATCCACATGAACTTTCAGGTGGTATGAAACAGCGTGTTATGATTGCGATCGCTCTGGTAGGAAGCCCGAGCATCGTTATTGCCGATGAGCCGACTACTTCTTTGGATGTTACAATTGAAGCACAGATTCTTGATGTACTGAAAAATCTTCAGAAAACACTTGGGACATCTATTATCCTGATCACACATGACCTTGGTGTTATCGCAAAGCTTTGCGACCGTGTACTGGTTATGTATGGAGGAAAGATCGTAGAACGTGGATCTGTAGATGAGATTTTCTATGATACAGCACATCCTTACACAAAAGGACTTATGCATTCAATTGCCAAACTGGATACAGCAAGAGGCCACAAATTGCAGCCAATCGAAGGAACACCTCCGGATCTGTTTGCACCTCCGAAAGGATGTCCGTTCGCAGCAAGATGTGAATATTGCATGGAAATCTGTAAAGATATGCCACCACAGACTTATGAGCTTTCAAAAGAACATGAAACCTGTTGCTGGCTGCAGCATGAATATGCACCGGATACAGACATGAGAAGAAAAGTAACTGAGAAAGGAGAGGTGTAAAATGGAAAATACAGAAAAAAAACAGCCTCTCGTACAGGTGAAAAACTTATGTAAATATTTTGAAATCAGCCGTAAAGAAACCTTAAAAGCGGTTGATGATCTTACATTTGATATTTATAAAGGTGAGACAGTCAGCCTGGTAGGTGAGTCCGGCTGTGGTAAATCTACAACAGGACGTACCATGATCAAGTTATACAATCCGACTTCGGGAAATGTATATTATGATGGAAAAGATATTTTCAAATACAATCATGCAGAGCAGAAAGAATTCTGTAAGAAGGTACAGATGATTTTCCAGAACCCGTATTCATCACTGAATCCACGTATGACTGTTAAGGATATCGTTGGAGAAGGTCTGAAACAGCATGGAATGTCAACAAAGGATGCAGATGCAAAAGTAGAGCAGCTGCTTGCTACAGTTGGCCTTAATAAAGATCATATGTCACGTTTCCCACACGAATTCTCAGGTGGACAGAGACAGCGTATCGGTATCGCACGTGCTCTTTCTGTTGATCCGGAATTCATCATCTGTGATGAGCCGATTTCAGCTCTTGATGTGTCTATCCAGGCACAGGTTATCAATATGCTGAAAGAACTGCAGGAAGAAAGAGGACTGACTTACCTGTTTATCGCGCATGACCTTAGTGTCGTAAAATATATTTCTGACCGTGTAGTTGTTATGTACCTCGGAACAATGGTCGAGACTGCTGAGACAGATGAACTTTATGCTCATCCGATGCATCCATATACACAGGCACTGCTTTCTGCAATCCCGGAAGCAGATCCGAATAAAGCAAAAGCGAACCAGCGTATTCCGATCAAGGGTGAGATCCCAAGCCCGATCAATCCGAAGAACTGCTGTCGTTTCGCTGAGAGATGTCAGCATGCGACAGAACGCTGCTTTAAGGAAATGCCGCAGATGAAAGAGATTGCTCCTGGACATAAGGTGGCATGCCATCTTGTAGAAGATAAATAAAAAGTAGTAATATAATAAAGAAGGCGAAGGACTTAAGAAGAGTTCTTCGTTTTCTTTTTGTTTTATGAGAAATTCCGATGGAACTTTCTGTGAAAAAACACTATATGCCTTGGCGGATTAAAAAATTTCCAGAAAAATTGTGCAGAATCACAAAATACGGATTGACACGAAAACATTGACAATATAAGGTAAAAACGATATTATATAGAGATGTAATTGTAATTAAAGCGTCATATCGTGTAATAGTTATGTAACAAATGAAAGTGAGTGTATATGGAACAGAGAAAATCAGCAAGGAGAAGATCGTCTGATGGAACTTCTAATAGAAATATGCGAAGTATCAATAACAGCAGAGAAGTAAGCAGACGGGCTAAGGGGAAGAACCGGTATGCTTATGAAGAAGACCGAAGATCTGCCCGATATTATGATGATGAGGAAGATTACTACAGAGAACGACCGAAAAAGAAATCATCTTCGAATGATAAGAAGAAAAGAAGACCGGAAGAAGACTATCAGAATATAAGAAAGATGTCTGCCCCGGAGAATAATAAGAATCGTAAAAATAAACGGCGCAGAGGAAGAAAGAAAAATCGGGTAAGCAGAACGATTGGAATTATACTTGCAATTATCCAGTTTATCCTGTCTGTAGTACTTGCAGTGAATGTGATGCTGTTCAATGTACTTACTTCTACTTATTTCCTGGTACTGATCGGAGTGTTGCTGATCCTGCTTGGAATCACCTTGCTGACACAGATAGCGGCAAAAGGAAAAGGAATTGGCGGAAAGATATTCTGTATACTGATCTGCATCATTCTGGGAGTGGGTTCTTTCTATATAGGAAAAGTAAATAATGCATTCCAGAAGATTACCGGAAGCAATAAGAAAACAAGTTCCATGGTAGTTGCGGTAAAGGCGGATGATAATGCAGATACTTTATCAGCAGCAGCCGGATATACATTTGGTGTTCAGTATGCGACTGGTGGAGACCAGACGAAGTCGGCAGTCAAACAGATTGAAAAGGAACTGGGACAGAACATTACTCTTCAGGAATACAGTAATCTGGGAGAAGAAGCACAGGCATTATATGACGGAGAAGTAGATGCGATTATCTACAACTCAGCTTACAGTAATATTATCAAGGAACAGTATTCAACCTTTACAAAGGATACAAAGGTTATTTATAAGCACAATATTGTTGTTGAAATTGAAAGCGATACATCTGATGAAAGCGTTACAAAGCCATTTGCGGTTTATTTGAGTGGTATTGATACAAATGGTGATATCACAGAACAGGGACGAAGCGATGTCAATATCGTAGCGGTTGTCAATCCGACGAGCCATCAGGTATTACTGATTACGACCCCTAGAGATTATTATGTACCAATCCCGGGAGTATCCGGAGGACAGGACGACAAACTGACACATGCAGGAATCTATGGTGTGGATGTGTCTATGCAGACGCTGGAAGAACTTTATGATACAGATATCGAATTTTTCGGAAGAGTTAATTTTACATCTATGACCAGTGTGGTTGATGCACTTGGCGGACTGGATGTTGAATCAGATCTCGAATTTGATACAGGATGGGAGTCGGGTGCAGAGATTCATGTAAATGAAGGAATGAATCATTTTGATGGTATTAGTGCACTTGCTTTTTGCCGTGAACGTCAGGCACTGCCAGACGGGGACAACGGAAGAGGAGTCCATCAGCAGGCAGTTATCACTGCAATCATTAAAAAGATGATGTCACCGGCAATGCTCCGTGGGGCAAGCGATATTATTGAAAGCGTCAGCGATGGTGTGGATACGAACTTTACTTCCAGCCAGATCCAGTCTCTGATCAAGACTCAGCTCAGAACCAATGCAAAATGGAATATTTATTCCGTGGCAGCGGATGGAACCGGGGGAACAGATATCTGCTATTCTTCAGGAGATGAAGAGCTTTATGTAACGTATCCGGATGAAAATTCAGTGGCTGAGATCATTGGATTGATCAAAAAAGTAAAAGACGGAGAAATAATCGAAGGATCCGTAAGTACAGAATAAAAATGAAGAAAAAGTCAAGGTATGATTTGGAAAATATTTTTCAGAATACCTTGACTTTTTTTTTGCGATATACTACAATAAACAAGCGTGCGAAAAACGATGCACTGTTTTTCTGCGCATTTTAAACAGAACTTGTTTAAAATCGTAACCAATTATTACTTCATAGGAGGTGAAAGAGATGCCAACATTTAACCAGTTAGTAAGAAAAGGTCGTCAGACAGCTGTAAAGAAATCTACTGCACCGGCTCTCCAGAAAGGATACAATTCTTTGAAGAAAAGAGCTACAGACACATCTGCACCACAGAAGAGAGGTGTGTGTACAGCAGTTAAGACAGCTACACCGAAGAAACCGAACTCAGCTCTTAGAAAGATCGCCAGAGTACGTCTTTCCAACGGAATCGAAGTAACAAGCTA